>Ga0136846_1229110_pt1 | contig 63937 bp, 66 predicted proteins | sample HopSoiMetagenom2_FD_96841 | JGI IMG/M metagenome (GOLD analysis project Ga0136846, IMG submission 96841) | Grasslands soil microbial communities from Hopland, California, USA - 2 Assembly 2016 (version 4) | ecosystem: Environmental > Terrestrial > Soil > Grasslands | place: USA: Hopland... | reverse complement strand
TAAATACCGCGGACGTGGTGAAATTGGTAGACACGCTATCTTGAGGGGGTAGTGCCGAAAGGTGTGCGAGTTCGAGTCTCGCCGTCCGCACCAGATTGACATGCATCGGCAGCAGCGCTCCGGCAGTGCTGTCGGCTCAAACGGCAAGCTGAAGCAAACCGCGCAAGTGGCTTTTCAGAAGTTGAACCCACGATGAACCTCGATCAATACCTTCCTGTTCTCCTGTTTATTCTGGTCGGTGTGGGTGTCGGCGTGGTGCCTCAGGTCCTGGGGCGTTTGTTGGGCCCCGTGCGGCCCGACAGTGAAAAAAATTCCCCCTATGAGTGCGGCTTCGAAGCTTTCGAAGATGCCCGCATGAAATTTGATGTGCGCTACTACCTAGTCGCCATCCTCTTCATTCTTTTCGACCTCGAAATCGCTTTTCTTTTTCCCTGGGCCGTGGCGCTCAAGGAAATCGGTGCTGTCGGTTTCTGGTCTGTCATGATTTTCCTGGGCATTCTGGTCGTGGGCTTTGTCTACGAGTGGAAAAAAGGTGCGCTGGACTGGGAATAAGAAGATAAGAATCCCGAGGGTTCTCTAGGCGGGTCTCGCCACAAAGGTACGGGTATGTCACTTGAAGGTGTTTTCAACGAAGGCTTCATGACCACGAGTTACGACTCGGTGGTGAACTGGGCCAAGACGGGTTCGCTCTGGCCCATGACGTTCGGCCTGGCGTGCTGCGCTGTCGAGATGATGCATGCGGGTGCCGCGCGTTATGACATCGACCGCTTCGGCATGCTCTTCCGCCCAAGCCCGCGTCAGTCCGACCTGATGATCGTGGCCGGCACGCTGTGCAACAAAATGGGCCCGGCGCTGCGCAAGGTGTACGACCAGATGTCCGAGCCGCGCTGGGTGCTGTCCATGGGCTCGTGCGCCAACGGCGGCGGTTACTACCACTACAGCTATTCCGTTGTTCGCGGTTGCGACCGTATTGTGCCGGTTGACGTGTACGTACCAGGCTGCCCGCCCACGGCCGAAGCGCTCATGTACGGCATCATCCAGCTGCAGCAGAAAATCCGCCGCACCAATACGATTGCGAGGGCATAAACATGTCCTCTTCTCCTGTTTCCATGGAGCAACTCGCCGAAACGATTCATGCGGTGCTCGGCGATAAAGTCAAAAGCCTGCACACCGCGCTTGGTGAAATCACCCTCACGGTTTCTGCTGTCGACTATCTGGCCGCCGCAACCCAGCTGCGCGATGCTCCCGGTTGCCGTTTTGAGCAACTGATCGATCTGTGCGGCGTCGACTATTCCGAATACAAAGACGGCCAGTACGATGGCTTGCGCTATTGCGTGGTGTCGCATCTGCTGTCGGTCAGCCTCAACCAGCGAGTTCGCCTCAAGGTCTTCTGTGCCGATGACGACTTCCCTGTGGTGGATTCGGTCAATGGAGTCTGGAACTCGGCCAACTGGTTTGAGCGCGAGGCCTTTGACCTTTACGGCATCATCTTTGAAGGCCACAGCGACCTGCGCCGCATCCTGACCGACTACGGTTTCATCGGCCATCCTTTCCGCAAGGACTTCCCGACATCGGGTCATGTGGAGATGCGTTATGACCCGGAACAAAAGCGCGTGATTTACCAGCCGGTCACCATCGAGCCGCGCGAGATCACCCCCCGCGTGATCCGTGAAGACAACTACGGCGGTCTGCAGTAAGCGGCGCTGGCAAGAGATACCCACATGGCTGAAATCAAAAACTACACGCTTAACTTTGGACCACAGCATCCTGCGGCACACGGTGTGCTGCGCCTGGTGCTCGAGCTCGACGGTGAAGTGATCCAGCGCGCCGACCCGCACATTGGCCTGCTGCACCGCGCCACCGAAAAGCTGGCCGAAAGCAAGACCTACATTCAGTCGCTGCCTTATATGGACAGGCTGGACTACGTCTCCATGATGTCCAACGAGCAGGCTTACTGCCTGGCCATCGAGAAGTTGCTCGGTGTCGATGTGCCGGTCCGCGCTCAATACATCCGCGTGATGTATGCCGAAATCACGCGCCTGCTCAACCACCTGCTGTGGCTGGGCGCGCACGGTTTCGACTGCGGTGCGATGAACATCCTGATTTACTGCTTCCGCGAGCGTGAGGCTCTGTTCGACATGTACGAAGCCGTCTCGGGCGCGCGCATGCATGCCGCTTACTTCCGCCCGGGTGGCGTGTACCGCGACTTGCCTGAGACCATGCCTCAATACCGCGTCAGCAAGGTTAAAAATGCCAAGGCCATTGAGGCGCTGAACGAAAACCGTCAAGGTTCTTTGCTCGATTTCATCGAAGACTTCACCAACAAGTTTCCCGGCTATGTTGATGAGTACGAAACACTGCTGACCGACAACCGCATCTGGAAGCAACGCACGGTTGGCGTGGGTGTCGTCTCGCCGGAGCGCGCCCTCAACCTCGGTTTCACCGGGCCGATGCTCAGGGGTTCGGGTTTCGCCTGGGACCTGCGCAAGCAGCAACCTTACGATGTCTATGACAAGATGGACTTCGACATTCCGGTTGGCAAGACCGGCGACTGCTACGACCGCTATCTGGTTCGCGTCGAAGAGATGCGCCAGTCCAACCGCATCATCAAGCAGTGCATTGACTGGTTGCGCGTGAATCCCGGCCCGGTAATCACCAGTAACCACAAGGTCGCTGCACCAGACCGCGAATCGATGAAGTCCAACATGGAAGAGTTGATTCACCACTTCAAGCTCTTCACCGAAGGCTTCCATGTGCCCGAAGGCGAGGCCTATGCCGCGGTCGAGCATCCCAAGGGCGAGTTCGGCATCTACATCGTCAGCGACGGCGCGAACAAGCCTTATCGCCTGAAGATTCGTCCGCCGGGTTTCCCGCACCTTGCGGCCATGGACGAAATGTCGCGCGGCCACATGATTGCCGATGCCGTCGCCGTGATCGGCACCATGGACATTGTGTTCGGTGAGATTGATCGCTAAACCGGATGGTTCTCCCCATGATTTCTGAACAAACCAGAGCGCGGTTCGACCGCGAAGTTGCCAAATACCCCACGGACCAGAAACAGTCGGCCGTCATGGCCTGCCTGACCATCCTGCAGGAAGAGCACGGCTACGTCAGCGCTGAAAGCGAGAAGGTTGTGGCCGAATACCTCGGCATGGCGCCGATCGCCGTGCACGAAGTCACCACCTTCTACAACATGTACAACCAGCGTCCCGTTGGCAAGTACAAGCTCAACGTCTGCACCAACCTGCCTTGCCAGTTGCGCGACGGCACCAAGGCCCTTAAGCATCTTGAGCATAAGCTCGGTATCGCCATGGGCGAGACCAGCGCCGATGGCCTTTTCACGCTGCAGCAGTCCGAATGCCTGGGTGCCTGCGCCGATTCGCCGGTGATGCTCGTCAACGACCTCACTATGTGCAGTTTCATGAGCAACGAGAAGCTGGACCAGTTGATCGAGGGTCTCAAATCCGCCGAGGCAAAGCAACTATGACGCTCGCACCCCTGACACCCAACAGCGCAGCCGCGCAGAGCGTGCTGTCCCAATTCTCGGCTACCGGCGTGCAGACCTGCTTCCACGGCCGGCACATCAACCCGCAAATCCTGGCTGACCTTGACGGCAGCAACTGGCGACTCAAAGACTACGAGGCGCGCGGCGGCTACCAAGCCCTGCGCAAAATACTCAAGCAGGACGGCGGCGAGGGCATGACGCCCGATCAGGTGATTGCTGAAGTCAAGGCCGGCAGCCTGCGCGGCCGTGGCGGCGCGGGTTTCCCGACCGGCCTCAAGTGGAGCTTCATGCCGCGCCAGTTTCCAGGCCAAAAATACCTGGTCTGCAATTCGGACGAGGGCGAGCCGGGCACCTGTAAAGATCGAGACATCATGCAGTACAACCCGCACAGCGTGATTGAAGGCATGGCGATTGCCGCCTACGCGATGGGTATCAGCGTGGGCTACAACTACATTCACGGCGAGATCTTCGCGACCTATCAGCGCTTTGAAGAAGCGCTGGAAGAGGCCCGTTCGGCCGGCTTGCTGGGCGACAACATTCTCGGCAGCAGCTTTAATTTCCAGCTCCATGCTTCGCATGGTTTTGGGGCGTACATCTGCGGCGAAGAAACCGCGCTGCTCGAGTCGCTCGAAGGCAAGAAGGGCCAGCCGCGCTTCAAGCCGCCGTTCCCGGCCAGCTTCGGCCTCTACGGCAAGCCCACCACCATCAACAACACCGAGACCTTCGCGGCTGTGCCCTGGATCATCCGCAATGGTGGCCAGGCCTACCTCGAATGCGGCAAGCCCAACAACGGTGGCACCAAGATTTATTCTGTCTCGGGCGACGTCGAGCTGCCCGGCAACTACGAAGTGCCCATGGGCACACCGTTCTCCAAGCTGCTCGAACTCGCCGGCGGCGTGCGCAAAGGCCACACGCTAAAAGCTGTGATCCCCGGCGGATCGTCAGCGCCCGTGTTACCTGCTTCCATCATGATGGAATGCACCATGGACTACGACTCCATCGCCAAAGCAGGCTCCATGCTGGGTTCGGGTGCGGTGATCGTCATGGACGACAGCCGTTGCATGGTCGAGTCACTCAAACGCCTGTCCTACTTTTACATGCACGAATCCTGCGGCCAATGCACACCCTGCCGAGAAGGTACGGGCTGGCTCTGGCGTGTCGTGGACCGTATCCACAACGGCCACGGCAAACAAACCGACATGGACCTGCTCAACTCGGTCGCGGACAACATTCAGGGCCGCACTATCTGCGCGCTGGGCGACGCCGCGGCCATGCCGGTGCGCGCCATGATCAAGCATTTCCGCCACGAGTTTGAAGCCATGATCAAGACACCAGCCCATCAGACTCCTGTCTCCCAAGCTTCGGCTGCTGCGCAAGCCTGAACTGCGGAAAGAAAAAATATGGTTGAAATAGAACTCGACGGCCAGAAGGTGGAAGTGCTCGAAGGCAGCACGGTGATGCACGCGGCCGAAAAAGCCGGTACCTACATTCCGCACTTCTGCTATCACAAGAAGCTCAGCATTGCCGCCAACTGCCGTATGTGCCTGGTCGACGTGGAAAAGGCGCCCAAGCCCATGCCGGCCTGCGCCACGCCCGTCACCCAGGGCATGATCGTGCGCACCAAGAACGACAAAGCCATCAAGGCCCAGAAGGGTGTGATGGAGTTCCTGCTAATCAACCATCCGCTGGACTGCCCGATCTGCGACCAGGGCGGCGAATGCCAGCTGCAGGATCTGGCCGTCGGTTATGGCGGCAGCGAATCGCGCTACGAAGAAGAAAAGCGCGTCGTCTTCCACAAGGACGTCGGCCCGCTGATTTCCATGCAGGAAATGAGCCGCTGCATCCATTGCACCCGCTGCGTGCGTTTCGGCCAGGAAGTGGCCGGCGTGATGGAGCTCGGCATGTCGCATCGTGGTGAGCACGCCGAGATCGAAACCTTTGTCGGCATGTCAGTGGACTCCGAACTGTCCGGCAACATGATCGACATCTGCCCGGTCGGCGCGCTGACCAGCAAGCCTTTCCGTTACAGCGCCCGCACCTGGGAACTCTCGCGCCGCAAGTCAGTCAGCCCGCACGACTCCACCGGCGCTAACTTGATTGTCCAAGTCAAGAGCAACAAGGTCATGCGCGTCGTTCCTTTGGAGAATGAAGACATCAACGAATGTTGGATCGCCGATCGCGACCGTTTTTCGTATGAGGCCCTCAACGGCGACGAACGCCTGACCAGCCCCATGCTCAAGCAGGGTGGCGAGTGGAAAACCGTTGATTGGCAGACCGCGCTTGAATACGTGGCCAACGGCCTCAAGCAGATCAAAGCGGACCACGGAGCCAGTAGCATTGGCACGCTGGCCAGTCCACACAGTACACTGGAAGAACTGTACTTAGCGGCATCATTGATGCGCGGCTTGGGTAGCGAGAACGTCGACTACCGCCTGCGCAATGCCGAGTTCACTACCCCTTCAGCGATCCGCTGGCTAGGTACGTCGATCGCATCATTGTCGCAACTGCAGCGCGTCCTGGTGGTCGGCTCCAATCTGCGCAAGGACCACCCTCTGTTTGCCCAGCGTATCCGTCAATCGGTGCGCAAGGGCGCGGCGGTGAGCACGATCAACTCTGCCGCTGAGCTGGTGACCGCCGATGCTTGGGCCATGCCCATCGCCAACGCCTTACTGGCTGCTCCTGAAGCCTGGGTGCAGTCACTGGCCGATGTGGCCGCTGCGATTGCCGTGGACAAAGGCGTCCCCGCGCCTGCGGCCGGCCAAGCAACCGACACTGCCAAGGCGATCGCCAAGTCCCTGCTGGGCGGCGAGCGTAAAGCCATTTTGCTGGGTAACGCCGCTGCGCACCATGCCAAGGCTTCCAGCCTGCTGGCGCTTGCCAACTGGATAGGCGAGCAAACTGGCGCCACCGTGGGTTACCTCACGGAGGCCGCCAATACCGTGGGTGCCCAACTTGCTGGCGCATTGCCTATAGGCAATGGCCTCAATGCAGGCCAAATGCTGGATGGTCAGCTCAAGGCCGTGATTCTGCTGAACAATGAACCCGAGTTTGATTCAGCCGCAGGTGTCAGGGCGAGAACCTCGCTCAACACCGCGCAAATGGTCGTCACGCTGAGCCCCTTCAAGGCCAACATGGGCTTTAGCGACGTGCTGCTGCCGATCGCGCCTTTTACCGAAACTCCTGGCACCTTCGTGAATGCCGAAGGACGGGTGCAGGGTTTTCATGCCGTCGTCAAGCCGCTGGGGGAGGCCCGCCCGGCCTGGAAGGTGCTGCGTGTGCTTGCCAACCTGCTGGGCTTGCCTGGCTTTGATTTCGAATCGTCGCAAGACGTGCTCAAGCAGATTGCGGGCGCCGACGCAGTGCAACTTCCCGCGGACAAGTTGGGCAACAACACCAAGGGCGGTATCGATCTGGCGGCTGTTCCTGCTCGGCCCCCCGCCGTGGCAAGCATTTATCAGCTCGATGGTTTGGTCAGACGCGCCACGTCGTTGCAGCTGACGGCGGATGCCCGCCGGGCGGCAGGTGTTGAAGCCGAAGTCGAAGGGGTGGCCGCATGATTGACGGAATCTACGTCTTCGGCCAGGGTTTGATAGGCGGTATCTGGCCCACTACCGTGTGGCCCGTGTTGTGGACGCTTATCAAGATCGTCTGTGTCCTTGCGCCATTGATGGGGTTGGTGGCTTACCTGACCCTTTGGGAGCGTAAGGCCATTGGCTTCACCCAGATCCGCCTCGGACCCAACCGCGTCGGTCCTTTTGGCTTGCTGCAGCCGATCGCCGATGCGCTCAAGCTGCTGACCAAGGAGATCATCATTCCCACGGCGGCGAGCAAGGGGCTGTTCGTGCTTGGCCCCATCATGACCATCATGCCGGCACTCGCTGCCTGGGCTGTCATTCCTTTCGGACCAGAAATCGCATTGGCCAACATCAATGCCGGCCTGCTGTTCCTCATGGCCATCACGTCGCTGGAAGTTTATGGCGTGATCATTGCGGGCTGGGCTTCCAACTCCAAATACGCCTTCCTGGGCGCCATGCGGGCTTCGGCGCAAATGGTCAGCTATGAAATCGCCATGGGCTTTTGTCTGGTGGTCGTGCTCATGGTGTCGGGCAGCCTCAACATGACCGACATCGTGATGAGTCAGGGCAAGGGTACTTTGGCTGCCCACGGCTGGACTTTCCTGTCCTGGAACTGGCTGCCGCTGTTGCCGATTTTTGTCGTGTACTTCATCTCCGGCCTTGCCGAGACCAACCGCCACCCCTTCGACGTTGTCGAAGGCGAGTCTGAAATCGTTGCCGGACACATGGTCGAGTACTCGGGTATGGCCTTTGCCATGTTCTTCCTCGCCGAATACGCGAACATGTGGCTGGTTGCCATTCTGGCCGTGCTGCTGTTCTTGGGCGGCTGGCTGCCTCCTGTTGAAGCGTTGAGCTTCGTCCCTGGCTGGATCTGGCTGGGGGCCAAGACTTTTGTGGTAGTCACCATGTTCCTGTGGGTACGCGCCACTTTCCCGCGCTTTCGTTATGACCAGATCATGCGCTTGGGTTGGAAGATTTTCATTCCTGTCACTCTTGTCTGGCTGGTGGTCGTTGGGGCCTGGATGCAGACGCCTTACAACATCTGGAAATAGCATGAGCCCCCACGTTCGCTCACTTCGTGTAGCTCTCGAGGCCTTGCAGGCCGCGGCTCGCGAGACGCTTCGCCTCTGTCGCCTGTCCAAAGCTGCTCAAGCAGCTATGGAGCCGCAGGCTCCAGCCCCGAGGGGGCCGCTGCGCCTGCGGCCCGGCAAAGCCGGTTCCGCGGCCCCTGCTGGCTTGAAGAGCCATTGTGCACGCCTTATTTCTGCAGGAATTTGACTTATGTCCGCCGTAGCCTCCATCAAAGACTTTGCATCAAGCTTCATGCTCACCGAGCTGTTCAAGGGCATGGCCCTGACCGGCAAGTACATGTTCAGCCGCAAAATCACGGTCCAGTTCCCTGAGGAAAAAACTCCGCTGAGCCCGCGTTTTCGCGGCCTGCATGCGTTGCGCCGCTACGAGAACGGTGAAGAGCGCTGCATCGCCTGCAAGCTCTGCGAAGCGGTTTGTCCGGCGCTGGCGATCACTATCGAATCCGATGTGCGCGAAGACGGCAGCCGCCGCACGTCGCGCTACGACATCGACCTGACCAAATGCATTTTTTGCGGTTTCTGCGAAGAAAGCTGCCCGGTGGACTCGATCGTCGAAACCCATATTTTTGAGTACCACGGTGAAAAACGTGGTGACCTGTACTTCACCAAAGACATGCTGCTGGCGGTAGGCGACCGGTATGAATCCGAGATTGCCGCTAACCGCGCGGCGGATGCCAAATACCGCTAAACCCGGCTGAACCTACTTACCCGTCAGCTGGCTCAAGAAAGAATCTACAAGAACATGGACGCTAAAACAGGTCTTTTTTATGTTTTCGCCGCAGTGCTGCTGTTTGCAGCATTCAAGGTGATTACCGCGCGCAACCCAGTGCATGCAGCGCTTTACCTTGTGCTGGCATTTTTTCAGGCGTCCGCTGTCTGGATTTTGCTCAAGGCCGAGTTCCTGGCCATCACATTGGTGCTGGTCTACGTGGGCGCCGTGATGGTGCTGTTCCTGTTCGTGGTGATGATGCTGGACATCAATATCGACAGCGTGCGCAAGGGTTTTTGGAAGCACTTTCCGTTGGCAGGCTCTGTTGGCGCCATCATTGCGCTGGAAATGTCTTATGTACTGATGGGGGGGTTTCGCGAGCCGCCTAAAACTGCAGCTGCGGCTGGCCAGATTGGTGCGCAGGTATCCAACACCAAAGAGTTGGGCAAGCTGCTGTACTCGGATTACCTCTATCCGCTGGAGGTCGCTGCGGTGATTCTGTTGGTGGCCATCATTGCCGCTATCGCCCTGACCTTGCGTGCACGCAAAGACTCCAAATACCAGAACCCTTCAGAGCAGATCCGTGTCAAGCGTGCAGACCGTGTAAGCCTGGTCAAGATTAAGTCCGTCGTGGCTTTGCCGGTTGTCGCCGCGGCCGCAGCACCTGCCGAGGAAAAGAAACCATGACGCTCACTCTCGGACATTTTCTTTCGCTGGGCGCGATGCTGTTCGCGCTGTCGGTTATCGGCATCTTCCTGAACCGCAAAAATCTGATTGTGTTGCTCATGGCCATCGAGCTTATGCTGCTGGCGGTCAACATGAACTTCGTGGCCTTCTCTTATTACCTGAATGATATGGCTGGCCAGGTTTTCGTGTTTTTCATCCTGACCGTTGCTGCGGCCGAGTCCGCCATCGGTCTGGCCATCCTGGTGCTGCTGTTCCGCAACAAGTCCAGCATCAACGTAGACGAACTCAATACGCTCCAGGGCTAACAATAAAATGAGTCAAACTCTCTCAGCATCGAGCCTGCTGGCCGTTCCGTTGGCCCCCTTGGCCGGCGCCTTGGCGGCCGGTATCCTCGGCACCTCCTTCGGCGGCAACTGGATAGGCCGGCGCCTGTCGCACAGCCTGACCATCCTCGGCGTGCTGGTGGCCTTCATCATCTCGGCGATGACGCTCAAGAGCGTGGCCATCGACGGCGCACGTTTCAACGAGACGCTCTACACCTGGATGAACGTCGGCGGGTTGAAGATGGAAGTCGGCTTCCTGGTTGATGGCCTCACGGCCATGATGATGTGCGTAGTGACTTTCGTCTCTCTCATGGTGCACATCTACACCATAGGCTACATGGAAGAAGACGAAGGCTACAACCGCTTCTTCGCCTATATCTCGTTGTTCACCTTCTCCATGTTGATGCTGGTAATGAGCAACAACATGCTGCAGTTGTTCTTTGGCTGGGAAGCCGTGGGCCTGGTGTCCTATCTGTTGATCGGTTTCTGGTTCAACAAGCCGACCGCTATCTTCGCGAATATGAAGGCCTTCCTGGTTAACCGTGTGGGAGATTTCGGTTTCATCCTCGGCATCGGCCTGATCGCCGCCTTTGCCGGCACGCTCAATTACGGTGAGGCTTTTGCCAAGGCGGACGAACTCTCCAAGCTTGCGCTCCCGGGTACCGGCTGGATGCTGGTGACCGTGATCTGCATCTGCCTGTTCATCGGTGCCATGGGCAAGTCGGCGCAATTTCCATTGCATGTCTGGCTACCGGACTCCATGGAAGGCCCGACACCGATCTCTGCGCTGATTCACGCGGCAACCATGGTGACCGCCGGTATCTTCATGGTGGCGCGCATGTCTCCTTTGTTTGAGCTCAGTGACACCGCGCTCAGTTTCATCATGGTAATCGGCGCCATCACGGCGCTGTTCATGGGTTTCCTCGGCATCATCCAAAACGATATCAAGCGTGTGGTTGCGTATTCAACGTTGTCCCAGCTGGGCTACATGACGGTGGCGCTGGGCGCTTCTGCCTACTCCGTCGCGGTGTTTCACCTGATGACCCACGCTTTCTTCAAAGCGCTGCTGTTCCTGGCCGCGGGCTCAGTCATCATCGGTATGCATCACAACCAGGACATCCGCTGGATGGGTGGTGTGCGCAAGTACATGCCCATTACCTGGATCACCTCGTTGCTGGGTACGCTGGCTCTGATCGGAACACCCCTGTTTGCGGGTTTTTACTCCAAGGACAGCATCATCGAGGCCGTGCATGAGAGCCATCTCGCGGGTGCCGGTTTCGCCTACTTTGCGGTGCTGGCTGGCGTATTTGTGACGGCCTTCTATTCCTTCCGCTTGTATTTCCTGGTGTTTCACGGCAAGGAGCGGTTTGACCAGAATCCTGATGCGCATCATCACGGCCACGATGACCACGGCCACCATGACGAGCACCACGAGCCACATGAATCCCCTTGGGTCGTGACGGTGCCGCTGATCCTGCTGGCGATTCCCTCTGTGGTGATAGGTTTCTTGACGATTGAACCCATGCTTTATGGCAATTTCTTCAAGGATTCCATTCTGGTGAACCTGGAAAAACACCCGGCCATGGAAGAGCTGAAAAACCTTTTCCACGGCCCAGCCCAGATGGCATTGCACGGCCTCACCGCCGCGCCGTTCTGGTTGGCTTTGTCAGGCTCCGTGCTGGCCTGGTATATGTACATGGTGAACCCCGCTCTGCCGGCCGCGATCAAGCGTATGTTCATGCCGGTCTTCACGGTGCTTGAGAACAAGTACTACCTCGACTGGTTCAATGAAAACGTGCTGGCTCGCGGTACACGTGCGCTGGGCACAGCCCTGTGGAAGGGCGGAGACCAGAAACTGATCGATGGCGCACTGGTCAATGGTTCCTGGAAATTGATCGGCTGGGTTTCCAGCGTCGTGCGCAGACTGCAATCTGGCTACATCTATCACTATGCCTTCGGCATGATCATTGGCGTGTTTGTGTTGATGACGTATTTCGTCTGGCTCAACCGCTGATCAGTTCAACAAATACAAGGAAGAACAAGAATGGGTTTGTTGAGTCTTGCGATCTGGACACCGATTGTTTTCGGGGTTGTTCTGCTGGCTTTGGGCCATGACGAGCAGGCGCGCAGCGTTCGCTGGATCGCGCTGATTGGCGCGGTCGTCAGCTTTCTGGTTACTCTGCCTTTGTACAGCGGCTTTGCGCTGGATACATCCGCGATGCAGTTTGTGGAGAAGGGCGGCTGGATCCAGCGCTTCAATGTCAACTACCACCTGGGCGTAGATGGCATTTCGCTGTGGTTTGTGTTGCTGACGGCTTTCATCAATGTCGTCGTCATCGTCGCCAGCTGGGAAGCCATCACAACGCGCGTCAACCAGTACATGGCGTCGTTCCTGATCCTGAGCGGATTGATGATTGGCGTGTTCACCGCGCTCGACGGAATTTTGTTTTACGTTTTCTTCGAAGCCACGCTGATCCCGATGTACCTGATCATCGGCATCTGGGGCGGCCCCAACAAGATTTACGCGGCGTTCAAATTCTTCCTCTACACCTTGCTCGGCTCCTTGCTGATGCTGGTTGCACTGATCTTCCTGTACAACAAGTCGGGCGGCAGCTTTGATATCCTGACCTGGCACAAGCTGCCGCTGGGCAGCACGGTGCAGACGCTGTTGTTCTTTGCATTCTTTGCCGCCTTTGCCGTGAAAGTGCCGATGTGGCCGGTACACACGTGGTTGCCCGATGTGCACGTTGAAGCGCCCACCGGCGGGTCGGCCGTACTGGCCGCCATCATGCTGAAGTTGGGCGCCTACGGTTTCCTGCGCTTTTCCATGCCGATCGCTCCTGATGCCTCGCACAAGTGGGCTTGGCTGATGATCGCGCTGTCATTGATTGCCGTCATTTATGTGGGTCTGGTGGCTCTCGTGCAGCAGGACATGAAAAAACTGGTGGCCTATTCCTCCGTGGCTCACATGGGCTTCGTCACGCTCGGTTTCTTTATCTTCAATGATCTGGGTGTCTCTGGCGGCCTGGTGCAGATGATTGCCCACGGTTTTGTTTCGGGCGCCATGTTCCTGTGCATCGGTGTGCTGTATGACCGCGTTCATTCGCGCGAAATCGCGAGCTACGGCGGCGTGGTGAACACCATGCCCAAGTTTGCAGCCTTTGCATTACTGTTTGCCATGGCCAACTGCGGCTTGCCGGCCACTGCCGGTTTCGTCGGCGAGTGGATGGTGATTCTGGGCGCTGTCAAATACAACTTCTGGATAGGTGGCGCAGCGGCAACAGCCCTGATTTTTGGCGCGGCCTACACCCTGTGGATGTACAAGCGTGTCTATCTTGGTCCCGTGGCCAATGACGACGTCAAGGCGCTCACCGATATCAACGGCCGCGAGTTCTTGATGCTTGCCTTGCTAGCCATTGCCGTGATGTATATGGGCATCTACCCCAAGCCGTTTACGGACGTGATGAACACTTCGGTGACGGACCTGCTCAAGCATGTCGCGGTCTCCAAGCTGAACTGACGCTGAACCGACGCAACTACAAAGAATTCAGATGATTGACAAACTATCCTGGATCGCGGTTTACCCCGAAATCGTCTTCCTGACCATGGCCTGCGTGATCGCGCTGGTGGACTTGGGCGTCAAAACGCCCCAACGTACGCTCACCTACGTGCTCACGTTGCTGACGCTGGCAGTAGTGGCCGCCATGGAGGCCGCCTACGCAGTGGGTGGGCAGACTTTCTATGGCTTTGGCAACATGGTGGTCAGCGACCCCATGGGAGGCTGGCTCAAGTGCTTTGCCTGCATTACTTTGATGATCACGCTGGTTTACGGCCGGCCTTATGCGGCCGAGCGCGACATGCTCCGCGGCGGCGAGTTTTTCACGCTCAGCCTGTTTGCACTGCTGGGCATGTTCGTGATGATCTCTGGCCACAACTTCCTCGTGATCTACATGGGCCTGGAGTTGCTGACGCTGTCCAGCTATGCGCTGGTTGCCCTGCGCCGCGACAACGCCACAGCCACCGAAGCGGCTATGAAGTATTTCGTTCTGGGCGCGCTGGCATCGGGTTTTCTGTTGTACGGCTTGTCGATGCTGTATGGCGCGACTGGTTCGCTCGACCTTAATGAAGTGTTCAACGCCATTGCCAGCCGCCAGGTCAAGCACCAAGTGCTGGTTTTCGGCCTAGTGTTTATCGTGGCCGGGCTGGCCTTCAAGCTCGGGGCAGTGCCTTTCCATATGTGGCTGCCTGACGTTTATCAGGGCGCACCTACCGCGGTGACCCTTTTGATCGGTGGCGCACCGCAGCTAGCCGCATTTGCCATATGCATCCGCCTGCTGGTAGAAGGTTTGCTACCGCTTGCGATCGACTGGCAGCAGATGCTGGGTCTGATGGCGATCGGCTCTTTGCTGGTGGGTAATCTCGCCGCAGTCGCTCAATCCAACCTCAAGCGCATGCTGGCGTTCTCGACCATTTCGCAAATGGGTTTTCTGTTGCTCGGCTTGTTGGCCGGTGTGGTGAACGGCAACCAGCTCAATACGGAATCAGCTTACAGCGCGGCGATGTTCTACGCCGTGACCTACGTACTGACCACGCTGAGCGCTTTCGGAATCATCATGCTGCTGTCGCGTGCCGGGCATGAGTCCGAAGAGATCACCGACCTGGCCGGCCTGAACCAACGCAGTCCGCTGTATGCCGGCGTGATGGCCATCAGCATGTTCTCACTGGCCGGCCTGCCGCCGTTGGTGGGGTTTTATGCCAAGCTGTCTGTTCTGCAGGCGCTGATTTCCTCGCAGCAAACCAGCTATATCGTGTTGGCTGTTTTTGCTGTGCTCATGTCGTTGGTGGGGGCGTTTTACTACCTGCGCGTGGTCAAGGTCATGTACTTCGACGCGCCCCTGGCCCATAACGCCCAGCTGGTCTCAGGGCCAACGGATGCCAAAGTGGTGCTGGCTATCAACGGCGCACTCATTCTGATTCTGGGCATGGTGCCTGGCGGCTTGATGACATTGTGCGCTCAGTCCATTAGCAGCATCGTCAAGTCCTTGGGCAGCTGAATTCCTTCATGACCCAAACAGCTTCGGTTTGGCTGGTCGTACTGCTGGCCTTGCTGGTGGCCAATCTGCCTTTTATCAGCAACCGCCTGTTCGCGGTCTATGCGCTCAAGCAGCCCAAAAACCTCGCCATCCGCGTGGGGGAGATGGTAGTTTGGTATTTTCTGGCTGGCGGGCTGGGCCTTTACCTGGAACAGCGGACCGGCCAAATCGCACCACAGGGCTGGGAGTTTTATGCCATCACCGGCGCGCTCTTTATCACCTTCGCCTTTCCCGGGTTTACCTGGCGCTACCTCTTCAAGCGCCGCCCATGAAAGCCGCGCCTGACCCAGATGCAAGCGGCAAGCCGGCCGATGATGCGCACCTTGTGGAGACCCGGCTTGATTCCATGCAAATCCTCAAGGGAAACTTTTTACACGCCATGCGCGACACGGTTGCTCTGCCCGATGGCACGCAGGCGACGCGCGAATACGTTGTCCACCCTGGCGCCGTAATGATCGTTGCCCTGTGCGACGACGGCCGTATTGTGCTGGAGCGCCAATACCGTTATCCGGTACAGGCTGTCATGGTGGAGTTCCCAGCCGGCAAGCTTGACCCGGGGGAGGACTCGCTGGCTTGCGCGCAGCGCGAACTGCTCGAAGAAACCGGCTACACCGCGAGCGAATGGGCACGGGCCGGCGTGTTGCATCCAGTCATTTCCTATTCAACGGAATTCATCGACATCTGGTTTGCCCGCGGATTGATGCTGGGCCCTCGCAAGCTCGACGCAGGTGAATTCCTTGACGTGTTCACGACCACGCCTGCCCAGTTGCTTGCCTGGTGTGCTGGCGGCGAGGTTACCGATGCGAAAACCTTGACTGGTGCTCTGTGGCTGCAAAACGTGTTGTCGGGAGCGTGGGCTTTGGACTGGCAGCCCACCGGTTCGTAGTTCCGGGGGGGATAATCCGGCCATGAAGGTCCTGAATCTCCAGTGTGCGCACCAGCATTCGTTTGAAGGCTGGTTTGCATCCGAAGATGATTTTCGCAATCAGCTTTCGCACGGCCTCATTGAGTGCCCCATGTGCGCAGACAAAGGCATTCAAAAACTTCCCAGCGCACCACGACTGAACCTGGGTGGCCATACGAATCAGGATTCATCCGGGCAGGGCAGTCAGCAGGCGGCCTCTTCGGAGCTTGTTGTATCGACCGAGGAAGGTACGAAGATGTCAAATCGCGCGGCGATGTTGGCGTCAACTGAACGGGGTCATGCGGAACAAGCTGAATTCCTGAAAGCCTTGCGCCACGTGTTAAGCCATACTGAGGATGTCGGTTCCCGTTTTGCTGAAGAGGCTCGACGAATGCACTATGGAGAGCTTGAAGCGCGAAATATCCGTGGGCAGACTAGCGTGCGTGAAGCGGCAGAATTGATGGATGAAGGTATCGAAATCATGCCATTACCCTTATTGCCCGGCGGTAACGGCCCCTTGCAGTAAATACGACGAGCTGTAGAAGAGCGCGCCAGGAACACGCGAACATCGGGGTTTTGTCCTTGCTCGAATTACGGGCTCAATACATTTACTGCGTGCCATTCGACAGACAGGCTGGATCATTTGCAGCCGCAGGTTTACATGTTCTGGCTCGGCCGGTTTTAGCAATCACCAATCGCCTTGTCTGTTCGTATATGGCGCTACCGGACAGGTCATTTCGGCGTACGCTTAAAGTCAGCGCACTGAAGCCGCCATTCGTCAGCTTGGAATAGCCCGAGCTATCAAATAAAATGTAAGGTGCCGAGAGAGAAGCACTGCCTGTGGTCGCTATGGTGAAGTAGCTCTCCAAAGGCCCCTGAGTCAATATCGTTATGTCGTTGGCCTCGCTATAGGCCTGGTCTCCATTCTTATCGACGAATACGATCCAGCCCTTGTTCCAGGATCTGCCATCGGCAGGTATAACCATGGCCTTCATTCCACGCTTCATCGCCTCGCTTCGCGCCGCATTGACAGCCGACAGCAGCGTGTTGATGGCTGATGTCAGTTCTGCGTTGCGCTTATACGCAGTTAGGCCGGGCACTGCCACCATTGCAAGTACAGCCGCGATCACCAGCGTGATCATCATCTCGATGAGAGTAAACCCCCTCGCTTGGGACCTGATGTAGATCATGGCCAGCACAGTGTTGATGACGACATGGCTGGCGCGTCAGTGTTGCTGCCTGGCGCCGTGCAATCCTTCATGCCAGTACTTGTCATTCGCAACGAGCCTACGGCTGGGTCATTGCCTATGGGTTTGGCGATAACCCGGATGCACTCCTGCGTCGACAGCGTCGAGCTGCCGCTGGTCGGGCAGGCATCGGCCATTAATAGATATGCCGAACCGGCCAGCTTATCTCCGGAAAATGTTTTGAACGGTACTGCTGTCCCCGCTGTAAAGCCGCAGGACGATGCTGCTGTTGCCACCGCTGCGCCTGTGGCATCGGTGGTGAATGCCAGGTAGCAGTTCTTCTGTGTCATGAAGCGTTCTTGCTGTTGCAGCAATTCTGCCAGTGCCGTTTTTGCCTGGGCACGTTTCCCCTTGAGAACTGCGGACGTGTAGGACGGATACCTGCACACGGCCATAAAAAAAGCCGTCGGTACTCAATATGGCGCCGCTCGTTGGCGCCGGTGGCGACCAGGTTCCGGAGTAGTCCCTGTAATAACAGTTCTTTGGAACGCCAGGGAGCGGATCTCCAAATACGGTGTAGGCGCATAGAGTCCCATTGGAAGCAGGCGCCACTGCCCAGCTCGAACCAGCTCCATACCAGACCTCTTTGACTCCTGTAAAACTGCAGGTACCGTTCTCCGCCGCACAAGAAACGCTGCCGCTGGGCAAGGAGCCGGATTGGTTGGGGATGATGGGGCCGAGAGCGACGACGGTGCTGATGACGGGCGGCACCCAACTTCCGGTGTAGGGCCTGTAGTAGCAGGTCTTTGCAACGCCGGGGCGCGGGTCGCCCAGGATGGTGTCGGAGCATAGAGCCCCGTTGGAAGCTGGCACAACTGCCCAGCCCGACGCAGCTCCATACCAGACTTCCATGGTTCCTAAAAAATCGCAGGAGCCGCCCTGCGCAGCGCAAGGAATGCTGTCGGTGGGCGGCGAACTGGCTGGAGAATTGGTGATGGGCCCGAGACTGCGGGGCACGCTTATGGTGCCCAGGGTGTATGCACTCGTGTTTTCGCAATTTCCGATTTTTTGGGTACCGAAGTAAAGGCGATTGAGCGTATTGCCAACCCAGACATCGTTGCCTGTCGCCTGGGTCCTCATTGCCATAGGAATGGCGCCCCAATATGTGTTGCTGCCACCGCCGTTTCTTTGCAATTGTTTGGCTGGAAAATACTCCGAGTTCCACATGCAATCCCCGCCCCCCCCGTTGGGGAGCACCGCGCGCTGCAATATGGTCAAGTTGGGCGTGTCGATGGAGCGATCACCCCCGGTCAATGAGAGCCGCAGCATGTCGATGGCTGAGCTGCTGGCCCAGTTCAGAAAATTCCCGCTGAAGGCGTTGCTGCACATTCTGCTGCTGGCGGGGCCGCTGCGATCAAACCGCTTGTAATCTGCGGCTGTCTGGCCGGCCAGAGGCGTTTCTGTCGGCGTATTGTTGTAGGTGTAGCAACTTTCCGCGTCGTAGTATCCAAGGTATTCCTTGGCATTGGTATACGTGTCGTCAGTTGTGGCGTGAGGAGCCGCGAGATACTGAGCGCCCACCGTTGGAACTTCCACCGACAAGGCGAGCGTGATGGCCGGTTTGTCCCCATTGACCGCGGCAAAGAGCGGGTCGGTTGCCAATCTGATCGCGGGAATGTTCGGTGGAGAGGTCTGCCCCGATGCGACCAGCGCCAGCAGCGCTGCCGTCAGAAAGAAAGAGATAGCCAGCGGCCAGCCCTTGCGGTGATGTATCGGACGTTGCCAGCCTGCAGCAAGAAATCTTTGCGGTAGCGCCGTGTGGAAATAGGCGATAAAAGCTTTTGGGTTGATCTGCATGGTGCTCTCGTAACGACTAATTGGCTAATTGACTAGTTGCGGTAAATCATTTGCACAACCGCCTGTATGTCTTTGCGGGGGCCAAAACCCATCGCGGTCACGCGGTAGACAAACTTGGGTGACGGGTTGCTGAGATCCCTGTCTGCAGGATCTCTGATGGGCTCGATGACATAACGAGGGGGCTGGACTGGCTGTATCCCGAGGGAGCCCGCAGCAAAGGTGTGACCGGTGAATGTGCCGTAGGCCGTGGAGGGCGCACGGCTTGACGAATCCGAGAAATCAAAATTGGCAGTCAGCCAGACAGGGCGGCCGGCGGTCGGCGTTGCACAAAGGCCGCGGTTGCTGCCGCCGGTACCACACCCGTCCATAAATGCTTGCGTGTCGGTGATCGGCGTGAATGTGCTGCGCCGTGATGATGCGGCGGGACCGAATATGTCTTGCTCCGCATCCAGGAGCGCTGCTTCCGCGGCTTCCCAAGCGATTTGCAGGTCCCGGTCGTTTCGGACGCCTCTTTCGCTCATCATTGAAATCTGTATGCCCGCGATTCCCAGCATGGAAACAACCGTCAGGATGATCAGGACCATGATGAGTGACGCGCCACGTTCATGGGTCGTGCGAAGGAAACCTTGCATTGGAAAGGTTCTTTTCTTCATTTCAAAGTCCCTGGTCGTTACGCAAGTGAATCGTGAAAGTCACGGACTGGCGCAGTCGGCCGTCGGCAGGCGCGTTGAAGATCGTGCCTGGGTCGTTGGTAGAGGACATGGCGGAGCCCGGTGTGCCTGTCGAGGATGCCTTGGCGAGCCCCAGTGGATAAAAGGTTTCCGCCACGTTCTGTTGTGCCGAGCCTTGCGGCCCTCGCAGCAGCATTCCGATACGCAGGCTGCGCACACGACTCCAGTTGGCGTTGGTGCCGGCAGCATCGCCGGGAACCACGATTTGATCGGCGCGCAGGTAGCGGTCCGCGACGCTGGTGGCCAATGCAGTCCCTGGCGGGCTATTGGGGGTCACGCCTGAGACGCCATACAAGACCTGGAAGCTCTCCACGCCGGAGATGATCGGTTGTGCATTTGAAGGACCCGTGCTGCACATGAGTGATGGCTCGCCCTGGACAATATCGACATACAGAACGCTGACCATGCGGTCGTCGCGATCAACCGGTACCGTGGTGGAAGGGTTGCCCAAACAGTCGATCATGGTCTTGTCTGATACGCCTGATCCCGGAAAGGTCTCGGCTGCCTGGTAGCGCAAGATCAGGATGTCGCTGCCGTAAGCGACGGAGCCGGTGCTCCGCGCCGTGTAGCCGTTGTAGGGGTCGGTGTAAGAGGGGACGGCGTTGTTGACGCCGGACACATTGGGGGCGGCAGTGCCGGTCAGGCCCGCGGTATTGGCCGTCCTCGGTGTTGCCGCATATTCAACGTCCCGGAATCCGGTCTGGGCACCGAGCCTCAGCAAAAGAGTGCTCGCAAAGCGGGCGTTGTCGCCGAGTTGTGCGGCCGCATCGACGGTGGTCAGGCCGCGCCGGCTGACAATCAGCGAGGAGACTGCGGCGAGGGCAATGACGATGCTGATCACCATGGCGACCAGCAGTTCCACCAGCGTGACTCCAGCTTGCCCCTGCGATTTCGAGGGGGGCAATGAGCCCATTGCGTAAGGCCGAGGAGTCGCGCGATCCTGCCTCATGCTAGGTCGAATTGCCTGGTGTGACGGGGAGGGTCAGCGACGGGACGGTGCCTTGTTCTATCGCACTGGCGCCTGTTGCTGAGCGGTCGGTAGAGAGCCGTGACCATCCGATTTTGATAACGGTTGTCGCACCAGCGCCTGTGTTCACGCAACTAAAACGGGGCGTTCCATTGGCATCAAACGGTGCGGAGTCCACGCAAATCTTCACGTAGGCGTTTGGCAGTTCGGCCCGCACGCGGGTCAGCCATTCGGTCAGTTGTGCGTTGGCAATTTCAGTGGCGCTGGAGCAGGGCGTTGCGGCAGGATCGACATTCAGGCAATACGATGGCGTAACTGGCAGCGCGTCGGATGGAGAGTACTGGCCCAGGTAAGGATTGTCTGTCGCAGCGAGCAGCCCGACGTCCTTGTTGCCTCGCATCATTTCGGCCAGCTCGTGCGCAAGGCTTCCTGCCGTTGCCTGGATCCTGGCCTGGTGATTGACCTGCAAGGCCGAGGCCTGCAAGCCGACCATGCCGAGCAGCCCGAAGGACAGGATGACCATTGATATCAGAACTTCCAGAAGTGAAAAACCTCGGGATTGGCGTTGAGCGCGCGCAGCGCGGGTGCTGCGGGCGCGCTGCATGAGTAAATTTCTTCCTGATTTCTTCATGACTGCAAATCTCTTCAATGACGTTGTGGCCTGGGCAGAAGGTGCGCTATATCTATAAATTTCCGGGGGGTTGATCAGGTTCAAACGGATTGATCTGTGGGTACGACAACTGGGAATTTCAACGACATCTGGCTGGAGGGGGGTCAAAGCGCCTTGTGCACGCTTGTGCGGCGTTCTGATTACTTAGGGAAAATTCTAGGTATCGTTGGTATACGTATGGGTTACCAATCTGGAAGGGTGATCACCGTCAAGGACCGTCCATCGGCCGGGCATGACCGTTCAGCGCGTGCTGTCTTCTTGAGGGCCTTGCATCGTGTGCTGGCCTGCATCGAAGACGTGGGAACCCGGTTTGCCGGCAAGCTGCGCCGGATGCACTATGGCTATGGTGAGCAAGAGGCGCGCAGTATTGGCCGCCAGACCAGCGCGTGCGAAGTCGCAGAGTTGATGGAGGAGGGCATCAAGGTGATACCTTTGTCCTTGCCGGCTGTGGGCAAGGAAATTCTGCAATAAACGCTATGAGCCACCGTCTCCGGCGGCGGCGCAGTCAGCCGTGCGCAGGCATTGCCCGGCGCCGGCGCACCATGCGGCTGGCCATATAAAGCCCCAGGGGCACGGCGACGAAATGCGGCCAGATGAAGTAGGCCGGCTCATAACTCATCCAGCTGAGCGGGCTTTCTCCGACGGCCATCGATTCCATCGTGCCGGTCACCAGGACATAGAGCAGCCACGGGGCGATGCTCGCGGCCACCGTGGCAAGTGAGGTGTTTTTTAGCAGCCTGAAAACCGCATTGCCGGCGGCCACTGCTAGCAGAAACATCGGTAGATGGCGGACGCCGATCAGCGCGAAGGCCGCACGCAGGTTCTCTTCTTCATAGCTTTGTATCGTCCAGCGCGCAATGGCTGGGGCGTCCAGCAAAGGCCCCAGCAGCGCCGCGAGCGCCGCCACCACGGCGCCCAGCAAGAGCGCCGCCGCGGCCCGGCGAAAAGCGGCCATAGCGGGCCGCTCGTCCGGGCTGATTGGCGCGCTTTCGTCCATCGATGACATCAGGGGTACAGACCGCGCAACTCGCGCGTGTGCAGGATGCGTTTGCAGGCCACGATGAAGGTGGCGGTGCGCAGGCTGACCTTCTGGTCTTGCGCCACATGCCAGACACCTGCAAAGGCATCTTTCATGATCTTGACCAGGCGCTTGTTGATTTCTTCCTCGTCCCAGAAGAAGCTGGAGAAATCCTGCACCCATTCAAAGTAGCTCACCGTCACGCCGCCGGCGTTGGCGATCACGTCCGGCAATACCAGCACATTGCGATCGTGCAGGATGTCGTCGGCCGCCGGGGTGGTCGGGCCGTTCGCGCCTTCGATGATCATGCGTGCCTTGATGCGGCCGGCATTGGCCTCCGTTGTTTGCTTCTCGAGTGCGGCCGGGATCAGGATGTCGCACTCCACGTCCCAGAATTTGTCATTGGCGATAACCTCCGCTTCAGCGAACCCCGCCACGCTTCCGACCGCCTCCACATGCTTGAGCAGCGCCGGCACATCCAGGCCCGCTTCTCGATAAATCGTGCCGCCGTGATCTTGCACAGCCACCACGCGTGCGCCGGTTTCGGCAAACAGTTTGCCCGCCACGCCGCCCACATTGCCAAAGCCCTGCACCGCGATGCGCGAGCTCGCGATGTCCAGTCCGATGTGCTTGGCCGCTTCCACGCCCACGGTGTACACGCCGCGCCCCGTGGCTTCGCGCCGGCCCAGTGAGCCACCCAGGTCGACCGGCTTGCCGGTGACCACACCGGTCGAGGTCGAGCCCGTATTCATCGAATAGGTGTCCATCATCCAGGCCATGATCTGGTCGTTGGTGTTGACGTCCGGCGCCGGAATATCTTTGTTGGGGCCGATGATGATGCCGATCTCGCTGGTGTAGCGGCGTGTCATGCGCTCGAGTTCGCCGCGCGAAAGCTTTTTCGGGTCCACGCGGATGCCGCCCTTGGCACCGCCGTAAGGCACGTTCACCGCCGCATTTTTGACGGACATCCAGGCCGACAGGGCCATCACTTCAGACAGCGTGACGTCCTGGTGAAACCGCACGCCGCCCTTGCCGGGGCCGCGTGAGACGTTGTGTTGCACGCGGTAGCCTTCGAAGTGGGCGACGGTGCCGTCGTCCATGTGAATGGGTACGTCGACGATCAGCACGCGCTTGGGACGCTTGAGCGTCTCAGCCCAGCGCGCCAGGCTGCCCAAGTGAGGGATGACGCGGTCTACCTGCTGCAGATAGTTGCCCCAGGGGCCGAGGTTGTCGGCTTGAAGATAAGAGGGGAGCGGGTGGGAGCCGTTGGGGATGGCGGTGGAGCCCGATGGGGCTGCTGACTGTGACATTGAAAACTCCTTGTGGGACTTCGTGTGTGAAACGTGTGTGGAAAACTTAATCTCCGGAGCTTAAAAGCCCGCCCTGAATTAGTCCAAGGCATTGTGAACCACAATCTATGCAAATAATGCATATCGAGGGAGTCGAATTCCGCTACCCGCCAGACGCGGCCGCGAAGCGTCAAACCGTGAACTGCAAGGCCGCCAGCCGCGCGTACACGCCGCCGCGGTTCACCAGTTCCATATGCGTGCCTTGCTCCACCAGCCGGCCGTGGTCCAGCACCAGGATGCGGTCGGCCTGTTGCACCGTGGCCAGACGGTGCGCAATCACCAGCGTGGTGCGGTCCTTCATCGCCGACTCCAGCGCGGCCTGCACCATGCGTTCGCTCTCGGCGTCCAGCGCGCTGGTGGCTTCGTCCAGCAGCAGCAAGGGCGAGTTTTTCAGCATGGCGCGCGCAATCGCAATGCGCTGGCGCTGCCCGCCTGACAGCCGCACGCCACGCTCGCCCAGAAACGTGTCATAACCTTCAGGCAGCGCGGTAATGAACTCGTGCGCGAAGGCCGCCTTGGCTGCGGCCTTCGCCTCTTCATCGCTGGCCCCGGGCTTGCCATAGCGGATGTTTTCCAGCGCACTGGTCGAGAAAATCACCGCGTCCTGCGGCACGATGCCGATGCGCTGGCGCAGGTCTTCCAGCGACATGTCGCCGGTGCGCACGCCGTCGAGTTCGATGCGGCCAGAGCCCGGGTCGTAAAACCGCAGCAACAACTGGAACACCGTGCTCTTGCCCGCGCCGCTAGGCCCCACGATGGCGACCGTCTCGCCAGGCGCCACGCTCAGATTGAAGTCGCTCAAGGCGGGCTGTGCCGGCCGCGACGGGTAATGAAAGGTCACTGCTTCAAATTTAATAGCGCTTCCCCCTTGTATTACCTGGGCTGGAAGCGGATTTGATGGTGAAGTGACGGGTGAGCGCGACTGCAGCAGCTCCATCAGCCGCTCGGTGGCGCCGGCTGCGCGAAGCAGGTCGCCATAGACCTCACCGAGCACCGCCGCGGCGCTGGCCAAAATGAGCACGTACACCACCGTCTGGCCCAGGTGGCCAGCGGTGATGTCGCCGCGCATCACCGCCTGCGTGCCTTGGTACAGGCCCCAGAGCAGCGCCGCCGATGTGGCGATGATGACGAAGGCGACCAGCACCGAGCGTGCCCGCGAACGGCGAATCGCGGTGTTGAAGGCGTTGGTGGTTGACTGGTCAAACCGCGCCGACTCGCGCGCCTCGGCGGTATAGCTTTGCACCACCGGAATCGCATTGAGCACCTCGGCCGCAATCGCGCTCGAGTCGGCCACGCGGTCCTGGCTGGCGCGCGAGAGCTTGCGCACGCGCCGGCCAAACCACACCGAAGGCGCGACGATCAGCACCAGCACGCCCAGCACCTGCACCATCAAATACGGGTTGGTGTAGACCAGCATGCCCAGCGCACCCACCCCCATCACCGCATTGCGCAGGCCCATGCTGAGCGACGAGCCCACTACCGTCTGCACCAGCGTCGTATCGCCCGTCAGGCGCGACAGCACTTCGCCCGTCTGGGTGGTCTCAAAGAACTCGGGGCTTTGCCGCACCACATGCCCGTACACCGCATTGCGCAAGTCGGCCGTCACCCGCTCGCCCAGCCAGCTCACCATATAAAAGCGGCCCGCTGAAAAAAGCCCCAGCGCCGCGGCCACGCCGAACAGCTCGAAGAAATGCGTGCGCAGCGCCATCAGCTGCTGGCCTTTGTCGGCAGCGCTCAGGCCCCCGTCAATCAGGCTGCGCAGCGCCAGCGGAAACACCAGCGTGGCCACCGCGGCCATCACCAGAAAGAAAACGGCCATCAGGATGCGCCCCCGGTAAGGCCGCAAGAAGGGCAGCAGGCCCGACAGCGAGCGGGGCGAGCCTTTGGCGCCGCCGGCGCCGGGGGAGGCAAGTGCGGGGGCGACTGAAGGGGGTGTAGATAAAGAAGGCGAGGAAGACGAGGAAGAGGGTGCAGAGGAGGTAGCCATGCCGCGAGTTTAGTCACAAAGCCGTGTAACAAATTGCCCTACCAAAGGCATCCCAGGCAAAAGAAGCCCAAACAAACACAGCCTTGACATTAATTGCCTAGGCATGTATTATTCGTTCCCATGAAATCCAAAACAGCCAGCTTGCCTGCCAGTCCGCAGGCGCCAGCCACTCTCGAAACCCCTCTGTGCGGCGGTTTGCCTGCTGAGTTCTATTGCGCCTCCGATTACGACGCTGTCCAAAGCACCGGCGCGCTGATGCGCCAGATTCTCAACAGCGTTTCCCAGCAGGTCACACGCGAACTGGAGCCCAAGGGCCTGACGAACGCGCAGTGGGTGCCCATGCTCAAGCTCTACCTCGGAAAAGCTTCCACAGTGGCTGAATTGGCCCGTGTATGCCAGCTCGACGCCGGCTCCATGACACGCCTGCTCGACCGGCTCGAAGCCAAGGGCTTTTGCCGCCGCATCCGCTCCAGTGAAGACCGGCGTGTGGTCAACATCGAGCTGACCCCCGAGGGCCGCGAAGCGGCAAAAGAAATTCCCGCAGTTCTGAGCCGGGTGCAAAACGCCCACCTGGCCGGTTTCACGATGGACGAATGGCAAAACCTCAAAGGCTACCTGCGCCGCATTCTCGAGACCGCGCACACCCTTCAAGCAGCGAATGAAAAAGATGACAAATAACAGCAACACCCTTTGCACCGCCTCCGCCGCGTCATGCACCGGCCAACCTGACCACGCAGAGCACGAACAGCGCCTGCCCGTGTGGCGCGCCTCCTTCCGCATGGCCCTGGTGGCCGCCGCCAGCGTGGTTGCCGTGGGCCTGATGGCGACGGGCCTCACCGGCTGCGCAGACATGTCCGGCATCACGCCGCAATCCAGCCTGCGCGACGCATCCTCGCTTGGCCTCAGTGCCCAGGGCGCTGAAACCACAACAGCCCAGGCGCCGCTGGCTACCGAATGGTGGCGCGAGTTCGGCGACGAGCAGCTCAACACCCTGGTCGCCCAGGCCCTGCAGACCAGCCCGACACTCAAGCTCGCGCAGGCCCGCCTGGCACGTGCGCAAGCCGTGACGGAAGTGGCCGACGCCGCCACCTTGCCGCAACTCACCGGCCAGCTTGACGCGACACGCCAGCGCTACACCGCCAACGGCGCGGTGCCGCCGCCGCTGGCAGGCTCCATCCGCGAAAGCGGCACGGCCCAGCTCAATGCGAGTTGGGAGCTCGACTTCTTCGGCAAAAACCGTGCCGCGCTGGACGCCGCTTTGGGCAGCGCCAACGCCGCAGAAGCCGACGCCCAAGCCGCCCGCGTGCTCCTGGCCAGCAACGTCGCCCGCACCTACTTCCAGCTGGTGCGCCTGAACGAACAAACCAATGTGGCGCGCCGCACGCTGGCCCAGCGTGAAGAAACGCTCAAGCTGGTGCGTGACCGCGTCGATGCCGGCCTGGACACCCGCCTTGAGTTGCGCCAAAGCGAAGGCGGCCTGCCCGAAGCGCGCCTGCAGCTTGAAACCCTGCAAGAGCAGATGGCGCTCACGCGCAACGCCCTGGGCGCGCTGGTTGGCCAGCCAAATGTGGCAAATAGTGCCGTAGCCCAGACACCATCTGAACAATCCGCTATCAAAAATGTAGCAATAGCCGCCAGCATCCCGGCCGATCTGCTGGGCCGCCGCGCCGACATCGCCGCTGCACGCTGGCGCGTCGAGGCGTCGTCCAAAGACGTGGTCAACGCCAAGACCCAGTTTTATCCCAACATCAACCTCGTCGCCTTCGCCGGCTTTTCCAGCATCGGCCTGGGCCAGCTGATGGACTCGGGTAGCCGGCAATGTGGCATTGGCCCCGCGCTGCGCCTGCCGATTTTTGACGCCGGCCGGCTGCGCGCCAACCTGCGCGGCAAAACCGCCGACCTCGATGCCGCGGTGGAAAGCTACAACGCCGCCGTGATCGACGCCGTGCGTGACGTGGCCGACCAGGTCGCCTCGTCGCAAGCGATTGTTCGCCAGCAAACCGAGCAACGCGCCGCGCAGGAAGCCGCCGAAAGCGCCTACGAGATTGCCGTACAGCGCTACAAGGCCGGCCTGGGCAACTACCTCAATGTGCTCACCGCTGAAACCAGTGTGCTGGCCCAACGCCGGCAGGCTGTGGACCTGGCCGCCCGCGCATTGGACACGCAAGTCGCGCTGATCCGCGCGCTGGGCGGTGGTTACGCAGCCGCCCAAACGCCCACACCAACACCGGTTTCAAACGCCGCACCAAATGCCGAGCCTTCTCAAGTTGCTACAAAAAAAGTAGCTAACTATCAAGGCAACGACTGGGCTAGAGGCACATTTCACCCATAAATTTCGGCAGATTTCCGACGGCCTCCGCGTCACCAGGCAACCATTACGCAAACGAGCAACGCAAAACAAACACATCACAAACGGATTGCAAACATCATGAGCACACCTGAATCCTCCAACGCATCCAACGCATCGAACACTTCCGCCGCCGCACCAGCGCAACCGCCCGCAGGCAACCCCAAACGCAAGAAGGCCCTTACGGCGCTTGCCGCGGTGGTGGTTGTCGCCGGCCTGGGCTGGTCCGCCTATGAATACCTGGTGGCCAGCCACTACGAGTCCACCGACAACGCCTATGTGCAAGGCAATGTGATCCAGATCACGCCGCAAATCGGCGGCACCGTCATGGCCATCATGGCCGACGACACCGACTTCGTGAAAGCCGGCCAGGTGCTGGTCCAGCTCGACCCGGCCGACGCCAAAGTCGCGCTCGAGCAAGCCGAGGCTGCGCTGGCCCAGGCCGTGCGCCAGGTGCGCACGCTGTATGCCAACAACGGCTCGCTCGCCGCCCAGATCGCGCTGCGCGATGCCGACGTGGCCAAGGCGCAGAGCGACATCGCACGCGCCACCGACGACCTGAACCGCCGCCAGTCGCTCACCGGCAACGGGGCCGTGTCCAAAGAAGAACTCAACCACGCGCAAACGCAACTGGCCACCGCGAAGAGCGCGCTGGCCGCGGCGCAAGCCGGTGTGGTCGCCGCGCGCGAACAGCTCAGCAGCAACCAGGCCCTGACCGAAGGCACCAGCATCGAGCAACACCCCAGCGTGCAAGTTGCCGCCGCCAAGGTCCGCGAAGCCTATCTGGCCACCCAGCGAGCCGGCCTCTTGGCGCCGGTCGATGGCTACGTGGCCAAACGCACGGTGCAGCTCGGCCAGCGTGTGGCCGCCGGTACGCCCATGATGTCCATCATCCCGCTCAACCAGGTGTGGGTGGACGCCAATTTCAAGGAAGTGCAGTTGCGCAATATCCGCATCGGCCAGCCCGTGACATTGGTGGCTGATCTTTACGGCAAGAAGGTCGAATACAAGGGCTCGGTTTCCGGCCTGGGCGTCGGCACCGGCGCGGCCTTCTCGCTGCTGCCTGCCCAAAACGCCACGGGCAACTGGATCAAGGTAGTGCAGCGCGTGCCCGTGCGCATCGCGCTGGACGCCAAGCAGCTCGCCGACAACCCGCTGCGTGTAGGCCTGTCGATGGACGCCGAAGTCGACGTGAGCAACAAGGACGGCAAAACGCTGGCCGACGCGCCGCGCGACGCGGCCCTGGCGCACACCCAGACCTACGGCACGCAGAACGACGCGGCCGACAGGGACGTGCAGCGCGTGATTGCCGCCAACACCGGCAAGGCAGGCAAGGCCGTGAAGACTGAGCCTTTGGCCAAGTCGCCCAGCGCGGCCGCGCAACCCGTGCCGGCAGTGCGACGCGAATCGCCTGATGCCGGGACGACGCACCTGCTGTCCGTGGCCAGCCATGGCGCGGCCCGGTGACTTCTGGCCAGGCCCACTAACTCCCCTCAAGCCCGCCGCCAGTTGCTGCGCCATCCCTGACGCCGCACTGGCTTTTTACCGGCTCACATCCTCCAGGTTCTCATGGCCACCGCACCTGCTTCCGACTACATCCCACCGCCGCCCCTGACAGGCTCGGCACGCCTCTGGGGAACGCTGGCCCTCTCGGCCGCGACCTTCATGAACGTGCTCGACACCTCGATCGCCAACGTGTCGCTGCCGGCCATCGCCGGCGACCTGGGCGTCAGCCCCAACCAGGGCACCTGGGTCATCACCAGCTTTGGCGTGGCCAACGCGATCGCCGTGCCGCTCACCGGCTGGCTGTCGCAGCGCTTCGGCCAGGTGCGCCTCTTCACCGCCAGCGTCATGTTGTTCGTGCTCACGTCATGGCTGTGCGGCCTGGCGCCCAACATGACCACGCTGATTTTTTTGCGCGTGCTGCAGGGCCTGGTCGCCGGGCCCATGATTCCGCTCTCGCAGGCGCTGCTGCTGTCGAGCTACCCGAAAGCGCTCGCGGGGCTGGCCATGGCGCTATGGTCCATGACGACACTGGTCGCGCCTGTGATGGGGCCGCTGCTGGGCGGCTGGATCACCGACAACATCTCCTGGCCGTGGATTTTTTATATCAACATCCCCGTCGGCTTCGGCGCAGCTTTCATTACCTGGAGCATCTTCAGAAAACGTGAAAGCGCCACCCGCAAACTGCCGATTGATTCGGTGGGGCTGGCACTGCTCGTGATCTGGGTGGGCGCGCTGCAGATCATGCTCGACAAAGGCCAGGAGCTCGACTGGTTCCATTCCGGCGAGGTCGTCGCCCTGGCCATCATCGCGCTGGTCGGCCTGATCGCGTTCGTGATCTGGGAGCTGACCGAAGAGCATCCGGTGGTCGATCTGACGCTGTTCAAGAAGCGCAACTTCTGGGCCGGTGCGCTGGCACTGTCGGTGGGTTACGGCCTCTTCTTCGGCAACGTGGTGCTGTTGCCCCTGTGGCTGCAGCAGTACATGGGCTACACCGCCACGCAGGCCGGCATGGTGCTTGCGCCCGTGGGCGCTTTCGCGCTGCTGCTGTCGCCCGTCGTCGGCAAAAACATTGCCAAGGTGGACCCGCGCCGTTTCGCCGCGTTTGCCTTCCTGGTGTTTGCGCTGGTGCTGTGGATGCGCTCCAACTTCAACACCCAGGCCGACTTCCGCACCATCATGATCCCCACCATCATCCAGGGTGTGGCCATGGCCTTCTTCTTCATCCCGCTAGTCACCATCACGCTGTCGGGCATCTCACCCGACAAGATACCCGCAGCCTCGGGCCTGTCGAACTTCGTGCGCATCACCGCCGGCTCCTTCGGCACGTCCATCGCCACAACGATCTGGCAAGACCGCGCCGCCATGCATCACGCGCAGATCAGCGAGTACGTGAACCAGGGCAGCACCGCCACCAACAGCGCGCTCACAGGCCTGGCCGGCGCCGGCCTCACGCCCGACCAGGCCCTGGGCACCATCAACCGCCTGGTCGACCAGCAGGCCTACATGCTGGCCGCCAACGACGTGTTCTACGTGTCGTCGCTGATCTTTTTGCTCCTGATTCCGCTGGTGTTCCTGACGCGGCATACCCAGGCCGGGGCGGGGAGTGCGGACGCTGCGGCTGGGGCGCACTGAGGCTGGCGCGGGCTGCTTGCGAAAAAAAGGCGCCTACTGGCGCCTTTTCTTTTTGCTATCAAATCAGTAGCTACTTGCCAAGGCCTTTATTGGGCTGGAGGCCAATTTCATAGGAAAAAATTCTGACGCGGGCGAGTGCGAATTGAATTTAATTGATGTGCCCGAACCATCAAATCGCAACAAAAGGGCTCGGGGTTTTCACCGGGTTTTGGCGGTTTGTATGAATTCCGTAAATTTCCTGAAGTTCCAATACGCAGTTGGTCTACAGGAGTTTTGATGTATCAATTGAATTGCACCTGCCAGCCCACACCGCAGGGTTTGCGGCACACATTGCGTTAGAGCGGCAACCATGGTTTCAAACTTCAGAAAGGGGCCACGGTTCATTGACCAGGAGTTCGCAGACCTGTCTTTGATGTTGACCCAAAAGACGGCAACCCCGACGTACCGAAGCGAACTCCTGGACGAATCAAAGCTCGATTTTTCAATGGAGAGCCTGCGTCATATCGATGCCTACCTGGCCGCATTGCATTTGAATCCTCCCGACGGACACGACCTGATGCGGGTTGCACTTCGGTGCGGAGCCTACGTTGGAGAGGTCATACGCAAGCAATTGCCCGGAACGTGGCATTGGGTTGGCCATGATGAAGCGGCAAAGCACTCGAAAACCATGGCGGGGTTTGAGCGTTCCATTGCTACGGCTGGCATTCTGTGGAAAAGCAACGACACCATGATGTTTCCTCTGGCCAAGGTTTGCAAATTCATCGAGAACGGCGACGAAGACAGCGTTCGCTTCTTTGCAGAGGCACTGATCGCAAATGAACGCCAAGAAAAGCCGCTCTGACCAGAACACCGAACCACGTCCTTTCGTTCGTCGAGTTTGGAGCGTTGGCGTTTTCAGTGGCTTTTGGTATTCGTAGGAAATCCGTAAATTTTCTGTAGGCCCAATATCTGTTTGGCTACAGAAATTTAGGGAGCTTTGCGATGAGCGTTGGCATACATATTGCGGTCCTGGACCACAACCCCATGATCAAGCACGACGTCGAGAAGGCGAGCAAGGCATTCGACCAACCGCTGAGCGTATTGCTGGGCAGCCTGGAGGCAAGCAGCGAGGCTACTTTTTATGGTGCCTTTGGAAGTGGCGGCCCTACCTGCTTCGGCAGGGCGGAACTGGATCACGGGCCCGCGTCGTGGTTCGCAGACCTGGCAACGCTTGCTTCAGCCAAAATCCCCGCCCTTGCAGCCCACCTCAGCCCTTTCACACGCCTGGATCTCCCCGTACTGCTCATGCCGTACAACAGCACACTCCCGCTCGTTGGTGAGCACTGCCATGTTTTGAGCGCCCATAACGTACGAAAGTCGCTCGTGTCGCTTGCCCCTGCGATCGAGATCGAACCCGATTCGACAAATATTTCCGATCAGCATGCTGAAGATATCAACGACTGCTCGAATGAAGAGTTTGAAGAGCTCCAGACAGCCTGGCTGCTGCTGTTTGAGGCATCGAGGTTGAGTATCGCAAGTGAAAAGGCCCTGCTATTCTGCTAAGTGTTTCGCCCTTGCTTGTCTGTCTCATCTCAAATGTCAGGTTTAAGAAGGTCCATCCATGCCAAGCACATTCACGCTAGTAGAGCAGGTTGCCCTCCCGCCGCAGTCAGCCGTCGCTACTGCATTCGAGTCGGTGAATCTCGCAGACGCATTTTCGATTCAACTTCCTCCTGGCGCCTCCGCAAATCCGGATGTCTTGGCCCGGTTCATCTTCTCGGTGCAGCCATCCTGGATCGGAGCGCTCACCAACGTCAGGGATGCAATCGTTGAGGGGTTTGGTCTGAAGACCGCAAAACATCTCGCAACGCTTTCTGATGACGCCGCAGCCCCCCGCATCAGCATCTTCAGGGTCTTCGGCACCAGCGAAACTGAGGTCGTCTTAGGCGAGAACGACAAGCATCTTGACTTTCGGGTGTCAATTCTTTGTACGCCAGGCGCGCCGCCCAATACCGGCAACCAACTGACCTTGTCAACCGTCGTTCACTGTCACAACCTTTTGGGCCGAACCTATTTATCGGTCATTGCTCCCTTCCATCGCCAGGTTGTGAAAGCCAGTCTTCGTCGTGCCGCAAACGTGGGGTGGCCCAAGGCAAAGTGCGTAGAGGAATGCTGTGCGTCGCCCGCTGAGGCCTAACCCTTCCTTCAAGCGGACCTGCGTGTGGGAGGCCGCTTAAGTCAACCCAGGCGTCTCCACCGGCACCAGAATCGCATTCCCCGTCGCCACTAGCAGTAACTCTCCGCTGTCCTGCTCGGCGAAAAGCTCCGCATTCGCAAACACCTGCTTGCGACCAGCCTTCACCACGCGCCCGCGCGCCACAAAGCTGCGGCCCACGGCTGGCGCCAGGCAGTTGACTGAAAAGTGTGAGGCCAGCACCCGGCCCGATACGGTGGCGGCTGCGTAGCCGCAGGCCGTGTCCAGCATCGCGCCTATCATCCCGGCGTGCAGATAACCCGCGTATTGGCCCATATCGTCTTTGCGCCAGTCCATGCGCAACTCAGCCTCGCCGGCTGCTGCGTGGGTGACTTTGAAGCCGGCCCACCGGTTGAATGATGCACTCTGGTTCACGGCCTGCAGGGTGCTCAGGAGTGGTTGGTCTGTCATGAGGGCAATATAGGACGAGCCGCGGCCACACGCTGTAGCGTGAGTGACAAGCCGGGCCGCCGCCAGCAAGCCGGGCGGTGAACTATCGCCCAACCAGGGCGGTATAGGCCTTGCGGGTTTCCGGCGACACGGCCGCCACCAATTGCTCGTACGAGGTCTTGTGCCGCACCAGTACGCGTGCCGATGCCACGGTTTTGGATTTGCAGAACCAGTGGCAGCTGTGCTGCATCAAAAACAGCTCGGCCGACATGGTGAAGGCCTTGGTTTTGAGGGAGTGGCCTGCCTTGTTCTCTGCGGCGTTCAGGAAGCCCTGCGCATGGATAGCCAAGGCTTTGCGCATATCGAAAGTGAGCGCCGGGAGCAGGCGGTCGGCGTAGGGAAAAGAAATGGGCAGTTTGCTGACGCGCACGTCGGCCTCGTCCGCCTTGGAAAATTTGGCGACAAAGCTGGTGAACTGCCCGCACAGTTTCAGTTCCGAGCTGGCCAGCTGGTTCCAGATCTGTTCGCGTCGCTCCGAGTCGTTCTCGCCGAGGGCCCGCAGGTAGCCATCGGTCAGGGTTTCCATCAGCTTTTCGATCTGGTACTGGCCGAGGTGGCTGCCCAGCAGGGCGATTCGCCTGCGCTCATCTTTTGCCTTGAGAAGAAAGATGCCGATGGCGACAAAGGTCACCAGAAGAAAGAAATCCATTGCTGCTTATTGGGAAAAGGGGAGATCGGAGGAGGCTGGCTGGGCTCCCCCAGTGTAGTCATCCCGCCCGGCGTCCTTTCCAATCAACCCCACAGGTATGCCGTGCATTCCGTGTCATGGCACGGCTTGCTTGTCTTTGCCATGCGCATTCGGAGGCTTTATGGCCCGGGGCCTGCTGTTGGGCCCGCCGCCGCCGCCTGCCTGAGCCCTGCCAGCGCCGGCTCCAGCACCTTCATATCGGCATTGCCTGAATAAACCGCATAAGCCGGATACAAAAACTCAGGCTTGCCGGGCACACGGTAGAGGCGCTTTTCCTTGATGTGCTGGCGCACCACGTTTTGCCGGAAGTAGCCGGCGCCACCCACGGCGAGCAGGTATTCGAGTCCCAGCGGTCCCAGGCTGGAAGAGACCCCGACGCTGGAAAGCTCCGGGAACGCCAGGCTGTGCTGGGCCGAGAACTCACGTCCCCAATCCACATACACATAGTCGGCCGGCTTCGGCGTCTCAAGCCCGGGGGATGTGGTGACCAGCACCAGTTTTTCCTCGATCAGCAGTTCGATGCGGAGGCCGGGCCGCTGCCGGGGCGCATAGGCAATGACGATGTCCAGCGTGCCGTGGGCCACGCGCTCCAGCAGGTCGTCCGCAACGCCCACTTCGGTGCGCAGCGCCAGGTCGGGCGCATGCTTGCGCATCCAGAAGAGCCAGTCAAGCATCAACGGTTGCCACAGGCTGATTTCGCAGCCCACCGTCACCAGCGCGCGCCGCCCGGCTGGCACCGCCATCTGGTGCCGGGCCCTTTCCCAGACCTGCACCAGCGTCATGGCGTGCCGCACGAATTGTTCGCCGGCCGGAGTCAGCGAGGCGCCGGCCTTGTTCCTCACAAACAGCGTGCGTCCCAGCAGCTCCTCCAGCGTCTTCACGCGCGCGCTGACAGCGGTCTGGGTGACGTGCAGCCTTTCGGCGGCCTGCGCAAAGCTGTGGCAAGACACGATTTCGAGGAAGGTGCGGGCGAGGTTGATATCCATGGCTTGTCTCCCGATTTAAGGCTCGATGGGGGGCTGTTTTTGCCCGGTTTTTGTCTGGATAAAGAGTGTTTTTTATATGCAGTTTTATTGCATTCAAACGCAATATTAATCGTTTTACTTTTATACTCGTTAACCCTATATTTCTTGCCATGACCTCTGGTTTGGCAATCGTGCCTCTCACGTCACTTCGAAAGGACCCTGAAATGACACGCACCGCTTTTTTTAACCAACCCGCAACTGCCAACGGCGCTGCAGCCGGCCGCCAGGCTCCGGCTTCGTCCGTTTCTTCGTTCCTGCGCAAGTTGCTGAATGCCGCGCAATTTGTGTTGCCAGGTACCGCCATCGTTGCTGAGGCGTCCAGCCAGCCCTACCCATGGCTGACAGCCGATATCCGCCGCAACATGAGCGCGCGTAGCCAGCGCCTGATCCGCGCTGATTACTGATTTCTTTGGGGCGCTGCGCCGCACCGCGGCCGGCGCCAACCTGGTGTTGGACCTTGCGCTACATCCTCAGGCGCCGGGCATAACCCGTCATCTCCAGATATCCCATCCCCACGCGCTTGCCGGTGCTGTCGATCAGCTCGCTCAGGCCTTCCCAGTAAATCGCACCAGTCGACTGGCGGCTGTCCAACTCCTGGTTGTCGATGACGGCGCGCACCGTATAAAAATCAGCCGGCGTGCGCACTATCCATTCCACAGGGTAGGTGGCCTGCGTCAGCGGGCTTTTCCAGCGGCGCACGGGCTTGAAGATCACTTCGCCCCGGCTGAAGGTGTAAAGCCCGCCCTGCGGTGAGCGGAAAGAGCCTCCGTCCCACAGCGCATTGCCATCCTTGTCGCGCAGCCGGAAGGCGGTGAGGGCGCTGCCGTCCAGCAGGTTCATGCCGATCCAGTCCCAGCCCAGGGCGTCGGGGTGCAAAATTTCTTCGCTCCATTCGTGGTCCAGCCAGGCCTTTCCGGTCACGTTGAAGTTCTGGCCTTTGACCTGCAGGCTGCCGCGCGTGGCCAGTTGCGGCTGGCTGTAGTAGTAGCTGGCCTGCTTTTCATCAGGCCCTTTGCGTGACAGGCCCTTATTGCCTTGCAGCAGCACGGCTTGGGTTTCTTCAAATTGCAGTTTGATGGTGAAGTCGGTGGCCGGCAGCTCTGCGGTGTATGTCGCTCCCTCGGCTTTAAGCGACCAGTCGCGCAGCTTCAAGGCCATGTCCTGCTCGCCGGCGGCCGCGAGGCCAAAACCGTCGCGCGCGATGCGCTGGTCATGCCAGAGCTTTTTGCCCTGCACGTCGGTGATGGCGGCGTGGGCAAAGAGCAATTGTTTGGCGGCAAATTTCGACGCCATGCCCTGCGTGCCGTCCACGCGTGAGCGGAAGAAGGTGAGCTGAAACCCGAACACGCGCTCGCCGGTGTCCTGGGTTGTGGCCTGCCCGGTGATGTACCACCATTCAGTGCGAAAGCCGGGGTGGGCGCCGCGGTCGCGTGGAAACACCAATGCTTTTGCAGGCAGCGCATGGGCCGGGATCGCCCGTCCAGCCAGCGCGGCCGCACTGCCCAGCAGCAACTGGCGCCGCAACAAACTCGCAGGCAACAGCGAAAGTTGCATGCGATCTCTTCAGGCCGCCGATGTGGGCCGCATCCAGCGCTCTATTTGCGCATCGGCGGCCGTGCAACTGCCCATCTTTTCGCTGACCCATTGCGCGTTGTGATACGTCGGCAAGTAGCGTTCACCCGAATCGCACAGCAGCGACAGGATGGAGCCCTGCTCGCCGCGCGCCAGCATCTCATGCGCCAGCGTCAGCATGCCCACCAGGTTGGTGCCTGTCGATGGCCCGACGCGGCGGCCCAGAAGGCGAGAGAGCGCCTGCATCGCGGCCACTGAATCGACGTCGGCGACTTCGATCATGCGGTCTATCACCGTGCGAATAAAGCTGGCCTCCACGCGCGGGCGCCCTATGCCCTCGATGCGCGAGCCCACGCCCGTCAGGCTGGCGTCGCCGGTGCGGTGATAGGCGCCAAACACCGAGCCGGCAGGGTCAGCCACGCACAGCTGGCTGTTGTGGCGCTGGTAGCGTACATAGCGCCCTATGGTGGCGCTGGTGCCGCCCGTGCCCGCGCCCACCACAATCCATCGCGGCACCGGGTGGCGCTCGTGGGCCATCTGGCTGAACATGCTTTCGGCGATGTTGTTGTTGCCGCGCCAGTCGGTGGCGCGCTCAGCGTAGGTGAACTGGTCCATGTAATGGCCGCCGGTCTCCGCGGCCAGCTTGCGTGCATCGTCATACACCTGCGCGGCGCTGTCCACCCAATGGCAGCGCCCGCCATAGAACTCGATCTGCGCCACTTTCTCCGGAGAGGTGCTGCGCGGCATCACGGCGATAAAGGGCAGGCCGAGCAGCCGCGCAAAGTAGGCTTCGCTCACGGCGGTGGAGCCGCTGGAGGCTTCCACGATGGTGGAGTTTTCATGGATCAGGCCATTGCACAGCGCATACAGAAAGAGCGAACGTGCCAACCGGTGCTTCAGGCTGCCGGTGGGGTGGGTGGACTCGTCCTTGAGGTAGAAGTCGATGCCGCGCGCCGCAAATTCCGGCAGGGGCAGGGGAATCAGGTGGGTGTCGGCGCTGCGCTGGTAGTCGGCCTCGATACGGGCGATGGCGGCGCTGAGCCAGGGGCTGCTGGAGGCTTGAGGGGTGGCAGAGGTCATCGCCCGATTCTCGCAGCAAGACCTCTCGATGCAAAACGCCTTTGCCGGCTGCCTGGCCTGGCTGCCCGGCGCAGCCGTTTCAGTACCGTTCCCGGCGAGGGCGCACAGGCGCATGCATCAGGCCGGGAATTTCACCGCGGCCTATGCCGAGGTCATTGAGCTGGTGGTCACTCATCAGCCGCAACTCGTTCAGGTCGCGTTGCCTCTGCGCGCTTTTACGCAAGGCGGCCAGCAGCCACTGGCCCAGCTCCCTGGCCGGAAAACCGGGCAGGGCTACCGGAAAAATCCTCATCGTCTTCGTCAGCATCTCGTACTCCTGGTGGGAAGTGGCCTATGGTGCTGAAAATCGTGCTATTGTGGAAGTTGAGATTTCTGATTGAAGTTATCAGGATTCCTGATGCCGAGATCTTTATGCGCGAACTGAACCTGGACCAATTAAGAACGCTGGTGGCCATCACCGACCTGGGCACCTTCTCTGCCGCGGCGCAGGGCCTGCACCTGGCGCAGCCTACCGTCAGCCTGCATGTGAGTGAACTTGAAAGCCGCCTGGGCACGCCGCTGGTCGTGCGCGGCGGCCGGCGCGTAGAGCCCACACCGGCAGGCGCCATGCTGGTCGAGCGAGCCCGCCGCCTGCTGCGCGACGCCGACGACGCGGTAGATGCCGTGAAGCGCCACGTCGAGGGCCGCACCGGCCGCGTGCGCCTGGGCACCACCACCGGGGTGCTGGTGTACTTTTTGCCGCAGGTGCTCAAGGCGATGGAAGAGATTCACCCTGACATCGATGTCGAAGTCAGCATCCTGGGCTCCGCCGACACGATGCAGCGGTTGCTCGACGGCACGCTGGACGTCGGCCTGGTCGCCACACCGCCACCCGCGCAGCGCGGCATGGTGATCACGCACTGGCGCAGCGACCCGATGATGGCCTTTGTGCCCAAGCGCTGGAAAGCGCCCAAACACGCCACCCCCGCGTGGCTGGCTTCCAAGCCGCTGATCTTCAACGAAACCCCGACCCACATGTACCGCATGACCATGGCCTGGTTTGCCGATGCGGGTTTCACGCCGCGCGCGCGCATCGAGCTCAATTACTCAGAGGCCATCAAGAGCCTGGTGGCTGCGGGTTACGGTGCGGCGGTGTTGCCGAGGGAGCAGTCACTGGAAGAGTCCAATGTGCGGCATGACGTGCAATTGGTGCCGCTCAAGCCTGCGCTGACACGTCACACCGCCATGGTGCACCGTCCCCTTGACGCGTTGGACGGCGCCACTCGCAACCTGCTCAAGACGCTGGCGACATTTCGCCAGGCTTGAACAGGGGTGAAATTGCTGTTTTCTGTCTTGTCCCCTCTCCCCCTGGGAGAGGGAAGAATCCGGATCACCATCAGGATGCCGGGCCGTCTCTCAGCACGGCTTCTCCTGTGCGGGGATTGGTCAGGGTGACGTTCTCGAGCGCCTTGATTCGCCACTCGCCAGCTTGCCGCGTCAGCACGGCAAGGATCAGCGTATCGACTGCATGCGGGCCTGCCGGGTGAGCCGCGCCGGCCGTGAGGCGGCTCCAGAAGTGCAGGACAACCGCGTCGGCGCTGATCGTGACCAGGTCGATCAGTTCGTTCTCCAGCGTGGAATCGCTGTAGATGGTTGCGTGGATGGGTGCATGCAGCTGGACGATCTCGTCGACGCCGCGCACGTAGTGGCCGAACCGGTTCACGAATGTCGCATCCTGATGGAACAGGGTACCGAGCGACTCCATGTCGTGCTTGTTCCAGGCGGTTTGAAATGCGCGGGGCGCGTCTTCGGGTTGTTTCATTTGGATCATGTGATTCCCCAAGTGTCAGCTGAGGCCGGGAGCAGCTATCCGGTTTTATAGCATTGGGATCACTTTCCTGCACTGCGATGCTGCTATTCGGCGCGAGAGTTCAGAGCCGCGGGCCAGGAAGAAGCGCTGCAGTTCTGCGGCATAGCTGCTACCCACAGCCTGCTGCACTGACGGGCGCGCGGCGAGGGCGGTGCGCCAGGCCCGGACTTTTGGCAGACCGTCAAAGAACCCGGTTTCACCGGCCTTCTCAAGTACATCGAAATAACGGAACATCGGGCCGAACACGGCATCAACCAGACTGAAAGATCCGCCGGCGAAATAGGGTCCTTGCCCAGGCAGCACAGCTTCGAGCTGGGCAAAGCGCTGCTGCAAGTTTTCGCGCTGACGGGTGAGCGCCGCCGCATCGGGTGCGTTATAAAAGGCCGTGATGGTGTTCAGCACACCCGAGCCGAACTCCATCCACGCACGGTGCTGCGCGCGCTTCAGGGCATCCGCCGGGTGCAGGCGCGGCAGCAGTGTGTCGTCCAGGTATTCGCAGATCACGGCGGATTCAAAAATGGCGTCGTCATTCACCATCAACACCGGCGTCTTGCCCAAGGGCGATACGGCCTTGAACCAGTCGGGCTTGTGGGCCAGGTCGACATAGCGCCGCTCAAACGCGACTTCTTTCTCGGCCAGCACGATGGCGGCGCGCTGCACATAGGGGCAAAGGGTGTGGCTGATCAGGGTCAGTTGCATGATGGTTTCTCCTTTTGTGTCCATCAAGCCGGAACCAGCACGCGGCTGCGGCGCAGCGCCCATTTGCCGTCGCCCAGCAACCAATGCGCCAGCGTGGCCGCCAGCAGGAACACCGGGTATTCCCAGCCGCCTTTCGGGTTGGTAAACACCCAGCCATTGGGCAGGTGGACCCAGGCTGCGACCAGAAGAATGGGCGCCAGCAGCAGCGACACCTGGCGGCCATACAAGCCGAGAAGCAGCGCAATACCGCCCGCCAACTCCATCGCCACCACGGGGTAGACCACAAAACCGGGCAGGCCCACGGAGCTGAAGAACTGGGCGGTGCCGGGCAGCGTGTAGACCACGATCTTGAGCAGCGCGTGGGTGACCCACATGAGGCCCAGGCTGATGCGCAGCAGGGTGGCGCCCCAGTTTTGCGTGATCGCGGCGTCAAAAGAAGGAGATGTCGAAGTGTTCATGAAAAGCCTCGCAATAAAGTGAACAGGTAAAAAGAGCGGAAGGAAGGCCGCCACTGTACGATTGCAAAAAAACAATGTAAATTGGCATTCATGAAAACATTCATTGCAAAAACGCAATACGCCAAGGCACCGTACGCTTTGACCGCTGACGACCTGCAAACCTTGCTGGCACTGGTGCGCGGCGCCACGCTGGCCGAGGCCGCGCGGCGGCTGGAGGCCGATGCCTCCACCGTCTTCCGATCCGTGCAGCGCATTGAAAAAAGCCTGGGCCAGCGCCTGTTTGAACGCTCCCGCCTGGGCTACCTGCCGACCGAGCCGATGCTGGCCCTGGTGCAACATGCCGAGCGCATCGAGGCCGAGCTGGAAGCGGCGCGGGCCAGCGCCCAGCGGCCGCATGAGGGCGTGTCGGGCCGGGTGCGGCTCACCACAACCGACGCCGTGCTGCGCGGGCTGGTGCTGCCTTCGCTCAAGCCTTTGCTGGCGCAGCACCCCTTGCTGCAACTGGATATGCGAACGGGCAATGAACTGGTCAGCCTCAGCCGGCGCGACGCCGACCTCGCCCTGCGCGCCACCCGCAAGCCACCCGATCACCTGGTCGGCCGAAAACTCGGCACGGTGCGTTTTGTGCTGTGCGGCTCAAAGGCGCAAGCCAAGGCCATGGCGTCAAAAAAAGCTGCAACAAAGATGGAAAGCCTGGGCGCCCTCGACTGGATAGCACCCGACGAATCGCTGCCCGAGCACCCGTCAGTGCTGTGGCGGCGCAAGCAGTTTCCCAAGCTCACGCCGCGCCATCATGCGGACGGCATTGTGGCGGTGATGGATGCGATCAAGGCGGGGCTGGGGGTGGGCATCGTGCCCGTCTTCATGCTCGGGAGCGAGCCTGCGCTGGTGCCGCTGGGCGGCACGCTGGCGGATTGCGAGTCAGACCTGTGGCTGCTGGCGCACGCCGAATCGCGCCACCTGCGAAGAATCTCTGCGGTGTACGACCACTTTGCGGCCAGCATCACGCTGGCTTGACGATACATTCAAAACGACTGGCCCGCGCCGGACGTGCGAAAGACAACTTCGCCGCTGGGTATGTGCACGACCCGCACTTCCTGGCGCGTGGGGTCGGCGACGCTCTTGACGGCGACGGCTACTGCGAGGGAATAGTCGGCGTACAGGTGCTGTGAGTTGGCATGCAACAGGCTGCCGTGCACGGGGTCGACGTTTTCAATGCGGTAGTCATGTGGCGGTGCTTTGACAGATGCCATGGTGAAGACCTCTTTGAGTGAGGCCTCCATGGTAAAAGCGCCGCGCGCTCCTGTGATGACAATTGCGGGTCAAAACCGTGACGGTGAGTAAGCAAACGAAAACGCCTTGTGCCTGTCGCTGCACCATTAACAAAAACTAAATAAGCCATTAGTTCAAAGCCGCTCAGCGCTCGGGCTGGCGCTGTGGCCGGAGCTTGCCGCGCGCCCTGAAACTGCGGTGCAGCTCTTCGGCAAAGGGCACAAAACCCAGGCAAAAAGAGGCTGCCAGCACTACCGCAATTTGCCGCCCCGACAAAGGGTCGGCCTTCAATGTCCAGGCCCAGTCCGGCGCGGTACCTGGCGCACCGAAGAGGGCGGTAAATTGCCCCCAGTGGCCGGCCACCAGCAGGGCATAAGCGGCCAGCGGAAACGCCTCCAGGTAAGCGTGCACGCTTTGCTCGGCCGCGCTGACATGGCGCCGGCTGGAGGCGTAATGAAGGTCCCAGTGGGTGGTCAGCGCGTGCGCCACCAGCAGGGCGCCGAGCAGCAGCAATACGGCTGCATTGATCCGCAAAAAGACCGCCGCCAGCACGCCCAGGCCCACCTCGCCGATCATCAGCATGTGCAGCAGCGACTCTTTTGCGCCGCTGGTGTGCTCAATGCCGCTGCGCCGGTGGCAGACCCAGTCCGCGACGCCGGCAAGCAGCCAGGCGGGCAGCACGAAGTACAGCAGGATGAAGCGGACGGGCTCCTGCATGGCGGGGCAGTGCGCGCGAGGCACCCGTCAGTGCAATTCGCGCTTGGGGTCGTCCTCCGACCACTCGAGGTTTTTCATCTCCACGGCGACTGATTTCAGCATCTCCAGCGCGGCTTCCGGGGTTTGCACGATGCCCAGCCAGCCAAACAGGTGATGGCGCAGGAACAGCAGAATCTTCCCGGTCAGGGGATCGCACGCGACCCAGTGCCGCGGGCTGTAGCAAGGCTCCAGCGCGGACAGTGGCGGGCAGTCCAGGGGGTAAGGCGGGTCCATGGAGGCGCGCAGGCCGGCCAGGTCTGTCACCAGTTCTTCCAGTTCTTCAGCCCGCAGCGTGAGCGGCTGCGTGGGCTTCAGGGTCACGCTGCCGTCGTCGTGGCGGATGGCGAACAGGCCGTGCGCGAGCCGCACAGGCGCAAGCGGCGCAGCTTCGGTGGGGTGACCTGCGCCTGGCTGGTTGCCGGCGCCCTGGGGGCGAGGCATGACGGTATTGGGGACGTTGGGGAATGTGCTGGTGCTCATAGGGGGCTCCACGTGCATTGAATGGCTGAACCCAGTGTGCTGCGCAGGCCTGCCGCGAGGCGTGGGAATCAGGCCTTGGCCCCTGTAGGACGGCACGGGTGCGGGGGCTCAGCCACCGCGCATCGGCGCTTGCCTTACCAGTCTTCCTTGACCGCCAGCACGGCGTCTTTGCCCGCTGCCGCGCGGCCCGCCAGCCAGGCTGTCACGGTGCCGGCCAGCACCACGGCCGCGCACAGCAGGCCCAGGCGCTGCCAGGGCACCATCAGGTCCATGGTCCAGTGAAAGCTCTGCGGGTTCACCACATACACCAGCACGCCAGACACTGCCAGCCCGAGGCCCAGGCCCGCGAGCGCACCGATCAGCGTCCACGCCGCGCCTTCGCCCGCCACCACCGCCAGGATTTGCCGCCGCGTCAGCCCCAGGTGTGCCAGCAGGCCGAACTCCTTGCGGCGCGCCAGTACCTGCGCGCTGAAGCTGGCGGCCACGCCGAAGAGGCCGATGGCGATCGCCACCGCCTGCAGCCAGTAAGTCACGGCAAAGCTGCGGTCAAAGATTTTGAGCGATGTGGCGCGCAGCTGGCTGACCGAGGCCATCTCCAGCAGCGCGCCCGCGCCGGACTGGCGCTCTGCCAGCGCGCGCACGGCCTGCTGCATCTGGTCGTCATCGGTGCCGGTGCGCAGCCACAGGGCCAGCTCGTTGGCCCGGCGGTCGCCGGTCAGGCGTTCAAAGTCGCCGCGGGCCATGGCGATGGCGCCGAACTGGCGCGCGTAATCTCGCCAGACGCCGGCCACGTAAAACTGCGGCGGCTGGGGTGATGGGGGTGGCTGGGTTAGCTGGGCGGTGGAAGGATTTGCTATCAAATCAGGAGCTGCTCGCCCATGCTCAGTCTGGGCTGGAAGCCTAAATGATTGTGAAAATGCCTGCGACAGCAAGGGGAAGGCCTGGCCCGGCCGCAGGCCATAAAGATCCACCATCGGCTCGCTCACATAGATGCCGATGTGCCCGGGCGGCACCGCCAGCGCCTGGCCGACCAGGGGCAGCGAGGTGGCCGGCGCGTCCAGCGGGCGCGCGATCAGCGTGACGGCGGGCAGGGCCGCGTCGAGCAGCAGCGGGGTGGTGCGCAACGCGCCCACCCGTGCCACGCCAGGCAAGCCGCCCAGCGCTTCAACAAATTCCGGTGAGAAATACGCCGTGTCGCTGGCCGAGGTGCCCAGGGCCGTGCGCACATACAGGTCGGCCGGCACCACCACGTCCAGCCAGCGCGTGACGGACTCGCGAAAGCTGGCGACCATCACGGTGAGCGCCACCGCCAGGCTGAGTGAGGCCACCACGCCGCTCACGGCCACCGCCGCGCTTTCGCGCACCCGGCGCGCGCGCTCCACCGCCAGCAAGGGCAGCAGGTGGTGCGCCACCCAGGGGCTGAGCCGGTCATACAGCAAGGCAATCAACCAGGGCAAGGCCGTGATGCCACCCACCAGCAGCAGGCCGACCGACACATAGGCCGCCAGCGGAACGCCAAACACCGGCGGGGCCAGCGCCAGCAGCGCGCCGGCAACCACCAGGCCGATGCTGAGCCAGTGCGCCCTGCCTGTCCTGGCAACCACACCCAGGCCTTTGAGGGTTTGCGCCGGCGGCAATTTCTGCGCGGCCCGCGCCGGCCACCAGCCGCCCACACCCGCGGCCAGAACACCCAGCGCGCCGTAAGTCAGCGCGGCCCAGCCGCTCCATTGCAGGCCGGGCGCAACGCCCGTGAAGTAGCCGCCGCCCAGGTCGCCGCCCAGCAGGCGCAGCGCCAGCGCGGCCAGGGCTGTGCCCAGTGCGATGCCCAACGCGCTGCCCGCCAGGCCCAGCAGCAGGGATTCAGCCAATACCAGTTGCAGGCGTTCGCGCCCCGTCAAGCCCAGCACGCCGAGTAACGCGAACTGCTGCGCGCGTTTGGCCACGCTGAGCGAGAGCACCGAGAACACCAGAAACGCGCCGGTAAAAAGCGCCACCAGCGCCAGCACCGTCAGGTTGACCCGGTAGGCGCGCGAGAGGTTGCTCACACGCTCGGCCGCATCGCCAGGGGCGGTGGCGGTGATGCCGGGCGCAAGCTGCAGCGAAGCAATGAAGGCTTGCGGGTCAGCGCCGGCCTTGAGCCGCACATCGATGCGTGAGAGCTGCCCGCCTTTGCCAAAAAGGTCTTGCGCGGCGCCAATGTCCATTACCGCCAGCGGCCCGCCGCCGGCGCCCACGCTGCCCGCCACCTTCGCGGGGCGCAGTTCAAGGCCGCTTTGCAGGCGCAAGCTGTCGCCGCTGAAGAGCTGGCGCGCGGCAGGATTCAAAAACACCATGCCCGGCGCAAAGAGTGCGAAGCGCTCCGTTTGCACACCCTGCAATGACGGCACCGGCATCAGTGCCGGCGCGATAGGCGCCACCGCCAGCACATCCACCCCGATGATGCGCAGGGGCAGCCGCTGCCCTTTGCCGTCCAGGGCATAGGTGCTGACCTCCAGCACCGGGCTGGCCAGGGCGACCTGCGGGTGGCCGGCCACGCGCTGGTACAGGTTCTCGTCAAAGCCGCCCTGCACAGCACGCAGTTCCAGGTCGGGCTGGCCGTTGACGGCGCGCACGGCCTGTGAGAATTCGCTGAGGGCGGAAGCGTTAATAAGCTGCACCGAAAACGCCAGCGCCACACCCAGCATCACGGCCACGACGGCGGCGGCATTACGCCAGGGGTGGTGCTGCAGCTCCCGCCAGGAAAAGCTTGAGAGCAGGGCGCGCATGGGTGGGGTGCGGCGTGCCGGCGTCAGCTTTTGCGGGGCTGGCGCGGCTTGGCGGTTTTGGGCCTGGATGGCTTGGCGGCCCAATCATGCAGCGCGGCATGCAGGCGCTGCAAGACCGGCTCCCACTGGTGGTAGTGCGACTGGCGAAACAGCCGGGTGTGGGGATACCAGGGGCTCTCCTCGCTCTCCAGCATCCAGACCCAGTGCGGGTTCACATCCAGCGGCACCCAACAGGGCTTGCCCAGCGCGCCCGCCAAGTGAGCGGTCGAGGTGCAGACGCTGATGACCAGGTCCAGCTGCGAGATGAAGGCGGCCGAGTCGTTGAAGTCTTCCATCTCCGGCGTCAGGTCAATCAAGGGCAGGCCGGCCTCGCGGGCCTTGGCCACATCGGCTGCGGTGCCGAACTGCAGGTTGTAAAAACTCACGCCCGGCACGTCCGCAAAGCGGGTGTAGGCCTCAATGCCCACGGCGCGCAGCGGGTTGCGCTGGTGCGTGAGGCTGCCGCTCCAGGCCAGGCCCACGCGCAGCTGGCGGTCGTCGGCCAGCTGTTTTTTCCAGTGCGTCGCCCGCGCTGTTGTGGGCTTGAGATAAGGAACCGGCACGGTGAGATCACCGGCGCCCAGGCCCAGGTGCAAAGGCAATGAGAGCAACGGGCAGTGGCAGTCGAAGTCGGCCAGCGGCAGCGGCAAGCTGTCGTCCAGGACGGGTGCGTCCAGCACGCCCTTGAAGCTGGCGTTCAGCAGCGACTGCAGGGGCTTGCCGGCGCTGAACAGCAGGCGCCCGCCTTGTGCATGCACCTGTGCGGCCAGGCGCGGCAGGTAGCGCACGAACTGCAGGATGTCGCCGGCGCCTTGTTCACCCCACACCAGCAGCGTCTTGCCTTCCAGGGACTCGCCTTGCCATCGGGGCTTGGGCAACTCGTTGGGCTGGTGACGCAGTTCAGGCGCGCCGACCCAGCGGGCCTCATGCAGCGGCCAGCCTTCGGCAAAATCACCGCGCAGCAGGCGCTGCATGGCCAGGTTCCAGCGCGCGCCGAAATAGTTTTCGTCCAGGCTGAGTGCGCGCCTGAAGCAGGCCTCGGCCTCCTCCCATTGCTGGTATTCCTTCAGCAGCAGGCCCAGGTTGTTGTGGACGATGGGGTAGCGGGGCGCCTGGGCGGCAGCGGTGCGCAACTGCTCGTGTGCGCCGTCAATGTCAAAGCGTTCTTTCAGCAGCGTGGCGAGGTTCACGCGTGCCAGGGTGTTGTCGGGGCGGGCGGCCACTTCCTGCTGGAACATCGGCAGGGCCTCGCTTTGCCGGCCGGTGTTCATCAAGGCGGCCGCGTAGTTGTTCAGCATGAGCGGAAACTGCGGCGCGTGTGCCAGCAGCGGCTCATACAGCGCTGCCGCCTCCGCGTGGCGGCCGAGTTGCTGCAGGCTGGAGGCCAGGTACAGCTGCACGGCCACATCCTCAGGCCGGCGCTCGGCCAGCAGCGCGATCACCGGCAGGGATTCGGCGTAACGCCTGGCGTCATACAGCACGCCATACCATTCCAGCAGGCCGTCGACGGCCTCCGGCAACAGTTCATGGGCCTGCTTGAAGGCCTGGGCGGCCTCGTCGAGGCGGCCGGTGGCGTGTTCAAGCCGCGCCAGCTCGATCCAGGCCGGGAAAAACTGCGGGTTGAGCTTCAGCGCATGTTCGACCTCGGTGCGGCCTTGCGCGAACTGCTTGCCCATGCGCGCCACCAGCGCCGCAAACACGCGGGCCAATGCGTCATCAGGGCGCTGCAGTAGCACGCTATGCAGCGCGGCTTGCGCGGCCTGCGGCTGCGACTGGTTGATCAGGTGTTGCACGGCGGCCAGGTCCTCGGGGAGGCGGCTGGGCGTGATTTCCAGGGGAGTGGCGGGGGTTTCAGGCATGGCGATGTTGACTATAACTGTCCCTCTGCAATTCGCGGAGAAGGCCCTTCCGCGAGGGAGCCTCGGCTATCATGACCCGCATCCCTGAACAGTCTTATTGAAGAAAGTTTGAGCGCTCCATGCAACTGCCTACCTATGACGACGTGATTGCCGCCGCCGCGCGGATTGAAGGCCACGCGCACCGCACCCCTGTGCTGCAATCGGCCACCGCCGACGCCCGGTGGGGCGCCCAATTTTTCTTCAAATGCGAGAACTTCCAGCGCATGGGCGCCTTCAAGTTTCGCGGCGCCTTCAACGCGCTGTCGAAGTTTGACGCCGCGCAACGAAAAGCCGGTGCGATTGCGTTCTCGTCAGGCAACCATGCACAGGCTGTGGCCCTGTCGGCCCGCATGCTGGGCATGCCGGCTGTCATCGTGATGCCGCAGGACGCGCCTGCCGCCAAGCTGGCCGCCACGCGTGGCTACGGCGCCGAGGTGGTGCTGTATGACCGCTTCACCGAAGACCGCGAGGCCCTGACCAAGGGGCTGGCCGCGGAGCGCGGCATGACGCTGATTCCGCCCTACGACCACCCCGATGTGATTGCGGGCCAGGGCACGGCGGCCAAAGAGCTGCTGGAAGAAACCGGCCCGCTGGACCGCCTCTATATCTGCCTGGGCGGCGGCGGGCTGACCAGCGGCTCGGCGCTGTCTGCGCGGGCGCTGGCGCCACAGTGCAAGGTCTACGGCGTAGAGCCTGAAGCGGGCAACGACGGCCTGCAGTCCCTGCGTGCGGGGCACATCGTGCGCATCGCCACCCCCAAAACCATTGCCGACGGCGCGCAGACCCAGTACCTGGGCGAATACACCTTCGGCATCATCCGCCGCGACGTCGACGACATCTTCACCGTGAGCGATGCGCAACTGGTGGAGGCCATGCGTTTTTTTGCCGAGCGCATGAAGATGGTGGTCGAGCCCACGGGCTGCCTGGCGTTTGCCGCGGCCTGCGCTGCGCTGGAAGGCGGTGCGGGCAAGGGTGAGCGTGTGGGCGTGATCGTCAGCGGCGGCAATGTCGACCTCGCCCGTTACGCCGAGTTGCTGGCCTGACGCCCTTATGGCAGAACGGCAACTTTCGAGTGAAATGATCCAGAGCCTTGCCCCCGCAGACATCGAGGCCATCGAGCGCGCGACGCTGGATGCCGTGCCGCCACAAGCCATGGAGAACGTGGGAGGCTGGCTGCTCGGCCTGGACGCCGGCACGGTGGGCCGCGCGCATAGTGCTGTGCCCCTGAGGCATGACGGTGAGTTTGCCGATGCCGGCGCGGTGGCGCTGATCGAGTCACGCTATGCGGCGCACGGCTTGCGTGCCGTTTTTCGCGTGCCGGTGCTGCCGGCCTTCGCCGGCGTGCACGCCGAACTGGCACAACGCGGCTATGTGCAGACCAAGCCCACTTGCACTTTCACCGGAACCACGGAGGGCATGCGCGCCCTCAAGGTGGAGCGCCGGGAAGAGCGCCAGGCACAGTGGGAGGCCGAATTGCTGGCCGCGCCCGACGACGCCTGGCGCGCCCTGTTCCTCGGGGAGGGATTCGATCCTGCCGACGGCGCCAGCCGCGTGCAGATTCTCGGCCGTGCGCGCGATGCCGCTTTTGCCCGCGTGCGGCTGGCGGGCGATACCGTGGCGGCCGGCATGGGAAGCTACAGCCAGGGTTGGGCCAGCATTCACGGCATGCGCACGCTGGCCCCACATCGCGGCAAAGGCTTGGCCAGCAGCATCCTCATGGCGTTGGCGGCCGAGGCGCAGGCCCGCGGCATTGCGCGGGTGTTCCTGCAAGTGGAACGATCAAATACCGGCGCTCAGGCGCTTTATGCGCGGGCCGGGTTTGTGCATGCCTGGGACTACGCTTACTGGTACCCCCGATCTGCTTGAGCTGCACTCAGGTCTCAGGCAATGCCCGTTGCCGAGAGATGCAGCACCCGGTCGGCCCGGGCCGCAGCCGTTTCCGAATGCGTCACCAGCACGAGAGATGCGCCTTCCTCGCGCGTCTGCGCGATCAGCGCGTCCATCACCAGCGCGGCCGTGGTGGGGTCCAGATTACCGGTGGGCTCGTCGGCCAGCAACAGGCTGGGCCGGTGCACCAGCGCCCGCGCGATCGCCACGCGCTGCAACTGCCCGCCGCTGAGCTGCTGCGGCAGGCGACCGCCCAGCTCGCCCAGGCCCACGGCATCGAGCATGGCCTTCACCCTTGCATCGTCCGGCTGATTGAGCAGCAGCAGCGGAAGCGCCACGTTCTGCGCCACATCCAGGTGCGGCAGCACATGAAAGGCCTGGAACACAAACCCCACATGGCGGCGGCGCAGCAAGGCGCGCGCGTCGTCGCTAAGGGCGCCCAGGTCCTGGCCGTTGAGTTGCACCGAGCCTTCGTCCCAGCTGTCGAGGCCCGCCATGCAGTTGAGCAGCGTGGACTTGCCTACGCCCGATTCACCGACGATGGCGACGAACTCGCCGGGCGCTACGCCGAGCGAGACACCGGCAAAGACGGGCGTGTTGAGGTAGCGTTTGGTGAGATTGCGGACTTGCAGCATCGAACTATCCTAACCCGCACTGAGGAATCTTCTCCGCAGGATACGAATGACAGCGTATCGAGTTTCTTTGATGGTCTTCATCTGCGTAATCTGCGAAATCTGTGGATACAAAATCATCCGCAGATTTCGCAGATTTACGCAGATTGAAAACCGGAGAAAGAAACAGACGAGAAGTAAGCGGCTCACGTTCAAATGAGCGATTTTCAGGGCTGGATAAGCCGCCCGATGGTGTGCAAAACCTGCGCCACGGGCTCATCACCATCGCAGGCGACCACATGGCGCTGCGGCATGGAGCGCAGCCAGGTAATCTGGCGTTTGGCCAGCTGGCGTGTGGCGAAGATGCCCTTGTCGCGCAACTCGCTCATTGGGTAGACGCCGTCGAGAGCCTCCCACGCCTGGCGGTAACCGACGCAGCGCATCGACGGCAGATCGGGATGGAGGTCGCCACGTGCGCGCAAGGCTTTCACTTCCTCCATAAAGCCGGCCGCCAGCATCGCGTCAAAGCGCTGGGCGATGCGTTCATGTAACCAGCTCCGGTCTTCCGGTTCAAGGGAAATAAGGCCTCCAGACCAAGTGGCACCTGCACCTTCAGCTACTTTTTTGATAGCGCCTTGCTGGTGGAAGAACGACAGCGGCTGGCCCGACACGCGAAACACCTCCAGCGCGCGCGAGATGCGCTGCGAGTCGTTGGGGGCCAGACGGCCGGCCGTGGCTGGGTCCACGCGCGCAAGCTCTGCATGCATCGCAGGCCAGCCTTTGGCGGCGGCCTCTTCGGCCAGCGCGGCGCGCGCGGCGGGGTCGGCTTTGGGCATGTCGTCCAGCCCGTCAAACAGCGCCTTGAAGTACAGCATGGTGCCGCCCACCAGTAGCGGCAACTTGCCGCGCGCGGTGATCTCGCCAATGAGGCGATGGGCGTCGGCCACAAACTCGGCGGCGCTGTAGGCCTGCAGCGGGTCGCGGATGTCGATCAGGTGGTGCGGCACGGCGGCAAGTTCATCGGGCGTGGGCTTGGCGGTGCCGATGTCCATGCCGCGGTACACCAGCGCTGAATCCACGCTGATGATTTCAACGTCGTACTGCCGCGCAATGGCCATGGCGGCGGCGGTCTTGCCCGATGCGGTGGGCCCGGCGATGCAGATGTATTGAGCGCTCACGTGCTTTCCGTGCCGGTGTCAGGCTCTGGCGGCGGCCTCGTGGGCCGGTTCGCCGTATTTCTGCACCACGGTCCATGCCGCCGTTGCGATCAGAACGCTCCAGAGCCAGATGCCGTGTGTCAGCGGCCGCACCGTGCCGTCCATGTGGGTGCCGAGCCAGCCGCCCATGGCAAAGGCCACCAGCATCATGAAAAAGCCGTTGAGCGCCGAGGCCGCACCCGCTGCCTGCGGGAAGGGGCCCACCGCGCCGCTCTGGCCGCAAGGCTGGTGCACGCCGTGCGCCAGCATGAAGAGGTAGAAGGGCAGCATGATGGCCCAGACGTTTTGCACGCCGAACCAGGCCAGCACGCCCATGGTGGTGCCGCCCGCGAGGCTCAGGCATGCGGCGATGGCCACGGAGCGCCGTACGCCAAAGCGTGGCAGCAGGCGCCGGCAGATGAAGGTGCCGGCAAGATAGCAGGAGCACATGGAAAACATCACCAGGCCGTAGCCTGTCTTGCTCAGGCCCAGCACCTGGATGAAGACAAACGATGAGGTCGCCAGAAAGGTGAACAGCCCGCCGTAAGAGGCTGCCGTCAAGGCCGAAAAGGCCAGGAAGGTGGGATTGCGCACGATCTGCAGCCAGGTGCGAAACAGCGTCGCCGGTTGCAGGGCGTTGGGGTTTTTGTGCGCCAGGGACTCCTTAAAGCACAGGCCGACCAGCGCCAGCGTGGCGCCGCCGAACACCGCCAGCGCGGCCAGGGCGATGCGCCAGCCATACAGCTGCGACAGCACGCCGCCCAGCGGCGCGCAGATGCAGGCCAGCACGCCCAGGCCGCTCAGGCCCTTGGACATGACGCGGGCGCCTTCCAGAGGGTGGTACAGGTCGCGCACGATGGCGCGCGCGCACATTACCACCGCGCCCATGGCCGCGCCCTGCACGATGCGCCAGACAATGAGCAGCGCCATCGACGGTGCGAACGTGCTGCCGATCGAGGCGAGCGTGTAGGCCGACAGGCCCCATAACAGGATGGGGCGGCGCCCGAAGCGGTCAGACAGCGGGCCCCAGATGAGTTGCGAGGAGCCGAAGGCCAGCAGCAGCGCGCTGAGCGTGAGCTGGGCCTGCGACATCGGCGCACCGAAGCCTTCGGTGAGCGCGGGAAGGGCGGGAAGGTAGAGGTCGGTGGTGACGGGCTGTATGCCGAGCAGCATCGACAGGATCAATACGACCATGCCGGCCGGCATGGCGGGCGCCACGGTCTTCGAAACGGAAACATCCATTCAACTGAGCGTATCAGACAAACGCCGCTGTGGCGGCGCCGCCGCCGCCGGCTTGTTCAGCGCAGGCCCGACTTGTACCGGGCGATGGCTTTGGCCCGGAGGTCTTCGTTGATCTCCGTTTCACTGGCCGCGGATGCAACCGGTGCGGCCGGCGAGGTGTCGGCCGTTGCAGGGGCCTTTGGCGGCAAAGGATCGCTGCTGCGGGGACCGAAAATTTTGGTCTGCGTATAGGCGGCATAGCCGCGCAGGCGCTCGTCCTTGCTTTTTAGCGCCTCCTGAATAACCTCTGTGGCGTACGGCAGGTCGTGCAGGAATTGGTGGACGTTCAGTGAGCGCCCGAACTCCCGCTTCATGGGAATGACCATACGCACCGCGTAGGTCATGAGGTCGGAGTCTGGCGGATTCATGGTGAGCTGCACGGGGGTATTGATCGCCGTGCGCTCAGGCGCCTGAAATCATTTCGCCATGCTGGGCAAGGTCAAGCCCCAGTTGTTCCTCTTCTTGGGTCACACGAAGGCCTGCCAGGGGTTTCACCACCAGCAAAATCAGCCAGGTCATGACGCCTGCATAAGCCGCAACGGCACCGGCCCCCATGAGATTGGTCAGCACAGTAGCGGTGACCGGTGCAATTTCCTTGAGCGCAAAGACCGGCGTCAGGACCGTGCCTATGAAGCCGCCCACGCCATGCAGCGCAAACACGTCGAGTGAGTCGTCGATTCCTGTCGCACGCTTGAAACGGGTCACCGCGAGGAAGCAGCCGATACCTCCCGCCGCGCCCAGCACCGATGCGCCGAGAACGCCGACAAAACCGGATGCCGGTGTGATGGCGACCAGGCCGGCGATGGCGCCTGTTGCCATGCCCAGCACGCTGAATTTGCCGCGCTGGACGTATTCGCACATTCCCCACACGAACGCGCCGACGCAGGCTGCCACCTGGGTGGCCAGCAAGGCGCCTACTGCGCGTGAACTGGCTTCAAAGGCCGAGCCTGCATTAAAGCCAAACCAGCCGGCCCACAACAGCCCCGCGCCGATGATCGTCACCAGCAGGTTGTGCGGCACCATGGGTTCGGTCCCGAAGCCCTTGCGCGGGCCGACTACCTTGGCCGCCACCAGGCCGCTGGCACCCGCGGCGATGTGCACCACCGTGCCGCCCGCAAAGTCCATATGCCCCAGGCTGGCGAGCCAGCCGGTGGGTTGCCAGATCCAGTGCGCCACGGGGGCATAAACCAATATGGTCCAGAAAGCCGCGAAGAAAATGGTGGCGCTCAGGCGCATGCGCTCTACGGTGGCGCCGACGATCAAGGCGAAGGTAATGATGGCAAATGCCAGCTGGAACATGAAAAAAGCGGATTCGGGCACGGTGGGCGCCGAAACGTGTGCGCCGACCTTGGCACCGAGCAGTCCGTCGCTGAGCGCCCGGCTCATGTCCCCGACCCAGGGATTGCCGGGCGTGAATGCGAGCGAATAGGCAATGCCTGCCCATACCAGCGTCACGACCGTTGTTGCGGCAAAGGTATGTGCCACGATGGAGAGGGCGTTTTTGGCCCGCATCATGCCGCTGTAAAAAAGCATGATGCCGGGGATGGTCATCATCAGCACCAGCACAGTCGAGATCAGCATCCAGGCCGTGTCTGCCCCGTTGAATTTTGCAAGCGCCGGCATTGCCGCGGTGGCAGCCGTTTGGGCGTGCAGGGGTGCCGATGCCAGTAGCGGCAGGGCAAGAGCCAGAAAGCGGAAGGCAGGTAGCCTGCGGATTACCAAGGCTTGGCTCATAAAGTCCCCTCTCGATTTTTTAGGCGTTATTCGAAAGGGGATGTTACATCCGGCTACATATACTAAGTAAGTAAAAAATACCTATTTATGAGAACTGTTACCGGAGTTGCGGCCGTATTGTTGTCTTTTGGAGCAAACCGGGGGCTCAAGGTGAGCCGGCCAAAGGTAGCGGGATAACTTCTCGTAGCCTATTTCAGGTCAAAAAGTTGCGCCAGCGCTTCCCGGTACTGAGGTTGCCCGATGAGGTTGGCGTTATGGTGTGAGCCGCCTTCGACCAGCATGAAGAGTTTGGGCTCCGCGGCGGCCTCATAGAGCTTGCGTCCCAGGCCCGGCAGGATCAGCCGGTCTTCGTCACCGTGCACCACCAGCAGCGGCGAGCCGATTTTGCTCACCTTGCGCACGGCCTCAAAGCGCTGCGTGATCAGCAGCGACACCGGCATCCAGCCCCATTGCGGGGAACTGCTCACCACATCGGCGATGGAGGTGAAGGTGCTTTCGACAATGGTGCCGCGCTCGTCGGCCACCTCGGTGGCCAGATTGATGGCGATGGGCCCGCCCAGGGAGTGGCCAAAGATGTAGCGGGGCCGGTTGGGGTAGGTTTTGGCCAGCCAGTCCCAGGCGGCGCGGGCGTCTTCATAGGCGGATTTTTCAGACGGCAGCTCGTTGGTGCTTTTGCCGAAGCCGCGGTAGTCGATGGCCAACACTGAAAAGCCCAGCTCCTGCATGCGGCGCATGCGCGGCGCGGAGCCGGTGACGTTGAAGCGCGCGCCATGCAGGTACAGCATCACCGGGCCCTTGTCGGCATCGGGCCTGTCGCTGGCCACCCAGAGGCCGTGCAGGCGGACCGGCTGCTCGCTGACGGCGGAGGTGAAGTCAATCCAGACGTCGTCCATGCCGACAGCCGCCGCGGCGCCGCCGCTCCAGGTGCGGTCGCTGGGCTGGAAGATCCAGGCGCGCTGTTTTTCGTCGAGGGTGGCGCAACCGGCCAGCAACGCCAGCGCCATGCCAAAGGAGGTGAAAAGGTGCCAGCGTTTCATGGTCATGATTGAGTGAACCCTGTCCAAAAAGTTCTCAGGGGCCGCGTTTTCCCTGACTGTTGCCCGACCAGTAGCAGCTTCGGGCATGCAATTCTCTAGCCCGCACGTCTTCCGGCCGGTCTCCGCGCCGTGAAGTTACGAAAAGCCAGAGGGCGTTAGCGCCCGCGCATAAAGAGCGCGTCCAGCTCTTTGATGCTGACCTGCCGCCAGGTCGGCCGGCCATGGTTGCATTGGTCTGAGCGCTCTGTGGCTTCCATCTGACGCAAGAGGGCGTTCATCTCGTCCATCGTGAGCTTGCGGTTGGCACGCACCGCGCCGTGGCAGGCCATGGTCGACAGCAATTCGTTTTGCGCCCGCTGGATCACGGTGCTGGCGTCGTGCTGGGCCAGTTCCGCCAATACGCTGCGGGCCAGTTCCACCGCATCGCCTTGGGCCAGGCTGGTGGGCACGGCACGCACGGCCAGCGTTTTTGGCGAGAAGGGCGTGATCTCCAGGCCCAGTGTCGCCAGGGTCTGGGCGCTGGCTTCGGCGGTGGCTACTTCCTGCGGGCTGGCGGCAAAGGTGGCAGGAATGAGCAGCGGCTGGCTGGCGATGCTGGCGCCGTCGCCGGCGTCCATCTGTGTTTTCAGGCGCTCATAAACGATGCGCTCATGGGCCGCATGCATGTCGACGATGACCAGGCCCTGGGTGTTTTCGGCCAGCACATAAATGCCCTGCAATTGGGCGATGGCGCGGCCCAACGGCCAGTCGCCGGAAGGAAGGGGCGTGAAGGCGCTGTCACCGCCGTTGACGGCGGGGCTGCTGGCCGCGGTATAGGCATTGGGCATGCCGACGCCTGGAGCAGTGAACGCAGGCGAATCGGTGTTACCTGCTCCGAATCCATTTGAGCCGGGGACCTGCGGCCGCGCCGGCCACATGGCCTCAAAGTCCGAAACCCGGCTGCCGCCGTTTGCTACAAAATTAATAGCTGGCTGCGCCCATCCTGCCTGGGCGAAAGGCCGATTTGACTCTAAAGTCCCGCTGGGCATCTCTGCTGTGGCAGAGGGCGCTGCCGCGGCTGAGCGGGGGACGGCCAGCGCGTTTTCCGTCGCATGGCGCACCGCCTGGTGCACCTCGCGGCTGTCGCGAAAGCGCACCTCGATCTTGGTCGGGTGCACATTCACATCCACACGGGACGGGTCGATCTCGACATACAGCGCATACACCGGCTGGCGGTGGCCGTGCAGCACGTCTTCATAGGCGCTGCGTGCCGCATGCGTGAGCACCTTGTCGCGCACATAGCGGCCGTTAACGTAGGCGAACTGCTGGTCGGCGCGTGAACGGGCGGCGTCCGGGATGCCGGCCACGCCCCACACGCGCACGGCGGGCAAGCCGTCGGCGCGGCGGGCGCTGCTCTCGTAGCTGACGTTGACCGACTGCTCGACAAACTCGCTGCCCAGCACATCGGCCAGGCGCTGCTGGTGGGCCTTGTCGCCCGTGGCGGCGCGCCACTGTTCTACCAGCTTGCCTTCGTGCCAGATGGCGAAGCCCACATCGGGCCGCACCAGCGCGTGGCGGCGCACCGCCTCGATGCAGTGGGCCAGCTCGGTGGCGTCGGTTTTCAAAAATTTACGGCGCGCCGGCGTGGCGTAAAACAGTTCACGCACTTCCACGCTGGTGCCTCGGCTGCGCGGCGCGGGCTTGAGTTCGCCGGTGCGTCCGTCGAGTTGCCAGGCGTGTTCATCGGCGGCGGTCCTGGACAGCAGGCTCATGTCCGCAATCGAATTGATGGCGGCCAGCGCTTCACCCCGAAAACCCATGGTGCCCACGGCTTCAAGGTCTTGCAGCGAGGCGATCTTGCTGGTGGCATGGCGGCGCAGCGCCACCGGCAGTTCTTCGCGCGGAATGCCAAAGCCGTCGTCTTCCACCAGGATCAGGCGCACGCCGCCGGCCAGCAGGCGCACCGTCACTTGCGTGGCGCCGGCATCCAGCGCGTTGTCGACCAGTTCGCGCACGACCGAGGCCGGGCGCTCCACCACCTCGCCCGCGGCAATCTGGCTGATCAGTTCGTCGGGAAGCTCGCGGATAGGGCGGCGGGTGGTCGAGGAGGTCATTGCTGGGGATTTTAGAGCTTCGCCCCTTTTACCGATGAACAACATGGCAGAGCCTGATCGCCGGCACGGGCTTGAAGAACGAAGTTGTAATTTTCTGCTGGCCGTGCCGTTGTACCGTTGTGTCACGGTCTGTTGTGGGGGTTTCATACCTGTCAAAATCGGCCGTATGGAACTAGCTACCTTTCTCATCGATTTCATCCTTCACGTCGACAAGCACCTGGAGGCCTTCGTCACCAGCTACGGCGCCTGGGTCTACGCGCTCTTGTTCATTATTATTTTTGTCGAAACCGGCGTGGTGGTCATGCCCTTTCTGCCGGGTGACTCGCTGCTGTTTGTAGTGGGTGCGATGTGCGGCGTGGGGCTGATGAGCTATCCGCTGTCGGTGGGCCTGCTGTTTGCCGCCGCTGTGCTGGGCAACCAGTCCAACTACACCATCGGCCATTATTTCGGTCCCAAGGTGTTCCAGTGGGAAGACTCGAAGTTCTTCAACAAGAAGGCGTTCAACCAGGCGCATGCGTTTTATGAGCGCTATGGAGGCATCACCATCGTGGCTGCGCGCTTCATGCCTTTTCTGCGTACCTTCGCTCCCTTTGTGGCCGGGGTATCGCAAATGACACGCAGCAAGTTCACGCTGTACGACGTCGCGGGCGGCGCGCTGTGGGTGGGCGGCATCGTGACAGTGGGTTACTTCTTCGGCAACATTCCTTTTGTCAAAACCCACCTCGACAAAATTATCTGGGCCATGATCTTCATTCCCGGCCTGATTGTGATTTTTGGCGCCTGGAAGGCCAGGCGCAAGTCGATGTCGTCCGCTTCCTCCGTCTGAAGTTCACCGGGGAAAGCAGGGAAGGCAGGGCAGAAAACCCGCGCTGAGACGGGTAAACCCCGAATGCCGGAAATTAATAAGTAAGCGTATGATTTATCCCGCATCCCACTTTCTGTGCGAGGACCCATGAACGCGCCGCCCCTTTCAAGCACCGAGCTTTCCCGCTGGACCCAGCCCGGCTCCAGCCGCGTCCCTTTCTGGGCCTACACGGACGCCCAGCTTTACCAGCGCGAGCTGGAAAAAATCTTCTATGGCGCGCACTGGTGCTACGTGGGCCTTGAGGCAGAGATTCCGAACGTGGGCGATTACAGGCTCACCCATGTGGGCGAGCGCCAGGTGCTGATGGTGCGCGACCGCATTGCGCCTAAGGACCGCGCCACCGACCACGGCATACGCGTGGTCGAAAACCGCTGCGCCCACCGCGGCGTGCGTTTTTGCCAGAACCCGCAAGGCAATGCCCGCAGCTTTGTGTGCCCGTATCACCAGTGGACGTACAAACTCAACGGCGACCTGGCGGGTTTGCCCTTCAAGGACGGCGTGAAAGAAGCCGATTGCGTCAACGGCGGCATGCCGGAGGGTTTTGACCTGAAGGACCACGGCCTGACCAAGCTGCGCGTGGCGGTGCTGCACGGTCTGGTGTTTGCCACCTTCAGCGAAGATACCGAGCCGCTCGAAGACTACCTGGGCCCGCAGGTCATGCCGTGGCTGGACCGCGTTTTCAAAGGCCCGGAAGGCCCACGCAAGCTGACCCTGCTGGGCTACAACCGCCAGCGCATTCCGGGCAACTGGAAGCTGATGATGGAAAACATCAAGGACCCTTATCACCCGGGCCTGCTGCACACCTGGTTCGTCACCTTCGGCTTGTGGCGCGCCGACCAGAAGAGCCGCATGGTGATGGACGGAGAAGGCCGCCACGCGGTGATGATTTCGCGCCGCAATGAAGGCGGACAGAACGCCGCCGTGACTGAAGGCGTGACCTCGTTCAAGGCCAATATGGCCCTGCATGATGACCGCCTGCTGGACGTGGTGCCCGAACCCTGGTGGAAAGTGCCTGACCCTTCCAACCCGGGCAGCGACATCATGCCTACCGTCACCATGATCACGCTGTTTCCCAGCCTCATCATCCAGCAGCAGGTCAATTCGCTGAGCACCCGCCACATCGTGCCGCGCGGCCAGGGCGAGTTTGATTTCATCTGGACGCATTTCGGCTTTGCCGACGACACGCCCGAGATGACGCAGCGCCGGCTGCGCCAGGCCAACCTGTTCGGCCCAGCGGGTTTTGTGAGTGCCGACGACGGCGAAGTGATCGAATTCAGCCAGGCCGGCTTTACGCAGGCGGGCGACAGCGGCTCCACCTTGTGCGAGCTGGGCGGCACCGGCACCGAGATGACCGAGCACATGGTCACCGAAACCTTGATCCGCAGCATGTATGGCTACTGGAAGAAAGTCATGGGCCTATGACGGCAAGCGAACAAGGGCTGCAGCGCCTGATGCTGCAACAAGAGGTGGACCAGCTTAACGCGGCCTATGCGGCGGCGCTGGACGAAAAGCGTTTTGAAGAGTGGCCCGAATTTTTTGTGGAAGACGGCCGCTACAAGGTGCAAGCCCGCGAGAACTTCGACCGGGGCCTGCCGCTGGCCCTGATGGCGCTGGAAAGCCAAGGCATGATGAAAGACCGGGTGTATGGCGTTACGCAGACGATCTATCACGGGCCGTACTACATGCGCCACATCATCAGCCCGGCGCGCATTGTTTCGTTGAACGGGGATGTCGTCTGTGCCGAAGCGAACTATGCGGTTTTCCGGACCAAGCCGGGCGGCGTGAGCGAGGTCTACAACGTAGGCCGCTATATCGACGAGCTCATCAAAAAAGACGGCTCACTGAAATTCAGGAGCCGTCTTTGTGTGTATGACAGCGAGATGATCCTCAACTCGCTGATCTATCCGGTGTAGCGCCCGCCTTTGGCGAACACCCCGGTTGCGCGATCAGCGCTTCTTGCCGACCTCGTTACCGATCAGCGCACCTGCTGCGGCGCCGCCTACGGTGCCCAGCGTGCTGCCGAACACGGCATTGCCCACCAGGCCGCCGGCCACAGCGCCAACGCCGGTGCCGATTTGTGCGTTTGTCGGGTTGGTGCTGCAACCGCCGAGGCCGATGAGTGCCGCTGCTGCTGCGGTCGACAAGATAAGTTTCGTGTTCATGGTTTTTACCTTTACTAAGAGTTCAGGCGCTTGCTGTTGACATTCACACTGTGGTGTTGGGATGTCCCGGCTTTGCCTGTGACCTCAATGTAGGGGCAGCGCGGCCCAGGAGGTGTAGGAGAAGGTCGCCGCGAACTGTCGGCCCTATGGGGCCTTTTGCGGTAATCCTCTGCGGATTCTTGCAGGGGCAGACCGGTTTTTTGCAGCCTGAAGTGCTACAGGTGTGTTTGTCTGTTGGGCAAGGGAAACAGACCTTACACCGCGCGGTTGCGCGCCAGCGGCGGATTGCGCGCGAAGTAACGCGAGATGCCACGCATCAGCGCGTCCGCCAGCTGGATCTGGTAGGCCTCGCTGCGCAGCCTGGCTTCCTCGTCGGGGTTGCTGATGAAGGCGGTCTCTACCAGTACGCTGGGAATGTCGGGCGCCTTGAGCACCGCGAAGCCGGCTTGCTCCACCTTCGGCTTGTGCAACTTGCCGACATTGCCGATCTCGCCCAGCATGGCGCTGCCCAGCTTCAGGCTGTCGTTGATTTGCGCGGTGGTGCTCATGTCCAGCAGGGCCTTTTGCACTTGCGCGTCTTTGGCCTTGACGTTGATGCCACCCACCAGGTCGGCTGAATTTTCCTTGTCGGCAATCCAGCGTGCGGCGCTGCTGGACGCACCCTTTTCGCTGAGCGCAAACACGCTGGCGCCTTGCGGGCGTGCCGTGAAGAAGGCGTCGGCATGGATGCTGATGAAGAGGTCGGCCTGCACACGCCGCGCCTTTTGCACGCGAACGTGCAGCGGCACAAAAAAATCGGCATCGCGCGTGAGGTAGGCGCGCATATTGGGCTGCTGGTTGATGCGGTCGCGCAGGCGGTGTGCGATTTGCAGCACCACATCTTTCTCGCGTGTGCCGCCGGGGCCGACAGCGCCGGGGTCTTCACCGCCGTGGCCGGGGTCAAGTGCCACGATGACGAGGCGGTCGGTCTTGCCCTTTGCGAGGGGCGGCGCCTCGGGTGCGGGTTTGGCGCCCGGGATGGCAGGGTTTGGGGCCGGCGTGGGGGTTTTGTCTTTTTCTTTTTCGGCGACGACGGCCGGCGGCGGCTTGCTGCCCTCGGGCTTGCCCGACTGTTTGGCGATCAGGTCGGCGATCGGGTCGCTGCCGGGTGTGGCTGCAGGGGTGCCTGTCTGCTTGTCTGCCAGCTTCTCGGCGATCAAGGCCTCCAGCGGGTCGGCGACCTGCGTCGGGTAAAGGTCAAACACCAGCCGGTACTGGTAGGCCGCCACAGGGGGCAGGGTGAACACCTGCGGAAGAATGGCTTGCTTCAGATCGATCACCAGCCGCACCACGCCGGGCGCATTTTGCCCGACCCGTATGCCGGAGATGTTCGGGTCGTCGGACCTCACCTTGGCCACCAGTTCACGCAGCGCCGGGATCAGGTCTATGCCTTCGATGTCGACGGCCAGCCGCGGAGGCTCGGCGACAAAGAACTGGCGCGCCTTGATTTCACCGTCGGATTCGATGGTGAGCCGCGTGTAATCCTTGGAAGGCCAGACGCGCACCGCCACGATGGTGGCGCCGCGCGCAATGTGCTGCACACCCAGCAGCAGCACCACGCTGCCCATTTGCAGGGCGCTTCGGCGGTTGATGGAGCGGCGCGTCATGCCAGCAGTTCCGCGCCGGTGGGCGTGCGGGCCGTCAGGGTGACCGTGCGGCCGTCGTCCGGCAGGACTTCCAGGTGCAGCAGCAGGTCAGGCTGCGGCAGGTGCGGGCCCGCCTTTTCCGGCCATTCCACCAGCTTGAGGCCGGTGCTGGCAAAAATGTCGCGAAGCCCGGCTTCTTCCCACTCGCGCGGGTCGTTGAAGCGATAAAAATCAAAGTGCCAGATGTTCATCTCCGGCAGAGTGTAGGGCTCCACCACCGCGTAGGTGGGGCTTTTGATGCGGCCCTCAACGCCCAGGCTCTTGAGCAAGTGGCGCACAAAGGTGGTCTTGCCGGCGCCCAGATCGCCCTGCAGCTCAATGAGCGCGCGCCCGATGGCGGGGCGGCGGGCCAGCGCCTGCGCAAACGCTTGCGTGGCCGCCTCATCGGGCCAGGCAATGTTTTTTACAATGAGCGGGTGTCCGCCAGCAACTCTTTGAGCAGTCATCAATTCGTTTCTCAAATTCAAACTTGGGCGCGCGAGCTTGGATTTTCGCAAATTGGCATAGCCGGTGTCGATTTATCGTCAGCTGAGCCCGGATTATCGGCCTGGCTGGCGGCGGGCTTTCATGGTGACATGCATTACATGGCCTCGCACGGCCTCAAACGTGCGCGGCCGGCCGAGCTGATTCCCGGCACGGTGAGCGTCATCACGGCGCGCATGGACTACCTGCCGGCCTCTACCGTTGCCGCGCCGGGCGAGTGGCAGGCATTGGAGTTCAGCCGCCTGCAGCGGCCCGCCGAAGGGATTGTGTCAGTCTATGCACGCGGCCGGGACTATCACAAGATATTGCGCGGCCGCCTGCAAAAGCTCAGCGAGCGCATCTCCGGCCATGTAGGGCAACTGGGCCACCGCGCGTTCACCGATTCAGCCCCCGTGCTGGAAGCCGAGCTGGCCGCGCGCAGTGGCCAGGGCTGGCGCGGCAAACACACGCTGCTGCTGAACCGCGAAGCGGGTTCGATGTTTTTCCTGGGCGAGATTTATG
>Ga0136846_1221100_pt1 | contig 63958 bp, 47 predicted proteins | sample HopSoiMetagenom2_FD_96841 | JGI IMG/M metagenome (GOLD analysis project Ga0136846, IMG submission 96841) | Grasslands soil microbial communities from Hopland, California, USA - 2 Assembly 2016 (version 4) | ecosystem: Environmental > Terrestrial > Soil > Grasslands | place: USA: Hopland... | reverse complement strand
CGATTCGAGTATGCGACGACTGAGACCGTGATCCTCTCCAAGATTCCCTGCTGGGCTCATCTCTCCGACGAAGCCTACCGTCAACGCGTCGCTTCCCTGGGCGAGGACATTGAAGCCGAAGCTGCCGTCGTGAGAGAAGAGACGGGGGCCCGGGTTCTGGGAGTCGCAGCGATCTTGGCTCGGGATCCCCTGTACCGGCCCAAAAAGCTCGCCCGCTCGCCGGCACCGCGGGTGCATGCCGCGACCCAGGCCGCGCGCAAGATGTTCTACGAGGCCTACTCCTAGTTCGTGGGAGCCTTCCGCGATGCCGCCGAGAAGCTGCGCCGAGGGGATCTAACCGCTCCCTTCCCCGCCGGCAGCTTCCCGCCGGCCCTGCCCTTTGTAGCCGGATAGACAAACCAGGACACGATCTTTGACAGCCATGCCGCCCGCCGAGGGCCATTTTCGTGAGCCTACGCTCGCATGGGCCGAGGTGTGTCCGAAGCTTTCAGAAGTGAGGCTCGGAAGGCCACGATTCCTGGGAATTGGCACCGCAGGAGCGGGGAGAAGGCAAGGTCGGTCCTATCGAGGCGATCTTCTCCTATAAACCTCTGGCGCTTATTCTGCGCTTAGGGGCCGCTTAGGGGCCGCTTATTCTGGGGCCGCTTATTCTGGGGCCGCTTATTCTGCCCAGGGCCGGAAAGGGGCCGGGAAGAGCCCGGCACCAGCTCAGTTGCACCTTACCTCTTACCTCCCGGCGGACAACAGGTAGAACCTAGAGGGCGGCTGGATAAAATCCGGCCGCCCTCCAAGTGCTTTAGCGGGAGAATCAGCGGTTAGGAATCTTATATGGGGAAGGGGCCGCAGACCCTTGGATCGGTACAATTACTATCCGAAACGCAGGAGGTCCCGCCACCCACCGAGCAAAACCTGCAATCCGAAAACGCCCGAGTCTCTGCCCCACCGTTCACCCATGCTAGGTCCTGCTGAGTCAGGTTTGCAAGAGTGTCTTTGTTGAGCTGCAATTTCTTGACCGAACGGTTGCGTCTCATAGTGACCTCCTCTATGAAGCGGGCTTCAGCGCCCACTTCCTACAGGAAGTGATGTTGAGTCCGTTTTCATTTCGCTACATCCTCCTCAGCGCTCTTATCACACAAAGCTCTCCAGAGAGGACGGGAGGACTGGCGGTGTCTTCGGGGCGGCTGCTGCTGGGTGACTCGCGCGGAGGACCTGCGCGCCACGTACCGCGACATCACGCCCGCCGAGAGCCGTCACGGCAATATCGGCTTCCGTATGCCATCATGCCAGCGAGCTTTAAGGCCTTTGGGCCTGTCTTCCCAGGCTCGTGTTCTTGCTCCCCGAACCTCCAAACCAGGAGGAGCAGGCTTGGTCGCCGGGGTCCGTGACGGTCTGAGGAAGACTACCGGGCTTGCTCAGGGCTGAGCTCTGGGCGTGTGCTCAACCGGACTCAAGGATGCCGAGCCCGGGCCCGAGGAATCTACACGGAGATGCCACGTTCCCCGCTGGCAGGGCTGGAGATCTGACCCGGCCTCCGATACCGATGTATAGGTCCACCCAGAATACCCCGGCACCTATTCTGGATCTTTGCCACAGGGACCTGGATTGGAACGGGTATCCGACAGGCTGACGTCGAAACCGCTCCCCCTCTTGGCGGCCCGGCGCTAGGAGCCTGTCGGAAAACCCGAAAAATGAGCATCTTGGCCACAATCTATAGTAGCTTGCTCCAAGCGCAACCACATTATATGGGCACGCTTGGAGGTTTCCCGACAGGCTCCTAGAGCCGCTCCGGCAGTTCGCCGTGGGGGCTCGCGCTCCGCCAGCCCGCTCACTCGCAGTGGCAGTGCGGCGTGGACACGCAAACCAGCCCACTTTGCGCGCAGATGTTGCAGACGTGGGCTGTGCAGGCCGCGCCCTGCGACGCGGTAGCGCTCGGCATCCAGCAGAGGGCGAGGAGGAAGGCGGCGACGACGAGTTTACGTGTCATGTCCTCTCCTTTCAGGAAAACGGCGGAGGTGAGCGTAGCACAAACACCCATCTGGACTCTGAGAGGTCCCGGATGCGGCCGGGGAGGCCAGGATTCTGCTAACCTGACCGCATGAGATCGATCGCGGCCAGCGCCATGGCTGCCTGGGCGCAACCGTCCCCGTCTGGACCCGGAGCTTGAGGCCCGCCTTGACGCGGGAATCGAAGAGGCGGAGAGATTCTTCATGGGAGAATCCAAGGTTCAGCGCGCCCGCAACAAGGTGGCGCGCCTGCTGGAGGAGGACGGCATCCCTTCCTGATCGAGCTGAAGCTGGCCTCGGGGATGACCGCCCCACACCGGCTCAAGGATCTGGCCGACGTGATCGAGGTCATCGCATCCTCAAGCTCCCTGCCGGGCTCGCGGAGGAGCTCGATCCCTACGTACGCGAGAAGTACGGCGAGCTGTGGCAAGCCGCTCAGGCCGCGGATCGGGAGTGAGTAGGAGATCAGCTCGACGACCCTGATCGGCGCGCTCGCCCTGTCCGCCTAACTCAGACCTTCCTGCGCGATGCCAGGACCTCTGGAAGAAGATCCTGCAAGGCTGACCCGCGCCCGGCCATACTCTGGTATGAAGCTGTATGAAGCTGGTAGGAGAATCATCATGCCCCATGCCGTGAAAGTTGCCATCAGCCTGCCCCCAACGATCCTCGACTCGGTGGAGAAAGAACGGCGTAAGCGGGGAGAGAGCCGCAGCGAGTTCTTCCGGCAAGCCGTTCAGGCATTCCTGCGTGACTTGCAGAAGCGAAAGGACGTGGAGCGATACGTCCAGGGCTATGTCGAGCATCCGGAGCACGCCGAAGAAATAGACGCGATCCGCTCCGCGAGCTATGCGGCTCTGGCCGAGGAACCCTGGGATTGAGGCGCTGTGAGGCTTCGTGGGCGGATCTCCCGCCACCGGCCGGTCGACGTCCGGTTGTCCTGCTCTCGCGCGACGAAGCTTATGCCATCCGGGCCCAGGTGACGGTGGCGCCCGTAACGACCCGACGCCGTGGCATCCATGTCGAGGTCGACCTCGGTCCTGAGGATGGTCTTCCCAAGAGGTGCGTCGTCAATCTCGACTTCATCGTCACCCTACCGAAATCACACCTTGAACAGTGCATCGCTCTCCTCCGCCCGGCAAAGATCAAGCAGATCGAAGCGGCGCTTCGTTTCGCTTTGGCATGAGCGAGTGATCGGCCCGCCTCCTCCCCCGCGGGGAGACGAAGTCTCTCCCCAGGAGGCGGGCCTCCTTCTGGCGGGATGGCGGCGTCCTTGGACCGGCGGCCGGCCCTTCACCCTTCCACGCCTTGGCGGAAGGTGGCGTACCACCGTAGAGCGAGCCTCACGAGCACCAGTACCCTCTGTCCAGCGCCTGGGCGCCGATCTGGTTGCACGTGCCTGGGCCAGGGTTCTTGGTCTGACCGCAATTCGCGCAGATCCAAAAGGCGCCTGAGCTGTCCCGGAAGATGTCGCGGCAAGGACCGGCCGGCCATTGAGACCAGCACCCCCAGAAGGTCCAAGTCGACATCAGGACCGGCTCCGGCTGGAACGAGGCCGTGCAGATGGGCTTGCTCGCACTGCAGGTCGCCCCAGCCTGAGCCGAGGAGGCGGCCAAGGCCAGCACGGTGAAAGCCGTCAGAGCGAAGATGGAAATCCGGATCTTCCGCATCGAAACCCTCCTTGAAGTCAAGATGGCGTTGCCCACACCTTGAATAGTGCTTCGTGGCGCCAGCAACGAGCCGGGTAGGTGTGCCGGCAGCCTGAGCGTGTGCTCGCCGCTCCGCCCTCCTTAAGACCGCTCACTTTTTGCGCATCCAGACGTCCCACGTGACCGGCCCGGCTTCTTCATCGGCTATGGGGCGGCCCGCCAGCTTGAGGGCCAGCTTCATCTGACCGTGATGGTAACCCTCGTGCCAGAGCATGTGCTGGAGCAGGAGGATCGGGTGGTCGTAGTGAAGGTCCATGTCCCGGCCTGCCTCCACCCTGCCCTTGACCGCGTCCCGCACCGCCTTTGCGCTGTCGTCCAGCATCTGCGCGATGCGAGCCGGGTCACGCTCGACCACCCACTCTTCCTCGGGCAACTCTCTGGCGAGCTCGGGGGCGTCCTCGAAGACGAACACGAGTCGTACATAGTGGATGTGGGTGAACAGCTCCGAGACGGAGGGGTTCCCCGCCATCGCCCTGGCCTCCAATCCACCCTCCGGGAGGGCGCGGAGCAGGTTGAGCAGGATGGTGTTATTCCGGTCCCAGGAGTCCAGCAGAGCCTCAAGCAGGCGTTGGTCTGGTGCGTCCGACATGTCCACCCCCATTGGTTGATGCGAGAGCGGCTGCGAGCCAAGTCCGCGCGCGGCTCCTGCATGGCCCAGCCCATGCAGTTATACTCCCTAGGTACCTGATCCCCGAACGAAGACCCTCGGCCCGCCCCTCCCCCGCGGGAAGACGCAGTCTCTCCCCAGGAGGCGGGCCTCCTTCAGGCGGGATGGCGGCGTCCTTGGACTCGGCGGCCGCCATCCCTTCTCAATTGTCAAAGAACGGCATCTCGCCGCGCTCCAAAGTGGAACGAGGAGGAGAATGACTCCTCTTTTGCCGTTAACGGAGGGAAGCGTATAGAACCGCCGCACTATTGTCAATAGGGTGCCGTCAAGTCGTCCAAGACCCTTAAGAGGGCGTTACGGATGCGGAAGACGTTTTGGAGTGTCCGGATCGTTTTTTCAATGTTTCCCCGCTTTTTCCATTGTTTCTCCCGTTTTTTCAATGTTCCACGGCTTTTTTCAATGTTCCACGGCTTTTTTCATTGTTTGGCGGCCGGAAACAATGAAAAACGCCGTGGAACATTGTTTCAGCGGCTTTTTCGCTGTTTCAGCCCGAGAAAAGACGTTTCAGGCGGTTCTACCTCGATACAGGCGAGCGCATCGCGTAACGCCTTCCCTCTTTCTGTGTGCATAGGTTATAGGCTGTGCAAGGCTGCGTCAAGCTGTTTCTTGATGCGCCTCTCTGTTTCTGGCATCCTACCGCATATCGCGGAGGATATATCGTGACCGCCGCGACGAGGTGCGCTCTTTGACAATTGAGAAGGGATGGCGGCCGCCGAGTCCAAGGACGCCGCCGTTCCGCCCGAAAGGAGGCCCGCCTCCTGGGGAGAGGTCTTCTCTCCCCTCGGGGAAGGAGGCGGGCCTTTATGAAGGTGTGCGCCGGCGTCGCCGGCGCAGGAAGACCGTGGTGTAGACCGCCAGGTTGAGGACGACCACGAACACGCCCAGCGCGATCTGGATGGGCCGGCTCAAGCCCGCGGGATAGAGGACGTGCGTGATGTGGTGCTCGATGAAGCCGCCGGAGTAGCCCGCCCGGCCGCCCAGGCGGCGGAGGTGGTTCTCCAGCGGCGTCAGGGGACAGATCGTCTGGGTGAACTCCACGATCGCTCCCCACACCGCGGCCGGCAGATGAATCCAGGCCATCCGGCGCCAGCGCAGGACGAGGAGACCGCCCAGACAGACGAAGAGCACGAACCCGAGATGGAAGACGACGAGGAGGTCCGCGAGGAGCCGGTAGGTCATGGCGCCCGCAGCTCTTCGCGCCGCACGGTAAGGTCCTCGACGCGGTCGCGATCGACCTCGACGCCGATGCCGGGACGGTCGACCGGCACGACGATCCAGCCCGCCGCGTCCATGGTCCATTCCGGGGTGACGATGTCGCGCTCCCAGTAGCGCTCGCTGGGCGAGACGTCGCCCGGCAGGGTGAAGTTCGGCAGCGACGCCAAGGCCACGTTGTGGCCACGGCCGACGCCGCTCTCCAGCATGCCGCCGCACCAGACGGGGACGCCGTGGGCGGCGCAGACGTCGTGGATGGCCTTCGACTGCAAGAAGCCACCGACCCGGCCGGGCTTGATATTGACGATGCGGCCGGCGCCGAGATGGATCATGTCCTCCGCCCGGTCGACGCTGGTGATGGACTCGTCGAGGCAGATCGGGGTCTTGAGCAGGTTCTGCAGATGGGCGTGGCGCAGCACGTCGTCCCAGGCCAGGGGCTGCTCGATCATCATCAGGCCGAGCGCGTCCAGGGCCTGGAGGCTCGCGGCGTCCTCCAGGCCGTAGGCGTTGTTGGCGTCGGCCATCAGGGGAGCCTCGGGTCCCAGCGCCTCGCGCACGGCGCGCACGTACTCCACGTCCGCTCCCGGCTTGATCTTGATCTTCACCTTGCGATAGCCCCGTTCCAGGGCGGCGCGCGCCTTCTCCACCAGCGCCGCGGGGCTCGCCTGGATGCCCAGGGAGATGCCGACGCGGATCTGATACCGGGTGCCGCCGAGCTTGCTGGAGAGCGCCACCCCCTCTGTGCGCGCCGCCAATTCCCAGGCCCCCATCTCCACCGCCGCCTTGGCCATATGGTGGCCGCGGAAGTTCTGCTCCAGGACGGGATGGACCTCCTCCGGTCCGGCGAAGGAGCGGCCCAGCACCCGCGGCGCCACCCACTCGCGGATGGCGTGCCAGCAGGTGTCGATGGTCTCCGAGCTGTAGTTGGGAAGCTCCGCGGCCACGCACTCGCTCCACGCCACCAGGCCGTCGGCGCTCGTCAGCTCCAGGAGGAAGATGCGGCGGCGGCTCTGGGTGCCGGACGAGATCTGGAACGGCTCCTTGAGGGCGAGGGCGATCTCGCGCAGGGTGATGGCTTCGATGCGCAGCATGGAATCTCCTCAAGCCTCCAGTCCGTAGTAGCAGCGCCTTTCCACAGGATCGCGATAGAAGGCCTCGACGCGATAGCCGCGGGCGAGATACCCCTCGAAGGCCCGCCGGGTGGACTCGCGCCAGGCCACGGCCGCCTCCGGCCGCTCGGTCTTCACCGCCTGGACGTCCTCGGGGATCTCGACCCGCACCCGGGGCGCCGTCGGCAATTCGCGCAGCTCGCCTCCCGGGTTGGCCACGGGCGCCTGCCGGAAGGGCTCCTCGCAACCGGCCCGGTGGTCTCGCAGGGCGCGGGCCACCCGCTCGCTTGCGATGCGCCAGGAGACGACGAAGCGGTCGGTGCCGATCCCCCTGGCCAAGTCGCTGAACAGCTCCCCTTCGTACATGTCCTCCACGTACTCGGCGACGCCGGCGCCGAGGTGGTTGAAGTTGAGATGGGCGTTGCGCGACTCCAGGGGGTCGTAGGTCCACTGGACCTCTTCGATCCCCAGGGGAATAAGGCACTCGCGCTGGTAGAGCTTGAGGCGGGTGCCGAGCCCGAGGTCGCGGCCGGCGGGGTCGACGGCCAGCATGTGCGACCAGTGGAACGGCTGCCCATCACGGCGCAGACCGGCGAGCCCGAGGACGAAGCCGAGCAGCCGGCCGTCGGGCGTGAACGCGCCGGCCACGATCCCCCCGGTCTTCTGGACGATCTTCAGGATCGACAGGGGGACGACGTCCGAGAAGTCGCGTCCCCAGGTGGCCCGCTGGAGCTCGATGCAGGCGTGATAGTCGGCCACCGAGGACAGCGGACGGAAGGTCAGCCCGTCGGGATCGGTGCGGTCGGGGAATTCGGTCATGGCGATCATCGCGGCAGGGGGATCTTGCCACAAGCGCGTTGTATCGTACCCATCATGGCCGCGGGCATCGACTTCCGACGCTACCGCAAGGTGCGCCGCTTCGTGACCCGCGTTTTCATCCACGTCGTCTGGTGGGACGTGGTCCTCAATGCCCCGGTCCTGCGGCGGTTCCGGCGGCCGGCTCTCGAACGGTATCGGGAGATCGCCCGGCGCTACCGCACCCTGGCTGCGGAGATGGGTGGCGTGCTCATCAAGATCGGCCAGTTCCTCTCCACCCGGGTGGACATGCTCCCCACGGCTGTCACCCGCGAGCTGGCCGGGTTGCAGGACGAGGTGCCGCCGGAGGCGTTCGCGGCCATCGTCGCCCAGATCGAGGAGGACTTCGGCCGGCCGGTGGGGGAGGTCTTCTCGTGGATCTCTCCGGCCGCGGTGGGCGCCGCCTCGCTGGCCCAGGTCCACGCCGCTCGCCTCCCCGGCGGCGAGCCCGTGGTGGTGAAGGTCCTGCGCCCCGGCATCGACGTGCTGGTGGAGACCGACCTCGCGGCCGCCCGGCTCGCCCTGCGGCTGCTCAAGTTCTGGGGACGGGTGCGGCTGCGCGTGGACCTCGACCGCGTGGGCGAGGAGATCACGGAGACCACCCGCAGCGAGCTGGACCTCGCCGCCGAGGGGCGCAACGCCGAGCGTTTCGCCCAGGACTTCGCCAAGGACCGCCGCGTCTGCATCCCCAAGGTCTTCTGGCAGCAGAGCGCCCGCCGCACCCTGACGCTGGAGAACGTCGGCTATCTCAAGATCGGCGACGTCGCGGCCCTCGAAGCGGCCGGCATCCGCCGCACGGAGGTGGCGCGGGATCTCTACCGCATCTACATGCAGCAGATCTTCGTCCATCACTTCGTGCACGTCGATCCCCATCCGGGGAACCTCTTCGTCCGTCCGCTGCCGCTGGCGGGCGAGACCCCCTTCGCCCCCGGCGATCCCGTGCCGGCTCCACCGGGCGGCGGCGCCCGGCCGTTCCAGATCGTGTTCGTGGACTTCGGGATGGTGGCCGTCATCCCGGAGCGACTGCGGGCGGCGCTGCGGGAGTACGTCATCGCCCTGGCGACGCGGGACGCGGCCCGCATCGTCCAGTCCTATGTCGCGGCCGGCGTGCTGCTCCCAGGCGCGGACCTGCGGCGGCTCACGGAGGTGCACGAGGAGCTGTTCACCCGTTTCTGGGGGGTGAGCATCGGCAGCCTCAACCGTGTGGCCCTCTCGGAGGCCCGCTACTTCGTGAGCCAGTACCGGGACCTGATCTATGCCCTCCCCTTCCAGGTGCCGGTGGACCTCCTCTTCGCGGGACGGGCCGTGGGCCTGCTGGCGGGCATCTCCACCTCCCTCGACCCGGAGCTCGACCTGTGGGCCGAGACCATCCCCTTCGGCGAACGGCTCGCCGCCGAGGAGCTGCGGCGCGACTGGCGGGGCCTGCTCCGCGAGGGGCTGCTCCAGCTCCAGGTCGCCCTCGCCCTGCCGCGCCGGCTGGAGACCTTCCTCACCCAGGCCGAGCGCGGGACGCTCACCATCGAAACCGCCCTGGCGCCGGAGGCTCGCCGGGCCGTCCACCGCCTGGAGCGCTCCATCCGCCAGATGGCCTGGATGATGCTCACCGCCGGCCTGCTGATCGCCGGCGCCACGCTCCACCGCGCGAGCGAGCCCACCGGCCGGATCATGATGGCCGCCGCGGCTGTGACCTTCCTATGGGGGATCCTGTCGAAGCGCTAGGAGCGCCGGCGCCGCAGGAAGCTCGAAGCAGTGTGGGTGGCCCAAGCTCTGGGACAGCAAGGACAACAAGGACAACAAGGACAGCAGGGACAGCAGGGACACCAGGGACATCAGGGACACGAAGAAAATCGCCGAGACGAGAGCGTTCCTCGTCCTTGTCGTCCCTGTTGTCCTTGTCGTCCTTGCTGTCCCTGCTTTGGCTTCAGGCGGAACCGGGGCCCCCTGCCGCGCGGCGGCCCCCGTTACGGAATCAGCAGGAAGAGTGGGGAGGCTGAGCACCGCAGTGCGTGATGCAGGTGTTGTAGGTCCTGCCGCAGATCCGGCAGGTGACGGGGACGCTGGGATCGCAGTTGAAGTTGCAAGTTTCGAAGTTGGCGTCGCACTGATTCGAGCAGGCGCACCAGGAGTTGGAGGCGCTGCATTGCGTCGTGGCGCCGTCGCAGGTGATGGACGTTCCAGGCACGCTGGTGCAGGAGCTCATCGGGGTGCAGCTCAGGGTCGAGCCGGAACAGGTCGTGGTGCACATCGTCGTGGCCTGCGCGGGGGGCGTCATTCCCGTGGAAGCCGCCAGCGCCACGACCGCCACGAGACCAGCCAGGATCAAAAGTCTTCGCATCGTTTCCTCCTTTCCGAGGTAGGCTCAGCATAGAGACCCTGGCGATAGCTTGTCTTGAATTTTCTTGCTGAATCCAGGAATCCGGGGCCGGGCATTGGAGCGGATGTCCCAATGCCGTAGAATCGCAGCCAGGATGAGAGACGACGAGATCGAGGAGCTCGAGATCCCCCCGGAGGACTCCGCCGCGTTCCTGGACCGGCTGGACTCCGACCTGGACGACCTCGGCGCCGGAGAGCACCCGCCGACCGGCCCTCCCTTGAGCCGGCGGGAGATCGACGACCTGGTCGACCGCGTCCTCGACGAAGAGGTGGCGCGGCTCAACGGGCCAAGGGAAAAGCGGAGTTAGTGGCCGGCGGGACGCCGGCGGTCCCAGGGGAAGGCATCCGCGCCAGCAGTGCCACGGGGAACCGGGCGAGGAGGTCCGCCACGGGCTGGTTTCCCCCTGCCACCTCCTCCCCGGTCAGCTCGTTGCGCCAACGGCCGGCGGGAAGCTCGGCCGCTGTGCCCTTCCAGTCCCCCCTGAGCCACAGCACCAGTCGGGGGACCACCACCGCCACCTCGCCGCCGCGCACGAAGCCCACGGCGTGCCAGGCCCGGGCCCCCTCGATCCGCAGCGGCGCGTAATCCCCCTCGGGACCGAAGGCCCGCGGCCGGCTCCGCCGCAGGTGGAGCCCCTGGCGGACGACCCAGAGCTTGGGCAGACCGTCGTCCATCCGCCGCAGGATCTCTTCGGGGCTTGAAGCCGCTTTCAGCTCGGCGAGGAGGCGGCGCCGATGCTCATAGTCGACCGGCCGGCGGTTGTCCGGATCGACCAGGGAGAGGTCCCAGATCTCCGTCCCCTGATAGAGGTCGGGAGCTCCCGGCGCCGTGAGCTTCAGCAGCGTCTGGGACAGGGAGTGGATGCGCGCCGGCTCGACCAGCGGAGCCACGAAGGCCTCCAGCTCGGCCACGAACTCGGGATCGGCCAGCACGGCCGCGACGAAGTCCCGCAGATCCTTCTCGTAGTCCGCGTCCTGGCGGGTCCAGGAGGTGTGGACCTTGGCTTCGCGGACGGCCTTCTCCATGTAGGCGGTCAGACGCTCGGCGGAGATCGGCCAGGCGCCCACCAGGGTCTGGTAGAGGAGGTACTCGGCGTTGCGGTCCGGCCCGAATTCACCCCGGTGCCGGGCGTTGCGCTCGCACCAACGGCGCACGGCCTCGGCCCATCGCTCGGGGATTTCGGACAGGAGGCTGATGCGCAGGCGCACGTCCTCACTGCGCTTGGTGTCGTGGGTGGAGGTGGCGAGCATCGCCTGCGGCCACCGCCGCTGGCTGTCGCAGCACTCCTCATGGAAGCGCTCGGGGGGGACGCCGAAATCTCCAGGGCTGCCGCCCACCTCGTTCAGGGAGGTCAGACGGTGGAAGTCGTAGAACGCCGTGTCCTCCACGCCCTTGGCCATGGCCGGAGGCGTGAGCTGCTGGAAGCGCATCGCGAGCTCGCTCTCCGGCTCGCCGCGGACGCCGAGGACGAGGATCTCGCGGAAGAAGTCCAGCAGCTCGGGATCGAGGTCCGGCCGGTGCGCCTTGGCCGCGGCGATGGCCTCGTCGACGCGCCGCCGATCCTCCTCGCTCACCTCCCCCGTCCCGGCCCGCACGTAGGTGCGATAGACCGGGAAACAGGCCGCCACCTCGGCCAGGGCCTGGCGCAGCTCGAAGCGGGTGTAGTCGCGATGCCGGCGGTGGCGCTCGCAGACTTGGAGAAAGACCTCGGCCAAGCGGTTGACGTCGCTCGCCAGCAGCTCCGAGAGGACCAGGAGCTTCTTCTGGCGCACCAGCTCGGACCACTCGGCGCTCTCGCCCGTCAGCTCGCGATAGAGGTCGGTCAGCGGCTCCTGGCCCGACGGATCGACGAACAGGCCGCCCACGCGGTTGAGGAAGTCGTAGCCGGTGGTGCCGTCGACCGGCCAGTCGCCGGGAAGAGGCTCGCCGGGCTCGAGGATCTTCTCCACCACGATCCAGGACGTCGGCGCCGCCTGTCGCAGCCGCGCGAAATACTCCTTGGGATCGCGCAGGCCGTCGGGATGATCGATGCGCAGGCCGTCGAGCACGCCGGCCGCGAGCCACCGCAGGACCAGGGCGTGGGTGTCGGCGAAGACGCGCTCGTCCTCCATGCGCAGTCCCACCAGGGTATGGACGTCGAAGAACCGCCGGTAATCCAATTCCCTCCCGGCGGTGCGCCAGAAGGCGGGGCGGTAGTTCTGGCGCTGGAGCAACTCGTCGAGGCGGTCGGGATCGGCATTGGTCGCCTCGACCACGGCGTCCACGGCAGCGGCGATCTCCGGATTCTCAGCGCAGAGGCGGGCGAGCTGGCCGGCCAGGACCTCCTTGTCGCGATGGCGGCGGGCGATGCTCTCGCGGTCGGTGGCGGTGGCGAGGGGGAGGGTGCCCAGGGCGTCGGCGATGAAGGACAAATCCGGCGAGCCGCACCGCCGGGCCGCCTCGGCCAGCAGCGTGTCGAGCGAGCCGGGGGCCACCGGCATGCGGTGCTCGTGGTAGTGGACCTCGAGTTTCCCCCCCTTGCGGACCAGCTTCAGCTCGCCGGCTTCGAGCACCCGGCCGTAGTGGTCGCCGAGGATGGGGAGCAGCACGGTGTTGCGCAGCCGGGCCTGGGGCGGGTCCCAGTCGACGTCGAAGTAGGCGGCGAAGCGGCTGGACGGGCCGTTCTCCAGCACGTCCCACCACCAGACGTTCCCCCGCTCGGTGATGGCCATGTGGTTGGGCACGACGTCGAGCACCTGGCCGAGCCCCGCCTCCCCGAGCCGCCGGCACAGCCGCGCGTGGGCCTCTTCTCCTCCCAATTCCTCGTTCACGCGCGTGGGATCGACGACGTCGTAGCCATGGGTGCTCCCGTGGGCCGCCTGGAGATAGGGGGAGCTGTAGAGATGGGTGACGCCCAGATCGGCGAGATAGTCCGCGAGGGCCGCGGCCTCGTCGAAACCGAACCCGGGGCGGAGCTGGACGCGATAGGTGGCGCGGGGGGGGCGGGGCACGGGCGGGGGGAGTGCAAGGATTACGCCGCGCCACCTATGCCGGCCCCCCTCCCAAGGCCCTCATCACCCCGGCCCTCTTCTCCCGCCCCCTCCCACCCCCCTCACCGGGAGAAGAGGGAGAAAGGCAAGAAACCTTCAGCCGGGTTCCCCTCTCCCGGTGAGGGGGGTGGGAGGGGGCGGGAGAGGGGCAGGGGTGAGGGCCCTCGGGTGGGGGCGCTCTGAGATCGAATTTCACTCCACCCGCACTCCCAACCGCCCGCTCAGCTCCTGGAAGACCCGCACCCACTCCGCCGCCGCGGCGTCCCTGGCTTCGGCCTTCTCCCTCTGGAGGGGATAGACCGTCCGTCGCAGCTCATAGCAGCCGTTCTGGGCGCGCCAGAGGTCGACGTGGAAGGGGGGCTGGCAGGCGAGGGCCACGGTGGAGCCCATCTTGCGCAGCAGCTCGGGGCTCTCCGGGTGCTCGGTCAGGCGGTGGACCAGGGTCTCCAGGGCCCGCGCCAGGGCGTAGGAGAGGCCCTGGACGTCCAGATCCACCTGCAGGGACTCCCGCTGGGCCAGCAGGCTCTGCACTTCGTCAGGGTCGGCCGCGGGGTCTTCCAGAGAGCGCTCGAGGTCCAGGTTCAGCACCAGCTCGGCGGCGGCGGCGAAGGCCTTGGGCAGCGGGTTGCCCAGGCTACGCAGGAAGCGCATCAGCGGCGCGTGCTGCTCGAAGACTTCCCGGAATTCATGCTCCACTTCGCCACGAGTGGAGGCGAGGATCAGGTCGAGGATCCGGCGCTGGTCGTCCCGGAAGAGCGATTTCAGGGAGTAGGGGACGTGGATGAAGTAGCGATCCAGTTGCCGGATGACGTCCGCCAGGTCGCCGTGGTCGAAGGCGCTGCCGGCCTCAGAAAGGAGCTTCTGGTAGCCGTCCTCGGCGTCGTGGAGACGGACCCCGGCGTTGAGGTTGTGATCCCCGAAGTGGAGGACGCCGAAGACGAATTCCCCGGTCTTGCCGGTGACCTCGGAGGTGACGCCGACCTTGCCGAGGGACAGACGCGAGCGGCCAGCCCGGAAAACGCGGCCGTTCTTCCGCTCGACGGAGTAGCAATAGACCGGCGCCCGCGGCGGAAAGTCCTCGAAGAGGGAGGCCACGGCGTAATGGGCGGCCACCCGCGAGAGGTCCACGATGGCCGGCCGGACGTGCCGCTCGTAGAGGTCCCGGCCGGTGCCGCGCTCGGGCGCGTTGCACTTCGCGTGATCCAGGCGGCGCAGGAAGCCCTTCTCCACCGGCTTGTCGAAGAGCTGCCCGGCGAGCTGCACCACCCGGCCGGCATAGCCCAGGATCTGCACCGTCTCGATGCCCGCGAGGTCGTTGAAGAACCAGCCGCAGCTCGTATACATGAGCATGGCATGGCGTTGCAGCTCGAGCAGCCGCAGGGCCCGGACGCGGCGGTCCCCCTGCGGCGGATTCCCGCCGGTAGCTCGATCGAGAAAGGCATCCACGGTCTCCCGGGAGCGGTCCAGGAGCACGTCGACGTACCCGTCCCGCGCCGCCCAGGGATCGGGGAAAATCTCTCCAGCCGCCTCTTCGTAGCGGGGGGCCACCTCGTCGCGCAGCCAGTCGAGCGCCTGCCGCAGCGGCGCGCGCCAGGCCTGATTCCAGCCGGGATTGCCACCGGTGTGGCAGCCGCAGTCCTCGCGCCAACGGCCCACTCCGTGGGCGCAGCTCCAGGAGGTGTTCTCGACGATCTCCACCTCCATCTCCGGCGGATGGGTTTCCAGGTACTCGCCGTAGTTCGTCAGCCTCGCGAGGCCGTTCGCCTCGATGTGGTGGAGGGTGTAGGAGAGAGCCATCTCGCCGTAGCGGTGATGGTGGCCATAGGTCTCGCCGTCGGTGGCAATGTTGACCAGCCGGTCGCTTTCCGAGTCCTCGGGGACGGTCGCCATCAGCCGGCCGGCGAAGCGCTCGCCGCTGTTCAGCAGGCCCTCGAAGGCCACCGCGCGGGAGACGCCGCCGTCATAGAAGAAGACGGCGAGGCGCCGGCCCGAGGGGAAGACCACCTCGTAGGGAACGGTGGTATCGATCCGCCCGCCGGCCACGTCCTGCCACTCGCCGTCGTCCGTCTCCATCTTCAGGGACCGCCGGACGCGCCGCGCCTGGCTGGGCTCCAGGATGGTGAAGCGAAGTCCCGCCTCGGCCAGCAGCTCCAGAGTCTCGAGGTCCACCGCCGTCTCGGGGAGCCACATCCCCTCGGCTTCACGGCCGAAGCGGCGCCTGAAGTCGGCGAGCCCCCAGCGGATCTGGGTGCGCTTGTCCCGGCGGTTGGCGAGCGGCAGGATGACGTGGTTGTAGGCTTGAGCTAGGGCGGAGCCGTGGCCGGAGAAGCGCTCGCGGCTCGCGGCGTCCGCCTCCAGGATGGAACGGTAGACCTCGGGCTTCTTCGCCTCCAGCCAGGCGAGCAGGGTGGGGCCGAAGTTGAAGCTGATCCGGGCGTAGTTGTTGACGATCCGCTCGATGCGCCCCTCGCCGTCGAGGATGCGGGAGGCGGCGTTGGGGGCGTAGCACTCCGCGGTGATGCGCTCGTTCCAGTCGTGGTAGGGGTAGGCGGAGTCCTGGATCTCTACCGCCTCCAGCCACGGGTTCTCCCGGGGCGGCTGATAGAAATGGCCGTGGATACAGAGGAAGCGTGGCATGGGGGTGGATGAAGAGGCCAGGGACAGCAGGGACTTCAGGGACAGCAGGGACTAAGAGCCGGCCTCGTCCTCCTCGGCTTTCTCTTCTTCTTCGTCCCTGTTGTCCCTGAAGTCCCTGTTGTCTCTTTCTTTTTCATCTTCCCGCTGCAAAAAAAGCACGCCCAGCGGCGGCAGGGTCAGCGTCAGCGAGTGGGTGCGACCGTGCAGGGGGGTGGGCTGAGCCTCCACACCGCCATAATTCCCGCGCCCCGTGCCGCCATATTCGATGGCGTCGCTGTTGAGAATCTCCCGCCAGCAGCCGGCCCCGGGGACGCCGACGCCGTAGTTGTCCCGCAGCACCGGCGTGAAGCTGAAGACCGTCAGTAGGGGCTCGCCCGGGCTCTTCCCTTTGCGCAGGTAGGCGATGACACTGTTGTCCGCGTCCGAGCCGTCGATCCACTCGAAGCCCTGCGGGTCGCAGTCCAGCTCGTGCAGGGCCGGCTCCTGCTGGTAGAGGCGGTTCAGGTCCTCCAGCCAGCGGACGATGCCGGCGTGGGCCTCGTCGTCCAGGAGGTGCCAGTCGAGGCTCGCGTCGTGATTCCACTCCCGAAACTGGGCGAGCTCGCCGCCCATGAACAGCAGCTTCTTGCCCGGCTGCGACCACATGTAGCCATAGAGCAGCCGCAGGTTCGCCAGCTTCTGCCAGAGGTCGCCCGGCATCTTGTTGACGAGCGACCCCTTGCCGTGCACCACTTCGTCGTGGGAGAGCGGCAGCACGAAATTCTCGTTGAAGGCGTAGACCATCCGGAAGGTGATCTGGTTGTGGTGATAGCGCCGGTAGAGGGGATCCTCGGCGAAGTAGGCGAGGGTGTCGTGCATCCACCCCATGTCCCACTTGTAATCGAAACCCAGGCCGCCGACGTAGGTGGGGCGGGAGACGAGGGGCCAGGCCGTGGACTCCTCGGCGATCGTCACGGCGGTGGGAGCGGCCGCGTGGACCTCGTCGTTGAGGGCGCGCAGGAAGGCGATGGACTCCAGGTTCTCGCGCCCCCCGTGCTCGTTGGGGATCCACTCCCCGGCCTTGCGCGAGTAGTCGAGGTAGAGCATGGAGGCCACGGCGTCCACCCGCAGGCCGTCGGCATGGTAGCGCTCCAGCCAGAAAACGGCGCTGCTGATGAGGAAGCTGCGCACCTCGTTGCGGCCGTAGTTGAAGATCCAGCTCGACCAGTCGGGATGGAAGCCCTTGCGCGGATCGGCGTGCTCGTAGAGGTGGGTGCCGTCGAAGAAGGCCAGGCCGTGCTCGTCGCCCGGGAAGTGCGACGGCACCCAGTCGAGGATCACGCCAATCCCCTCTCGGTGCAGGAAGTCGACGAGGAACATGAGGTCCTGCGGCGTGCCGTAGCGGCTGCTGGGTGCGAAGTAGCCGAGCGATTGATAGCCCCAGGAGCCGTAGAACGGGTGCTCCATGATGGGGAGCAGCTCGACGTGGGTGAAACCCAGGCGCTGCAAGTGCCCGGCGAGGAGGGGCGCGGCCTCGCGATAGGTGAGCGAACGGTTCCCCTCCCCGGGCACCCGCCGCCACGAGCCCAGGTGGAGCTCGTAGATGGACATGGGAGCCGCGAGCGACTGCTTGTCCTGGCGGGTCGCCATCCAGCCGGCGTCCTCCCACATGTAATCGAGGTCCCAGACGATGGAGGCTCGCAGGGGCGGCTTCTCGGCATGGAAGGCGAAGGGGTCCGCCTTGTCCACGCGGTAGCCGTTGTAGCGGGAGATGACGTGGTATTTGTACCTCATCCCCTGCGCCGCGCCCGGGATGAAGGCCTCCCAGATCCCGGAGGCCCCCCGCGCCGTCATCAGGTTTGCCCGCTTGTCCCACAGGTTCCAGTCGCCGATAACCGAGACCTGATCGGCGTCCGGGGCCCAGACGGCGAACCAGGTCCCCGCCACCCCGTCCTCATTCCCCGGATGGGCGCCCAGCTTCTCGTACAGCCGGAAGTGGGTGCCCTCGTTGAAGAGGTAGAGGTCCTGCTCGGTGAGCGGGCTGGTCATGGCGTGCCCCGCCGCCGCAGCTCGTCCACCCGCCGGAGGGGCTCGGCCACGTCGGCGCGGGTGGAGAATTCCTCGAAGGAGAACCGCGCCTTGCGCTGCCAGTTGGGGCGCTCGGTATGGGTGCCGGGGACGTTCTGCGGCTCGGCTTCGAGCCACAGGTCCTCCAGGTTGACCATCACCATGCGGGCCGGGCTCGCCGCCAGGTGCTCCAGGCGCTGGCGCAGGACGGCCTCCTGGGTGGCGGCGCCGCGCCCGCGCAGCTCCGGCGGCAGCGCCTCCTCCATGTCCCCGCGGATGGCTGCCCGGCGCTCGCGCTCGGCCTGCGCCTGCTCGGGGCTGAAGAAGCCGAGGCTCTGCAGCTCGTCCACGTCCTTCGCCTGCGTGAAGCCCTGAAAGGTGGGCATGTCGTGGGTGTTGAGGCTCGCCACCGTCTTGGCCGGCGGCTCGCGCAGCCCCTGGCTGCCGGGGTTCAGCTCGTACTGCACGACGTACATGCCATAGGCGTCGTGGCGGTCCATGGAGTCGTAGACCTCGGGGGGCACCGTCCCCAGGTTCTCGCCCACGATCATCGCCCGGTGACGGTGGCTCTCGAGCGACAGCACGGCATACAGCTCCTCGGCCGGATAGTTGACGTAGACGCCGGCCGAGGTGTCCAGGCCGCGGGGGATCCAGAACAGCCGGTGGAGCTGCATCACGTGGTCGATGCGCAGGATGCCCGCATGCTCCAGGTGATGGCGCAGGCAGTCGATCAGATGGCTGTATCCCTGCTCCCGCAGCCGCTCGGGCTGGAGAGGGGGGAAGCCCCAGTTCTGACCCTTGGTGAACAGGGAGTCCGGCGGCGCGCCGGCCGAGGCGTCCTGGGCGAAGAGGTCGGGCTCCAGCCAGACGTCGAAGGCGCTGCCGTGGACGCCCAGGGGGAGGTCGAGGTAGAGGCCCGGGCCGCGCCGCCGTGCCTCGTGCGCCATGGCGCTCATCTGCTGCTCCGCGGCCCACTGCGTCCAGAGGTAGTAGCGCCGGTCGTCGTCGTCGTAGTCGGCGGGGGCGAGGGTCCCCTCCCGCAGCCGCTCGGGCCACGACTGCCAGGGCTCACCCCGGCGGTCACCCACGGCGCGGAAAGCGGCGTAGGCGTCCAGGTTCGGCTTGTCCACCACGAAGCGGGCGAAGTCCTCCTCTCTCGTTCCGGGCCGCGAGAAGAAGCAGTGAGCCAGCTCCTCCAGGACGCGGCGCTTGAGCGTCATCAGCCGCGGGTAGTCCACCCGCGGCGCGGCGCGCAGCACCTCCACCTCGCGCCGGAACTCGGGCGACTCGACGAGCCGCCGGGCCGCGAGGCAGTCCGCCATCTCCGGCAGCCGGCGGGGATCGAGGTAGAGCTCGTTCCAGAACAGGCGGGAGGCCGGCGCGTAGGGGCTGGGCTCGCACGGCTCGTCGAGGAAGGCGGCGAGCAGGGGGAGCGTGCCCACCACGCCGCCGCCGAGGCCGGCGGTCCACTCCGCCAGGGTCTCCAGGTCCGAGAAGTCGCCTGCGCCCCAGCTCCGCGAGGTGCGCAGGGAGTAGAGGGGGAGGAAGACGCCCCATAGCGGCTTGCCGTCGCCGGTGAAGCAGCGGGTGGGCGCCGAGATGATCAGCGACTGGGCGCTGTGACCGGCGACCTCCACGGTGAGGTGGTGATAGCCCGGCGGCAGCGGCTCGGAGAGGGTCAGCCGCCGGCCGGGCCGGTCCCCGTCCGCGGCCGGCCGCACCTCGGGGAGGCTCGCCAGGTCCACCATCTGGGCCCGCCGCTCCCCGCCTTCAAGGTCGAGGTGATAGGCGAGCGAGCCACCGGCCGTGCCGGGGCGCAGCTCGATGCCGGGCGCGTGGCCCTCCCAGGCCACGATCACCGGCTCCAGCAGACGGCGAGCCAGCTCCTGGCGCCGCTCCTCCAAGGCGTCGGGCACATCCGCCAGGCCCTCGAGGGGGATCTGCAGGGCCCGCAGCGCGCCGAGCAGGGAGTCAGGCCCGGCTTCGACGTAGCGGCCCAGGGCATCGTGGTAGGCGGTCTGGATCCCATACATGCGGGCCAGCGTCAGCAGCTCTGCGAATTCATTCGGCAACGTCGTCCCCGGTTTCTCTCCAGACGGTCCCGAGGATCTCGCGGATGCCCTGAAGGGGGATGCGGACCCAGGCGGGACGGTCGTTCAACTCGTACCCCAGCTCGTGAATCGCCTTCTCCAGCAGGAAGGCGTCGAGCAACGACGCTCGCTCCCCGGCGGCGGGCGGCAGGAACGACGCTCCCCGCGTGCGGCCGAAGTAGGCCCGCAGGAAGGCCGCGGACACCCACCGCTCCCAGTAGAGCGCCCACCGCTCCATCTCCGGCAGCAGCTCGGGCGAGGCCACGCCGGCCGACGCCTCCTCGAAGAGCTTGACGTAGGCCGCGTACTGGAACGAGCGAAGCATACCGGCAACGTCGCGCAAGGGCGAGCGTTTCAAGCGCCTCTCCGATAGCGACCGCGACGGCTCGCCCTCGAAGTCGAGGATGACGAAGTCGCGGCCGGTGAAGAGAATCCTCCCCAGATGGTAATCCCCATGCGTGCGGATGCGCTCGGCGGCGACCTTGCGCGAGAGCAGCCGCTTGAAGCGGTCCACGATCCGCTCCTCGTCCGCCAGCAGCGCCTCGGCCGCGCCGCGGTCCGCCTCCGGCAGGGCGGCGAGGCGCTGGGAGAGGAGCCGCAGGTTCTTCTTCGCCAGGGTGCGCATGGAGTCGTACAGCGACCGCTGGTAGAGCTCCGAGAAGGGCTCGGGCGCGAAATCCTTGCCGCGCCCCGAGGCGAGGGCGATGTGCAGCTCGGCCGTGCGCTCCCCCAGCAGCCGCGCGGCGGGGAGGTAGGTGCCGATGCGATCGAAGACCTCCGGTCCGGGCGCCACCTCCGCCAACTCCACGAGGTGCGCGGCGGGGACCTCGGCCGGACCGCGCTCGCCGTCGCCCCAGCCGGTCAGCACGCGCAGGAAGTAGCGGCCCAGGGCGTCGAGGGTGTAGCTCCAGGCGTCCCCCTCGTTGGGCACGAATTCCTGGAGGATGCCGACCGTCACGGGCTCGGAGCGCCGGTCGCGGATCTCCAGCCAACCGGCCAACCGTGGGACGTGGCGGAAGTCGGTCTGCTCGGTGAGGAAACGGCCGATCTCCAGGTCGGGGTTGACCCCCGGCTCCAACTTGCGGAACAGCTTGAGGATCAGCCGGTCGCTTCCCAACTCGCGAAGCGCCGGCGAGGCCGTGGCCGCCAGCTCGGCACGTTCGCCGCGGAAGCGCTCGCCGCGCTCGATGGCGCTCAGCAGGAGCCGGTCGAAGCCCGGATCGCCCACCGGGTCGTAGAGCAGGCCCGTGCTCTCCGGCACAGAGGATTCGAGGCGTGCCACGACCGGCGACGGGGCCGCCCGGCGCAGGCGTTCGATGCGCTCGGCGTCCGCGTCCGGCGCGAAAGCGAGGGGCAGAGAGCAGGTCTCCGGCTCGGCGTCCGTGAACTCGGCGCGAATCACTGCCAGCACCGTCAGCACGGCGCCGGCGCCGAGTGGAAAAATCTCCGTGATCTCCACGCCCCGTAGCGTCCGCGCCCTGCCGCCGAACCAGCGGCGGGAGGGCAGCACGTCGAGGAGCGCCGTTTCCAGCTCCCGCCGGGCCTTCCCTTCCAGGACGGAGGTCCACGCTCCCGCGACGGCGAGCACCGGCACGGCAGTCTCCTCCGCCATCGCCGCCGCCTGCCCCCTGGCCCCTTCCTGCCGCACTTGGCCGAGCTCGGACGGGTCCTGCACCAGAGAGAACCAGAGGAAGGAGTGGGGGCCGAGAGTGAGGCCCCAACCGCCCGCGCCGATCGGCGGGAACGGCGAGCGGCCGAAGAGCTCGACCGGCGTCAGGCCGGCCAGCCGCGAGAGGTCCAGCTCCGCGTGCTGGGCGAAACGGGAGAGGTTCGCCACCACCAGCAGCGTCTCCCCTTCGGTGCGGCGCAGGAAAGCGAGCACCCGGTGGTTCTGCGGCTGGAGGAACTCGATCGTGCCGCGGCTGAAGGCCGGGTGGCGCTTGCGCAGGGCGATGAGCCGGCGCGTCCACCAGAGCAGCGAGTGGGGATTGCCCTGCTGCGCCTCGACGTTCACCGCCTCGTAGTGGAACAGGGGATCGACGATCACCGGCAGGAACAGCCGTTGCGGGTTGGCGCGCGAGAAGCCGGCGTTCTTGTCCGCGCTCCACTGCATGGGGGTGCGCACGCCGTTGCGGTCCCCGAGGTAGAAGTTGTCGCCCATGCCGATCTCGTCGCCATAGTAGAGAACGGGCGTGCCGGGCAGCGAGAAGAGCAGGCCGTCGAGCAGCTCGATGCGCCGCCGGTCGTTGCCAAGCAGCGGCGCCAGCCGTCGGCGGATACCGACGTTGATCCGCTGGTCCTTGTCCGCGGCGTAGACGCGGTACATGTAGTCCCGCTCCTCGTCGGTGACCATCTCCAGCGTCAATTCATCGTGATTGCGCAGGAAGATGGCCCACTGCGCCTTCTCGGGGATGGGCGGCGTCTGCTGGAGGATGTCGACGATGGGATAGCGGTCCTCCATGCGCAGGGCCATGAACAGGCGGGGCATCACGGGAAAGTGGAACGCCATGTGGCACTCGTCGCCGCCGGTCGCCGGATCGCCGAAATAGGCGATCGAATCCTCCGGCCACTGGTTGGCTTCGCCGAGCAGCATGCGGCCGTGGAACTTCGCGTCGACGTGGGCCCGCAGCTTCTTGAGGAACTGGTGGGTCTCGGGGAGGTTCTCGTTGTTCGTCCCCTCGCGCTCGAAGAGATAGGGGATGGCGTCGAGCCGCAGGCCGTCGACCCCCATCTCCATCCAGAAGTCGAGGGCCTTGAAGACCTCCTCCTGGACGCGCGTGCTGTCGAAGTTGAGGTCCGGCTGGTGGGAGAAGAAGCGGTGCCAGTAGTAGGCGCCCGCCACCGGGTCGCGAGTCCAGTTCGAGGTCTCGGTGTCGGTGAAGATGATGCGCGTGCCGGCGTATTTCCTATCCGAGTCGCTCCAGACGTAGAAGTCGCGCTCGGGGCTCCCCGGGGACGCGAGGCGGGCGCGCTGGAACCAGGGGTGCTGGTCCGAGGTGTGGTTGATCACCAGCTCGGTGATGACCTTGAGCCCCCGCCTGTGGGCCTCGTCAAGGAAGAGCTGGAAGTCCTCCAGGGTGCCATAGGCAGGGTGGACGCTGGTGTAGTCGGAGATGTCGTAGCCGTCGTCGCGCCAGGGCGAGGGGTAGAACGGCAGGAGCCAGAGGGCCGTCACCCCGAGGTCGCGCAGGTAGTCGAGCTTCGCGGTCAGCCCCTGGAAGTCGCCGCGGCCATCGCCGTCGGAGTCGTAGAAGGCCCGCACGTGGACCTCATAAATGACCGCGTCCTTGTACCAGAGCGGGTCCCGCTCGCCGTTTCCCATGTCCCCAATCCGCTCCTGAAGTCGTCGCAGCTCCTTGCCGGTCAGCGGCGGACGGAGTTGCGCGATCCATGCCAGACCGCAGCCGCCCGTGGCGAAGGAGGTTTACCAGAGTCGGCCGGGACCGGCAACGGCCGGACGCTCGCGATGAAGCCCAAAGCGGTTAAGATGAGGCGCGTGAGGCGAACGCTATGACACGCTTACCCCATTTGTGGGACTACGACATCGGACTCCGACTCGGACAGATCCTTCTACTTCGAGACGGAAAGAATCCGACGGATCCGGTTCTCCAGGTCGTCCAGCGCCGGGCAGAGCGCCAGGAGAGAGCCATAATTTCCCAGCGTCTGCTGCATCAGTAGATCCAGTCCCTCGCCGGCCCGCCGCCGGTCTCCGTGGACGGGCCGGCCTTCAAAAGGCTGCCAAGGCCTCCCTAAACCGGCCGTGCTTCCGAAAAGACATTAGCTCATTTTCTGGCTGGACCCACGCCCGCAACTTAGGGAGGTCGGGGCGTGGGTCTCGGGATTCATCCTTGCTGGTCCGGCGGACAAGGGCCCCGTCGTTTTCGGTGGCGGAGCCTGAGTCGTTGAGCCAGAGGGCTACGAAGGCAGTACTGTCGTCAGCTTGTAGATCTTCTCCTTGTCCTCCTTTAGCTCCAGAGCCCTGCCCTGGCGCCAACTATGACGAGTCTCTATTATCTGGCTGACAGGTGGGCCCGGTGGTAAAGCAATAGGCGACGCTGCACCGGTCGGTCAGGCATTCCCCATAACCGGGGGTTGGCCCTCCGCCGTGGACACCTAAGAGCTTCGGATCGGAGAGGACCGCCACGGTCTCCTTGTTGAGCACGAGCCTCTTTCGGTTCTTTCGCATGCATCCTCCTTGGCTAGTGGTCCTTAGTTGGCCCACTACCAAGATATGCGTGTCCAGGAGAAAGTCTTTCGTGTCTTCGCCCGGTCTAACCCCTCAAGGCTTAACATGGCTCCCAGTCGGACGCTCGTCGGACCCCCTTCCGCTGGTCCACCAAGACAGGTCAGGCGGGCTTCTCTTATCTTGAAAAAAGGGACAATCGTCCCGCGCTATCACGCCGGCGAATCTACCCCTGGCTGGATACTGGTAAAACTTCAGGCGGCGGTCACGAAACTGCACAGGCGTCTACAATAATCGTCCGTAGCCGGCAAGGTGATCCTGGTTTACCGACAGATCGTCCGGTCCCTCGACACAACCTGCTAGGTCCCCGGCGAGCACCGCGAACGAGGTGCGATCAGCACAACCCTTCCGAGCAAAGTAGCCGGCGAGGGCTTCTCGGATCAGCTTCAGCGCAACCGTCTTCCTGCCCATTCGCCCGAAGGTACTGCCCGGACCTGCCGCAGTCAAGCGGGCTTGATAGGATGGGCCGTGTTCCGCCCCACCCCCCAAGGCCCCCTCACCCGCATCCGCATGGCCTCGACGTTCCTCGGCCGGCCGGTCTACGAGGTCTCGGCCTACGCCTTCGCCGACCTGCTGATCGACAGCGGCCCTCCCCAACGGGCGGCGCAGCTCGTGGAGTGGTGCCGCGGCGGGCCGGTGCGGCGGGTGGTGCTCACTCACCATCATGAGGACCACGTCGGTGGGGCGACCGCGCTGCAAGAAGAGCTCGGCCTCCCGATCCTGGCTCCGGTCGGAGCGGTCCCCATCCTGGCCGAGGGACTGCGGATTCCTCTCTACCGCCGGGCGGTGTGGCGATCGCCCCGGCGGTTCCGGGCCGAGCCGCTGGGCCCGGTGCTCGAGGGGGAGGGCTACCGGCTGCGCGTGATCCCCACTCCGGGCCACGCCTTCAGCCACATCTGCCTGTTCGACGAGGAGCGGCGCTGGCTGTTCTCGGGGGATCTCTACGTCCACGAGCGGGTACGCTACCTGCGGCGGATCGAGAGCCTCCGGGACCACATCGACTCCCTGCGCAAGGTGCTGGCCCTGGAGCCGGAGTTGCTGATCTGCGACCACGCGGGCATCCTGGAGAACGCCGCCGGGCGGCTGGCGCGCAAGATCGGCTGGTGGGAGGATCTGGGCGGGAAGGCCCGGGAGCTGCGGGACCAGGGCATCTCCATGGACGAGATCACGAAGCGGCTGCTGGGGCGGGAAGGGCTCCTCGCCTGGCTCAGCCTCGGCGATTTCTCACATCGCAACCTGATCCGGGAGCTGCTCCGCTCCTGAAGTGAGTGGGGCGAAGGCATTCCCCAGCGGGGAGGAGGCTGTCCCCAGTGGGGAGAGCCCTCCCCCCTACAGGGAGGAGCTCGCCCTGCTGGGAGAGCCCGCGCCCCGTTGGGGGGAGCCCGCTCCCCACTGGGGACAGCCTCTCCCCACTGGGGACGAACCCTCGTACGAGCAGGGAGAGGCCTCTACCCGGTCGGGAGAGCTCCCGCCCTTCAGGCCGCGACCGCCGTCTCTTCGACCTCGACTCCGACCCCCACCTCGACCTCCTCGAAGCGGGCGCTGAAGTGGCGCAGCACCTTGGGGGCGAAGGTCATCCGCATGCCCTTCAAGGTGTGACGCTGGGCGCGGATGTCCTCCAGCACACCGGCCACGTACTCCAGGTGGGAGTTGGTGAAGACACGGCGCGGCACGGCCAGACGGATCAGCTCCATGGGCGCCGGGATCAGCTCGCCGGTCACCGGGTCGTCCTTGCCGAACATGACGCTGCCGATCTCCACGCCGCGGATGCCGCCCTCGCGGTAGAGGGCCACGGACAGCGCCTGGGCCGGGAACTGCTGCTGGGGGATGTGGGGCAGGAGCTTCCTGGCGTCGATGTAGACGGCGTGGCCGCCCGTGGGCTGCATGATGGGGATGCCCGCCGCCGTCAGCATGGCGCCGAACTGCTCCACCTGGGAGACGCGGAAGCGGAGGTAGTTCTCGTCCAGCACCTCGCGCAGACCGCGGGCCACGGCTTCGAGATCGCGCCCGGCGAGGCCGCCGTAGGTGGGGAATCCCTCGATGACGATCAGCTTCTGCTTCAGCACCTCGAGCAGCTCCTCGTTGCGGGTGGCGAGGAAGCCGCCGATGTTGGCCAGGCCGTCCTTCTTGGCGCTCATGGTGCAGCCGTCGGCAAAGCCGAAGATCTCGCGCACGATCTCGGCGACCGAGCGGTGGCCCTGCCCCAGCTCGCGCTGCTTGATGAACCAGGCGTTCTCCGCGAACCGGCAGGCGTCGATGTAGAAGGGGATGCCGAACTCGCGGCACAGAGCCGAGACGGCCCGGATGTTGGACAGCGACACCGGCTGACCGCCGCCGGAGTTGTTGGTCAGCGTCAGCATGCAGGCCGGGACGTCGTCCCCCCGCTCCTCGAAGAGCTGGAGCAGGCGGACGAGGTCCATGTTCCCCTTGAACGGGTGGAGGTTCTGGGCGTCCCGCCCCTCGGAGATCACGAGGTCGAGGGCGGTGCCGCCGTTGACCTCGATGTTGGCCCGGGTGGTGTCGAAGTGGCAGTTGTTGGGGATGATCATCCCCGGCCGCGTGAGCAGAGTCGAGAAGAGGAGGTTCTCGGCGACGCGCCCCTGATGGACGGGCAGGAAGTGCGAAAAGCCGAAGACGTCCTGGATGGTCTCCTGCAGGTGGAAGAAGTTGCGGGCACCCGCATAGGCTTCGTCCCCCTGCATCATGCCCGCCCATTGCCAGTCGGACATGGCCGAGGTCCCGGAGTCGGTGAACAGGTCGATGAAGACCGCTTCCGAAGGGATCTGGAAGAGGCTGAACCCCCCCTTCACCAGGAGACGCTCGCGCTCATCCCGGGGCAGGAGCTGGATCTTCTCGACCACTTTGACGCGCCAGGGCTCAGGCAGGCTTCTGCTCATTGGATCTCCCCCCATGTGAGTGCCGCCGGAGAGGCGGCGAAAATAAAAAACTGCAAGCCCTACGCTGCGAAGAGGTGGCTTCGATGGCGCCGGGTTATCCGTAGAGTGCGCGAGGGTGGGGCAAGCGGGACAACTTTCCTGAAACTTTTTCGTGACGGGGGCGGGACGGGTCGTTCCCCCAGGGAGAAGGGGTCCGTCCTCTCTATAATGAGCCCATGGACCCCAGGGACTCTGCGGCGATCGAGACCCGGCTGCGTCAGTTCTTCGCCGGGGCCGAGGGCCCGGAGATCGCCGCCGCCTGGCTGTTCGGCAGCGTCGCCCGGGGGACCGCGGGGCCGGAGAGCGACGTGGACGTGGGCATCCTCTATACGGACGACCCGCCGCGGACCCTCGCCGGGCTCGGCCTCGACCTGGAGGGCGACCTGGAGCGGCTCCTCGGGCTCCCCGTCCAGGTCGTCGTGCTGAACCGCGCTCCCGTGGACCCCATCGTCCGGGTCCTGCGGGACGGCAGGCTGCTCTTCGAGGGGAACGCCTCCCGGCGGGTCCGGTTCGAGGTCCGGTCGCGCATGGAGTTCTGGGACCTGGAGCCTTTCCTGCGCCGATACCGCGGTCTGGAAGAGAGGCAGCGCTGACAGACTTCTCCTCGGTCTCCTCCGCTCCCCTCATCGAGCTGCGCGACCTCACCAAGGCTTATGAGGAAGGGAGCCGGCGGCGGATGGTGCTGTGCGCCGCGAACGCCTCCTTCGCGCGGGGGGAGCTGGCGGTGCTCGTCGGGCGTAGCGGCACGGGGAAGTCCACCCTGCTCAACCTCCTGTCGGGAATCGACCAGCCGGACTCGGGCGAGGTGATCGTCGACGGCGTCTCCCTCTCGACCCTGTCCGAGCGGGAGCGGACCCTCTTCCGCCGCGAGCGGATCGGCTTCGTCTTCCAGTTCTTCAACCTCATCCCGACGCTGACGGTCGAGGAGAACCTCCTCCTCCCCCTGGAGCTCAAAGGGAAGGTGAGCCGGGAGCAGCGGGAAATCGCCCTTCATCTACTAGAAGAGGTCGGGCTGGCGGACCGGGCGGCGAGCTATCCGGACCGGCTCTCCGGCGGCGAGCAGCAGCGGGTGGCGGTGGCGCGGGCGCTGGCCCACGATCCCCTCCTCGTCCTCGCCGACGAGCCCACGGGCAACCTCGACCTCGAGACCGGTCTCCAGGTGCTGGAGATCCTCGACCGCCTCACCCGCCGCGCCGGCAAGACCATGGTGATGGTCACCCACAGCTCCGAGGTGGTGGGGCTCGCCGACCGCGTCTTCCGCATCGAGGACTGCCGGCTGGTGGAGACGAGGGGGCGGGCGTGAGCGACTCCTCCACCGCCACCTTCCCCTCCCCCCTCCTCTGGCGGTCGAGCCTGCGGTATCTCGTCCGCCATCCGTGGCAATTCGGGCTGGCCGTGCTCGGGGTGGCTTTGGGAGTGGCGGTCGTAGTCTCGATCGACCTCGCCAACGTCAGCGCCCGACGGGCCTTCACCCTCTCCACCGAGGCGGTCACGGGGAAGGCCACCCATCAGGTGGTGGGTGGCCCCGGGGGCTTGCCGGACGACGCCTTCCGCCGCCTGGTCGTCGAGGCCGGGATCGAGCGGGCGGCGCCGGTGGTCGAGGACTACGTCTCCATTCCCGGCCGGGACGGGCAACCCTCGCGGACACTCCATCTGCTGGGCGTCGATCCCTTCTCCGAGGGGCCGTTCCGGGCCTATCTGAGCGGCACGCCCGGGGACTCGGTCACGGACCGCGCGTCCGTCGACCTCGGCCCCCTCCTCACCCGGCCCGGAGCCGGAGTGTTGCCGGCGGCCACGGCCCGCGAGTTGGGGCTGCGGGTGGGAGACTCGTTCACCGTGCGGGCGGCGGGCACCGAGCGTCGGGTCGAGCTGACCGGGACCCTGGAGCCTGCGAACGAGAACACCCGCCGGGCCGTGGCCGACCTGCTGGTGATGGACATTGCGGCGGCCCAGGAGCTGCTCGGCCGGGTGGGGCGGCTGGACCGCATCGACCTGATCATCCCCGAGGGAGCGGAGGGCCGGCGCCTGCTCGCTCGCGCCGTCGCGGTGCTCCCGGCCAAGGCCCAGGTCCTCGCCGCCAGTGGGCGCACCCGGACGACGGAGGAGATGACGCGGTCCTTCCGGCTCAACCTCACCGCGCTGTCGCTGCTGGCCCTGGTCTGCGGCCTTTTCCTCATCTACAACACCATCACCTTTTCCGTGGTGCAGCGCCGGGGGCTCATCGGCACCCTGCGTGCCCTGGGGGTGACGCGCCGCGAGGTCTTCGCTCTCGTGCTGGGCGAGGCGCTGGTGGTCGCCCTGCTGGGTTCCGCGGTGGGCTTGGGCGCAGGAGTGCTCCTCGGGCGCGGGCTGGTGCGGCTGGTGACGCAGACGATCAACGATCTCTACTTCGTGGTCTCCGTCCGCGAGTTGACGGTGCCGTCCGCGACGCTGCTGGAGGGGGCGGCCCTCGGCATCGGCGCCACGCTGCTGGCGGCGCTCGTCCCCGCTCTGGAGGCCACTCAGGCGCCCCCCCGGGCGGTGCTCAGCCGCTCGGCCCTGGAGGCGCGGCTGCGCCAGGCCCTGCCCCGAGCCAGCGCCCTGGGCGCCGGGCTGCTCCTGCTGGGCGGGGGCCTGCTGGCTCTCCCCGGCGAGCTGTTGGGGATGAGCTTCGCCGGCCTTTTCGCCGTCATCCTCGGTTTCGCTCTCCTGGCGCCGGTGGCCACGGTGGGGCTCATGCGCCTGCTGCGCCGTCCCCTCGGGGCGCTCCTCGGCGTGCTGGGGAAGATGGCTGCCAATGGCGTCGTGGCCTCCCTGTCGCGCACGGCAGTGGCCATCGCCGCCCTGGTCATCGCGGTTTCGGTGACGGTGGGGGTCGGGGTGATGATCGCCAGCTTCCGCCAGACGGTGGTGCGCTGGCTCGAGATGTCGCTCCAGGCTGATGTCTTCGTCTCCGCGCCCACCCGGGCCGGCGGCTTCAGCGGCGCAGCGATCGATCCGGAGGTGGCCCGCCGGGCCGCGGCGCTGGCGGGTGTCGCCCAGGTCAATTCCATCCGGCGGGTGGAGATCCCCTCCCCCTCCAGCCCCGTGCGACTGGTGGTGATCGGCACGACGGCGACGGGGATCCGCCGCTCCTTCGAGCTCAAGGATGGGCGGCCCGACAAGGCGTGGCCCGCCTTCCAGGACGGCGGCGCCGTTCTCGTTTCGGAGCCCTTCGCCCATCGCACGGGGGTGGGCCGGGGGGCCGCGGTCCGTCTGCGCACCGAGCGCGGAGACCGGGATTTCCCGGTCGCTGGCGTCTACTACGACTACGCCTCGGACCGCGGCATCGTGCTGATGAGCCGGCGGACCTACCTGCGCTGGTGGAACGATCCCTCTCTCTCGGGCTTCTCGCTGTACCTTGCGCCGGGAGCGGACGTCGACCGCGTGGTGGAGCTCCTGCGGCGGACGATCGGCGCCGAGCGTGGGCTGTCCATCCAGTCCAACCGCTCGCTCAAGAAGATCTCCCTGGAGATCTTCGACCGCACCTTCCTGATCACCGGCGTGCTGCGCCTGCTGGCGGGGTTCGTGGCGTTCATCGGCGTCCTCTCGTCGCTGATGGCCCTTCAACTGGAGCGGGCCCGGGAGCTGGGTGTGCTGCGGGCGAACGGCATGACGCCGGGCCAGGTCTGGCAGCTCCTGACCTCCCAGACGGGGCTGATGGGGCTCGCCGCCGGCCTCCTCTCCATCCCCGTGGGTCTGACGCTCGCGGCGATCATGATCTACGTCGTCAACCGCCGCTCCTTCGGCTGGACGATCCGCATGGAAGTCGGTCCGCAGATCCTGCTCGAAGCCCTGGCCCTGGCCCTCGCCGCCGCGATCCTGGCGGGGCTCTACCCGGCGTTCAGGATGTCGCGGACCTCGCCGGCGCTGGCGTTGCGGGAGGAGTGAAGGGGAACTTGACTTGCCTCTGGACGCTGTCCTATGCTTCCCATACGCAATGGGAGGGCGCATGAAGACGAAAATAGATTCAACGAAACCCAAGACGACGTCGACGTCCAGGAAGGGGCAAAGCCAGCAGGTCGTTCGGGATGCGGCCTGGAAGGCAGAAAAAAAATGGTTCGAGGAGAACATGTCCCTCGATCCCCTCGCTCTCTTCGCGAAGTACTATCAGCGCCTCGGTTGAGCGTGCTCCCTCCGGTCGAGCCCTCGGTCTTTTTGCAGGAATTCGTCGTCTCTTTTTTCGAAAGCCGTCTCCTCAGCGGGTTCATCTCTGTCGACGAGTACCACGACACCGTGGTCGCTCTGCGCCGGAATGACGCGTTCGCTCCGACCAGCCGGCGCCTCTTCGAAAACTCCCCGGAGGCGATTCACCTGGATGGCTATGGTCCACTCCGCATCATCGAGCTGCGGGAGCCTGACGGCAGCCGGTTCCCGTTTCTCCAGGGCCTCACGAAGCTGGGGCCTCCGGATCGAAGACGGCTGACCTGCTTCGTGGGGCACCGCTTCCTCAAAAACATCGAGCAGTCGTTACGGTTCAATCTGGTGCATCTGCTGTCGCCCTATGGAATCGACCTTCGCTGGTCGGGTTACGATCTCAGTGCCCGGGACGTATTTGACGAGATCGTCCGCGGCATCAAGTCGGCGGATCTCTGCCTGTTCGACAATCTCGGCACCTTGAACCGGCCGAACGTCTACATCGAGATCGGGATCGCGCACGCCCTCGGTAAGCCGATGCTGGTCTGCGAGTACGGCGGCAGTGCGGCCGGGCGTCGAAAGAAGGTCCCGGACACGGGGAGCGTCCCTTCCGATCTTCAAGGACTACTCCGTATCCAGTACCGGAGCTACCAGGATCTGTGCCGTCAGCTTTATTTCAACCTGCCGCTCTTTCTGGCGCGCAACGAGCTCCACTGATCTGAGGGCCGAGCGCCATGGTCTGAGAGCAGGTTATGCTCGCGAGATGAGGGCTCGGGCCGGAGCAGTCATCGTGATTCTCGTCTCCGTGACTCTCCTCGCCGCCGCCTTCCTAGCCCGCTCTGAGCAGCCCCTCACCCCCAGAGCCTCCCTCTCCGTCGCCACCACCCTGCGCGCCGCGAACGAGCAGGGGTATGCCCGTGCAATCGAGCCGCGGGATTTCCGCTTCCCGGCTGATCATGGACCCCATCCGGAATTCCGCACCGAGTGGTGGTACTACACGGGGAACCTGGAGACCGCAGAGGGACGCCGGTTCGGCTTTCAACTGACGTTCTTCCGCTCGGCTCTGGCGCCCGATATGCCCGCCCGCGAGTCCGCCTGGGCCACGCGCCAGGCCTGGCTCGCCCATTTCACGGTCTCCGATGTCAACGGCGGGCGATTCCACTCATTCGAGCGCTGGAGCCGAGGAGCCATCGACCTCGCCGGGGCTCGGGCCGAGCCATTCCGGGTTTGGGTCAAAGACTGGACGGCGGAAGCGGTTGGGAGCCAGGCTCCTCCCATGCATCTCGCCGCCTCCGAGGGCGACGTGGAGATCGACCTCGTTTTCCAGCCGGGCAAGCCCCCGGTGCTCCAGGGGGACCGGGGACTCTCCCGAAAGAGCGCCGAGGTCGGCAACGCGTCCTACTACTACTCCCTCACCCGCATGCCCGCCGCCGGCACCGTCCGCTTGGGCGGCGAGCGCTTCGCCGTGACCGGCCTCGCCTGGATGGACCGGGAGTGGAGCACCAGCTCGCTGGGCCGGGACCAGGCGGGCTGGGACTGGTTCGCCCTCCAGCTCTCCGACGGCTCGGAGCTGATGCTCTATCGCCTGCGACATCAGGACGGCGCCGCCGATCCGGCGAGCAGCGGCACCGTCGTGGCCCCCACCGGCGACGCGCGGCACCTGCGGCTTTCCGATTTCCAGATCGCGGGCTCCGGCGAGTGGCGGAGCCCCCGGAGCGGCGCCCGCTACCCCGCTCAGTGGCGGGTGCGCATCCCTTCTGAGGAGCTGGATCTCAAGGTCCAGCCACTGCTCGCGGACCAGGAGCTGGACGTCTCCTTCCGCTACTGGGAGGGAGCGGTGGAGATCACGGGCACCCAGCGCGGCCGGCCCATCCGCGGGCGCGGCTACGTGGAGCTCACCGGCTACCCGACGGCGGAACACCGGTAAGAACGCCAACCCTCCGGCGTTGGGAGAGTGTGCGCGTCTCCCTTCAAACGCGCACGGCGTACCCCGTGCCGGTGCCCGCCGTCGGGGACGGAGAGCGCCTCCTCACCCTCTTCCTACGAACGGGCACCGGCACGGTTTCTCAATTGTGAGATGATTTCGCAAATCGATCCAGGGAGGTCCACTGATGAAGATGACTCTTCGCTCTTTTTCGTTCGGCTTGGCGGCAGCACTCCTCTTCGTCGGCGGACTGTCCGCCAAGCCCCCGGCGAAGCCCGCCGCCGCTCCCCAAGCGCGGCAGCCGAGGCAGTACACCATCGACCAGTTCCTCGCCAACACCGCCTATGGCGGAGCGTCGTTCTCGCCCGACGGCCGCAAAATCCTCGTGGGCTCCAACCAGACGGGGGTCGCCAACGTCTTCTCCATCTCCGTGGACGGCGGCAAGCCCGTCCAACTCACCGACTCCAAGGTGAGCTCCATCCAGCCGGTGGGCTACTTCCCCAACGACGAGCGCCTCCTCTATCTGAGCGATCAGGGAGGGAACGAGAAGAGCCATCTCTATGTCCAGTCGCCAGACGGCAGCGTCCGCGACCTGACCCCGGGCGACAAGCTCCGGGCCGAATTCGAGGGCTGGGCGCCGGATGAGAAGAGCTTCTTCCTCTCCACCAACGAGCGCGATCCCGCCGCCATGGACCTCTACGAGATGTCGGTGGACGGCTACGAGCGCAAGCTCCTCTACACCAACGACGGCGGCTTCTTGATCGGTGCCATCTCGCCGGACCGCCGCTGGGTGGCGCTGGTCAAGGCCATCTCCAGCTCGGATTCCGTCATCTATCTCTACGACCGCACCGCGGCCAAGCTCACGCGGCTGACGCCGGAGACGCCCAACGAAGACGTGACCAACGCCCCCGAGACGTTCAGCCGCGACAACGGCAGCCTGTACTACGCCACCAACCAGGGTTCGGAGTTCGCCTACCTGGTGCGCTACGAGCTCGCCACGGGCAAACGGACCGACCTGGTGCGCACCCACTGGGATGTGGCGGGCGCAGGCCTCTCGCGCGACGGGCGCTTCCTCACCGTGGCCATCAACAACGACGCTCGTACCGAGCTGCGCGTCTTCGATGCAGCGACCCTCAAGCCCGTCGAGCTGCCCACCCTGCCCGGCGCCGACGTCACCGGCGTGACCTTCTCGAAAGACAGCTCGCGGATGGCCTTCTACGCCGAGTCGGCCGGCCCGCGCGACCTCTACGTGCGCGACGTCGCGACCGGCCAGGTGCGGCAGCTCACCCACGCGCTCAACCCCGCCATCGATCCCGCCGACCTGGTACCTGCCCAGGTGGTGCGTTTCAAGTCCTACGATGGCCTCGAGATCCCTGGCCTGCTCTACAAGCCCCTCGCCGCCGCCGGCAGCAGGGTGCCGGCCCTGGTCTCTGTGCATGGTGGACCGGGCGGGCAGTCGCGGGTGGGCTACAGCGGCTTCACCCAGTTCCTGGTCAACCATGGCTATGCGGTCTATGCCATCAACAACCGGGGGAGCAACGGCTACGGCAAAAAATTCTTCACGCTGGACGATCGCAAGCACGGCGACGCCGACCTCGACGACTGTGTGGCGAGCAAGAAGATGCTGGCCGCCACCGGCTGGGTGAATCCCGACCGCATCGGCATCCTCGGCGGCAGCTACGGCGGCTACATGGTCCTCGCCGCTCTGAGCTTCCGGCCGCAGGCGTTCGCCGTGGGGGTCGACATGTACGGCGTCTCCAACTGGCTGCGCACCTTGCAGAGCATCCCCGCCTGGTGGGGACCGGAGCGGGACGCGCTCTACAAGGAGCTCGGCGATCCGGTCAAGGACGCCGACTACCTGCGGCGCATCTCGCCCCTCTTCCACGCCGATCAGATCGAGCGCCCGCTCATCGTGCTCCAGGGAGAGAACGACCCGCGGGTGCTGAAGAAGGAGTCGGACGAGATCGTTGAAGCGGTGCGCAAAAAGGGCGTCCCGGTCGAATACTTCATCTTCCCCAACGAAGGGCACGGCTTCGCCCGCAAAGAGAGCCAGGAGAAAGCCTACCAGGCCACGCTGAATTTCCTGGACAAATACCTGAAGGGAGGCGGGGCGGCCGCCACCTCGAAGTAGACGCGGAGCGAACTACGACGCCGGCCCGCTGTCGGAATGCGCGGCAGCCGGCGTCGCGGGCGCCACGCTCAAGCCCGGGAAGAAGATCTCCTGCGGCACGTGGCGCAGCAGCTCTCCGGTGCAGAACTCCACCATCTCCTCCTCGAGTTCGCGCCGGTAGGCCACTCGGCCATTCTCCTCCGCCAGCGGCCCGGCGAACAGGACGTCCTCGGGATAGAGGCGGACCATGGCCTTGAAGGCGTCCCCCGCCAGGCGGAACGGGCCGAGGCTCACCGAGTGGAGACTATCGACCCGCACGGCGCCGAACACCTGCTCGTAAAGGCGGCGGTACTGCTCGCGGTAGCCCTCGCCGTAGACTAGGGGATCGAAGCGCAGACCCAGCCGCCAGCCCCGCTCCTGCAGGCGCTCCATCGCCCGGATGCGGCGGTCGACCGATGGCGTTTCGTGCTCGTGGGCCGCCTGCACCTCCTCGGGCGTGAAGCTGAAAGCCACCACCACGTTGGGCACCGCCTCCATGTCCAGCAGCGACTTGATCTGCGTGCTCTTGGTGCGCAGCTCCAGGTTCGCCTGCGGGAACCGGGAGAAGAAGGGGACGAAGCTGGCAGCAAGCCGCGTCACCGGCTCGAGAGCCAGGCTGTCGCATTCGTAGCCGGAGAAGAACCACAATTCCTCTCCGGGGAGAGCCCGGATCTTCTCCTCGATCGCCCACTGGTAGTCCTCGTAATTGACGAACACCACGTAGTGGGCCGACCGGAACATCCCCTGAAGGTAGCAGTAGCGACAGTCGTAGATGCAGTTGAGCATGGGATCGAAGAGGAAGCTCCGCGCCCCCGCGAGCCCGAACCCCTCCGGGGCGTCGTGCACGAAGTTGCGATGCTTCTTCGCCAGGATGAGCGACGGCCGGCGCTTCTGCAGCCGGAAGTGCTGGGCGCGGCGATTGAAGATCTCGCCGTAGCGTGCGCAGGGGACCACCTCGGCATCCGGGAAACGGCTCTGGATCGCGAGCGTCCGCGGATGGTTCAGGATCTCTTCTTCAACGTAGATCATCGGCGGTGTTTCCTTCGGGCGCGGGCAGCCGGATGGGATGACGGGCGGCGGCCCACGCCGCGAGCTCCTCCGCCAGAGCGGCCAAGTCGCGGGCGAAGGTCTCCAGGTCGCCGAGGTTGCGGGCGATCAGGTGCTCGAGGAAAGTGCTGGACATCCGCCGCGAGAGGGTGGCGTCGGCGTTGTCGGAGACTACCTTGAAGCAGTGCACCAGCTCGGCGACGGAGAACCGGCAGGCAGTGGGAAAGAACCCCGCCGCCTCGCTGTCGTACACCCATGGCAGCGAGTACTCCTCTTCCACCCGCTCCAGCGTGAGCACCGCGACTGTGGGCCGGGGGCTGTCGACCACGAGTTGGGGATACCAGGAGGCGCCGCTCGCGCCGTCGGAGATCTTGTGAGCGATGACGCCTTCGCCCACCGGGCGCGCGCGGTGCCCACCGAGGCCGACGTTGAGCCACGCCCGCCCCAACTCGCCGCCGGAGAAGAGGTGGAGGTAGGCCGTGGCGGCCGCGGCCGCGGCCTTGCCCGGACCGGAGACGATCAGCCACGCATCCTCTCCGCGGTAGATGGAGAATGGACCCTCGCCGGCCGGCTCCATGCCGAACCTTTCGATCAATGCGCGGGCCTCCGCCTGGAGGGCGACGACGAAGCGAAGCATGGGGATTCCGATGGCTCTACCTCAGATCTCGTGTCCGCCGCCCCAAGCTCGTGCTCTGCTCGCCGCCAGCGGCACCACCGCCGCCGCGGCGGACTCTGAGAACCATCTTCTCAGGCGGCTACGGGGGCCGTCAAACCCTTGCGGCGCTCGGCTTCTGCGAGCCGGTGACCCTCATCTCGCTGGCCCTGGCGGCGGGAGCGATGCTTCTGTGGTGAGGGGAGGGAGCCCGAAGCGGTCGAAGTCGCGGGAGATGGAAGCCCGCCATACCCGCGAGCTGGAACGGGCGACCCAGAGGCCGTTGGGCATCTGCTCGAAGCCATATCGGGCCAGAGCCTGGGCGGCATCGGGGCGCGGGTGCCAGTAGTCGACGATGATATCGGGCCGCAGCGCGCCGAAGCTGTAGTCGTAATCCTGCTTGTCGTGCCCCGGCATGAACGACCGCGAGCGCTCCAGACGCGCAATCCGCCGGTCGCACTTGCCCAGGACGTCGACTGTCGGCCGCTCCGCGAAGTAAGGCGTGCTCCCGGCCGCGGCCACGGCGATGCTCGCCTGTGGATCGCTGCTCTCCCGGATCAGCAGGCCGACCCGGGTCATCTGGACGTTCATGGGGAGCTCGTAGGCGTTGTCGACCACCCACTGCGCGGTCCCCTTGCCGTTGACCAGGGCCCAGAGGGCGAGGGCCCAGGCGATCCGCGCGCGATCCGTCCGCGCCCAGGCTCCCTCGTCGATCCCTCGCGACGCCAGGCGGAAAAGTCCGACGAGGGCCGCTCCCGCGACCGCCAGGGCGACGCCCCAGGCGAGGTCGCGGGGCGAGGTGAGGTGCTCGGAGACCTTGTCCCCGGCGTTCCACAGTCCGCCGGCGAGCGCCCCCAGCCCGAGGACGATGCCGAGCGTCCGCGGCTGCGGACCGCCGGCCTCCCCGAGCCACGCGAGGCCCAGGCCCGCGAGGAGGGTCAGCGCGGGGATCGCGATGGCCACGTAGCGGTTCGCCATCCGCATGTACTCCCAGGCATCGCCGCCCACGTAGATGGAGTAGGCCGATTGCACGACGACCAGCGCCGCCAGCAGCAGGAGGCGCCCCCGGAGCACCGGATCGCGGCCCCGCCGGAGCGCCAGCAGCAGCAGACCGGCGACTACCAGCAGGGGCAGGAATTGCTGGGTGACGGCCGAGCCGAAGGTCAGCGCTCCCCGGCCGACGCGATCCATCAGGGAGCTGCCACCCAGCTTCAGGTAATAGGTATTGGGCAGCACGTCGCCATAGAACGACCAGCGGAAGGCGAGATGGATCGCCTTCGGCACGGCGACAGCCGCGCCCAGGACCGCGGCCGTGCTCACCCGGGAGCGCCAGCTCGGAGCCGTGAGGAGGGCGAAGGCCACGAGGACGCCCGCGATGGTGACCGCGTCGTCCCGGGTGAGCACCAGGGCCGCCAGGCACAGGGCCAGCCCAAGCAGGAAAGCCGGCCGGCGCTCCTCCTGCAGCCGGAAGAGCAGCAGCACGCCGGCGCTCGCCAGGAGCGCCAGCAGGCCCACCTCCATGCCGCGCAACGTCCAGTAGATCAAGGGGAAGGAGAACGCCGTGAGGAAGACCGCGAAGAGCCCGGCCCAGCTCCGCTGCACGCCGGTGAGGAGACGTGCCGTCGCCGCCACCACCCAGATCTGGGCGAGGAGGATGAGCGCCCCCGAGACCATCACCACGAGGGAGGTCTTCGAGAGCGGCAGCGGCAGGAGGTGGATCGCCGCCATCCACAGCGTCCACAGCAGGTTGGTATATCCCTCCACCGGCGGCACCTCGCCCGGGTTCCAGACCAGCCCATGTCCCACCGCCAGGTTGTGGGCGTAACGCATGGATATCATGGCGTCGTCGAACAGCGTGTAATAGCGCTCCCCGCCCACCGTGAAGCCCGTCCGCACGATGAAGAGGACATAGAAGACGAGCGCACCGAAGCTGACCAGCCCCCAGAGGAACTTCGGAGCCTGCAAGCTGGATGTCGATACCGACTGCGAAGAAGTCTCAACCATCCTCGGCCTCCCATAAGCCGCGTTCGGACAAGCCTCGACTGCAAGCAGTGTGCCGGTCAGACGCGGCGCAGCAGGAGGTGCCGGTAGGAGCTCACCGCCGGCTCGTCGTGCTCCACCGCGAGCGGCGCTCCGGAGCCGTCGAGGATCTCCCCCATCCGCCGGTTGGTGCTGGTGAAGACGAGGTCGAGGAGGGCCAGCCCCGCCCTTTGCAATGGGCCCGGCCGCGAGCCGTCCGGCAGGAACTTGTCGAACACTGCCAGCCGACCGCCCGGCCGGAGCACCCGGGCCGCCTCGCGCAGGCAGCGGACAGGGTCCGGGATGACCTCCAGCACCATGTGCAGGATGGCCGCGTCGAAGGCGTGGTCCGGCAGGTCGAGATCCATGCCGTCCATCACCCGGAGTTCCACGCCGGGACGGGCATGAGCCGCGGCCTGGCGCAGCATGGCCGGCGTCAGATCGGTGGCCAGCACCTCGACGCCCGGAGGGACGAACGGCAGGTCCGCCCCCGTGCCGCAGCCGATGATCACCAGCCGCTCGCCGGGCCGCAGCGCCAGCAGGTCGATGGAGCGCCGCCGCTCTTCGTGGAAGCGGGTGACCCGATCGTAGTGCGGGGCCCAGAGCGTGTAACGGAAGCGTTGCCAGACGTTCGGGGGCATGATGGGCGGCCCATTGTGCACGATCCACGCCTGAGATTGGCAGGTGTCCCAAAGAAAAAAGGGTGGGTAGAGACGTCCCGGAGGGGAGACGTCTCTACCCGAGGGGAGAGAGGTTCGAGGTCGCCGGAGCCATCGCGACGGGGCTCAGAATGGCATCCTCAGGTGATCGAGGTCCTCGCGCCGGACCAGGGCGGGGCCCGGCTCGCGAGACGAGTCATCGAAGAAACGGCGGACCTGCAGAGGATCCGCGTGCGCCAGGCGATGGTAGAAGCGGAGGGCCGCCTCGACCTCCGTCCGCCAGAGCGTGCAGCGCTCCTCCGACGGGTCGCGGAGATCCTCCCCTTCCTGAGAGGCGGCCACGTAGGTGCTGTGGCTGCACACGTGACGAGCCCAGCACCCCTGGCAGGGAAAGTCGGCATCGCCACCGGCCCCCTCCACGTCCTCCTCGCCCCAGAGGCTCGGGGTGCGGCGAATGTCCAGACGATCCAGGAAGGAGCGGGGATATACGTCCGCCATGGGCATCAGCCCGCCAAAGCTGCCGCGCTCGCCGTAGAGGCGATCGAGCGGTTCGCTGCGCATCAGCCGGTCGACGATCCGGGTCAGGGGTTTGAAGTCCACCGGCAGGCTCTGGGCGGTGAGAGCGTCGCCCATCTCGTCGCAAACCGCCAGCAGATCGTTCCGGGTCTCGCGCAGCCGGCCCGGGCGCTCGGCCCCGTCGCCCACGGCCGAGTCCTCCAGGATGGTGGTGTCCAGGTGGCGGATGCCGGTCCGTTTTGCCCATTCCCAGACGTCGAGGAGCCGACCCTGGTCCAGAATGCAGTGAACCGTCAGCCGCTCGCCCAGCCTGTCCAACAGCAGGCGCACCGCCGGCTCGGCCCTCCAGGCCGGGATGCGGCGATCGGCGTAGAAGCCCTCGGTCCGCGCCGGGTAGCTGCCGCAGAGCAGCCGCACCTGGAGGGAGAGCCCGGCGAGGATGTCGGCCACGGCGGGCGTCACCTCGCGCGCGCCGAGAGTCAGCTCGAAGGCGATCTCCTGGTGCGGGGGCGCCTGGCGGGAGGCTTCGACCACGATCCGCTCGAGCACGCCGCTCCCCGGGAACGCTCCGTCCCAACTCAGATGGAGCTTGACGCGGCTGGCGCCGGCGCTCTGCTGCAGCACGAACCCGATGATCTCCAGGGCAGCCTCCTCCCGGGCCTGCTCGATACGGGCGTGGAGCTCGTCGTCCACGCGGTAGATCGCTCCCACGCTCCAGCCTCCGGTGAGCTCCAGCGCCCCCCCTCCCTCGGAGAGGGCGTTCCAGCCCGCTCCCCCTTCGCTGGTCAGCAGGTCTTCATTGGCAAGCCAGCCGAGAACGGTCTCGTCCAAGTCCCCCATCTCCAGCGCCGGCGCAATGTGGAATTGCAGCTCTTCCGGCACCTCCACCACCGCCCCCCTCTCCAGGTCATAGATCAAGCCGCAGGAACCATCCCCCTCGATGAGGGGATGCAGGGCTCGCAGCCGCAGGGCTCCGGGCATTGGCATGGCGGTGACGGGGAACATACTCGTCCTCCTTGATGCCGGCGATGGCTCGGCCTCCCACCCACGATCGGGTGTCCGGAACAGCCGAACCATTTCGCCTCTAATACCTTCGTTTCCGCTGGGCCGGTTTTCGGGACAAAAGTCCCGAACTTTGTTGAAACGGCCGTCGTTTCAGGGTTTGTGAACTTCCTCGCCTCAACGTGCAAGGAAAAAAGTGTTCAAACATGGAGGCGGCGAAAGCCGCCCCCGGACACGGGAAAACTAGCGGGAAGCGGCAGCTCCAGGCTTCAGCCAGCGGTCGAGCCAGGAGAGGACGGTGTCGTGCCAGAGGAGGCTGTTGGCCGGCTTGAGCACCCAGTGGTTCTCGTCGGGAAAGTAGAGGAACTGGCTGGGGATGCCCCGGCGTTGGAGGGTCGTGAAGGTGGCGATCCCCTGGTTGTCCGGCACGCGGTAGTCGAGGCCGCCATGAACGACCAGCGTCGGGGTCTTCCAGCGCTCGACGAAGCTCGCCGGGTTGTACTTCTCGTAGTTGGCGGCGCTCTGCCAGTATGGACCGCCATTCTCCCACTCCGGGAACCAGAGCTCTTCGGTGCCGTAGTACATCATCCGCTGATCGAAAATGCCATCATGGACCACCAGGCAGCGGAAGCGGTCCGGCCAGTTGCCGGCGATCCAGTTGATCATGTAGCCGCCGTAGGAGGCGCCGAGGGCGCACGCCCGGTCGCCGTCGATCCAGGGATAGCGGGCGACGGCGGCCTCCAGCCCCTTCTGCAGGTCGATCAGGGGTTTGTCCCCCCAGTCCATGCGGATGGCATCGGTGAACGCCTGGCCATAGCCCGTGGAGCCGTGGAAGTCGATCAGTACCACGCCGTATCCGGCCCCGGCGTAAGCCTGAGCGTTCCAGCGGTAGTGAAACTCGTTGTTGAAAGAGCCCTGAGGGCCACCATGGATGAGGAAGGCCAGGGGATACTTCTTACCCGGCTCGAAACCCGCGGGCTTGACGGCCCAGCCGTAGACGGTGTCGCCGCCCGCCCCTTGGAACGAGAACTGCTCGGGCTCCCCCATCCGTGCCGCCGCCACGCGGCCGGCGTTGACGTGGGTGATCTGGGACAGGCCCGTGCCGTCGCGGTGCACCGTGTAAAGCTCCACGGGCCCGCGCAGGTCGTCGCGGCCGAAGACGATGCGGTCGCCCGCCAGCTTGGGAGTTCGCACGTGCCCCTGAGCCACCAGCTTGGTGACTTTTCCGGTGGCCACGTCGAGGGCGAACAGCGGCACCTGGCCCACGTCCTCCGCCGTGGCGTAGAGGGTGCGGCCGTCGGGCGAGAACTGGAGGCCGTCCGGCGAGCGATCCCAGGCCTCGGCCAGCACCCGCTCGCGGCCGCTCGCAAGATCCAGCAGCTTGATGCGCAGCCGGTCGGCCTCGAAGCCGGGGCGGGTCATGGCGAGCCAGGCCAGCGTCTTGCCGTCCGGCGAGAAGACCGGCTGGGTGTCTGTGGCGAGGTTGGCGGCGGTCAGGTTGCGGGGCGGCTGCGAGCCATCCACCGGCGCCAGGAAGAGGTCGAGGTTGGTGGACCAGGGCTCCTCCGCACCCACGTTCCGGGCGGCGAAGACGATGGAGCGGCCGTCCGGTGAAAAGGCGTACTCCTCAGTACCGCCGAAGGGCTTGGAGGGGGTGTCCGCGTTCAGCCCGTGGGAGACGTCCACCGGATCGCCGCCAGCCACGGGCAGGACGAACAGATGGGAGCGGCGGCCGTCGCTCCAGGTATCCCAGTGGCGGAAGAAGCCGACTCCGCCCTGATAGATCTGGCCGCTCGACTTCTTTTTCGCCTGTGCGTCCAGCCGCTCCCTGGTGCAGGCCAGAGTCGGACAGTCGACGAAGACGTCGAGGCTGAAGGCGAGGCGCGAGCCGTCGGGCGAGACGGTAAGGTTCGACACGTCGAGCGGCGACTTGGTGATCTGGATCGGATCGCCGCCGCCCACGGGCAGCCGCCAGACCTGGCTCGATCCCGAGCGGGTGGAGAGGAAGTAGAGGCTCTTGCCGTCCGGCGCCCAGCGCGGGTTGTTGTCCGCGGCCGGATCGGAGGTCAGACGGGTGAGGCCGGAACCATCTGTGTTGACCACCCAGAGATCGAACCGCCCCTTGTTGGCTTCCAGGTCCGTGGTGCGGAGCTCGAACGCCACCTTGTCACCCTGGGGCGAAGGCTCGGGGTCGCTGATCCTCTCCATGGCGAGCAGGTCATGGACGGTGAACGGATGGGGCTCCGCCGCGATGACGGGGGCCGCAAGGGCGAGCAGAGCGAGGACGAGAAGCAGTCGGCGCATCAGGATCTCCTGGATCTGGAGTTGGCTCAAGCAGGGAGACTCTAACCCAGGATGGGACGGGCAGGGACGTCCAAATCTGCAGTGAGTTATACTGCGGGCGCGGTGGATTTTACTGCACCAGCCCCCGTTAAGGCCCCGATGCCCACCGGGGCGGACCCGCATAAACCCATTCACGTACTTGGCGCCGGACTGTCCGGCCTCTCCGCCGCCATCGTCCTCGCCCAGGCGGGCCGGGAGGTCCATGTCCACGAGCTGCGGGCGGACAGCGGTGCCCGCTTCGCCGGTGACTTCCAGGCCATAGAGAACTGGTCGCACCCGGTGGACTTCCTGGACGAGATGCGGGGCTGGGGTCTGGACCCCGGCACTTTCCAAACGACGCCCTTCCGCCAGATGGACCTCGTTCTTCCCCGCGGCGAGATCGTCACGGCTCGGACTCCCGGAATCGCATTCCGCCTGGTGGTGCGCGGAACCAGACCGGGGACGCTGGACCAGGGCCTCAAGCGCCAGGCCGAGACCGAGGGCGTCCATCTCCACTATCGGGTCCGGAGGGACCGGGAGCTCTGCGACATCGTGGCCACCGGACCGAAGACCGCCAGCGGCCTCGTCTGCGGCGAGCTCTTCGAAACTTCGCACCCCGACCACGTCGCCTTCCAACTCGACGACCGGCTGGCGCCCGGCGCCTACACCTACCTGATCGTCGTCGATGGCACCGGGCTGATCGCCACGGTCCTGCTGCGCCGGCAGCGGGACGCCGAGCGTTTCCTGAACGAAACCCTGGCCTGGTACCACGCCCACTACCCCGCCCTGGACCGCCGGCCCCTGCATCGCATGCGGGGCGTCGGGGGCTTCGCCCTCAATCCCCGGCACGTGGTGGACGGCCGGTGCTACGTGGGCGAGGCCGCCGGGTTCCAGGACGGCCTCTGGGGCTTTGGCATCCGCTACGCCATCACCTCCGGCGTGCTGGCGGCCCGGGCCCTGCTGGGGGAGCTCGACTATGAGCAGGCCGTTCGCGAGACCCTGCGGCCCTTCCAGGCGGCCTCGCTGACCAACCGCTGGCTGCTCAACCATCTGGGGCGATGGGGCTTCGAAGGGCTCGCCCGGCTCTGGATACGCAGCCAGCGCCTGGGAGGCGATGGCCTGCGCTTCCTCTCCCGGCTCTACCAGCCCTCGTGGCTGCACTCGCTGATCGAGAAGACAGCGGCACATCACATGCTGGAAAAGCACCCCGCCGCGGACGGCGGCCTGGAGATGCGCTCGCTGACCCTCGCCCCAGCCAAGCCTCGGGACAAGTGGGAGCCCTCCGAGCCGGCCCAGGCCATCGCCCGCCAGCACGCGGCCACCCGGGTCGCGCGCCGGCCACAGGCCGGCTAGGCCCGGCGTCCTGCGGCAGCGCGGGAGCCCCCCGACTCGGAGGAAGCTTGAAGCTCCTCGCGCACGACGCGGCGCAGGGTGGCTTCGAGAGGCTCCCTGCGATCCTGGACGTACACCCGAAGCGCCCGGTTGATGAGCGTCTGGTAGTTGCCGCCACCCGCCTGGTGCACCTGATCCCGGAACCAGTCCAGGAGGTCGTCATCCAGACGAATCGTGATCCGGGTCTTTCCTTGTGCGAGCGGCTCCACCGCCCCGCGCTCGCCGCGGCTGAAGTCGTATTCCTCTTGCATGTCGGCTCCGTTCTGAAGTGTCATAGGCTTTTCGTTCGCGCGGCGTCGCCCGCCGCGCCGAGATGATCCGGATCTTCGTGGCTCGCCAGGTGTAGGCCACCACCAGGACCTGCCCTTCGGCACTGACTCCGAGAGTGACGAACCGCCGCTCCTCCGCTCCCTCGTCCTCGATCGTGACGGCTTGCTCGTCGCCGAAAACGGTCGCCCCGTCGGCAAAGTCGACATCGTGCTTCCAGCGATTCTCGGTCGCCTTGCTGCGGCTCCACTCATACCCGTCGATTGTATGCACGCGCGTACACTCCTGTCAAGCCCCATGATCGCCTCCCGCGCTTACAGGCACGCCGAGGCAAGCCGTGTTTCTTTGAAGCGGCTACGAGTGTACGGCGAGAGCGGAACCAGGAACAAGAGGGAGGGGGGCGCCGGCAGTTCCCCTGACCTCACATCGAGATCGAGCCCTTGCGGAACTCCGTCTTGTCGAGGTGGGCGTTCACCAGCACCGGGAAGCCCTGGCGGGCGAGGTCCACCGCCTGCCGGAGCACGTTGGCGACGTCATCCCGCCGGGTCAGCAGCAGGCCGCGGCCGCCGTAGCCCTCGGCAACCTGGTGGTAGTCGGTGCGGGCGAGGACGACCCCCACGTCGTCGTGGAGGACCTCGATCTGCTCGCGGGCGATCTGGGTCCAGCCGGCGTCGTTGCCGACGATCGCGATGACCGCCACTCCGTGACGGGCGAAGGTATCGAATTCGGCCAGGCTGTATGCCACCGAGCCGTCGCCATAGAGGATCCAGACGTCAGTCTCCGGCCGGCACAGCTTGGCGCCGAGGGCAAAGCCGCCGCCAACCCCGAGGGTGCCGAAGACGCCCGGGTCGAGCCAGGACAGGGGACCTCGCGGGCTCACCGTGTAGGCGGCCGTGGCCACGAAGTCGCCGCCGTCGGCGACGATGACGCTCTCCGTCGCCAAGGTACGGTCGATCTCCCGGCAGAGATGAACGGGATTGACCCGCTCGCCGGTCATGGCGGCCTGCGCATCGATCTCCTGCTCCCGCGCGGCGTCGCGGGTGTGCAGGGTCTTGAGCCAGTCCGCCCAGTCCCGCTTGCGGCCGGAGAGCTCCGCCGCCAGTCCACGCAGCAGGAGGCCGGGATCGGCATGGACCCCGAGATCCGGCTTGCGATTCAGCCTGAGGTCGGTCTCGCTGCGGTTGACGGAGATGAGGAACGCCTTGTGGGAGACGTGCCGGCCGTAGTCCAGGCGGAAATCGCTGGGAATGCCGGCCAGCAGGACGAGGTCCGCCTCGCGCAGCGCCTCCCGCCGCTTGTGCCGCATCTGGAGCGCGTGGCCGGACCCGAGCAGACCGCGCGCCCCGCCGGCGAGGTAGACCGGCGCGCCGAGGGCCTCGACGGCCTTCGCCAGCTCTTCCGCCTCCGGCCGGGTGGGCGAGGAGAGGAGCGCCTGGCCACCCAGCACCAGCACCGGGCGCCGGGCCTTGCGCAGCCGGGACGCCGCCTTGCGCACCTCGGACCGGTCCGGAGCGGGAGGCGGGATCGGCGGGCGCGGCCGGGGCGCCCGCCGGTCCGCGCCCGCGAAGAGCTTGCCGGCGTGGCGCTGCATGTAGAAGCGCAGCGCGGCACCGGCCAGGCCGCCCCCTTTGGAGCTGGCGCCATACCACTGGCGTACCAGGGCTTCGTCGTAGAGAAGGTCCACCGGGCATTCCAGGAACACGGGCCCGGGCACTCCTGCCCGCGCCACGGCGAAGGCCCTCTCCAGCATCGGCACGAGATCGCGCACCGCCGCGGCCGAGGCGGCCCACTTCACATGCGGCGCGAACAGGGCCTGCTGATCGATGTCCTGGAGCGCTCCCCTCCCTTTGAGCAGGGTGGCGGCGGCGCCGCCCAGGAGGACGACGCCCGACTGGGCGAGTTGGGCGTTCTTGATCGCCGTGATGGTGTTGGTCACTCCGGGGCCGGCGGTGACGGCCGCCACCCCGGGCACGCCGGTGAGGCGGAAGACGGCATCGGCGGCGAAGACGGCGTCCACCTCGTGGCGCACGTCCACCACCCGGATGCCCCGGTGCTTGGCGCCCACCAGGATGGGCGAGATGTGCCCGCCGCAGAGGGTGAAGAGGAACCGCACCCCCTGTTCCACCAGCACCGACGCGATCCGGTCGCCGCCGTTCATCGCTTCCCTCCTCCGTCGAGGACATCGAGCACAGGATGCTCCAGGGTGAAGCAGACGAAGCTGCCGGCCATCACGGCCTCCGCCGCAGTCTCTCCGGGGCGGGGGCGCAGCACCTCGACCCGCACCCGGCTCTTCCGGCCGTCCGTCTCTTCCACGGCAGCCCGGGCCTCCAATCTCTCTCCCACCGTCACCGGTTTCAGGAAGCGCACCTCGGCGCTTCCCAGCACCACGTGGGGATGGTTGACGGCCAGCATCGCGGCATGGTCCGCGAGGCCGAAGACGAAGCCGCCGTGCACCAGGCCCCGCTCGTCCGCCGCCATCTCAGGGAGGGCTTCGAAGGCCACCACGGCCGAGCCCTCCCCCACCTCGACAGGCCGGCCGCAGAGCCGCTGGTCGATTCCGAGGTGGGTGCGAACCGCCGGGCCGGGGACGGACATGGGCGTAGACTATACCGATCCGTGTAATCTTCTCCCACCATGCACGGTGCCCCTCTCTGGGCCGGCGACGCCCTCGCCCTGGCGGACGACCTCTGCCGCTCGCTACGCGGCGAGGTGCGCTTCGACGATGGCAGCCGCGCCCTCTACGCCACCGACGCCTCGAACTTCCGGCAGGTGCCCATCGGCGTCGTCGTTCCCCGGGATGAGGCCGATTTGGCGGCCGCCGTGGCCGCCTGCCGTCGCCATGGCGCCCCCATTGTGCAGCGTGGGGCCGGCACCAGCCTCGCCGGCCAGTGCTGCAACGTCGCCGTGGTAATCGACGGCTCGCGTCATCTGAAGGGCGTGCTGGAGATCGATCCCGGCCGGCGCACGGCCCGCGTCCGGCCCGGCACGGTGCTCGACGACCTGCGCCGCGAAGCGGGCCGGCACGGGCTCACCTTCGGCCCCGATCCCGCCACCCACGCGTGGTGCACGATCGGCGGGATGATCGGCAACAACTCCTGCGGTGTGCACTCGGTGACCGCCGGCCGCACCTCTGACAACGTCGAGGAGCTGGAGGTGCTCACCTACGACGGCCTGTGCCTGCGGGTGGGGGCGACACCGGAGGCAGAGCTGGACCGCATCGTCCGCGCCGGCGGCCGGCGGGGCGAGATCTACCGCCGCCTCCGGGAGCTGCGGGACCGCTATGCGGACCTCATTCGCCAGCGCTTCCCCCGCATCCCCCGCCGCGTCTCGGGCTACAACCTCGACGAGTTGCTCCCGGAGCGGGGGTTTCACGTCGCTCGCGCCCTGACCGGCAGCGAGGGGACGTGCGTGAGCTTCCTGGAGGCCACCGTCCGGCTGGTGCCGGCGCCGAAGGCCCGCGTCCTCCTGGTGCTCGGCTGCGCGGACGTGGTGGCCGCCGCCGAGCGCGTCCCCGAGGTGCTGGCCGCCGGCCCCATCGGCCTCGAAGGGATGGACCGCTTCCTGGTGGACAACGATTTCACCCGCCGCTCGTATGGGGAGACCCTCTCCCGACTTCCGCCAGGAGCGGCCTGGCTGCTGGTCGAGATCGGGGGCGACAGCCGGGAGGAGGCGGCCGGGCGGGCGCGCGAGCTGATGCGGCTCTGGCAGGTCCCGGCGCTCCTCCTGGAAGATCCCGCCGAGCAATCACGGATCTGGCTGGTCCGGGAGGCGGCCGTGGGGACCACCTCGCGCGACCCGCGCCTGGGGGGCGACGGCTGGCCAGGCTGGGAGGACTCGGCCGTCGCCCCCGATCGCTTCGCCCCCTACCTGCGCGACCTGCTGGCCCTGCTCGCCCGCTACGGCTATGGCGCCGCCTTCTATGGCCACTTCGGCGAGGCCTGCCTGCACGCCCGCATCGACTTCGACCTCGTGACGACGGAGGGGATCCGGAAGTATCGGTCCTTCATGGAGGAGGCAGCCGACCTCGTGGTCGCCCACGGCGGCTCCCTCTCCGGCGAGCACGGCGACGGCCAGCAGCGCGGCGAGCTCCTCCCCCGCATGTTCGGCCCCGAGCTGGTCCAGGCCTTCCGCGAATTCAAGGCGATCTGGGACCCGGGCAACCGGATGAACCCCGGCAAGAAGGTCGATCCCTACCCTCTCGACGCGGATCTCCGGCCAGCCCTCCGCCTCGCCAGCCCGGAGACCGCCTTCGCCTTCCGGGACGACGCCGGAAGCTTCGCCCGCGCCGTCAGCCGCTGCGTGGGCGTCGGCAAGTGCCGGCGGGACGAGGGCGGCGTCATGTGTCCGAGCTGGCGGGCGACGGGCGAAGAGCGGCACTCGACGCGCGGACGCTCCCGGCTGCTCTTCGAGATGCTCCAGGGCGGCGTGATTCGCGACGGCTGGCGCAGCGCCGAGGTGCGGGAGGCCCTCGACCTTTGCCTCGCCTGCAAGGGGTGCCGTGCCGAGTGCCCCGCCGAGGTGGACCTCGCCACCTACAAAGCCGAGTTCCTCCACCGTCACTATCAGGGCCGGCTCCGGCCCCGCTCCGCCTATGCCATGGGCCTCGTCCCCTGGTGGGCGCGCCTCGCCTCCCGCGCTCCAGGGCTCGCCAATGCCATCGCCCGGAGCCCCGCTCTCGGCAGCCTGCTCAAAAAGGCCGGGGGAATCGCCTCGCAACGGAGCCTGCCCGCGTTCGCCCGCCAGACGTTCCGGGAGTGGTTCCGGAAACGGCCGGCGAGCAAGGGCGATCGAATCCTCCTCTGGCCGGACACCTTCACCAACTTCTTCGAGCCGGAGATCGGACAGGCGGCCGTGGCCGTTCTGGAGGCCGCCGGCCTGCGGGTGACGATCCCCCGTCCGATCCTCTGCTGCGGCCGTCCCCTCTACGACTTCGGCCTGCTGGACCTCGCCCGCCGCCAGCTCCGCCAGATCCTGGACGCCTTGCAGCCGGAGATCGCGGCCGGCGTCCCCGTCGTCGGCCTGGAGCCGAGCTGCGTCGCCGTGTTCCGCGACGAGCTCCCCGCCCTTTTCCCAGGCGACGAGGCCGCACAGCGTCTTTCAGCCCAGACCTTCACCCTGGCGGAGCTCCTCCAGCAGCGGGGGTGGGAGCCGCCGCGCGGGACCGGACGAGCGCTGGTCCACGGTCACTGCCACCACCACGCGGTGATGGGACTGGGTGCGGATCGAGACCTGCTCGCGCGGACGGGGCTCGACTACCGCCTCCTCGACTCCGGCTGCTGCGGTATGGCCGGAGCCTTCGGCTTCGAGGAGGATCACTACGAGATCTCTCTCGCCGTGGGCGAGAGGGTCCTCCTCCCGGCCGTGCGCGAGGCGGCCCCGGAAACCCCGATCGTCGCCGACGGTTTCAGTTGCCGCCAGCAGATCGTCCAGACGACGGGCCGGCGGCCGATCCATCTGGCGGAGCTGCTTTCACAACTGAACGCTTCATTTCGCCTCCGGGGATGAAGTCCGGAGCGACTGTGGCATGCTACCGTGTAAGATGTTCGGGCAGATCCGCTCCACAGCTTCGAGACGGAGGTGATCATGGCTCCATCGACGAGACTTGGCGTTGCTCTCGTGGTGGCGGGGATGGCTCTCCTGTCCGGAGCTGGCAAGGCGCAGCAGGAGGGAGACCTGCCCCCGGAGACCCTGGCGCAATCGATCCCGCGCTTCGCCTTCCAGGTCCAGAAAGGCGGACCGGCGCTGGTGTTCACCCACAGCGGCACCGGCGCCGAGCACGACCCGCGGATCCTGATCTCCTCCCGGGACGGCTGGCGTCTGATCCAGCTCCCCGAGAACTTCCACAACCTGAGCTGGGTCTACGCCGGGCGGGGCGTCACCAGCGACGAGGTCTGGGCCGGCGCTCAGGTGGGGGGCGAGATCCCGGCGCCCAACCTGGAGCTCCTCTCCAGCGCCAACGGCGGCAGAGCCTGGCGCTACCGCGGCTCATTGCAGAAGGTCTCGCGCTACGCCGTGGTGGACTACCTGGCCATCAATCCGAGCGGCAAGGGCACTCTCGTCCTCCGGCTCGACGCCGACCCGAGCCCGAACGCCCCCCGCCTCGGCTACTACCTCTACATGACCAAGAACGGGCGCGACTGGTCGCAGCCCTTCTTCTCCGGCAGCAAACCCTCTCCCCCCTCCGACGTGCTGGCCCCTCCCGCCCGCACCTTCGAGGCCAACCAGCAGCCCCTCACCCCGGACGCCTGGCAGCGGCTCTTCACCGATCTCCTGCCAGCTTCCGGCGGCTGAGCTACTCCTCCCCCATGTGCGGGTAGGCGTAGCTCTTCGGCGGCACGAAGCTCTCCTTGATCGCCCGCTGGGAGGTCCAGCGCAGGAGGTTGGCCATCGAGCCGGCCTTGTCGTTGGTGCCGGAGGCGCGGGCGCCGCCGAAGGGCTGCTGCCCCACCACGGCCCCGGTGGGCTTGTCGTTGACGTAGAAATTTCCCGCCGCGTGCCGCAGCGCCGCGGTGAGATGGGCGATGACCTTGCGGTCCTCGGCGAAAATGGCGCCGGTCAGGGCGTAGGGGCTCGTGGTGTCGACCAGCTCCAGGGTCTGCTCCAGGTCCCCGTCGTCATAGACGTAGACCGTCAGCACGGGGCCGAAGATCTCCTCCCGCATCAGCTTGAAGCGCGGATCGGTGGTCACCACCACCGTGGGCGAGATGAAGTAGCCCGCGGACTTGTCGCCCTTGCCGCCGGTCAGGATCTCGGCCTCGCTGGAGCTTTTCGCATGGTCGATATAGCCCATGATGCGGTTGAAGGAGGGCTCGTCGATCACCGCCGCCATGAAGTTGCGGAAATCCAGCGGCGAGCCCATGTCGAGCGATGAAACCTGCTCCACCAGCAGCTCCTTGACCCGCGGCCAAAGCGATTTCGGCACGTAGGCCCGCGAGCCCGCCGAGCACTTCTGCCCCTGGTACTCGAAGGAGCCCCGCGCCAGCGCCGTGACGTAGGACTCGACGTCCGCCGAGGGGTGGGCGAAGACGAAGTTCTTGCCTCCCGTCTCCCCCACGATCCGCGGATAGGAGCGGTACTGGGCGATGTTGTCGCCGATCGTCTTCCACATCGACTGGAACACGGGCGTCGAGCCGGTGAAGTGGATGCCCGCGAGGTCGGGGTGGGCCAGCACCGGGTCCCCCACCTTGCTCGCCTTGCCCGGCAGGAAGTTGACGACGCCGTCCGGCAGGCCCGCCGCCTGGAGCAGCTTCATGATGAAGTAGTTCGAGTAGACGGCCGTCGAGGCCGGCTTCCACAGCACCGTGTTGCCCATCAGCGCCGGCGCGGTGGGCAGGTTGCCGCCGATCGAGGTGAAGTTGAAGGGCGAGACGGCGAAGACGAACCCCTCCAGCGACCGGTACTCCACGCGGTTCCACACCCCCGGCGCGGACCACGGCTGGTCGGTGTAGAGGTGACGCATGAAGTAGGGGTTGAAGCGGTAGAAGTCGATCAGCTCGCAGGCCGAGTCGATCTCGGCCTGGAAGACCGTCTTCGACTGATTGAGCATGGTGGCGCCGTTGACGGTGTCGCGCCAGGGGCCGGCGAGCAGGTCGGCCGCCCGCAGCAGGACCGCGGCCCGGTCCTCCCAGGCCGCCTCGGACCACTCTCGCCACGCCGCCTTCGCGGCCTTCGCCGCCGCCTCCACCTCGGCGGCCCCGGCCTGGTGGTAGGTGGCGAGGACGTGCCGGTGGTCGTGCGGGCAGACGGCCTTGGCGGTGTCGCCGGTGCGCACCTCCTTGCCGCCGATGAGGATCGGGATCTCGATCTCCTCGGCGAGCATCTCGTCCAGGCGCTTCTTGAGGGACTTCTTTTCAGGGGATCCGGGAGCGTACGAGCGCACCGGCTCGTTGACGGGCGCGGCGAGGGGGAAGATCGCGTTCGACATGCGGCAGATCGTATCCGCTGCGCCGCGAGCGCGCTACCCCTTGGGCTTATCCCCTGAAAGAGGTCCAGGCGAAGATCAGGAAACCGGCGATCAGCAGCGTGCCGCCGATGGGCGTGACCGCCCCCAGCCACCGCGGCCCTCCGACCGCCAGCCCGAACACCGTGCCGCTGAAGAGGGCGCTTCCCAGGAGGAGGCACCATCCCGCGCCGTCCACCCCCCGCCGCGCCCCCTGCGCCCCGAAGAGCCCCAGGAGCACCATCGCCAGCCCGCCGTACATGAGATACCGCGCCGCGGTCTCCCAGAGCTGCAGCTCCCGCGGCTCCAGGCGAGCCGCCAGCGCATGGGCCCCGAACGCCCCGGCGATCACCGACAGGGCGCCGCAGACGGCGCCGATGAAGATCCAGTTCATGGACGAGGGGCGGCGGCCGGCTATCCGATCTCGCCGAGCCGGCGCACCGAGGCGATGCGGTCGCGGGGGATCATCAGGTGGTCGTACTTTTTGAAGACGCCGAAGCGGGAGGCACGCTTCACGTAGTCCTCCTTGGAGCGGCCGGCGTCGCCGTCGCGGTGGACGTCGACGTCGTGGAGGAAGATGCCGCGGGCGTCCATGTCGTCGCACCGGCCCACGAAGATCTCGGGGCCGGTGGTGTCGACGATCACGGTGATGCCGTGCAGCTCGCCCTTGTTCTGGTGGAACGTTCCCATCTAGGTGGTCGCCGGCACGGCGCAGAACTCGGCGAAGACCTGCGTCAGGTCGTGGGCCACCTGATGGGCGTCGCGCCCCTCGATGCGGTGGCGGGGCATGAAGTAGACCAGCTCGCCGTCCTTGAAGAAGGCGATGGACGGGCTGCTGGGCGGAATGTCGGCGATGAAGGCGCGGGCGCGGGCGGTGGCGTCGAGGTCCTGCCCCGCGAACACGCTGGCCACGCGGTCGGGCCGGCGCTCGCCTTCGAGGGCCAGCCGCACGCCGGGGCGCGCCATGCCGGCGGCGCAGCCGCAGACGGAATTGACCACCAGCATCGCCGTGCCGGTCTTCTCGTTCAGGAAAGCGTCCACCTCGTCAGGCGTCCGCAACTCACGCACGCCGATGCTCGAAAGCTCTTCACGCATCGGCCGGACCAGAAGCTCGCTGTAGGGCACTGTCGCACCTCCTTGGTTTCAACGCGCCGGGGCGCGATCGAGAGAGTCGCCATTCTACCTTTTTCAGCAACCATGAGAGTGGCAGGTCCTATTCCCTCTGCGGACCCGCCACTCCCTCTTCCTCTTCTACCGAAATCGTACCGTGGCCCCGAGCCGGAGCACGCGCGGGCTCAGCCGCTCGGTGACCTGGTTGGCCTGAGTGCCGTCCAGGACGTTGCGGTCGCGCTGCAGAATGTAGTGCCGGTTGGCGAGGTTGAAGCCGTCGAGGCCCAGCAGCAGCTCGGTCTGGCCGATGTGGAAGGACTTCTCGACGCGGGCGTCGAGGGTGTAGATGTTGTCGTTGCGGAACTCGTCGATGGGCACGAGTTGGACCTGCCGGCTCCCCGTGCCGCCCGATCTCTTGACGTAGGGAGGTGAGACGTAACCTTCGCGGCCATTGACGCTGGCTGCGACGTTGAAGCCCCAGGGGTGGTCCGGCGCAATCTGGTACAGGCCGTAGAGGCCGAAAGACCATCGGCTGCCGAGCAGCACGTCCCCCTTGTTGCCGCTGCCCCCCGACCGCTCGAAGTAGACGTCGTTGCGGTCCGGGAAGCCGAGGGCGTCGACCACCCGGTCGGTGGGGTCCTGGAATCTCCGGTAGGAATCCGGGACGTTCCAGGTCCAGTCGTTGTAGTTGAAATGGCCCTGGGCGCTCCAGCGGTTGACGAGCCGCCGGTTGAAGCTCACGGTGACGCCCTTGTAGTCCTGGGTGCGGCTGCCGTTCGTGTACAAGGTGCCGCCCGTGAAGTCGAGGCCGCTGCGCAGGTGATAGATGGGGACGGTCACCTGCTGGCCGTTGGGCAGCGTGCCCTGGGCGAAGAATCTGTCGAAGTCGTCGCTCGTGGGATCCACGTCTCGATGCTCGTAGTCGGCCCGGGTCGCCACGCGGACCTGGCCCGTGGACTCGTCGAGCACCAGCGCGCGGGCCTCGGGCACGTCGTGGATGTGACGGTAGATGAAGTTGACCCCCACCGCGAAGTTGGGTCCGAAGCCCTGGTCGACGCCGAAGGTGATCTCGTCGGTCAGCGTCGGCCCCAGGTTGCGGGCGTTGAGGTTGGGCGGCGGCCCTGACGGGTTCGTGGGATCGATGTTGTAGGTGTAGCCGAACTGCAGGGAGCCGAGCTCGCCCGGATCGAGGATGTGGTTGTGGTTGACGTCCGCGAAGTAGAAGTAGGCATAGCCGTAGCCGATGGGGTTGACGCGGGTGGACAGCGGGAGCTGCCCGAGCTGCTCGGCGTAGCGGGAGAAGGTGCCGCGCAGCAGCGTGTTGCGGTCCTTCCCCAGGGCGTAAGTGATACCGACGCGGGGCTCGACCGTGTTCCAGGCGAAGCCGCCGGCGTTGTTGCCATTGAAGTTGAGGGGCGGCAGCAGCCCCGGGCTGTCTGCATCCTGACCCGGCACCAGCGGGTTGCCCGGATCGCTGGCTGGCAGGTTCTTCAGGTACTGCCGGTCGTAGCGCACGCCGGCGTTGACCGTCCAGCGGTTGAGGGTCAGGGTGTCCTGCACCCAGCCGGCCTCGTAGTCGGAGCGGATCTTCACCGTGCGGTTGCGGTAGAAGATGACCTGATCGATGCCTTCGTCGAGGCCGATCGTATTGCCGGCGATGACCTTCTTGCCGTGCGGCCAGACGGTGCCGGAGTGGTTTTCCTGCTGGCGGAAGCTGCCGCCGAACTTCAGCTCGTTGCTGGCGGCGCCGGTGTTGAAGAAATAGCTGCCGTCGGCTTTGTACTGATCGATGATGGCGTCCTGCTTGAAGTCGAAGTTCGAGCCGCGGAGCACGCCGTTCCCGTCGACGAAAATGTCGGCGTTCAGGCCGCCCTTGGGGGTCAGGGTGAACTTGCCGTTGTCCCGCGACCACAGGCCGTTGAAGACCAGGCTGGGGCTGGCGATGAAGGTGTCCTCGACCTTGTAGATGTCCGACGGCGTCGTCTGGTCGAGGGTGGATTCCGGCGCGTGGTCGGGACCCGCGCCGCGGCCGAACTTGAGCTTGTCGTTGGTCCAGTAGTGGAGGACGCCCGAGTTCTGCGTCCCCGTCTGGAAGTTCATCTTGACGTTGGTGTCCTTGAGCTCGGTCTTGTCGAGCTGCGAGCCGTTGTCGCCGCTCGGCACCAGGTTGCCGATGTTGCTCCGGCCGTAGGCGCCCCAGATCCACAGGTGGTCCTTCCACAGCGGCCCGCCGATATCGGCGCCGTACTCGTCCACCTTGTCGATGCGGTTGCCGGTGGGGTCCGTCGGTTTGGCCTGGTAGTTGCCGTCGGAGCGCAGGAAGCGGCCCGAGCCCCGCCACTCGTTGGTGCCGCGCTTGGTCACCTGGTTGACGGTGACGCCGGAGGTCTGCACCGTCACGTCGGCGCTCGACACCGTGAACTGCACCTCCTCGAAGGCGCCGAAGTCGAAGTAGGTGGCCGAGCCGCCCACCGCGTTCATGTCGGTGAGGATGACGCCGTCCACGGCGAAGGTGTTGTCCCGCGTGCCGGAGCCGACGCCGAGGAAGTTCGACTGCTGGCCGCTCTCGTTGCCGCCGACGTTGACGCGGTCCACCACCACCCCCGGCGCCTGGCTCAAGAGCGACCAGGGGTCGCGGGCCGTGGGCACCCGGGCCAGGTCGGCGGCCCCGACGTTGGCGCCGAGGTTCGTCTTGCGCTCGTCGAGCAGCGGGCTCTCGCCGGTGACGGTGATGACGTCCTTGACAGCCGCGGAGAGCGTCACCTGCACCTCCGTGTTGGCACCGACCCGGACGTCGACCTCCTGGACCTCGACGGGGGAGAAGCCCTGCAGATCGGCCCTCAGCGAATACTTGCCGGGATAGAGCTTCAGGAACCGGAACCGCCCGTCGCCGCCGCTCTGCTGGACCTGCGGCGCGCCAGCCGGGCCGGTGAGCGCGACCGTCACTCCCGGGAGCGGCTGCCCCTGCTCGTCCACCGTGGTGCCGTAGACGTCGCCGGTCTGGAGCTGCGCGGCGGCCGGGGCGGCCAGCGCCAGCAGCAGAACGGCGGCGGCGATTGCGAGATGCGCGTACCTGCCTCTGCCCATCTTCTTTCCTCCCTTTCAAGGTCGAACGATGCACGCTGTGCACCGGGTGCCGTCGAGAACTTGGATGGATTATGCAACGACTTGGTCACCAGTGCCAGCATCGCGGGGCCGGCTGCGGCCCCGCGGTGCTGGAAAACGCCGTCAATAGGGGTCGGCGCTCAGGACCCCGTTGTTGACGCTGCGCAGGTAGTAGCCGTTCGAGGGGCGGTTGCGGAGGTCGAAGGTGCCGCCCGCGGCGACCTTCCAGATCTTGTAGTTGGAGTAGGTCAGCGGCACCCCTGGCTGGCAGACCTCGGGGGCGTGGTCGGCGAGGATGAAGTAGGCCGGGCCGTTGCCGACGACCGTGGCGTGCCCGTTCTTGTCCACCTCCACCGAGGTGGCCTCGTTGACCGCCAGCCCCCAGGCGGTGGTGGTCTTGCCGTCCTGGATCTGGCGGGCGAGGAAGGCGAGGGTCCGCCCCATCCGGTCGCGGGTGACGAAATGGCTGTCGGTGATCGTCGCGCCCAGGTTCGCCCAGTGGAAGAAGTCGTAGGTGAAGGTGATGGTGCGGTGGTAAGGGTTGGCCAGGGCGTCGCTCGAGAGCGCGCTGCCGGTGCAGCCGTCGTAGGTGAATTCCCCCTGGATGGCGAGGCCGGCGCTGGTGCCGCCCACCCCGCCGCCCCGGGCGTAGACGGACTCGACGGCCGTCTCCACCTTGGTGCCCTTGAAAAAGCGCACGTAGTCGCACTGGTCGCCGCCGGCGAAGAAGACCACCTCGGCGTTCCTGACCGTGGTCTCGACGGCCGCGGTATTGGCGTCCTTGGCGCTGGTGATGACCAGGGTCTCCACGGAGTCGACGCCGTTCATGGCATAGATGTAGTCGTTGTAGCCGTCGGCGCCCGAGGAGCGGAGGACCACGACGTCGATCCTCGTCGGGCAGCTCGTGCAGCCGCGGACCTGGTCGATGATCCACTGCAGGCCCGCGTCGACGTCGGTGCCGCCGCCGCCGAAGTCGTGAGCGGGGCCGGCCATGGGCACCACCACGTCCGCAGGATTGCCGGTGAGGTAGCGCGTGACCTTGGCCTGGGCGGGGAGCGCCAGGGCGGCGGCGAGGAGCAGGGGCAGCAGCAGGGAGATCGTCTTACGCATTCGGGTTTCCTCCTTCTCTACCTCCTTGAGTGCGGCGACGGGAAGAGAGCGGGCCGGAAAACGAAAGACCCGGCCGAACGAGCCGGCCGGGTCGAACCTTCAAGAGCCTGGCAGGGCTCTCAGGGCGTGACGATCATCGCCGATTTGGCGTCCGCCTTGAGCTGCACGATCTGGGCGATCATGTCGTCCCGCTTCGGACGGCTGTTCTCGTCCTTGGCCGAGGTCTCTAGCGCGTAGGCCTGCTTCAGCTTGGCGAGGGCGTCGAGGTGCAGCCCCCGCTCCTCCAGCACGCGGACGGCGTCGCGGGTGTCGAAGGAGGCGAGCTCGAGCAGCATCTCGGCCTTGCCCTTGTCCTTCAGATTGACGGCGGCCTGGTCGAGCTCCGTGGACGACCGGATGTTCTCCAGGGCGTTGAGGACGCGCAGCATCGCGGCCACCGCCTCCACCTGGGTGGACTCGAGGTGGATGCCGATGCCGCCCGTGTCCGCAGCACTTACGCTCAGGCCGACCTCCGAATTCTGGAAGGCGTTGCTGTTGTAGAAGGCGACGGCCTCCTCGATCGTGGTGGCCGAGTTGTTGTGGAAGAACGGGCCGGTATCGGCCGCCTCGATCACCACCGGAGTGTTGAACCGGCCGTTGCCGAAGCCGCCGAGCGGATTGGGAGCGCGGCCAAAGCCGGCATCCCGCGGCTTGGCGCCGGGCGCGATCAGGTCGGCCGGGTGGTCGGCGAGATCCTCGGTGCCGATATTGAAGTTGCGGTTGTCGCCGTCCTGCCCGAGGGCGCCGCCGTTGCCGTGGCAGAGGTTGCACTTGCCGGCCGCCACCGTGCCGCCCTGGGTGTCGAAGGTCAGGTAGATCTGCTGGCCGCGGGCGACCACGGGCGACTTGAACTGCAGGGTCGGGAGGTTGAGGTCCTGCTGGCGGCCCAGGGCGAGTTGAAACGCGGCCAGCGCGTCCATCTCGGCGTCGGTCGGGAACCGGAAGTCCACCCCAGGGACGCGGTTGAGCGTCTTGGTGAGGTGCTGGTTGATGGCTGCCACCGCGAAGTCGCGGATGGTGCCCGCGCCCGGCGAGCCGTCACCGCCCCAGCCCAGCCGCTCGGCGGGAGGGTTGGGCGAGCCGATCTGCGGGATGCGGGAGTTGCGCAGCCCCAGCAGGTGCGGCACGGCGCGGAGCACGAATTTGTGCTGCAGGTCGGCGAAGCCGTCCGCGTTCTCGAGCACCAGGCCGAGGGCGCGCATCAGCGTCGGGTTCTCGAAGTTCTGGGCGAGGGCCGGGTTGGTCTCGGCGACGAACAGCGGATCGTCCGGCGCCAGGGTGGTGAGGTACTTGGGGTCGATGGTGAAATTGTTGTCCGAGGGGTGGCAGGAGCCGCAGGTCCGGCCATTGCCGCCAAACTTCTCGTTGAAGAAGATCTGGAAGCCTTGGGCGACCAGCGCGTCCGTCGAATCGAACGGCGTGGCGGTGGCGACCCGGGGGCCGAACAGCGACGCCAGCATCGGCGTGTGGCTGGGCGCGAGCGAGGTCTTCGCCTTGGCCTTGGTGTACATCCTCTGGAAGAGGTCGGGGGAGCCGTAGAGGACACCGCCCTGCTCCGGACGCACGCCGGCCCGCGTCACCACCATCAGGTCCGCCCGGAAGCGGTCGAAGAAGCCGGGCTCGAGACGGGTGGAGAGCTGAGTGAGCCGGCCGGCGGTGGTCACGCGGCCCAGCCGGTGCATCCGGTCGCCGGCTTCGGGAACCACGCTGCCGCCGGGCATGTTCTGCACCAGCCAGACGTCCCAGCTACCGGCCGGCAGCCCCTTGAGCTCCACCTGGGCGGCGTTCGACACCAGGTCGAGCCGGGCCATCCCTTCGGCGTCCGTGTCCTCCCGCGACAGGCCCTTCGTCCAGCCGAGACCAAAGATGACGTTGTGGTCGCCGCCGTTCGCGGTGTGCCGGGCAGACCAGTCCTGGAAATCCGAACGCAGGCCGGCGGAGTCCACCTTGGCCGCGACGACCGGCTTGCCGCTGGCCCCCAGCCCCGGCTGATAGAGCAGAGCCGAGAGCAGCCCCAGCGCCGACAGCGTCCCCAGCAGTCCAATCCAAACTTTGACTTTTCTCGCCATGGATTCCTTCTCCTTCGCGCTCCCCGCGCGCGTGCCGGTTGGGGCTGAGGGATGGCCGGATCTCGGGCAAGGCACTCCCCTCCTCCCGAGATTCACCTGCCTCTGGCCTCTGCCTACAGGATGGATGGCATACTACCCCATAGTGCGGGGACTGACGAAGAAGCGGACACCTCGGTGACAAAGAATTTCAACGGCCATGCGGCGGTTCCTGACCCTCTGGCTCACCCTCCTCGCCGCCTTCTGGCTGACGCGGGCGGCGGTCTCCGCCCTGCTCTTCCAGCGCGCCGACGCGGGGCGCGCCACCCTCTTCCAGGTTCTCGCCGTGCCCCTGCTCCAGGCCGCCCTCCTGGTCTGGGCGACCCGTTCCCCGGCCCTGCCGCCATCCGAGGCGGGATTCGATCCCGCCGCCGGCCCGGGCTCTGGCGAGGAATAGCCCGCCGGCTGTGCTAGTCTCGTCGGACCGCCTTCGTTCCGAGGCTTGCCATGCGCGAATCAAAGATCGCTCTCGCTCTCCTGGGCATCCTCGGATTCGTGGCCCTCGGCTTCCTGCTGCAGACCCTGAAGCCGATCCTGCTGCCGTTCGTGGTCGCGGTCTTCCTCGCCCAGCTCTTCGCGCCGCTGAACAAGGCCCTGCAACGGCGGCGGGTGCCGGCCGCCATCTCGGTGCTGCTGGTGCTGGCTCTGGTCTCGGGCGTCCTGGTGCTGCTCTCGATGGTGATCTTTTCCAGCGCCAACTCCTTCAAAGCCGCCCTCCCCACCTACCAGGGGCGGCTCAAGGCGATGATCCAGGGGATCTCCGACTGGGTGGGCGGCTACTCCCCGGCCCTCAAGGCGCAGATCCAGCACTGGAAGTGGGACGAATCGGTGAAGGTCTCCTCGCTTCCCGGCTTCCTGGCCACCACGGTGGGCTCGTTCCTGCTCTTCTTCAACGACGCCTTCCTGATCATCCTCTTCCTGGTGTTCCTGCTGGTGGGCAGCGAGGGCTTCCCCAAGAAGCTGCGGCGCGCCATGCCCGATCAGGCCGAGCGCGTCGCCGAGGTGAAAACCAATATCGAGGCGCAGGTGCGCAAGTACCTGCTGACCAAGACCCTCATCAACCTGGTCAATGGCACCACGGTGGGCCTCCTGATGTGGGGCTTCGGAGTCGACTTCCCCCTGCTCTGGGGATTCCTCACCTTCCTCTCCCACTACATCCCCAACTTCGGGGCCATCATCTCCGTGGGCGTGCCCACGATCTTCATCTTCCTCCAGCTCTCGCCGGGCAAGGCGCTGCTCGTGTCGCTGCTCAACCTGACGGTGCAGTTCACCATCGGCAACGCCCTCGAGCCGCGGGTGATGGGATCGAGCCTCAACCTGAGCCCGCTCCTGGTGCTCGTCTCCCTGATCTTCTGGGGATGGCTGTGGGGTCCCTGGGGGATGGTGCTCTCGGTGCCCATCACCTCGACGATCAAGATCATCTGCGAGAACGTCACCGCCCTCCAGCCCCTCGCCGTGCTGATGAGCGGCGACGAAGGCGGGTGACGCCGGTAATTTCACCCCCAGTCAAAAATACAGACGAGCGTTTCCGACTCCGGGTGAAAATACCGGAGGGCTTCGCGCTGGTTCGCCCCTTGCAAACCGATGGTCCGCGACGCGAACGAGGTGACACGATGGCACGCTGGAACCCCTACTACCTCCTTCTCTTCCTTCTCCTCACCGGCCTCCCGGCCGGTGCCGCCGAGGCGCCGGGCTCGATTCAGTTCGGGCGATTCGGCACGATCCCCGTGGTCCATCCCCAGGGGGAGCCCACCCAGATGGTACTCCTCCTCTCCGGGGACCAGGGGCTGGGAGAGCTGGAAGGCAAAATGGCCTCGGTGCTCGCCAGCCAGGGGGCCCTGGTCTTCGAGATCGACAGCGCCCGTTATCTTCAGGCGACGGGGCAGATCCACTGCATCTTCCCCGGCGCGGACTTCGAGGGCGTGAGCCAATTTGGCCAGCAGAAGCTGGGGCTGGCCACCTACAAGGCGCCCATCCTGGTGGGCACGGGAGCCGGGGCCGAGCTCGCCTACGCCGCCCTGGCCCAAGCGCCTCCCAACACCTTCGCCGGAGCGGTGAGCGCCGGCTTCTGCGCGGTGCTGAACAGCCAGCGCCCGCTGTGCCAGGGCAGCGGCCTGATGCGGGACCATACCTGGGAGAAGGAGGGCCAGCGCCTGCTCCCCAATCCCCAGATCGAGGATCCCTGGATCATCCTCCGCTCACCCTCCGAGGCCCAGTGCGCCGCCGGGCCCTTGGGCAGCTTCAACAAGGACATCCCTCAATCCAAGGTGATCCCCCTGCCGGCCCAGGAGCCGGCGGCGGACGCCTGGAAGAGCCAGCTCCAGGAGGCCATGGCGTCCTTCGCCGAGCGCAGCCGGCAGGCGGCGGCCAGCTCGCCCAACCGCAACAACGAGCTTCACGACCTGCCGCTCGTCGAGGTCCCCGCCGACGCTCCGGAAACCAACGCCCTGGCCGTCGTCCTCTCCGGCTCCGGCGGCTGGACGAGCCTCGACCGCAGGGTGGGCAACCAACTCGCGGCGCGCGGGGTGCCGGCGATCGGCATCTCCTCCGCCAATTACTTCTGGAAAGCGCGCACTCCCGAGGGCACAGGCCAGGACCTGACCCGCATCCTCAACCACTACCTCGCGGCCTGGCACAAGGAGAAGGTCATCGTCGTCGGCTACTCCCAGGGGGCGGACATCGTCCCCTTCATGGTCAACCGGCTGCCGGCCGATCTGCGCTCGCGAGTGGCCCTGGTGGCCCTCATCGGCCCGGACCCCAGCGCTCAGTTCCGCTTGCACCCCGACGGCTGGATGAGCGGCCGGGATTCCGATCCCGAGCTGCCCGTGGCGCCCGAGGTCGCCCGCCTCAAAGGTTTGAAGGTCCTCTGCGTCCTGGCCGAAAAGGAGCTCGACAGCCTCTGCCCGAAGCTCGACCCCCAGGTGGTCGTCCAGTTCAAGATGCCCGGCGGGCACGACTTCAACGGCGAGGCGCCGGCCCTGGCGGAGCACTTCGTGGCCACTGCGGGCCTGCACAGCGGGGCGGCCAAACCGGCGGCTCCGACTCCCTGAGCCCTCAGGACCTGCACGATGACGGCGCCGCCTCCTCTTCGCTGGGAGAGGTGCCCATCATTCGAGGCCCACCCACTGCCTCACCCGGAGAGCCGCCCGCGGTGAGAGAGTCACCTCCAGACGGACTTGGGCGTTGGGCTTGAGAGCCGAGGGAACGCGCAACGACTCCGGCAGGGCGAGCAGACCTCCCCGCCCCAGCTCGACCACCTGCCAGCCCTCCGGAGGCTTCTTCAACTCGCAGGGCTCGAAGTCGGCCGTGGCCAGACTCTGCTTGCACGCGAGCTGATCGCCTTTGTCGATATCGAGCACCCACAGCAGGTCTGCCGGCAGCATCACCTGGAAACCGGGCAGCACCGGCAGCAGATACCCCGCTTCCAGAAACAGCTCGGGGTCGAGCCGCCGTCCGCCCACCGGCTCCAGAGTGAACGAGCCCCTCCAGGCGTGGCTCTCGGCCCGCAGCAGGACCTGGCCTCCGGCGAGCAGCGCCTG
>Ga0136846_1236305_pt1 | contig 64229 bp, 57 predicted proteins | sample HopSoiMetagenom2_FD_96841 | JGI IMG/M metagenome (GOLD analysis project Ga0136846, IMG submission 96841) | Grasslands soil microbial communities from Hopland, California, USA - 2 Assembly 2016 (version 4) | ecosystem: Environmental > Terrestrial > Soil > Grasslands | place: USA: Hopland... | reverse complement strand
TTACCAGGAATATATCCCCATTATTCATCCTTCCTCGTTTATACATCCCCAGGCAGCAGTTACAGGTAATGTTATCATTGGTAAAAACTGTTATATCGGACCGGGAGCTGCCTTACGGGGTGATTGGGGGCAGATCGTTCTGGAGGATGGATGTAATGTGCAGGAGAATTGTACCGTGCATATGTTTCCAGGAGTTACCGTGTTATTAAAGGAAGGCTCCCATATAGGACATGGCGCCATAATCCATGGATCCACCGTGGGTAAGAATTGCCTGGTGGGAATGAACAGTGTGGTAATGGATGATGTAGAGCTTGGAGATGAATGCATTATAGGAGCTTTGACGCTTGTCCGGGAGGGAGAAAAGATACCTGCCCGAAGCCTTGTTGTGGGAAACCCAGGCAAGATCATTAAACAGGTAACTGACGAGATGATGGCCTGGAAAACGGAGGGTACGAAAATCTATCAATCGCTACCCAAAATAATGCTGGAAGAAAGTGGTTTGACGGAGCCTTTGCGAGAGATTCCTGCAAATTTGCAACAACAGCAAAAAAATTATGTTCCTCTTAAGCAACGCAAATCAAAGTAACTCAGGCAATAACAAATTTTCCCATAAACATGCCGTAAAATTCCTTCGTAAAAGCTTGCATAAATCCTCGCTGAAGAGTAGTTTAGCGCTACTTCCATTCCTCCCCAAAGACCTTCATTAATCACACGTACCCAAAATCCCATCAAAAAGGCCGTTTTCATTATCGCAGTTATTAATTGACTGACAACCATGTTGTCATACCGATATACTCATATCTGATCCTCCAAAAGACCTCCCGATACCAGATCCCAGAAAAAGACTTCCATTTTACATCCTGTCAATGCCGCTCTATCCATGCCCGGGAAGCCAGTTTAACAACTGAGGTCTTTTCTTTTCCACATATATTAAAACCTAAGAGCATGAACAAGTTTTATTCATTAATCGTATCGCTTTTTGCGGTATTTGTGGTAGCGGCACAACCTACCATTCCAGGAAATCCTGGGGCATGTAATGCCAACAATTGTACAACAAACGCACTCATTGATGTGTGTCCTGCGGGAGGATCAACCGTTATCAGTTCCACAATTAACGGAGCTTATAACAGAGGTAACAATCCCGATCACCTTGGAGAAGGAGCCATTTGGCGTTATCGCAACTTTGCCACTGTAGGCGGAGTTACTGTCAACATGGAAGTAACTATTGATGATATTTCCAACGCCACGCTGGAGTCTATTGACGATGATGCAGCAGATGACCAGGCCGGCAATTCAATTGGAAGTTTCTTTTCTCCACGTATTGGTCCGGATGTAAATCTGAATGGTACAAACCGAAGAGGTTATGTACAGTTTACCATGAAATTTTATAAAAATTCAACTGGCACAAACAATAATAGCAATGCTGATTTTGCCAATACAGTAAACCTGAGCAATATCAACTATGTACACTATGATATTGACGGTAATGATGCAGGGAATGTAGCCTCCGGAACTGCCGGCAGCTGGTTCCGTGAAACAGGAATGGCCCAAAGGGTCTCTGTATCAAATCCCCTGGTACTTGCAAATAGCGCATCTGATCTTATTGCCTATAATTATACAGATCCTGTTGCCACAAGCTGGACTGGTTACGCAGGTGGTATTTGCGAAAGAGATGGTGTATCCAGATGTGCACAGGTAGCTTCTTCCTTTTCTTTTTCGGGAAGCCTTCCTTCCATCACATTCCGGATGGGATATGATTATAATGCCGGTGGTAATATCGGCAGGCCTGTAAGACAATATGGTTCCAGGCTGGGATGTTTCAACTTCCCTCAACAGATCACATTACCTGTTAAGTTACTTGCTTTCTCCGGCAGCTATAATGGTTCCAAAACATTGCTGAGCTGGGAAACCGCTAATGAAGTGAATTTTGACCGCTATGATGTTGAACGCAGCACTAATGGCAGTGATTACCTGGCAATTGCTTCTGAAAAATCGAAGACAGGTATCGCTCAGCCCAAATACCAGTTCTCGGATGATCTCAATGGCTCATATGAAAATGTATTTTACTATCGGCTGAGAATGGTTGATATCGATGGCAAATATTCTTACAGCAATGTGATCATGGTTCGCAAAGACCAGAAACAAATGGCCAGCCTGATCATTAGCCCCAATCCGGTATTCGGCGGTGGCGTTGTAACAATCAGGTTAGGTTGTGAATCAAAGAAGAGTGTTGAGGTAAGAGTAATTGATAATTCAGGAAAGATTGTATTGAAACAACAGAATCAATTGAACGAAGGAATTAATAGTATATCATTTAATAACCAAAGCCACCTGCAGTCCGGAATTTACACCGTTCAGGTGGTAGCTGATGACGAAATTCTGAGCAGCAAGCTTTCAGTGATCAGGTAATGCAGAATTTTATTAAACGGGCATAAGTTATTAGGACGGACATGCTCAGGGTTTTATTACCTTGGCCCCTCTGGCAGATTGCGGAGGGGTTTTTTTATTACCGACACGTAAAATTAATTTTCCTGCTTCGGGAATAATCGTACCTTAAATGTCCCTATTTACTTTTCGTATAACCTAAAAAACCCTAGTCTATGAGAAAAAATCTACTTCTCATTTGCTCTGTTTCTCTTACTCTTTTGAATACTGCGTATAGCCAGGCCGATCGTTTTGCTTATGTAATTACAGATAATGTTAAGGACGGCATCAACTGGAACGTATTACGCAAGATAGACCTCCAATCGAATACTTATAGTGATGTGTTGCTGAATGGGAGTGATGCCAAACCGCTTCCTTATGATGCAAGCACCAAAAAGCAGTTCAGCACCCCATTTTCAGACGACCGTTTTGGTACTGTTGCCAATGCACCCTTCGGCACAGGCGTAGCTGCCATTGCCTATGACAGAAAGAACAGCCGATTGTATTATACACCCATGTTCATTGATCAGCTTCGTTATATCGATCTGAAAACAATGAAAGTATATTTCATTAACACTCCTGCCAACGATGCACTTAAGGTGAAAGCTTCTGATCAGAGTAATATTATTACACGTATGGCTATTGGTAATGACGGAAACGGATATGCCTTGACCAATGATGGCAATCACCTTCTTCGCTTCACTACTGGTAAAAAAATTGCGATAACTGATCTTGGGGCTGTTGTTGATGACCAGGCTAATAAAACTATTTCAGTTCATAATTCCTGCAGCAGCTATGGTGGAGATATGATAGCAGATGATGATGATAACCTGTATGTATTCTCAGCCCGCAACCATGTCTTTAAAATAAATATCAATAATAAAATTGCAACGCACCTGGGAGCCATTAATGGATTACCTGCAAATTTTACTACCAATGGCGCTGCTGTTGGAACTGATAACAGGATTGTAATTGTCAGCGCTACCAATAGTGGCGTAATGTATTCCCTGGATAATTCTACCTGGAATGCAACTCCCATTGAATCCTCCATGGCATGGCGCAGTTCTGATCTTGCCAACAGCAATTTATTAGCTACGCGTCGTTCATCAGCGATCCCTTCAGTACTGGCTGCCTTACCAGATGTACCAGATACAAGAATTGGTTTGTATCCTAACCCAACACTGAAAAAACAGTTCACTGTTCAATTCAATCAGCCTGAGGGAAATTATACCATTCTGGTCTCAGATGTTTTGGGACGCCAGACCATTCGTTCCGTTGCAAGGGTGAATGGGAAAGGACAAACAGAATCTATTCAGTTACCCGAGAATACAAAGAGAGGAATATACCTGGTGAAAGTAGTAGACCAGAACAGCGCTACCATTTTCTCCAAAAAGATAGTCGTTCAGTAAAGACCAGTGCTTCACTGAATTGCAAGCCGGCCCCGTAAGGCCGGCATTTTTATCTTTCATCTTTCCAGACCAGTCTTAACTTCTTTGCCTTTTCATTGAAATCAGCACATTTTCCGTTGCCGCGACCGGTGTATCCACCAGAAGGCGCACACAGTGGCGTACAATCTTCGCTGTAAAGCATATTATACTGATCACAGCAAGGGCTGCTGAAAAGATAAACGTGCTTATCATTGTACAGGTATTCATTGACCTCTGCAGGCGGATTCCATTTGGGTTGGGCCCTTATTTCATCAATCTTCTGCTGAATACACGAAGGGATTTTGTGCGAGTCCTGCGCCTTGTGGCAGGTGGAAGACATTAATACTGTTAGTGAAAGAATCAAAATAGCGTATTGCATCTGTTTAATTTTATTGTTCTAATCAGTCAGCTGGAGTTACGCAAAAATGCGCTGGTTCATTTTTATTTTTTATCGTTTTCAGGCCAGATGGAGCGGGTTATCGGCTCAGGGCTCGTACGTCGTAGCTATATTTGCAAACTGAACAAAAAGCAGACCGATTGGAAAAGAGCAATTTTGTTGACCAGATAAGGATTTTTTGCCGCAGCGGACATGGAGGTGCTGGTTGTAAGCACTTTATGCGGAATAAATTTACGGCACTTGGCGGACCTGACGGTGGAGATGGCGGTCGCGGTGGACATATCATCCTGAAAGGGAACAGTAATGTCTGGACCCTGCTCCATTTACGCTATTACAAAAATGTGCTTGCGGAAAACGGGGAAGGTGGAATGGGTAATAACAGGACCGGCCGATTTGGAAAAGATGTGATCATTGATGTGCCTCTGGGAACTATAGCAGTTGATGAGGAAACGGGAAACAAGGAAGTAGAAATATTGGAGGATGGCCAGGAAGTTATCTGGTTACCCGGCGGCAAGGGTGGTTTAGGCAATAGCAATTTTGCCACTCCTACCAACCAGGCGCCTGAGTATGCTCAACCAGGATTACCCGGAATAGAAGGCTGGAAGGTGCTTGAATTAAAAGTGCTGGCTGATGTTGGATTGGTTGGTTTTCCGAATGCTGGTAAATCCACATTATTATCTGTAGTAACTGCGGCCAAACCCAAGGTAGCTGATTATGCGTTTACCACATTGACTCCCAATTTGGGTATGGTGGAATACAGAGATGGAAAAAGCTTTTGCATTGCTGATCTTCCCGGAATAATTGAAGGCGCTGCAGAAGGAAAGGGGCTCGGTCATCGCTTTCTAAGGCATATTGAACGGAATTCCATTCTTTTATTCCTGATACCCGCAGACAGTCCGGATCATAAGAAAGAATTTGACATATTGGTCAGGGAACTGGAGCAATATAATCCTGAACTCCTGCATAAGCAGTTTGTGATAGCTATCAGTAAATCGGATATGCTTGATGAAGAACTCATCAGCGCTATTGAAAAGGAATTACCTGCTGATATTCCCCATTTATTTATCTCTTCTGTTACCGGCAAGGGCCTTGTGGAATTAAAAGACCTTTTGTGGAAAGTGCTCAACACTCCGGTTTCTTAACCCAGATAATTATCGGGGTAGCCATAAAAATTTTCTCCAGCCCGGAAAAAAATTCTAAATTCGGGTAGATGCCTGCTTTATTTAAATGGAAGCAGGCAATCATTTTTTCTGATTATTCCTGCCCCGCTCCCCTCCCGAATACAATCGGGATTGGTATGAATACCCAATACCTTACTGCTTGCTTAAAGAAAGAGATGTAAAACCATTTTTAGGATCCTTTTTAAACCGAACGTATGCATCCATTAAAGTCCGCCAGTAACGTAACCAGGGTAGTTGGTGTATCTGCAGTTCTCCTGCTGTTTTCATTAATGAATTCACCGATTTTTGCTCAACAGCTGGCAATTAATGAAAACCCTCCTGAAATGAAGGTGAAGTATATTGAAGGAGACAATGATGTTCTATTATTCAATCTGAAATACAATAATAATTCCGGATCTGATTTTAAATTGATGGTCCTGAATGAATCCGGAGATGTTTTGTTCCAACAATCCTATTCTGGAAAGAATTTCAGGAAAAAGATCAGGTTAACCCGCCTCACCGAATCAGATGATGTTACTTTCCTGATACGATCTCCCAGGAAAAATATTCAACTCAGTTATAGAGTAAAAGTTCCGAGTAAGATTGTGGATGATGCCTCCCTGGCAAGCATGGATTAACTCCGATAATTTTCGTATCAAAAGACAGAATTGCAGTTTAATCGGATAATTTCAGCATCGATCCGATTACCCGGCTCTCTAAAGCACTCGAATTTAGAGCTTAAACTGCCTGTCTTACCACTCAGCATATAAGCCTGGGCACGCTTGGCTCCGGCCTCATTTTGTAGTAGGTTTGCAACCCAGAAAACATGAGGAAAAAATGAAGAAATTCTTATTAACGGTTGCGTTGCTGTTTTTACTGGTTTTACGCTCTTTGGCGGATGAAGGTATGTGGCTCCCGTTCCTGCTGGGTCAGCAGGTTTATAATGACATGGTGAAGAAAGGTTTGAAGCTCACAAAAGAACAACTCTACAATATCAATAAGGCCTCTCTGAAAGACGCCATTGTCATATTCGGAAGTGGATGTACAGGAGAGGTGGTAAGTGCTGAAGGATTACTTTTCACCAACCATCATTGCGGTTATGATGCAATTGCAGGCGCCAGCACTGTAGACCACAATTATTTAAGAGATGGATTTTATGCTTCCAATAAAGGGGAGGAAATTCCTACCGACATCACCGTTCAATTTCTTTTGCGGGTTGAAGATGTAACCAAAGAAGTGATGGATTCACTCGGCGATAAGAGCGGGCTTGAAAGATGGCAAAAGCAATCAGCGGTGCTTGCCGGGATCAATAGACGGATGAGTGATCCCACACAAAGTATAGAAACACGCGTGAATGCACTTTTCAAAGGCAACCAGTTCATTGCATTTGTTTACCAGCGGTATTATGATGTTCGCCTGGCAGGTGCACCACCTGAAAGCGTTGGAAAGTTTGGAGGCGATACAGATAATTGGGAGTGGCCTCGCCATACAGGTGATTACTCTATCTACCGCGTTTACACAAGTCCCGATGGCAAATCAGCCAAATATGATGCAGGCAATATTCCTCTTAAACCCAAATGGTATTTACCGGTTTCACTCAAAGGTGTGAAAGAAAACAATTTTGCGATGATATGGGGTTATCCCGGAAGTACTAACCGGTATGAAACTTCTTATGGTGTTCAGCTCGCCACTGAAATTAATAACCCCACTCTTGTAAGCCTTCGCGAAGTGAGATTGAAATACATGATGGATGAAATGAAGAAAGACCCGGCTACAAAATTACAATTATCTCCCTCCTATGCCATGGTTGCCAATTACTGGAAGTTTTATGACGGAGAAACAAAGCAGCTGATCAAACATGATGTATATGGCCAGAAGAAAAAGGCTGAGGAAGCCTTTATAAAGTGGGCAGATGGGAAACCGGAATTCCAGGGAATTTTCGCTGAATGGAGTGATGCTTACAAAGCCTGGACAAAATATGCCAAACACCGGATGTATATCAATGAAGGCATTTTTGGATCTTCTCTTTTTGAATTTTCTACCATGCTTATTCCTGTAGAGGCTGCGCTGGTAAAAACGAGTGCATCGCAGGCAGACCTGAAAAAAGCATTGGATGCAGCCAATAACTATCGCACACATTTCCTTTCTGAAGAAAATAAAATATCCGACCAGCATATTGTTGCTGTCATTCTTAAACTCTTTTATGAGAATATACCCAAGGACCAGCACCCTATCGGCATATATGGAACTATCCGTAACCAGTATGGCGCTTTGGACAAGCAGGAGACATTTGAAAAACTGGCGGCTGATATTTTCAGTAAAACATTCATATTTGATGATACAAAATGGAATGCGTTCATGGCTCATCCTGATGCTAATGTGCTACAGGGCGACCCTGCGTTTTATTATGCCAATGCATTTTATTCAAACTATATAAGCAAATATTCGCCCTATTACCAGCAATTCAATGCAAAGAATATGGACCTCGGGCGCCTGTACCTGAAAGGCATAATGCAAATGGATCCGGTAAAAGCAAAAATGATGTATCCCGATGCCACTTTTACGATGCGAATGACTTATGGGGCCGTTAAGGCTTATCGTCCAAGAGATGGTGTTCAATATGATTATGTTACTACTTCAAAAGGCATACTGGAAAAATACATTCCCGGAGATTATGAATTTGATTTGCCGGCGAAACAGATTGAGTTGTTGAAGAAAAAGGATTTTGGCCCATATGCTGATCCTGTTCGCAAGGACCTGGTTACGGGTTTTATTACAACCAATGATATTACAGGAGGTAATTCAGGTTCACCGGTTCTCAATGGTAATGGAGAATTAATTGGACTTGCTTTTGATGGTAATTATGAGGCGCTGAGCCATAAAATGGCATTTGATAAAGAACAGGTCCGTACTATTTGTGTGGATATAAGATACGTGCTCTGGTGCATCGACAAGCTGGGCGGAGCTTCCAACCTTATCAAAGAGCTGAAGATTGTGAAGTGATTGAGTTTTAAAGTAATTTCATGGCTTGAAAAAATCAGGCTACATATTTCTTATTCTGTTATTTCCTTTATCTTCTTTGCTTGCCCAGCAAACCCGTTTTAGTCTTTCCACTGATGTGAATGTTTTACGCAGTTTGAGGAAACAACAAAGATTCTGGGCTCTTGGCCAAACCGTAACTGGTAATTTTCATTTCACACCAAAGGATCAGGCCTATGCCTGGCTGGTATATTATAGCAAAGGTATTTTCCATAATCAACTTAAGGCAACAGCCAAACAGCCAACAACCGCCCCGCAGCAAATTTCGTTTTCGAATAAAGCCCGGATGAGTATCAGGCATGTTTCGCTGGGTTGGAAACATTACCTGAAAGGCGCCTTCAATGCAGAAGACAAGTGGAACCTGTATGCGTCTGCAGGATGGGGATTGATGATTGGCAGGATAGAAAATTTCTATTCCGTTAATATTGATACTTCCAAATATGATGTACAGGTTTTGGAGGGCTCAGCGCATTTCAAACGACTCACGGCTGACTTTTCTCTGGGGTATGAGAAACCTGTGGGTGCTGATGTTTTCCTGTATATGGAGGGACGGGCACTTGTTCCGATTACGGACTATCCAAGTCGATTTATTTATATCTATGATAATGCTCCATTTATAGGTTCTTTAAACCTGGGAATAAGAGTACTGTTTTAAGCTTCTTTCATAAAACACCTTCATGCAACAGCCATTACTGATCCAGAAAATTGAATTGTTTAAATTATCTATTCCTCTTAAAGAGCCATTTATCACTTCTCTGGGAAGGGATGATTTTGCAAGGAATGTGCTGGTTAAGATCCAAACCAGTGAAGGGATCACCGGTTTTGGGGAATGCAGTCCTTATATGGCCATTAGTGGTGAAAGCCAGGATACCTGTTATACAGTTGGTGGCTATTTTGCAACTTTATTCAAGGGTAAGAATGCATTGGACATTGAAGAGAGGGTTGAGGAAATGGATAAGCTGATCTATGGCAACACCAGCATCAAGAGCGCATTTGATATGGCTCTGTATGATATTGCTGCGCAGCACGCTGAAGTTCCCCTGTATAAATTCCTGGGTGGAGATAAAAGCAAGATCATTGCTACAGATTATACCGTGAGTATTGGTGAACCAGAAAAGATGGCACAGGATGCCCTTAAAATAAAGGGCGAAGGTTATACTGCCATAAAAGTAAAACTGGGAAAGGATGGTAAAAAAGATGTTCAGCGCATGAGGGCTATACGCCAGGCGGTAGGAAAAGAAATTCCATTACGCATTGATGCCAATCAGGGATGGAATGCTGAGGAAGCCATTGAAACACTTAACGCACTTTCACCCTTTGATATACAGCATTGTGAGGAACCCATTCCCCGCTGGGATTTCATGAAACTTCCTTCAATAAGAAGAGCAAGCCCTATCCCGATCATGGCTGATGAAAGTTGTGGGGATGAACATGATGCGGAAAGATTGATCAATTTAAAGGCCTGTGATTATATGAATATCAAACTGGGTAAATCGGGTGGTATATTTAAAGCTTTGAAAATTGTAAAGCTGGCAGCAGACGCAGCTATTCATTTGCAGGTTGGAGGATTTGTAGAATCACGCCTGGCCATGACAGCTTTTGCTCATTTCTCTCTCTGTCATCCATTAATAGAGCATTTTGATTTTGATACTGCCCTTATGTTTAGTGAAGATCCCGTTACAGGGGGAATTATTTATAGCAGGAATGGGGTAATCACAATTCCAGATATACCGGGGTTAGGCGCTTCTATTGGAGAAAACATGATCAGCAAATGGTGCAGCTGATCATTCACCTCAATTATGGGTTGCGATAATCATTTTATTTCAGGTGGATTGTCTTTCCATCTCCAAAGATGCAAACAGGCATAGGTCCTGTAAGGGCTCCATTTTTTGGAGATGCGGAGAAGGTCCTCACGAAATTTTTTCTTATCCTCCCGGTCCAGCTTATATAAATGGATCATGGCATTCTGAACACCCCAGTCATCAATCGCAAATATATCTTCACGTCCCAATGCAAACATGAGAAGCATTTCAACTGTCCACCGGCCAACGCCTTTGATCTGGGTGAGATACTCTATTATTTCCTCATTTTCCATTTTATTCAGCTTCTTATGGTCCATACCATGGTCCAGTTCAAACTGGGCCACGTTCTTTACATAATTCGCTTTGGCATTGGACAGTCCGATTGACCTTAATTGTTCATGGGGAGTATCAATAATCTGTTGTGCACCAGGTTCTTTGTTTCCGTAAAGACCAATAAAGCGGGTATGGATCACTTTGGCCACTTTAGTGGAAAGTTGCTGGCTCATAATGGAGGCACAGAGATAGTTACAAATATTCTTGCGCTTCTTCAGGGTATGCGGTTCGCTACCTTCAATCAGTTTTTTCAGCTTTCTGTCCTTACTCAGATGTTCTTTGTAATGCATAGGTAACCCGCCTTCGCATAAGCTTCGGCGGGGGAAGTAAAATTAAATCACTGGATCAAATTTAAGGGGGGAGATAAATATAAATTTGCAAATGGAAAGGCAGGTTATTGTTACGGCGGACGGTTCATCAACGGTTTCCATCCCGGAAATGAATGTTACCTATCATTCCACTCACGGAGCGATCAGAGAATCAATACATGTGTTCATACAGGCGGGATTGAATCAGGCGCTTTCCAGCTATTCTTCCATATCCATTCTGGAAATGGGTTTTGGTACTGGTCTTAATGCCCTGCTGACGTTAATAGAAACAGAAGCAGTCCAAAAACCTGTACACTATACCGCAATTGAATTATACCCGCTAGAACAGGAACAGATCAAATCGCTTAATTATGTTCAACAGCTGGATCGCAAAGATCTTCAGCCCGTTTTTGAAATCCTTCACACATCGCCCTGGGAAAAAGAAATCCCTATAGTCGAAAGTTTCACACTGTTTAAATCTCGAACCGATCTGTTGAAATTTGAGACGCCTCGTTCAGGTCAGTTGTTTCATCTCATCTACTTTGATGCGTTTGCTCCTGCTGCCCAGCCAGAACTCTGGACGAGCGGAGTATTTGAAAAAATATTTGCTCTTCTTTCACCTGGGGGGTTACTGGTAACTTACTGTAGCAAGGGAGATGTTCGAAGGGCAATGCAGTCGGCAGGATTCAAAGTTGAAAAGCTGACCGGCCCGCCTGGAAAGCGGGAAATGGTAAGGGCGTGGAAGGAAATGTAGTATATTCATTATTCTAAACCGCTAACGATGTCTTCCAGAAAAAAATTCCTGAAGCAATCCGCCGCTTTACTTGCTGGCGGTACCGTTTTAAATTCCATGGATAATAAGGCCTTCGCCATTTTCCCTAACCGGTTTTCTCCGGCCGACCGATTAAATATCGGGGCTATTGGAATAAAAGGAATGGGCTGGGCCAATGTTACTTCTGCTCTGAAGGTTCCTGGTGCGAACCTGGTTGCTATCTGTGATATAGACCAAAGCGTGATCGATCAGCGGTTGGCTGATCTGAAAAAATGGAACATTGATACAGACAAGGTTAAGACAACGGGTGACTATCGAACCATTCTGGATAATAAGGATATTGATCTCGTCATTATCGGTACGCCGGACCATTGGCATGCACTAATAATGATGCAGGCCTGCGAGGCCGGAAAGCATGTGTATTGTGAAAAACCCGTAGGAAATTCAATTGGCGAATGTCGTGCAATGATAGCAGCTCAGAAAAGATATGATCGTGTGGTACAGGTTGGACAATGGCAGCGAAGCCAGCAGCATTTCAAAGATGCTGTTGATTTTGTGCATAGTGGCCAACTGGGTATGATACGTACAGTCAAGGTATCCTGCTACCAGGGATGGATGCGTCCGCAACCAGTAGTGCCTGATAGCGCTCCACCTCCGGGAGTTGATTATAAGACCTGGCTTGGGCCAGCTCCAGCAAGACCTTTCAATGCAAGTCGTTTTCATTTTCATTTCCGGTGGTTCTGGGATTATGCTGGTGGCTTAATGACAGACTGGGGCGTTCATCTTTTAGACTATGCTTTGCTGGGCATGAAGGCTGAAACACCTAAATCCATTTCAGCTTTAGGTGGCAAGTTTGCTTATCCTGAATTATACCAGGAAACACCAGATACACTCACTACACTTTATGAATTTGATGGATTCAACCTGGTTTGGGATAGCGCAATGGGGATTGACAATGGTTCTTATGGCAGAACACATTGCATTGCCTTTATTGGAAACAATGGTACGCTGGTGCTGGACAGATCAGGCTGGGAAGTAATTGAGGAGGCGCAGGCGAAGAACAAGGTCAGCAGGCCATTTGTAAAATCATCTGATAATGGCGTTGACAGGCACTGGATCAATTTTACTGATGCTATTAGAAATAATAAAAAGGAATCCCTGAATTGCAATGTAGAAGCAGCAGCGCATGTTGCTACTGTAGCGCAAATGGGTAATATTGCATTTCGTACCGGGCAGAAATTGACCTGGGACAAAGGATCGGGAAAATTTACAGATAATAAAGTGAATGATCAATATATGATGAAGGTCTATCACAACGGATATAAATTGCCCAAGGTCTGATACCTTCAGCTAAATCCAGGTCATTCAAAACTGTAGCTCATGCTGCCATCCTTTTCGTCTTTGATAAGGATGCCCATATCAGCCAGTTGTTTCCTGATCTTATCGGATGTAGTAAAATCTTTTTTGCCCTTAGCCTCTTTGCGGATATCAATCAGCAATTGTAATACCCCCTGTAATTTGTCGTTATTGCCTTCTGAAATATCTTTCAAGCCAAGAATATCCTCAATATAGAGGCTGAACTGCTTTTTCAGGAATTCAAAAGTTTCAGCGGACAAAGAAGATACCGGGATGGTTTTATCCTTCATGGAGTTGATCACTGGCACCAGCTCAAACATATTTGCCAGTACTTTTGCAGTACTGATATCATCATTCATGAACTCCTCAAACTCCTCTGCCAGCTTTTTCACCTTTCCATCCAGGTCAGCATTTATTTCTTTACCAGCTGTGTTCTCATACTGCAGTTTCTTCAGCGCCTCATATCCTTCCCATAACCTTTTTAATCCTTTTTCAGAAGCCATCAATGCTTCATTGCTGAAATCAAGCGTACTGCGATAATGGGTTTGCAGAATGAAAAACCGGATCACGATCGGGTGATATGCTTTTTGCAGTTCGGGATGATTTCCGCTAAAGAGCTGGGTAAGAGTGATAACATTATTGTAACTCTTCCCCATCTTTTTACCATTGATGGTGATCATATTGTTGTGCATCCAGTAACGCACCGGAGCTACATGATTGCAGATGGTACTTTGTGCAATTTCACTTTCATGGTGAGGAAATTGCAGGTCCATACCGCCACCATGAATATCAAACTGGCTACCCAGGTATTTTGTTGCCATGGCAGAGCATTCAATGTGCCATCCGGGAAATCCTTCGCCCCAGGGAGATTGCCAGCGCATGATATGTTCAGGAGCAGCATTTTTCCAAAGTGCAAAATCCACACTGTCTTTTTTTTCCTCCTGTCCTTCTGTATCCCGTGTATTTACAAAAAGTTCATCAATGATGCGGCCACTAAGTTTGCCATAATCATGTGAGGCGGCATACTTCCTTACATCAAAATAGACTGAGCCGTTTGCCTCGTAGGCATAACCTTCCTGTATCAGCTTTTGGATCATCCCAATCTGTTCAACAATATGACCGGTAGCAGTTGGTTCTATGGATGGACGCAGCGTATTGAATTCCGCCATTCCCCAATGGAAAAGATTGGTGTATTTCTGCACCAGTTCCATGGGTTCAAGCTTTTCGAGTGTAGCCTTCTTTGATATCTTATCCTCTGCTGCACGACCTTCTTCCTCAAAGTGGCCAGCATCGGTAATATTCCGGACATAGCGAACCTTATAGCCTAAATGGTTAAGGTATCTGTACACCACATCAAATGTTATGTAAGGACGGGCATGGCCCAGATGACTTTCGCCGCTCACGGTGGGACCACACACATACATGCCTACATGTCCCGGTGTGATAGGGGTAAAAACTTCCTTTTGTCTGCTATAAGAATTATGGACCTTTAACTCGCTCATTGTAACTCCAATAAAAGTCTGGCAAAGATAGGGGGCAGGAGGCAGTTGACGACTGGTGGAAGCCCTGCCTTGCTGTTAAAACGGGAATTCATTTAGGCTTCAGCTGAACATCAGAAACAAGCATATAATGATCCGAATAGTCTTTTATGATACGCTTAAACTGCCTGACCCTGAAATCCTCTTCAGCAAATATATAATCTATCCGAAGCGTAGGAGATAAAGCAGCAAAAGTCCTTCCTATACCCCCACCCCTTTTCAGAAATGCGTCCTGCATATCCCCTCTCACTTTTGAATAGGTATATGAATTGGGTACATCATTCAGGTCTGCACAAAATAATAAAGGATAGGGTGAGTCATCCAGCACTTCCCCAATAATATATGCCTGGATGCTACGATTGATCACTGCATTCTTGATTTTTGACAGGATGGTACGTGAATTCGAAAGAAGGCTATCCTCTACAGATTTTATCTGATCGATCTTTTGATAATCATTCTTTCCAAACTGGAGGGATTGCAGGTGCGTGGTATATACCCGAATCGTATCATTGTTTACCTTGATATCTGCATGTATCAATGCATCTGGCAAGGTAGGACGCGGATATCGGATAATCCCGCTATCGATGATGGGATATCTGGAAAAGATTATGCTTCCGGTCAAATGAGGGAAACCATCATCATCCTGGGAAAAGTAATAATAAGGGTAATGAAGTTTATCACGCACATAATCAATATTGGCGTAATAAGTATTATCCGTTGAATGAAAGAACTCCTGCAAACAAAGGATATCAGCATTCTGCTCACGGATCAGGTCCATCATTTTCAACCTTGTCTGGCTACCCTTATTATTGTTTCGTTTCATTTCAATAAAACGTGCCACATTCCAGGTTGCTATCCGGATGGAATTTTTCTCTTTTTCCTTTTTAAACGATGCAGGAAAATGAAATGCATAAAAATGGGATATTCCTACAATTCCCAGTGATAAGGCGATGCCTGAGATCATTGCCCATTTTATTTTAATAAATATCCACCATAACAAAAAAGCCAGCACTATTAGCAGCAGGAAAGGAAATGCCAGGGCCAGGGAGGAAATGAACCACCAGTTTTGCGGATCAAGATAGGCTGCAAGACAGGCGAGCAAGAAGAATATAACAGCAACCACGTTTAAAACGATGAGTAATCGCTTGGTAAAACGACGAAGTTTGGTTGCCATATTGCAATTTACAACATGTGCCTATAAAATTATAGTGTTAGAGGTGTTGAAATGCCGTTAAATATCACGGCTGGCTTTCTTTAATAATTCCTTTTCTTCATCAGTCAGGGAGTCATAGCCATTTTGATTGATCTTATCTAATATTTCATCAACGCGTTGTTGAGTAACGTTTGATTTCTTCTGGTAAGGCTTTGTGGGAGATTTATAAAAAAGTTCCTGCCGGATCGATTTACCCTTTTTAGGCTTTTCCGGATTGAAAAGATCATTGACCCAATCATAAAAATTATTCATCCATCCGCCCCAGTCAATTCCCTTTTTATAGGAATGGATAAAAAGAAAGCCGGTTATTCCACCTGCGATATGGGCCACCTGTTGCCCTGAATTATCAGCAGCAAGGAGCGCCACATCCACGGCCAGGTATAGAACGGTGAGGATCCATATTGGAAATCCTCCATTTATCATTGGAAAAATGCGATAACCGGGGGAAAGTGTAGTAACAGCAATTGCAATAGCCATTACACCAGATGATGCACCCAGAATTGGGGGCGCAATCTTTGCGGCACTATAATTATCAATCAGGTTTACTGCGGCTAAAAATGCAATGGCGCCTGCCAGGGCTCCATAAAAATAAATGGGGAATAGTTTCCGGTTTCCGGTAAGGTCCTGCAGTATATAACCAAACATCCAGAGCCAAAGCATATTCCCGATCACGGGCCACAGTCTGTTATCTGCAAACATATGTGTGATCAGCGTCCATGGACGGGTAGCCAGTTTTCCCAGACTACCGGGCAAAGTGAACCAGGATAAAACACTATTATTGAAGCGAACATCCGTATTACCGCTATCCTTATACTGCATATAAAAGAAAGCGTAAATAAAGGCGAGAACAATATACAGGATAACATTAATGCTGATCAGTAAGACCAATGTATTGCTGCGTTGCCCAAGAGAAAGGCGTTGTCGGTATTCTTTTTCTTTGTAACTCATAGCTCACAATTCCGAAGGTAAATTTAACTCTTTTTCTGTCCGCGTCATTTGTTAATAAAGCGTTCGTCTATTGCTTTTGTTCCAGATAAATACAATTATGAATCCTGTGATTGCACCACCAAGGTGAGCAAAGTGAGCCACGTTATCACCCTGGGACGGATTTATACCGCCAAAGAGATCGAGTGCCACATAACCTAATATAGCCCATTTGGCTTTGACTGGTATTGCAAAAAACAGGAGTAGTTCCGTATTTGGAAAAAGGAAAGCAAAAGCTACCATTACACCCATCACTGCCCCTGATGCCCCTATGGCATACCCGGCGTATCTATCGTCAATCGCTCTCGCAAGGTCAAGATTACCTAATTGTTTTGCCTGCTCAATAGCCTCGGCAACCGGCCTGAATTCAAAATATTGAACGGTCATATGCGCAATCGCAGATCCTACACCACAGGCGAGATAGAAAAACAGGAATCTTTTCCCTCCCCACACATTTTCCAGTATTCTTCCAAACATCCACAGCATTAGCATATTAAAAAGAATATGCCAGAACATAATTCCCCCACCAGGTATATAACTGGCATGGGCAAACATGTGCGTGGCAATCTGGTAAGGCTTGAAATGATCTGATTCGATGGGCCATAATCCCAATTTTCCTGAAAGATCATATTGCTGATCAAAAAACAGTTGAGCAACCCACACCAGTGCGTTGATTATGATCAGATTTTTTATTACAGGAGGAAAACTGCTTGGACGCGTATAGCGAAAATCACTCATGGCTCAAAAATACTTTTATTCTCTAATTTGTCAATTATGTAAATCCCTTCTCTTCAGTTGCGCAACATTCTCAATATGCAGGGTGTGAGGGAACATATCAACCGGACGAATCGCCGTTACCTCATACTTCTCATCCAGCAGGGCCAGGTCGCGCGCCTGGGTAGCAGGATTACAACTAACGTAAACAACTGTCGGGGCAGCGATGTCCAGAATCTTTCTTGTCAGCTTTTCATGCATCCCCATCCTTGGCGGGTCAGTAATGATCACATCAGGGCTTCCATGGTCAGCAAAAAAGCTGTCGTCACAAACATCAATCACATCGCCTGCAAAAAATGCAGTTGATTGAAGATTGTTCAGCTGTGCATTTTCCTTTGCGTCAGCAATTGCATCCTCAATCAATTCCACTCCAATGATCTTTTTTGCACCCTCGCTAAGAAAGATACCTATGCTGCCTGTTCCACAATACAGATCATAAACGGTTTGAGTCCCTGTTAATCCGGCAAACTCCCTTGCTACTTTGTACAACGCTTCTCCCTGCCTTGAGTTCGTTTGAAAAAAAGATTTGGGTCCGATCTTGAACTGGAAGTCCTCCAGTTTTTCAATTACAAAACCTTTCCCATGATAGACAACTGGCTCCAGGTCGTTCATGCTATCATTTTTCTTTGTATTGATCGTGTACAAAATAGTGGTGATGGCAGGAAAATCTGTCAGCATGTAATCCAGCAGGAGCTTTATTTTTTTCTGGTCATTTTCCCCGAATACTATATTTAACATCAATTCTCCGGTAGTGCAGAGTCTTACCTGCATGGTTCGTAAAAGACCGGTATGCTGACGTATATCGTAAAAAGAGAAATCATTCCTAATTGCATATTCCCTGATGGCATTCCGGATGGCATTGGTAGGTTCATCCTGGAGATAGCAGGTTTGGATATCCACGATCTTGTCCCAAAAACCTTTGGCATGGAATCCAAACACATTTTTGTTAGAAGGATCCAGTTTTTCAGATGAATTGGCTAATTCCTGCTTTCTCTTATTGAATTCTGCTGTTGACAAATATTCCCGGGTTCCGAAAGTGTATTCAATCTTATTTCGATAAAACTTTGTGCTATCGGCACCTAAGATGGGCTGCATTTCAGGCAGCTTTATTTTCCCGATACGCTGAAGATTATCCCTTACCTGGCGCTGTTTGTATTCCAATTGTTTTTCATATGGAAGCATCTGCCACTGGCAGCCTCCGCATACCCCGAAATGCTGGCAGAATGGTTCAACCCGCTGGCTGGAAAGACTATGAAAACGAAGGGGCCAACCTTCCGCCCAATCCTTTTTATTCTTGCCCAGTTTGACATCGACCACATCTCCAGGCACCACATTTTCTATAAAAATCACCTTCCCATCCACCCGGGCCAGCGATTTTCCTTCTGCAGCATAATCCTCCACCAGGATGTTTTCCAGTACTATATGTTTATTTTTTCTTGCCACGGCGCAAAGCTAGGCTTTTGGGGCTTGCACCCTGCCAACCATTAACGCCTGTTTTGCATCTTTTTAACAACCGAAAAAGGGTTTTTAGATAACTTTACCGATTATGCCGATTCCCAGGAAAATCCTGCTTTTTTTCCCCACCGTATTTATAGCTGCAAGTCTCTTTGCGCAAACTGGTTATGAAATAAAGGTTACCCTGAAGCCTTTTAAAAATGAATATATCTTCCTGGGCTATTATTCCGGCAAGCAATACCCGGTAGTTGATTCTGTAAAAGTCAATGATAAAAGTGAAGGTGTCTTTAAGGGTAAAGAACCCCTTGGTGGAGGAATATACCTGATCGTTTTCCCTTCCCGGAGCAAATTCTTTGAGATCCTGGTAGATAAGCAGCAGCATTTTTCCGTGATCGCAGATACAGCTAATCTGGCTACAGGAAAGAAATTTATCAATTCTCCCGATAACCAGCTGTTTGATGCTTACCAGCGATATATGAATACAAAGGGCCAATCGATAGATTCAGCTCATAAGGGTCTTCAGGCGGCAAGGACATCAATAGATTCGGCTTTTTGGACGCAACGCCTGCAGCAGGTCAATAAAGAAGTAGGCGAATACAGAAGGAATATTATTTCCAAAAATCCAGATAATATACTGAGTGTACTTCTTCATCTGATGGAAGAACCACAGATCCCCCCAGCCGAAAAACATCCCAATGGCAAATATGATTCTACGTATGCCTATCGATTCTTCAAGGACCATTATTGGGATGGTATTAATTTCTGGGACGACCGGATATCACGTACACCTTCATCCTTATTTGAAGAAAGGCTGGATAAATATTTTAACACACTCGTATATCCCGGTGCTGACTCGGTAAACAGGGAAATTGACTGGATGCTGGGCTATGCCAGTGGTAGCAAGGAATTGTTCCGATTCCTTCTGGTAAAATTTGTGACACGCTATCTCAATATGAAATACATGTGGGAGGATAAGGTATTCGTTCACCTGTATGAAAAATATTTTTCGCAAAAAGACTACGACTGGCTTACACCCGGGGGAAAAAAGCTGATCACAGACAGGGCTTATAGTCTAATGGCAAATATCATGGGTAATCCGGCGGAAAATATTACCCTGCCAGATACTGCAGGATTGTCAAAATCACTTTACGGTGAAACGGCACCTTTTACCGTAGTATGTTTTTGGGATCCCACCTGCGGCCACTGTAAAGAGACGCTGCCAAAAATAGATTCAATATATCGTGCCAAATGGAAAGCAAATGGCGTGAAAATATATGCTGTGGCCAAAGAAACTGAGGGAAACAAACAGGACTGGCTGGATTTTATTCGTACCAAACACCTCGAAGACTGGACTAATGTGTACTATTCCAAAGCGGAGGAAAAGACCCGTATTGACGCCAATATTCCGGGGTATTCCCAGCTTTATGATGTGCAGACCTTTCCTACCGTTTATTTGCTGGATAAGGATAAACGGATCGTTGCCAAAAAACTGAGCTGGGAGCAAACGGACGAAATTATGGAGATCAAGCGTAAGGGTGGGTCAATTAATTAATGGAGTAGCTGCTGTAGTACCAGTGGTTCTTCAAATTTTGCCTGTTTTATAATTTTGTAATAAACTGCTTTTAAGATCGTTATATAACCACCAAAATTCAGACTATGAAAAAAAATGGGCTGGTTGCCATCATTATCTGCTTTTTAACCCTTTCCGCTTCTTCCCAGACGCTGTTTACTTATGGGAAATACAAGACGGATGCAAGCGAATTTCTTCGGGCTTTCAACAAGAATAACCAGCAACCTGCTGCCAATCGCGGATCGGCTATCCGGGAATACCTGGACTTATATATTAACTCAAGACTTAAGATCAGGCAGGCTTACGATAAAGGTTATGATACGCTTCCCCAGATAAAGGCTGAGGTGGATAATCTCAGAAGCCAGATCGTTGAAAATTATATGAGTGATCCCAGGGCGAATGAGCGCCTGGCAAAAGAAGCGTTCCAGCGTAGTCTGAAAGACATTCATGTAGCACACATATTCATAGCAGAAGAACCAGGAACGGATACAGCTCTTGCCCGTCGTAAATTGAATGAGGTAGAAAAACGACTGGCGAAAGGGGAAGATTTCCAGGCTGTAGCCCAGGAGTTTTCCAATGATCCTTCCGTCCATGAGAACAAGGGTGACATCAATTACATCACCGTATTTACACTTCCTTACGAATTTGAAAGTATTATTTACAATACCCCTGTTGGCAAATATTCCAAACCTTACCATTCAAAAGCTGGCTTCCATATTTTCAAGAACCTTGGTGAACGTAAAGCATTAGGAAAAGCAAAGATCCAGCAGATACTCATTGCAATACCGCCTAATGCGAATGAGGTTATTAAAAGAAGTCAGGCCAGGCTTGCCGATTCAATCTATCAGCGCCTTGCAGCAGGTGATAATATTGCAACACTGGCAACCAGCTACAGCAATGATGTAGTAAGCGCTGCTGCAGGTGGGAATGTTCCTGACATCTCAGTGGGACAATTTGAGCCTGCATTTGAAAAGCTGATATGGTCAATGAAGGACAATACCCTTAACAAACCATATCTAAGTTCGAACGGTTATCACATTATTAGAAAGATCGGGATAACCCCGGTGGTCACTGATCCAAATAACAAGACCAACCTTGAAAATCTTAAGCAGCGAGTGTTACTGGATGATCGCTGGAAAACTGCAAGGGATTTCATTTATGAAAATGTAAAACGTAATGGTTTTCAAAAATATGCATATTCAGATGCTGCACTTTGGGCATTAACCGATAGCCTGCTTGATCTGAAACCCGCAGGTGCAGGAAGAAGCATGAAACAGGAATCACCACTGTTTAAACTAAAAGATTCTGTATTTAAAGTATCTGACTGGATCAACTATGCGCAAATGAACCGGTATCGGTCAGACAGGAATGGACTTAAACCTTACCCTGGCCTGATGGATGAGTTTGTCAAGAGTACGATGTATCAATACTACCATGATCATCTGGAAGATTACAATGAAGAATTCCGCAACCAGATGAATGAATTCAGGGATGGTAATCTCTTTTTTGAGATCATGCAACAGGAGGTGTGGAACAAGGCACAGGCAGATTCACTTGCACTCGTTGCACTGTATGAAAAGAATGCGCGTAACTACACCTGGAAGCCAAGTTCAGAAGCCGTTATCTTTTTCTGCTCTGATGAAAACATCGCCAAATCTTTATCTGACCAGATCAAAAAGAACCCAGGTGGCTGGAAGAAACTGTCAGAGGCAATGGGTGAAAAAGTGCTGGCTGATTCCGGAAGATACGAATGGTCTCAGTTACCTGGTGTCGGAAAGAATGGTCCTAAATCAGGAGATATCACTCCGGTAACTGTCAATTCCGCAGATAATACCGCCTCATTTTCCTATATCATGAAGGTGTATCCACAGGCTGAACAGCGCAGCTTCAATGATGCCAAGGGTTTGGTGATGAATGATTATCAGACCATCCTTGAAGAAGAGTGGATCAAAGAATTAAGAAAGAAATATCCGGTAACTGTTGACCAGAAAGTGCTGAACCAGATAGCAAAATAAGTTACAGGTTTTTCACCACGCTGGCTACGATGTGCGGTTTTCCCAATGTATAATAATGGAGAACCGGCACGCCATTTTTCTTCAGGTCCTTCGACTGGTGCAACAACCATTCAATACCCACCTGCTCAACTTCCTCATCATTTTTGCATTTCAGTATCTCATTGGAGAGATCTGTTGGCAGATCAATAGAGAAGGTTTTTGGCAATACAGTTAATTGCTTTTTGGTATAAATAGGTTTTAATCCTGGAATGATGGGAACATTGATACCAAAATCACGACAGGCCTTGACATATGCATAATACTTTTCATTGTCAAAAAACATCTGAGTAACTATATAATCAGCGCCACTATCTACTTTTGCTTTCAAATAGCGCAGATCAGTTTGCATATTGGGGGCTTCAAAATGTTTTTCAGGATAACCAGCCACACCTATACAGAATGTTGTTTTATTGGTGGCTTTCAAATCTTCTTCCAGATAGATACCAGAATTGAGATTGACAACCTGTTTAAGCAGGTCGATAGCATATTTATGGCCATCCGGTTCTGGTTCAAATGCCGTTTCATTTTTAGCCGCATCACCCCGAAGAACCAGCACATTATCGATGCCCAGGTATTGCAGGTTCAATAACGCGTCTTCGGTTTCATTGACGCTGAACCCGCCACAAATGAGGTGAGGAACTGTATCAACATTGTATTTGTTCATAATCGCTGCACAGATACTTTCCGTTCCAGGTCTCTTTCGTATGACTACCTTTTCAAATGAGCCATCTGCCCTTTTCTTGAAGACGTGCTCACTTCTGTGATAGGTAACGTTTATGAAAGAAGGGTTGAACTCCATTAAGGGATCAAGGTGCTTATACAGCGCGTCAATTCCTTTTCCTTTCAATGGGGGTAATACTTCAAAGGATACCAAGGTACCTTTTGCCTGTTTGATATGATCAATGATCTTCATAAGGCTGCAAAGCTAACGATGCAACGCCATTGCTCAAAGTGCTGTTAAATGATTTTCCAGGCTCATGTATTGCTGCCTATGCCTTACTTTTGCGGGTCTATGTCCGTTAATATTTACGCCAAAGACCTGGTCAAACGATATGGTTCACGAACCGTTGTGAACCATGTTTCATTTGAGGTGAAACAGGGTGAAATTGTGGGTTTGCTGGGACCAAACGGAGCGGGCAAAACAACATCCTTTTACCAGGTGGTAGGGCTTGTGCGGCCTGATGAAGGGGAAGTATTCCTGAATGATGAGAATATTACTCCTTTACCGATGTATAAGCGGGCTAAAATGGGTATAGGATATCTACCTCAGGAGGCTTCCGTATTTCGCAAGCTAAGCGTAGAAGACAACCTGCTGGCAGTCCTCGAAATGACTTCCCTTTCAAAGCAGCAGCAACGGGAAAAAATGGAATCCCTGCTGGATGAATTCCGACTTCATCATGTACGTAAAAGCAATGGTGATGTATTAAGTGGTGGTGAGAGAAGAAGAACAGAGATAGCAAGGGCCCTGGCGGTGGATCCTAAATTCATTCTGCTGGATGAACCTTTTGCAGGTATCGACCCAATAGCCGTAGAAGATATACAGACTATAGTAGCCCGGCTTAAATATAAGAATATCGGAATTCTCATTACAGACCATAACGTAACTGAAACTCTCTCGATCTGCGACAGGGCCTACCTTCTCATAGAGGGCAAAATCTTCAAACATGGCACAGCTGAAGAGCTGGCTGCCGATGAACAGGTACGTAAGCTTTACCTGGGCAGAAACTTTGAACTTAAACGCAAGGACTGGATCCATGAGGAAGCACTTAAGGCCAGGGGTGAGGCGGACAGCAGTATTTAAGGCGCACCCTTAAAGTCACGAATATCCCTTATTTTGCCGCTTCCAATGAGCCTGTTAAGCCCAGCCATATCATCCCTTGCCCGGATGCGTCTTTGGCGCATTGAAGCCTGGAAAAACAACCCCCTGGATGCCCAGCGGGAGGTATTACAGGATCTTGTAACCTCTTCCCAGTACACCGAGTTTGGCCGCAAATACCATTTCCACGAATTATTCAATGTTCGTTCCTTTAAACAGGCGGTCCCGATACACGAATATGATGACCTGAAGCCTTATATCGAGCGCACCATGAAAGGCGAACAGAATGTTATCTGGAATACCCCTGTATTCTGGTTTGCCAAAAGCAGCGGTACCACCAGCGAGAAAAGTAAATTCATTCCCATCAGTGAAGAAAGCCTGGAAGATTGTCATTTTAAAGCCGCTAAAGATGTACTCACCATGTATTACCAGTTTAATTCGGATTCTGCACTGCTGACAGGTAAGGGACTGGTGATCGGTGGAAGTCATAATATCAACCCGATGAATACAGAAGCCCAATACGGGGATCTTAGTGCCGTTTTGTTGCAGAACACTCCATTCTGGGGTCACTGGCTGCGAACACCCGATCTCAGCATTGCGCTTATGGATGAATGGGAGAATAAGATTGAAAAACTGGCGGCCAGTACCATTAATGAGAATGTTACTTCCATATCAGGCGTGCCAACCTGGACACTGGTATTATTCAAACGTATACTTGAATTAACGGGGAAGAAAACAATGAAGGAAGTATGGCCTTCCCTTGAATTGTATATGCATGGCGGAGTTTCCTTCACGCCGTATAAAGAACAGTTTAGCAAACTGATCGGGAAAGACATTCACTACCTTGAAATGTATAATGCCAGTGAGGGTTTCTTTGCTGCCCAGGAACGACCGGGTGATGATGGCATGCTGCTGTTTACTGACCATGGCATTTTTATGGAGTTTATGCCAGTGAGTGAATATGGAAAAAATCAGCCCACAACCATCAGTCTGCAGGATGTGGAATTAGGTAAAAACTATGCTCCCGTAATAAGTACTAACGGAGGATTATGGCGATACCTGGTAGGTGATACCATTCAATTCACCTCTTTAAAGCCATTTCGGATAAAGGTTTCGGGCAGAGTTAAACATTTTATGAATGCATTTGGCGAGGAAGTGATCGTTGATAACGCAGATAAGGCTATTGCCATGGCCGCCCATAAAACTGGCGCGATCGTAAATGATTACACAGCAGCTCCCATTTATTTTTCTGATAATGCCAATGGCGCCCATGAATGGCTCATTGAATTTGAACAGGAACCCGCTAACCTGGATTCCTTTATCAATGAAATGGATATATCACTTAAAAGTATCAATAGTGATTATGAAGCCAAACGCCACAAGGATATTGCTTTACGGAAACCGGTTGTTCATTCCCTAAGAAAAGGAACATTCAATCAGTGGTTACACAGCAAGGGGAAACTGGGTGGGCAACATAAGGTGCCCCGGTTAAGCAATGAACGGAAATATGTGGAAGAAATTCTTACATTCACCACTTAATATAACTATCAAACCAAATCATGAAATTATTAGCAGGCAAATCAGCTATTGTTACAGGTGCAGCCCGTGGAATTGGAGAAGGTATTGCATTGAAATTTGCAGAACATGGAGCCAATGTGGCTTTTAGCTATGTGAGTGACGGAAGCGCTGAAAAAGCATCCGCCCTGGAAACAAAACTGAATGGAATGGGCGTAAAGGCAAAAGCATATAAAAGTAATGCCGGCGAATTTGCCCAATGTGAGACCTTTGTGAATGATGTATTAAAAGAATTCGGTACCGTGGATATCTGTGTAAATAATGCAGGCATTTCAAAAGACAACCTGCTATTGCGATTGACGCCTGATCAATGGGATGAGGTGATCAAGGTAAACCTGAACAGTGTATTTTATATGACCAAGCAGGTGATACGTCCAATGATGAAAGCGAAATCAGGCGCTATCATCAATATGAGCTCAATCATTGGTGAAATGGGCAATGCAGGTCAAAGCAGCTATGCTGCATCCAAATCCGGCATCATTGGTTTTACCAAGAGTGTAGCAAAGGAATTGGGCAGCCGGAATATCCGTTGTAATGCAATTGCTCCAGGTTTTGTAGAAACAGATATGACTTCTTACCTGAAAGATGGTGAAGCTGCTGATAAATATAAGGCAGGTATTCCGCTAGGCCGATTTGCGAGTACAGAAGATATTGCCAATGTAGCACTCTTTCTTGCTTCTGATATGGGGTCCTATATTACAGGACAGACGATCAGTGTTTGTGGGGGATTGAATATTTAGACAATTTATTGTGACAAGTACCAACCAGCTATTGAGCTCTAAAAAGGAAACAATTCTGTTCCTTTCCTTTTACCTGTTTTTCGTTTCACTATTCCTTAACCGTTTGGCCAGTTCTTATACAGCTGGCATGTGCGCAGTGGGAACTGCAGCGATCTTTTATAACACTTACCAGGAAAAGGTTCAATTGTTCAGAGAACGCAAGTACCTGCGATTCATGTTTGCCTTTGTGATTGTATTGCTATTCAGTTTTCTTGATTCAGATAATAAAACGGCAGGAACACAATTTCTTTTAAGGCGTATTCCTCTTCTGATTTTTCCTTTTACTATCGGGCTGATCAGTCTTTCTAAAAAACAGAGGGATATTATTCTTTTGGGAGCAGGAATAATAGTGAGTATAGCCTGCATGGCCACCCTGGGATATGCTTATTACCGGTTTAAACAGGAGAATAATTCTGTCTGGCTATACAATGATGCGCTTACCTACTTTATCCGGCAGCAATCAATCTATACTTCAGTAATTGTAAACATATCTGTTTATAGTTTTGTATATTATTTATTGAATTACCAATTATCTGGCTGGAAGCGGATCTTACTGATTATTGGTATAGGATTTTTGTTTGTGATAAGTTATCTGTTAGCCAGTCGCAACATGATGCTGATCCTTTACCTGACCATTTTTCTTTTTTCTCTCTATATTATTATTAAAAGGAGGAAATACATTGCAGGGATTGGATTACTGGTAGCGATTGTAATAATGGCGGGGGCTGTCTTTGTTTTCTTTCCCAAAACCATCAATCGCTTTAAAGAACTGGCTTTTACACAATTCAATTATGAAAGCCAGGCCAAAGAAAGCCACTACGCAGGGAATTTAACCCCGGATCTATGGAATGGTGCCAATTTCAGGCTGGCTGCATGGCCCTGTGGCTGGAAAGTTTTTAAAAAAAATCCTGTAATGGGTGTTGGAATAGGCGATAAAAAAGATGAGCTATTTAAAGTTTATGAGGAAAAGAAATTCATGTTTGCAATATCCACCGGTAAAAATGTACACAATAATTATCTCGATATTTTAATGAGTACGGGCATTATTGGACTATTCCTGTTCCTGGTGGGTTGGGCTATCCTTCCAATGATCAGGGTGATTAAAGGAAGAGATGAATTGGGATTTCTGATCCTAACTACTTTTTTGATCGCCATGCTAACGGAGAATTATTTTGACAGAAGCCTTGGCGCTTTATTGTTTGGTTTTTTTATTCCTTTCCTGTTAAGTAGGAACCATGGTGAGGAGGTTGGGCATTTTTAATGGTTGTCTTCCATGTAAAGCTCAATTGCTTTTTCAGTTTCCCCAATATATATCAGTTCTCCATTCTTCATAAAAGCTGCACGCTTACAATATTTTCTCACAACGTCCATGCTATGGCTTACCAATATAACCGTCTTGCCTTCGATCCAGGAACTTTCAAATACTTTGATGGCTTTTTCCTGGAATTTCATATCGCCAACGGCAAATATTTCATCGAGAAACATGATATCGGCTCCGGCGTTAACGGCAATGGAAAAACCAAGTCTTGCCACCATACCAGAAGAAAAATATTTGATCTTTGAATCCACAAATTCTCTCAGTTCTGCAAAGTCAATGATCTGGTCAAATATAGCATCAATCTCTTTGATCTTAAGTCCAAGCACGGAACCAGAAACATAGATATTCTCTCTGGCGGTCAATTCATGGCTCATACCAACCCCAAGGTTCATAAGCATGGTAGAACCATTGATCTTCATAGTTCCCCCATCAACAGGATAAACGCCAGCCAGTAATTTGACGAGCGTTGACTTTCCGCATCCATTCCGCCCTAACAGGCCTATGCATTCGCCACTTCTGATCTCGAGCGATAAAGGCTTGATAGCTTCAACTCTTTTCTTCTTTGGCGAATTAAACAGATTAAACAGACGCTGCTTGACACTATTATGGCTATCCTCTGTTATATGAAAGGTTTTGCTTATGTTTTTGGCAACGATGGCGAATTCCTGGTTTTTCATGGTATCATAGTTTTTCAGCAGCTTTAGATCCCAGTCTGTTTAATAGCAGCAAGCCTATTACGAGCAAAATTCCTGCATAAAGCCAGCCAAAAAAGAACAGTGTCCAGTCAGGTGCTTTATGGTACAGTAATACATTTCTTGCATTGATGATAACGCCTGAAAGTGGATTAATGAATTCCAGGCCAGGCAAAGCTTCCCTGAATTTATCAAGTTTAAATAAAATGGGTGAAAGCCAGAATCCAAGCCCCGTAATAACAATCCAAATCTGGGTAATATCTTTCGCAATAATATAAATATTCGAAAGGATCAGCGAAAAGGCTAGCGCAATGATCAACAGGTTCAGAAATATGGGTATAAAATAAAGTGCATTCCATGTATACGAGCCCACCCCTTTTTCAAAAATGTGAAAGTACAGGGTAAACATCAGTAAATTGAAAAAAAACCCTATACAATTACTGATAAGTGTGGAGACATATATCTCAATCTTATTCATATTTGTAAACTCATACAAATATTTTTTAGTATTGAGAATCTGAATAGTTCCTGTTGTGCATTCAACAAAGAAATTCCACATGATAAGACCGATAAAAAGAAAGGAAATAAAATTGGGTACACCCTGCTTCATGATTAGCTCAAAAGCCACATAGTAGATGACTATGTCGGAAACTGGTTTGATCAGTGCCCAAAGAAGGCCCAGCTTGTTTTCATAGTACCTAAGTTTGAATTCAATCTTGGCCATCAACCACAACCGTTCCAGTTTATTGGAACGCTTTACCCAATCTGTCACGATTCTAATAAGCATAGTCTGTTATTTTTTGAGCAGCTTATAGACCTTGTAAGCTATGTTTTTCATAAAACGATTACGCTTGATCAACCCGACCATCTTTCCTGCCATTTTCCCTCCGAAAGGAAGCCGGTCTGCCAGGTGGTAGTCAAGGGATGGGTTGTCCTGCGATATGCCTGGACCATTGGCATTGAGCAGGTTAGATACATCGGCGGCAAAAGTAGCGTAAAACTGTCTATGCTTCTCGCTAATATGTTGGTATAAATATAATTTTTTGGATGTGGAGATCGCCCTTATCATAGAGTCCGGACGTATTCTATAGTTAAACAGGGCCTCGGGTATGGCAATACCACCAAAGCCGGCAGCTAACAGGGAAATAACGCTATCATAATCCTCAAGCCCCTGAAAACTCATGGTTGAATCATTTTTTCCTGCAGCCAAAAAAGCCGCGCGCTTATAAACCAGGCTACTTGAATTTACGAGATTGTGATAAAGGATGATGGGAGGTTCTGGCTGAAAGGCAGGCCAGCTATTATTTGAATTTCCAAAATATCTTACCCAGCAACCAGCAAAATAAACATTGGAGTACTGGTTAAATACGGAAATGGCGCGAGAATAATATTCCGGCCGTACTGTATCATCAGCATCCAGAAAGGCAAGGAACTCACCATTGGCAGATTGCGCTCCCAGGTTGCGGGATTTTGCAAGGCCACCATTGGGAACATCTATAATTTTAATGTCCTGTCTGTTCCGATAAGTATTCAATTTTTCAATACTTATATCGTCCGTACTTCCATCATTGATGATGATGACCTCTCGTTCTTCATAGTCAGTTTTTAAAATAGAGTTGATGGTTTCATCGATATAAGCCCCCATGTTGTAATATGGAACAACTACAGATAATAGACCCTTACGAGAAGAAATCTGATCCACGAGTGGTGGAGCCGGTTTGTGGTGTACAAATGGGAAAACGGTGCGAAGGTTTTGGTGTGACCGAATCAGATTTTCTATTACCGGGATTTTTTTAGCATAAGTTATATCCGGATTATAGTTTTCATTTACCTTCTTTATTGCTGCAGAGGCAATTTTCTTTCTTTCTTCCCGATTCAATTGTAAGATATTTTTCAACTGGTCAAAAAAGGTTTGCGGTTCATTATGATCAAAGATGAAACCATCCAAACCGTTTTCAACCACTTCAGAATGACCACCCTGCTTTGAAACAAGCACAATCCTTCCAAGTGCCATCATCTCAAATGCCACATAAGGAAGGTTGTCATTATCACTGGGAATTATAACGAGTTCAGCCTTGGAAAGCCGCTGACCAATATCTGACGGTTTTACACGCGCCTCCATTTTCAGCAATCCACTTTCAATATATTTTTTAAATCGCTGTCTGATGATATCACCCATTGTTCTGCCTTCAGGATGATAGACTATATCCTGGCCTCCCAGCAGGTACAGCGGTCTGTCAAATCCCTCGTCCCATAATTGTTTGAAATAGGCCATCAGACGAAAGGCGCCTTTTTGTGCAGTGAGCTTTCCATAAAACACAATCTGATCAGGTACTGAATTACCTGCTTCAAACCTGCCATATGCCTTTCCTTCAAATGGGTTGGGTATAATTGAAACGTTCTTATTACTTAATTTGAATCTTTTGTCCAGTTCACGTATCATAAACTGGCTGGGTGAAATAACATGGTCTGCTGCCTGCAAACAAAACCGCTCCATTTCACAGATCCAGAAATTGGGATAACGGTACATGGGCACATGATTGTACTCCATATAGAGGAAAGAGGGAGAGTGCATGGTTATCAAAACAGGAATGTCTTTACACCAATCATACAGCATTAGCTTATACTGCAAAAGATAGTAAGCGATTCCCAGGTATTCCTGGGCTTCGATACAATCAGGCTTCCCTTCTTTTTCAATAAAATGTTTTACAATATGTGCGAATTCATAGCTGATATTGGTGGTATGTCCCAGAAAAGAAGAAGAGTTTGTACGCGAGGTATTGAACCGGATTATCTGTATCCCCTCTCTTTCCTCAATAGCAATATTATTGACCGAAGCATCATTCACAAATACGGAAACAGAATGACCTTTGGCAGCCATCATTCTTGCGGTAATAGCAGAATAAGTTCCTATTCCACCTCCAAAAAATGGAGGATATTCCGTTGTCAATAGCCAGTACTTCAATCCCTATATTTTTTAACGTCGTCCCTAAACAATGATTTCAGTGTTCTTTTACCCATAATCACTTTCAATACATGACCCATTTGCTTATACCATTTCGGCAATATCTCATACTCATTATTATAGTAATCCTGCAATTGCCTGGTTGAATGCTGTGACCTTAAAATATCCTGATATTGTTTCTGATTTGCCAGTTCCTTTTCGTTTAATAGGAGTTTTCTTTTAAGATAAGTTGTTTCCTTTTCAAGAAGCCTGCATTTAACGATAAGATCAGATAATCCAGTAAATTCTTTATCAAGCCCTAAATCTTCGGAAGCCAGGGACTTTAACAGATCATGCAGATTATCATTTGCTGTCAAAAGAGTAAAAAGAGTACCTGTACCAAAATGTCTAAGATTTAAAAATTCCCTGTACAATCGAATAGCTTCTTCCGGTGATCGTGCTGTAGAATAGTTTAGACTCTGGTTCAGTATACCAGGAATAGTATTTACAATTACTTCATCTAATCCCTGCAATTTGCAATAATCTTTAAGATGAATTTCGATCCCGGATAATATTTCGGGATTATCCCCCATTATATTAATCACGGGTTTGTTATCAATCCGAAGAGAGGAATCAAGGAAAAAAAATGAGGTTAGTAGCCGTATGGTTTCATGTGGCAGTTTCCCTGTCAGGGATAATGTTAAAGCTATTGGCAGGCGGGGGTTATCGATAGTGAATTTATAAATCTCTTTCAGCTTTATTTCATCCAGCGGATCCACACGAACGCTGAAAAACACATTTTCCTCATCAGGAAGCTGGTTCCCCAATAAACTTGTTTCATCTGCAACAAAAAAAATCCGGTTAATCATAATCCTTTTATCCCATAGCCCTGAGACGTAATCAGCCAGCTTAGTAATCGCTCCCAGGCGTGTGTATTGCTTCCACTATTTTCATCCATCACATTGCCTTTTTCAAGGCTGGAACGTATATCAAGTGGGTTATTTTTGGCAAAAAAGTTTTCCAAAGTTACTGCTCTAGCCCAGAACATAGTCCCGGCAATATACAGATGGTCTTTTGTATATATTTTATACTGGTCTTGCAAATTCAACAACTGGCGCTTATTATTGCTTTTGTAAGATTGATCTGAATGATCCCATTCATTAAGAATGCTTTCTGCAGCTGCTACAATTCCGATATTCTTATTGTTTTGAAAGGTGGTTACAGCCTCCTGAATAAATACTGGATCAATGATCCGAAACAACTTTCTTTTCCATTCTTCGTTCTGAATCTTATACGGGCTTTTTTTGTCCTGCAGGAATATTATATATTCACTTGCCAAGCCTGCATTTGAGTACGCATCCATCAAAATCATTTTACCTCCCAGGTCTTTACCCTGGTTGGAAGATTTGCAGACAATAAGGTTTTGCAGGACCCTGGATTGGGAGGAATCAAAAGTTACAGCTTCAGGGCTTTTTTCATCAAGAGTATAAATGCTATCTCCTACTATATTATAGAAAAGGTTAAAGGGAACATTCATTTTCTCAGAAAAAAGCTTCATCCACTTCTCGTGTTGACCATAATAATTATGGAAAAAAATTGAACAAGTGGTATCCTTCATCTTCTCACAATAAATTAAATTGTGCCGTTTCGATTATACAGGCTCAGCGATGCTTTTATTTAGAATATCCTTTTTTTGCAATTATGAAAACCTGTTCTCCTCCAAGATAACCAAATTCATGTGACCAGATAAATAACGCATACGCATCTTCAAATCCCGCTTCACGCAATTGCTTCATAATTTCCCAACCAAACACAGTAAAGCACAATATACCCTTTTCTGAAACCGGGTCGCCATGATATTCAGGCTCCATCAGATGAATAATATTGCCTTCCCTGTCCAGCCTGGCCCTGACAAGATTCTTTTCAATATTCCTGTCAAAAGGAAAACTTCCGAGGAAGAGTCCTCCCGGTTTTAGTACCCGAAATGCCTCTGAAATTGCTTTCGGATAATTGGGTATATGTTCAAAGCATTCAAATGTCAGGTAATGATCAATAGAATCATCTTCAAATGATAACGCGGTCATGTCTTCATGACAAATCCCATCTTTGATTGAGCCTGATATGAGATCATTACCCAAATATTCTGATCCAATAAGATTCCGAAAGCGACTATTTAAAAAGGAGAACAATGGAGTTACCTGTTCAGTTATATAAATTTTACTTTCAGGGTAAGGAGATAACTCAAAATCAAGAATATGGACGGAGGCCCTTAATCTGTTATTAAGGCCGGTAGATGGGCAAATAAGCCGCTCCCTCCAATTGATATCCTTTCCATTGGAAAATAAATAATCTACCTTAAAATCCACGAATTGACCCGCAGGATAAGAAATCCCTTTAACAGTAAAATCCCTGGCAGGATTACCAGCTATCTTCGCCTCCACCTGCTGCATGTAGGAATAATTGGTCTTGTTTTTTTCAACATGATCAATATATTCCTGCAAAGATCTGATTCTAAATACTTTCATTTTTTCTATTTGAATGCTCCCGTTTCCAGTTTTCATCTAATGTTATGAAAAGATTTGACATCTGTTCATTTAGCGAGCGCTGATGTTTAACTGTCGTATCGAGGATCAATCCGCAGGCAAACAATAAAATACCGATTATTTCAAGTGCGGCCGATAATATAGCGGAAGGTACACGAAGAATAAACCCTGTTCTCAGGAATTCAAGAATAACAGGCGTACCTATGGCAAAGCCGGCAAGAACCAGGATGAGGCTGGACCAGGAGAAAAAGATCAAAGGCTTATAATCTTTAAAAAGCCAGAATATGATTTTTACTACTTTGAAGCCATCGCGGTAAGTATTCAATTTTGAAACACTTCCCGTGGGCCTGTCTCGATAATCAATTGGGACCTCAATTATGCGGAAATTATTATGCAGAGAGTAAATACTCATTTCAGTTTCAATTTCAAATCCCTTGCTTAAGACAGGAAAAGTTTTTGCAAAATGCCTGTTCATTATCCTGTAGCCGCTCATTATATCCTTAAGTCTGGATTTAAATAAGGTATTAATGAGTCTTCTGACAAGATTATTTCCAAAGCTATGGAATGCCCTTTTGTTTTCGTCGGAATAACGCCCATTGGAAATTCTATCACCAATAACAATATCTGCCTCATTTGCCAGAACCGGCTTCAACAGTTCATGGATGGACTCCGCAGGATAAGTATCATCACCATCTACAAGAATATAAATATCACTATCGATATTCTTGAGCATTGATCGAACAACATTTCCTTTTCCCTGACGAGATTCCCTTACTACATTTACGTTTGCTGATTTGGCCATTTCGTAGGTGTTGTCCCTGGAGTTATTATCATATACATAAATATCCGCTCCTGGAACTTCCTTCCTGAATCCATTAATGACCTGTTGAATGGTCATCGCTTCATTGTAACAGGGTATGAGAACAGCTATTTTCATATTACTTTTTCTTCTCCAATTCCTGGATTAATACAAAATAAGGCACGCTATTGGGCTTTTCAATCTTCAATTTATTATCTTCTATTGCCATAATTTTATTGAGCCCGAATCTGTTATTGGTTGTATGTTTAGTACCGTTTATCGTAATCTCATATTGTTGGGGCAGAAAATCCCACGAATAGGCGAAGGCGGCTTCCCTGACAAAGATTTTCAGATCATTCCCGGTATTATATTCAAAACTATTTGCTAATCCTGGCGGATTCTCATCCCTGATATATTGTACTGTAGTCTTAATTGAATAGGCACTTGTATCCAGGTATTTAATCTCCAGAAGGAAAACAGGCTCACCCACATGCATAAAGTCTGGATAAACATCATACATTTTAGTTACCAGGAAGCCTTTGCCGTTTAATGTTTTAATTTGGTCAATATTAAAGGCCTCCATTGAGCAAACGGACATTAAAGTTTTTTTACGGGAAAGATCTCTTAACTTTTTTTCCATTTCCATAACCAATTCCGGGGTACGGCCGTCAGGCTGCAGATCATATATTGGTATACTTCCTTTTAAAATTTTTGCCAGTCCGTCCTCAGGAAACGGTGCTGTATTCACAAATCCTTCTACCTTATCAAGTGCTCCTGCAGGATCATTTATTTTTCCGTGATCCCGGAAAAACATTGCAGCATTCCTTTTGATTCCACGGCCATCGGACATTAAAGCATTGTAATCGTGCCAGGAAAGGTTATAATGGGTTACATATATATTTTTGAATGTAATAAAGGACTGTAAAAAGATTGCGAAGAATAAAAGTATAGCGAAAGCTCTTTCCAACAGTCCGTAAAAAAGAAGCAGTAAAATAACCCCATAAAGTATCTCAACAATAGCTCCATACCTGAAATAGCCTGTTGTAATTACGCAGGCATAATCAAATAAAAGTGCAAGTAAGGCAATATGAGCGATCAGTTGCAATAAGGGGTTCGCCTGACCCATCTTTTTTCTCACAAAATAAACCAGGATAACAATGAGACTTATGAAATTTCCCACTAACAGACGATAACTGAAAATATGCCATTCATTGCATCTTTCGGGATTCCGCAGGGTAGCAATATGAAAAGTGAATAGCTCATACCACTCTTTTATGCCGTATCTCTCATCCCTGAACCTTTTCGCGGGAAACAGCCTGGAATGGAAAATATCATTATAAAAAGGAAACATTGGACTACCCGTATCCATCAGGTTATAGACAAAGTAAATCAGTGGGAAGATTAAAAGAAGCAAACAGCTTACGAAATAATCCTTCACCTTAAATTCGCTCCGGTTTTTTATTAAATAGAAAAATGAAATTATTCCCACATACGGCAGAAAAGTCAATTTATAGGCTATACAAATAGAACCAAGCAGGAAAAAAACAACATGGCGGAATTTCCCAGACCTGCCTGAAGGAAAAAAATAAAGGTGAATTAATTCCAGTAAAAGAGGAACTCCTATAAGATCAGATTTGTAGGAGCCTATCGTAAATAAAGTATTGTCTGCGAAAATCGTGAACAAACAAAATAATGCAATTGGAATACGCGGAAAACGCCTATCAGGGAGACAGGCTGCAAACGCTTTTTTCAGGAAATCATACACAGAAAAAATGATAGTAATCAGAAGGAACGTATTGAATATCGTACCCATTCTGTATCCCAGCACATAGCGAAACAACTTGCTTATTCGTTCTGCCAGGGGAAATAAATAAGAACGGAATGCTCCTGGAGCAAAACTTATGGAATTGTCCCTTAGGTCAAAATCCTGCAAATACATTTCATAATGAAAAATATCATAATTCATGTCAGGGTAAAGGGCGCGGAACAGACCCAGTAATATAACCGGGGAGGATACCAAAAACAGCAATACCCATTCTGATTTATCTGCCCCTCCGAAAAGGGATTTAAAAGCAGGCAATTTTTGGCCATAATTCCTCCTGTAAATAATAGCGGCTATAAATAGCAGAATAACGCTCAATATCCAACAATACATTCTATTGTTAGACGTGACTATATGTAAACTATAAAAGATCAGATTAGCCAGATCTGAAAACCAGGCTATCAGGCTAATGAGTAACAGGAACAGTATGAAAGGTTTTCTCATAAATTAATTGTTCGGGCAGCCTTTTGATTATGAGGCATGTTCGAAAAGCGCGTATTGGTTGAATCCGATTTGAAATTTTTTATACTTTTTTACCCTAAATCCATTCTTGTGGGCCAAATCATGAATTTCTGCCCTGTTCCAGTAATGTTTATGCTCTTCTATATTTTCCTTATCAACAATTTTTATTGCGGCCATGAATTCCAACACTGGTTTGGCCATTTTCGTTGGTGTGGTCAGAAAAATCTGGCCTCCGGGATTAAGTTTTGACTTGAATTTATGAAATATGGAAAATACATCGGCAATTTCAATATGTTCAATTACAGCCAATGCTACTATGGTATCAAATGTTTTGCCTTCCATAGGAGCATGATCATAATTTACAACTGTATAATCTCCCTTGATGTATTCTCTCAATTCTCCTTCATTGCCTCCAAAATCCAATACATCCCCTTTTAAAAGGGGTATAACCTTTTTAAATCGTTGCTTTTGTAAAAAACCTTCAATAAATCTTGAACTGTTGATCATAATATTTCCTTATACTAAAAATTATTAAAAAAATTCCATAAAATACGACTGACTCCAGTCACCTTCTTTTCTGCCATAGGATACAAGGGAACAAATCCAGCTTTCTTTTAATTGATCTGTTAACTATAGGCACGGACCGTATCCAATCCAAGTATATACATAAGATCACCGGTTTTTTTATCTTTTAGGGTATTTACATTTTCGGGAAAAGCATACCATATTCTGGCATCAATCTGGTCTTCCCTAAATTCATGATCAGGCCTGTACTCAGCTATAAATGCCCAGGATTTTCCCGGAATAGGCAGGATTTGAAATCCTATTGAGTCTACAACCGTCTGCAGGCCTTTAATTGACCATCCCATTATGTGACCGCGTTTATAGGGATCGAGATAGCCAATGTCTTCATTTTTGATATAGTGAGACAACCCTGTGTTAAAAATGTATATACTGTTCGGCCTTGATTTTTGTGCAAGATCGGTGAACAATTGTTTCACCATGGAGGGAGTAAGATGTTCAATCACCTCAATACAGCAACCCGCATCGAAAGAAATATCAAAACTTGATAACGGGCCTCTCAGATAGTTTTGATTGGTTGTACAATATTCGTCTGCCGGCGGGAATAATTCATTAGCATAAAATACCTGGGAGGAGGGTAATTGGTATTGCAGGGAATCCAAAAGATAGCCGGGTCCAGACCCGATATCAAGAAATTTAGAGATTGGAAGCCTTGCATAGAGAAATACTTCTGCCACTCGTGCTAGTGATGTTCCCCAGGAGCGTCCCCTGGCCGCATAGAGCTCTTCTTTCCAATAGATCTCATTATATTCAACTATACCTTTGCCAGCGTCAATTCCTGCCAATACGTCAGGGGATGCAAAGATTACCTCGCAGGAATTACATTCCTGATAAGAAACATCTCTTACGCTCATAAATAGTTTTGTATCCTCTGAATTACAGACAGCACACTGGTTTATACTCATTAGCTGGAAATAATTTTGGGTTCTAATTATTTGATCAATTCACCTTCCTTCTTTTTCCTGCCGGTCAACTCATCCAGAATACCCATAAATTCGGCTTTTACCGTTTCCACATAGAAGTGCTCATAGATATATTTTACTTCGTTTTGGCTAAATGTGACCAATTCTTCATCAGTTGCTACATATAACCTTGTCACCTCATTCGCAAAATCTGCAGGATTATCTTTGGGAGCCAGGAATGAAACATTTCCTGGCAGACCTTCTGTCCCAAATGAAGTAGATACGATCGGTACCCCATTGTACATTGCCTCCACGGTCTTTCCCTTTACACCTGCGCCGTACCTCAGTGGAATCACTACCAGTTTTATTCCAGCATATAATTTTGTCAACGCTTCATCTGAAACATAGCCCAGCACATCAATATCAGATGCTGCAAGAGATGTAACTTCGGCCGGTGGATTTGATCCCGCAATAATAAAACGCGCACCTTTCACCTCCTGCTTCACAAGCGGCCATACTTCTTTTACAAACCAGATTACCGCATCAACGTTGGGTACATGGGTGAACCCCCCAATGAATAATATATCTTTTTTACTGGAGAAATCAGTAAGCGCCTCAGGTATTCTATCAAAAATGTATGGCTTAATCGGATAGACCCTGTTATTTACACCAAGCTCCTTTATAAGGTCACTTTCTTCTTTGCTGGGCGCCAGCACCACATCTGCTTTACTAAATAAAGACGTTTCAACATCTTTCCACCTGGCAGCTTCATCCAATAACTCTTTTTTATTTTCTACCTCGTACTGCTTTGCCATCCGCACATAATGCAGGTCATGTCCATAGTATAATATCCTGGCCTTAGTATTTTCTTTAATGAAATCTATGTATTTAACGGAAATATGCGGACGATTCAATAATACATAGTCAAATTCATCATGATTATTCTTTATCCATTTCTGCCAGTGATTCCAGTACCATGGGCCGTAGAGCACTTCAATACCCATTTGTTGCAGAACAGTAGTATAAGGCTCATGCCGGTAAAAATTATCTCCAATGAATTTTACATTAAAATCCAGGGAGACAAAAAGCTTCAGGTACTGGAATACAGTTCTTGACCCAGCGTCTTTATCAAATTGAGGGACATAGTGATCTACAACGAGTATTGTCTTTTTGGACCGGCTACGGTCACGTGCAACGAAAACATGTTCACCGTTTGGGAACTGTTCATGCTTCAACTCTTCTTTCCATTTCTGTTTGAATTTTTCCAGATTGAGCATTTGATATTGCTTGGTGCCTTCGGTTGTATTGGTTCCATGGGTCAAGCCTTCATAATGGACAACTACAGAAAGGGGTTGATAAATCACTTTATAACCAAGTCTACGGATACCGAAGGCGAGGTCAGAATCATCAAAATAGGCGGGAACATAACGGAGATCCAATCCCTGCAGCTTTTCCCAAAGTTCCCGGCGCACAAGATTACTGGCGCCGCTGATATAATCAGCCTCCTTTACATAATTATACTCTGGTAAATCCGGGTCTGAACCTCTTCCATAGTTCCAGCCACTGGCATCTTTCCAGACTATACCACCGGCTTCCTGCAGGCTACCATCTGGATATACCAGCTTTGAACCTACAAGTCCTGCTTTAGGATCAGCTTCCATCACCTTCACAAGGTTGATCAGCCATCCTTCAGTTACAGTAGTGTCATTATTCAGCGTTAAAATATATTTACCTTTTGCTTTAGATGCAGCATTGTTCACATTTTTTATGTATCCCAGGTTCTCTGGATTACGTATATAATTTACATTAGTAAAGTATTGAGGCAGTTTCTGTGTATCATCAGTAGAAACATTATCTCCAACAATTATCTCAAAAGGAACCCCATCGTTGTATTTATGTATTGATAGCAGGCAATTTCTCGTAAACTCCCAATTATTATAGGCCGGCATTACGATTGACACTTCGATCTTATCAAATACCGGGAAAACAACTGGCCATTTCATATGCTCTTCCGGCACAATAACGGGTTGAGCTACCACAGGCTTTGTTTCCTGTTCGGCAACCACAGTAAATACCTTTTCCGGGTTCTTATTTCTCTTCAGAACCTGGAACCATTTCTTCAATGTTTTATACCTGCCGCTTTCTTCAGGAAGCAGTTTCCCTTTTATTTTGTAATAAATGGATAACATTTTCCATCCTTCGGAACCATAGATATGATCCAGGGTTTGCTGCAATAATAATTTTTGAGTCTCAATCCGATAAGAATTATTGCTCTGTTCCTGTACCTCCCTGCTTAATTTTGATATTTCCTCTGACAACTCGGCAATTTCTTTTTCCTTCTTTCTGATATCTTCTTCCGATTTAATCTGTATCTGCCGGATTTCTACATTCAGTTCAGCCTGCATTCTGCTTTTTTCTGCCTGCAGATTATCCTTTTCCTGGTTTAATTTCAGGTTCCTGTTGGAAAGATTTTCAGTAATAGTCTTTTCTTCATCTATTTTTTTCTGAAACTCCTTTAACTTTGTCTGGTTTTCCTTATTTGCTTTTTCCGTATCCTGGAACATTTTGTCCCTGAGGATAAGCAATTGCTCTAACTGTGTAATAATATCGTTCTTTACCCTTATCACGCTTTCACTATCCTGGTGTAATTTTTCCCGCAATACCATCAGTTCATCAAACTGTTTGATCACCGCATTCTTTTCAGCAATAACTTTTTCCTTCTCATTAATAATTTTTTCGTTATTCTCTCTCGCCTTGTTTTGCTCCGCTATTAACCCTTGCATCTGTTCAACCTCAGCGGCAGATCTCCGTCCCCAGGCACCCAGTTGCTCTACTTCATCCTGTAACTGAACAATCCTTTCCGTTAGATCAAAGAAAGATTTATTTCCTTCAACCACCACGCTTGAAATATCAGGCAATTGCTTTTTTTCTGATTTGCCACAAACAGCCAGAAGATATTTACCCTGCAACCGGAAATGGTCTTTAACAATAGGTAAGGAAGGCACAGGTGATTGCTCAATGTATTTTTCCTTATTGAATACCATACTCACAATTTCCTGTCCCTGGTTAAACAACTCAACCCGGGGAAAATTCTGTTTAAGCAGGGAGACAAAGGCAGCCTCATCCAGTTCCTTAACGTGAAATTCATTGATATGATTGAACCGGTCGGTATAATTAGCCTTATTGGGTGTTGAAATAATAAGTATGCCTTCCTTTTTTAATACCCGGCGTATTTCCTGAAGAAATTTTTGCTGCGCTTCGTCATTTACGTGCTCCAGTGTTTCAAAACTCACAACAACATCTACACAGGCATCTTCAAGAGGCATAGCTACAACATTGCCGGCCTTGAAACTGAGATTATCTTTTACATATTTTTCTGTAGCATGAGCTACAAGTTCCTCATTTATATCTACTCCAATAACTGAAGCAGCTCCTGAAGCAAGTATATTGGAGCCATATCCTTCACCGGATGCAATATCCAAAACATCTTTATTAGCTACCAATGGCAGGATTGTGTTATACCGCTGAAGGTGCTCAATTGCAAGCTCTCTGTCTTCAGACAATTTCCTGTACTTCTCGTCAGGAACAAAGAACTCTCCTGTAAATTTCATAGATATATTTTGAATTTCTTGTTGAACATTAGACCGGGTTATTTTAATGACAGCATATGTCTATAATAGACAGCTAACTGATCCCAGGCTTTTTCTTCATTCCAGTTGCCGCACATTTCAACAGCAGGGAATAAATTTATTCTGGCTAAAGGTTCGTCAAAATTCTCCTGCACATAAAAGTTTACCTCATGGGCGAAACCCAGTCTCTTTCCAATTTCAAGGGCAAATTTCAGTGTGAATTCTCTTTGGGTGGCAGCATAACCTCCCGGATTGATACTCGTAATCCCTTTGCTTTCCTTCTCCACTGCCAATGCATATGCACAGGCAAGCAGGTCTACATGAATATTATCACGTACATAATCCGGTGTTTTCACGGATGGAGTGATGCCTTTTGCCCAGTTTTGCACAAGGTAATTACAAAATCTTGGCTCTTCGTATGGGCCAAAAGGGTTGGGAATAACAAACTTGGTCAGCGTGATATCCTGTTTCCACGCCCAATAGCGGAAAGTTTCCCAGGTAAAAGTTTTAGATAATCCGTATGGTGAAAAAGCAACGAGCGGATCTGAGCCCTTTCCTTCATTTGCTTCAAATACGCTCCCTGTCAATACAATTTTATTCACGCCTGCCTGTTTTGTACGGACCATGAATTCCTGGCAATGATTCGCATTTTCGGCAACCGCACGGCCTACATCAAAAGACAGGCTTTTATAATCCTCTACAAAAGCGCCGTGATGACATACCGCCTCAAATTTTTGATCAAGCAGATCGAGAAATTCTTCTGTCCCAAAAGAATAATTCCATAAACAGGAAATGGCAGGAAATTTTTCGAGCAATTCAATTCTCTGCTCTCTTAGACCTGAATAAGCAATTCTGGATTTGGTGAACGTCAGAGTAAGCTGATGCCCTTTTTCCGCTAAGGTTTTTGCGAACCAATATCCGGTGAAGGAGCTGGCTCCTGTCATTAGGATCTTCATATCAGGTTCTTTAGGGTATCAACACCATGATACTTTGGATCAAAATCCGGCCAGTTTTTGTCCTTATCTGAAATCTCAACAGGTTGTATTGGCCAGTTGATGCCAAACCTGGGGTCATTATAACGAATACCTCTTTCAAGATCCGGGGCATAGAAGGAACTTACGAGGTAGAGGGCTTCTGTATCATCCTGCAGGGTCACAAAACCATGCGCGAATCCTTTCGGTACATACATCATGGACCTGTTTTCAGCATTTAGCTCTGCACCAAATGATTTCCCGAATGTGGGTGAATCAGGGCGCAGATCAAGGATCATATCAAATAGAGAACCCCTGATGCACCGCACCACCTTCACTTCTCCAGATGGCTCTAATTGATAGTGCATGCCCCGAAGCGTTCCTTTTGTAGCGGTAAGCGAATTATTGATCTGTACAAAATGAGTGACGAGGTTATGCGCCCTATATTCATTCTCGCAAAAGAATCTTGCAAAGAACCCCCTGTGATCCCCTTTCTTTTCAAGATCGATCAGGAAGGCGCCTTTCAATGGTGTTTCGGTGAATTTCATTGCAGCTTAATTTTAATAAACCCATTCCAGGTTATTGTTCATCTTGTTGGTGGCCATATGTTTTTCCAGCACCTTCAGGCGTATTAATTGTGATTCTCTGAAATTGGCGTCATTGAATTGCATGTGCTGTAAGCCATCCCTTATTTCTTTGGCAGATTGCACGAGATTGGTAATGGGAATATACTCCGGGGCCAATTGATTGAATAATGAAAAATCAACCCGGTAGGAGCGCTTATCTGGTGGAGCATTTTTATTGATTGAAATCTCAGTACCCGGGATGATGGATGAAACTGTTTCTGCAATATCTCTTACCTGGTAGTTAAAATCGTTATGACCGATATTTATCGCTAAAAACTTTCCTGCATCCCTGCTTCTCAACAGCGCCCATTCCATTGCACGTGACATATCCTTTACATCAATCAATGGCCGCCAGGGAGATCCGTCACTGAGAACGGTTATCTTACCAGTAGCAAGTGCTGAAGCGATGAAATCATTCAGAACAAGATCAAGACGAATTCTGTCAGACATTCCACAGGCTGTAGCAAACCGAAGAGCAGTAATGACCATATCTGACTGCACAGATACTTTTTCCAAACCAATCTCTGTATTCACTTTTGATTTGGCATAAGCAGTGAGAGGATTCAGTGCATCCTTTTCCGTTTTGGCTCCTCCTTCTGCAAAACCATATATACTGCAACTGGAGGCAAATACAAATTTCTTTACTCCTGCCGCGGATGCCTTAATTGCCAGGTCCACACTTGCCTTGTGATTGATCTCATCCGTCACCTGTTCAAATTTATTGCCCATCGGGTCATTTGAAACAGCGGCCAGATGAATAATGGCATCAAAGCCTTTCAAAAAGCTTTCCTCAATGTTCCTTACATCTTTAAAATACTGTACATCGGTGTAAATATCGGGGGAATAAACTGCGTCAGTGAGGCAGTGCGCAAAGAATGCACTGTCAATACCCGTAATAGAATAATCGGGATGTCTTTTTTTCAGGTGTTTGGTTAGAACAGGACCAATATATCCCAGGTTTCCTGTAATTAAAATTTTCATCGGTTATATTGATTCTAATTATAGAACGAGAGTTACCATGTTTTCCATGGAGCTTTTCCTTTGTCCCACAGATCTTCGAGATATTTTTTATCCCGGAGAGTATCCATAGGATGCCAGAAGCCATTATGAAAATAAACGGATAACTCGTTATCTTTTGCCAGGTTTTCCAATGGCTCTTTTTCCCATACTGTTGCATCACCATCTATATAATCCTTGACTTTCGGGGACAGTACAAAAAAGCCTCCATTGATCCATCCGCCATCACCTTGCGGTTTTTCCATAAAGCCGGACACCTTATTCTGTTCATATCTTATTGCGCCAAATCTTCCAGGGGGCTGCACAGCCGTAACAGTAGCAAGTCTTTTTTCTTTTTTATGAAGGTCAACAGTAGCTGTTATATCAACATCACCCACGCCATCACCATAGGTTACAAAAAAATATTCATCCTCTTCTACGTAAGGAATGATACGTTTGATGCGGCCTCCTATCATTGTTTCTTCACCTGTATCAACTAAAGTTATTTTCCAGGGTTCAGCCTTGCTTTGATGTACCTGTGTCTGGTTAGTGGTGAGGTCAATAGTTACGTCAGACGTATGGAGATAATAATTGGAAAAGTATTCTTTGATGACATATCCTTTATAACCCAGACAAATGATGAATTCATTGATGCCATACGTGGAGTATGATTTCATGATATGCCATAAGATAGGCTTATAGCCAATTTCGATCATCGGCTTGGGCTTCACAGTTGTTTCTTCAGAGATACGTGTGCCCAGCCCACCAGCCAGTAGAACTGCTTTCATATTAAAGCCGCAAAAATAGAATAATCCTGGCTAAGTTGTGTAATTATAGAGAGGGAAATTGGTATTGTTACCAACATTGTAATTACACGAACATCAATGAGATCACCTGCCTTTTGTAAAATTTTTCTTAAGCTTTTCTCTTAAGGTACCCAGGAGACTTCGGTTCTCATATGTTCTCTTGTACCATTCTATATCCTGCTGCAACCGTGACATATCATTCAGCAGTTTATTGATCAATTGACGATTTCCTTCGCTATTTCGCATGCATTCTACCAGCTTGCCGTTGATCTCCAGTATAATCTTGTTCTTCTCCTCAACCAGTCCATGAAGACGCTGAATTTCCTGTTCCTGTCGATCAATGGTGTTCTGTTTCGCAGCAATTTCAGTATCCAGCTTTTGCTCAATCATCTCTAGCGATTGCTGGAAATCATCCATCTTGTCCAAGTCTGATACGGAATGTGATTTCACCGATATGGAATGCTTCATGCAGTAAGGTTTTATTAATATCCGAAATTCCATTTCACTTTGCCGCCCATTACCTTTTGCAACGATCCGGCATATAATTCCCTATAAGTTTTGAAATTTTCCTTTACATTGAACTCTGCCTGGCAAATCTCGGCGGAGAAGGTCCCCATCACATCCAGCATTTCCCGGTTATTATAATACTGCAGGATCTTTACATTGGCTTCTGATGCCTTGGTAAACAAATCACCATTGATGCCTTTCTTTACAATATCAATATTGCCGGTACAATTGCTAAGCAATACTGGTTTCTTCAATGCCAATGCTTCCAACACCGCAAAGGATAATCCTTCATAGTGGGAAGTAGACAGGTATAAATTGGAAGCAGCCACCAGATCATGAACTTCCTTATTTCCTATCCATCCTGTAACAGTAATATTTTTTGCAGTAAAGTATTTCTTGTATGTGCCATCACCGATCCAGATAAATTCTACCTGCTCCATGTCCTCGAAGTAGGTAGCGATCTCATTAAAGAGACGGGGGTTTTTCTGCTTTTCAATACGGCCACTGGTTACTACCCTGAACTTGTCACGGGCATTAATGTTGATGGCTGATTTCTGTTGCTGGCTGATGTTAATGCCATTGTTGATATAACCGGCATTAATTCCCAACTTAACAAACTCTTCGAGTTCAGACGCTGAGCAACAAACTACATTTCCTCCCAGGCGATGACCTACTCTTTCCAGTTGCTGATAGAAATAACGGGCCAGTCTATTCGGAGCTGAAAGGAATGAAGCACCATTGGGCGTGTAGAAAACATTAGTGACTCCAGCCATTTTGCAGGCCGCCCTGCCCAATAAACCGCTTTTTGAAGAATGCAAATGAACAGCATCAACCAGGTTCTTACGTTTCAATCTGCGCAAGATCTTATAGAGTTCTGCTAAAGCCAATAAATCTTTGAGGGGGTCAATAGAACGTTGTGCTGAGCGCCACTTGATAAAGCGCACATTCTGTCGAGGGAAGCTTTTTTTAACTTCCCTGGCGCTCATTTCCTTTTTTCTTTCACCATGAACGATGATATGCATATCATCCGGCATGGCTTCAGTAAGTGATTTAACGAACACCGCAATTCCAGCAGCAAATGGTTCTACTATATGGACGATTATCATAGGTATTAATACAAGGTTCTGGCACTGAATCTGATGTCAATTCCAAAAAGATTACATTAATTAAGTGTTAAAATCTTGTTAAGGTGTTTTGTAGCCCTTGCTACTCAATCCCTAACGAAAAGCAAGCATTATTAGTATAAAACGGAAATGACAAGGCGAATCTTTCAAACGTTGCACAACTGTCTGCCTTTAAGAATTTTCAGTGGCAAAAGTAATCGTTTCGGTACTAAAAAGAGAATACCTAACCTGATAATTGATATAACCTTAAGAAACCGGTTATTCCCATAGTAATTTACAACTTTTTGTCTAGCAATTAATTGTTTACCCCTATTTCTAAAAGAAATTCCGGTCTTTTCTATCCGTGTGGTAACTAATATCCTTCTATCAACAAACGTTAGCCCGTCACTCATTAACTTCCAGAATAAGGCATAATCCTCAGCCAGCTCAAAATTTTCAGGATATAATCCCACCCTTATCGCGGCATCTTTCCTAAAAATGACAGTCGGATGCATAAACACATTTCGATAATACATGGCTCGCCGGATGTCTTTGTCCTCAGTTGGTGTTTTATACACATACCTGTCATTGGAATTCCTGCCTACAAACAGGCACCAGCTTCCCGCCAGAGCCACCTCAGGATGGGCGTCCATATAACTGACCTGGATATTAAACCTTTCCGGGTCGCAGGTATCATCACAATCCAGCCTGGCGATGTATTTCACGGAAAGATTATCCCTGATCCACAATAATCCTGTGTTCAGGGCATTGGTAATCCCCTGGTTTTTTTCAAGGCTAATTATTTTCACTGGTAACTGGTTTGAAACTTCCTTCTCCTCAATTGGTTCGGTACTTCCATCATCTACGACCAAAACGAGGAAACGGTTGGGTGGATATTTTATGGAGGAAAGGGAATGGATCAACCCTGCCTTGTTGTTATAACAGGGAATCAACAAACAAAAATCCAGTTCCAGTTCTTTGTTTTCCATCATGATGTTGGGACAAAATAATTAATTTCCTTTTTTCCGTACGCTGAGATAATAATGCCAGAGGATCATGGTTGCAACAGAACGGTAAGGTCGCCAGACTTCCGCCATACTGATTATTTTTTCCTTGCCCGCCTTTGCAGAAAGCCCTTTTACTTTCTTAAAGGCGTTTATCATTGCCAGGTCACCATGAGGAAACACATCTGAACGCTGGAGTGCAAAGAGCAGATACACATCAACTGTCCAGTCTCCAATGCCCTTCACTTTTTTCAATATGTCCCGTATATCTTCATCATGATGATCCACCAGTTTCTTCAGTCTTATTTCTTTGGATATAAAAGCCTTTGCCAGTTCCCTGGCATATACCGTCTTTTGCCTGCTAAAATAACAACTGCGCAATTCCTCATCAGTTAATGCCAATACCCTTGCAGGCGTGATGGATTTTATTTTATTCTTCAGCCTGGTATACGCTGCCCATGCAGAGGCTAGTGAAACCTGCTGCTCCAGAATGATCAATATGAGTGTCTGAAAGGAATTGGTCCTTCTCCACATGGGAGGGTAACCATACTGCTTGATAATTTCGCTGAGCGCTTCATCCTTTCGCGCCAGCTTTCTGCAGATATCAACGAAATTATCTTTATGAAAAACGGAGATTTGCTTTTTCAGGACTTTTTCTTTTTAAAGGATGCGAGGGCATTCTTTGTGAAATCGCCAAGCACCAGTTTACCACTAATGGCAGCTCTTTCCAGTAATAATTTATCCCAATCTTCTGTTCCTTTCCAAAACACTTTCTTTAATTCCTCAATAGCTGCGGGGCTTGAATGCACAAGCGTATGAGCCAATCGCGCAATTGATTCATCCATTCCTTCAACGGTTGGATGCAGCTCTGAAAAAAGACCTTTCTTCCTTGCCCAATCAGCATTCCTCCATTGAGTGGCATCAATTGCCAGTTGTGAATAGGCAGACAATCCAATCTTTCTTTCAACAGCCGGGCCCACCACAAAAGGCCCGATGCCAATTGCCAACTCACTTAATTTGACGTCAGCACCTTCCGCGGCAATGGCGTAATCAACAGCTGCTGCAATTCCAACTCCTCCACCAACACATTTGGCATGTATGCGGCCAATGATGATTTTTGGACATATCCGCATGGCATTGATCACATTGGCAAAACCGCTGAAAAACTCTAATCCCTGGTTCCTGTTTTTAATTGCAGACAGTTCATCAAACGATGCACCTGCACAAAATGCTTTGTCGCCAGTTGACCTTATGATGATTACATTGGTTTCATTATCATTTCCCACACTATGGATCGCCTGTGCCAGTTGTTCCAGCAGGATGCCTGGTAATGAATTGCTCTGGGGATGAGAGAATTCTATCGTAGCAACTCCTTTATGAAATTCCGTTTTTACATAACCGTCTGCCATAATACAAAATTAGGTTCATTTATTCTTTTTTGCCACCATCGTTAAAATCGTTGAAACCCCGATAACCGGTTCTTCTGTTTCATCCAGCATTTCTACCAGCCATTTTACAATTCCTTTGGGAATATCATTTTCATCTTTGGGATCCTGTGGCAGTTTTTCTTTACAGGTAAAACGTACATAAACTTCTGTGCCTGGATACACTGGCTTGGTGAATCGCAATTCATCAATGCCGTAATTAAGAAGAACAGGGTTCTTCTCATAGCTGTCAACAAATAGTCCGGCGGCTACACTGATCATGAAATAACCATGAGCCACCTGCTGTTCAAACATGGTGCCTTTAAAATCAGTAGTTTTTATATGCGCGTAAAAATGATCCCCGCTCAGGTCTGCAAACCTGTCAATATCTTCTGATGTTATTATGCGCTTTTGCGTGATCAACTGATCACCGATCTGTAATTCTTCAAAATACTTCTTAAATGGATGTTTGCCCGGATCCTTTCCTTTTGCATCAGGCTGGTACACATTGGTAATTTCTGTCACCATACTTGGCGATCCCTGCAATGCCACTCTTTGCATATAATGCTTTACTCCCCTGATCCCACCCATTTCTTCACCACCTCCTGCACGGCCTGGTCCACCATGCACCAGTAAGGGTAGCGGTGAACCATGTCCGGTACTTTCTTTTGCACATTCATTATTTAAAACCAGTATCCTGCCATGATGAGTAGCTGCACCTAAAACATATTGTCTGGCTGTTTTACCATCTGCTGTAACAATTGTAGTACAAAGACTTCCTTTCCCTTTTTTGCTAAGTGCAATTGCTTCCTCCATTCCCCTGTACGGCATAATTGTACTGACGGGGCCAAAGGCTTCTACTTCATGCGGTTCTTTAACCGCAAAAGGCTCCTCGTTCAATAATAATAACGGAGAAAGGAAAGCGCCATTATTACTATCTGCATCTATCACCTCCACGCTATCGAGTGAACCATATATGATTTGAGAAGAAGCAAGCAGTTTCTTAACCTGCTCTTTCACTTCCCTGCGCTGATCCTGACCGGCAAGACTTCCCATTCTTACTTTTTCATTCAAAGGATTTCCAATAGGAGTTTGTGATAAGGATTTGAAGATCGCCTTCCAGACATCTTCCATTTTATTTTCTGGTACGAAAATTCGGCGGATAGCCGTACATTTCTGCCCGGCCTTCACCGTCATTTCCTTCCTCACCTCTTTTATGAAAATATCCCATTCGGGTTTGTCAGGCGTTACATCATCACCCAGCACAATGCAGTTCAATGAATCCGCTTCCATATTGAAGGGAACATTCTCTTTTAGAATATTCGGGTTGGATTTCAATAACATTCCGGTTGAAGCAGAACCTGTGAATGTGACTACATCCTGGGAAGTAACATGGTCCAGGAGATCACCGGCACTGCCACAGATCAATTGCAAAGCTCCTTCAGGTAAGATATTTGAAGCAACGATCTCTCTGAACACCGCTTCTGTTAAATAGGATGAAATTGTAGCAGGTTTTACAATCGCAGGCATACCGGCCAACAAGTTCACCGCTATTTTTTCCAGCATACCCCACACGGGAAAGTTAAATGCATTGATATGAACCACTACACCTTCCTTGGGTACCAGAATATGTGTACCCATAAAAGTATTGGCTTTACCCAGGGAATGGGACTCACCATCTATACAGAAAGTTTCATCAGGGAATTTTCTCCTGAGTGATGCATTGGCAAAGAGATTTCCGATACCGCCTTCAATATCAATCCAGCTATCTGCTTTTGTTGCTCCTGTCTTATAACTGATAGAATAAAATTTCTCCAGGTGATTCCGCAGATACAGCGCCAATGCTTTCAGCATATTGCCCCTTTCATGAAAGGTCAGTTTTCGAAGCGCGGGATTACCGGTATTCCGTGCATAATCCAGCATGCCTTTAAAATCCAGGCCCTTTGTTGTTGAAAAGGCAATTTCCTGGCCGGTAACAGCGTCAAATAATGGCTGGCCAACTCCATCGCCCTGTACCCAGCTTCCCTTTATATAATTTTCCAGTTTAGTCATATAGCATTCTCCTGAAGGCGCGAAATTAATTCAAATGAGCGTTCGCATTACAGGAAGCAACAGGTTTAACGGTCTATTTTACACCTATCTTTGTAGGCTAAAAATTACTCGCATGAAAAAACTGATTGCTGCTATGGTAATTGTGGCCTCACTTCTGTTTGCCAATACCTCCTTTGGCCAGGAAAAGGCGAAATGGAAAGAAATGGAAGATTTTCACGCCGTAATGGGTGGTACTTATCATCCCGCTGAGGAAGGGAAACTTGAACCGATTCGTACACGGTCTAAGGAAATGGTAGATAAAGCAGTTGCCTGGGAAAAATCAACAGCGCCTGCCGGTTATGATAAAAAAGCTGTTAACGCCACTTTAAAAAAACTGGTTACTGGTGCAAGAGAGATCGACAGAATGGTGAAGGCAAAAGCAGGTGATCAGGAGTTGAAAACCAGGCTTTCTTCCCTGCATAATGTCTTTCATGAGATAATGGAGAAGTGCGAAAAACCAGAACATCAACATTAAGTTATATGAAAAAACGCTGCGCTATCCTCTTTCTTTTTGCTGTTACAATAATGACAGCCTGTAACAATTCAGCTGAAATCAAAAATAATGAGGTTACAAAAACAAAGGCAGATTCATTACTGGATGAAGTTGACGATGGACATGCAGTGGCCATGGGAAAGATGGGAAAGCTTAACAGGACACAGCAGCAGGTATCAAGGCTGATTGACTCAATCAGCAAATTACCTGCAAAGGCGCGTGAAGCTGCAGCTCCCTATAAAACAAAACTGGAAAATCTTCAGGAAGAATTAAGGACTGCAGATGTTAACATGAATCAATGGATGGAGTCATTTAATATGGACTCTGCCGTTAACAATACCGAAGAAAGGATCAGATATCTGACAACGGAAAAAATTAAAGTAGACAAGGTAAAAGAAGACCTTCTAAACGGCCTGCAGAAAGCGGATTCTGTTTTGAAAGCAAAATTCTAAAGATTAAGCGGTTCCACACCAAACTGGCGCAGGTGATGCAGGGAATGCTTATAGAGCAATTGAACATTCTGTTCAAAGTCCAGATCACCATAGAAAGGATTACGGGTAATCAGGGAAGGATTATTATCAAAAACTTCAAAGAAATAAATGATCTCCTGTTGCAGGGCGCCAATGGCACCCTGTACTGTTTTGAAATGTAGAGGGCGTGGTTCATCTCCCAGTAAAGGGTTTTTAATATTTTCTTTGAATGGACGATCACTCATCAGGAAATCTCTCATCTTTTGCAGGAGGTCAGGAGGAGTTACAATCTCTGAGATCTTTATGCGGCCGCTTGCAGTCCGGAAAACATCTCCCGAACAATGTTCAATCATCTGCTGAACATTCATTTTCCCCCACCTGGGCGGAGTTGAAGGATCCAGCTGCTGCAAATATCTTATCAGCTTTGTACGAAGAAAATTCTCTTTTTCGAAACTCATATAGCAATCTTGTGAACAGCCTGTACCCACCCTTGCTTTTTTCAATCGCTGACATCCATCGGCCAAAGCTTTAATGAAAGCGCAGGAGGGCCTCAATTATACACTATGCATTCTTCTTCATTTTTTTGTCAATTGAATCACTCAGTGAATTGAAAATATCGCTGACCGATCCTTCTCCTTTAATGTTTTGAAACTTCCTGGCCTTTTTATAATGGTCACCAACAGCGGAAGTTTCGGTCATATAAACATTGAACCGTTTCCTGATCACATCTTCATCAGAATCATCTGAGCGGCCACTTGTCTTTCCTCTGTTAAGGAGACGCTTTACCAGTTCTTCCTCACCCACTTCAAGGGCAAGCACCGCTGCTATCTCTGTTTTTTTCAGTTCTAATAATTTATCCAGGGCAACCGCCTGGGCTGCGGTACGGGGAAATCCATCAAACAGGAACCCTTTTGCATCCTTATGATGTTCAAAAAAGGAATCCACCATGCCAATAACCACTTCATCAGGCACTAATTGACCCTTGTCTATAAACGCCTTAGCCTCAAGGCCAAGAGGTGTTTTATTGGCTATTTCTTCCCGCAGGAGATTGCCGGTAGACAAATGAACCAGGCCATATTTGTCTACCAGTTTTTCAGATTGGGTGCCCTTTCCGCTTCCGGGCGGGCCAAACAGGATCAGATTGAACATAACTGCTAATACACGTTGGGTGAAAAACAAATATAATGTACAGCGCGTAATTTTGACTCAAATTCATGCCCTGTTACGGGCTCATTTTCAGGCCGCTTGGAAATCATACAAAATGTTAAGAAATGGGGATTGACAGGAGGCCGACAATCCAGCCGAACCTGCTGGTCGTAAATTTGTTAGATTAATACAGACTCATGCAAACAATCAGATTGATATTAGTGTGCCTTCTGGCAACAGCCCTGCAACAGTGCAGCTATTCACAAACAAATAATTCAAAAAACAACCCTGAAAAAATGGACAGCTCTGAAAACAAACAGGCCAATTCCAAAGACGGGAATCCTGTTTATTCTACTACTGATACCTCCAAGGTCAATCTTTCCGAAACCGAGTGGAAAAAGATATTGCCAGAAGAGGTTTATTATATAGCCAGGCAAAAAGGAACAGAAGCACCCTGGACCAGTAAATATGAGAAGTCATTTGAAACGGGAACCTATTATTGCGCCGTCTGTGGAAATGCATTATTTAAAAGCGATACCAAGTTTGAAAGTGGCTGCGGATGGCCCAGCTTCTATGAACCTATTAGTAAAGGAAGCATCATTTATATTCCAGATAATAGCCATGGCATGGCAAGAACTGAAGTTCAGTGCGGTCGCTGTAAATCACACCTGGGGCATGTATTTGATGATGGTCCCCCTCCAACGCATCTCCGTTATTGCATTAATGGTGTAGTGCTTGATTTCCAAAAAGCAAAAGAGGCAGAGAAAAAGTATTCAGGAAAGAAATAAGGGCCTTTCGGCCCATATTTTCTACCTGATAACGCAGTATTTTTGCGTAATGAAGTTGTCTCACTTATCCGAAACATTAATTGGCTCTGAAATCGTAAAGCTGGGTGGAGAGATCAGGGAAAAGATCCGCCAGGGAGAGCGTATTTACAATTTCACCGTAGGCGATTTTGATCCTGCAATTTTTCCCATCCCCAAAGAACTGGAAGATGCAATAGTAGATGCCTACCGCCTGCATTTTACCAATTACCCTGCGGCAGAAGGAAATCTTGATCTGCGAGAAGCAGTAATATCCTTTACAAAAGATACAGAAGGCCTTGATTATGGTTTGACTGAAGTGTTGATAGCTTCAGGCGGAAGACCATTGATCTATGCAACATTTCGGGCGATTTGTGATAAGGGAGATAAGATTCTTTATGCAGTTCCCAGTTGGAACAATAACCATTATACTCATTTTGTTGGAGGAGAACATATAGTTGTTGAAGCAACAGCAGCCAACAATTTCATGCCATCAGCAGAGGATATCCGCCCGTTTATCAAGGATGCCACACTGATTGCATTATGTTCACCTCAAAACCCAACCGGTACCACCTTTAAAAAAGAAGGACTTGCATCCATCTGTGACCTGGTCATCGAAGAAAATAAGAGAAGAGGTGCCAATGAAAAGAAATTATATGTAATGTATGACCAGATGTACTGGCATTTGACATTTGGTTCCATCCAGCATTACAATCCTGTTTCATTACGTCCGGAGATGAGGGATTACACCATTTTTATTGATGCTGTCAGCAAGGTATTTGCTGCTACAGGTATCCGTGTGGGCTGGAGTTTCGGTCCATCTCTGATCATCAATAAAATGAAAGCAATTCTCACGCATTTAGGTGCATGGGCCCCAATGGCGGAACAAAAAGCAGTGGCACAATTCCTGGGAAATCGTGACGCTATCAAAACTTACCTGACTCATTTTAAGAAGGAAGTAGAAGAAAGGCTGCATCGCATTTATGATGGATTTATGTCTCTTAAAAAAGAGGGGTTGCCTGTAGATGCCATTTCACCTGAAGCAGCTATCTATCTTACCATCAAGATTGACCTGGTTGGAAAGAAGACAGCAGATGGTAAACTTTTAGAGAACCAGAATGATGTTACAGCTTATATATTGAACGAAGCTAAATTAGCCGTTGTTCCTTTCTACGCATTCGGAGCAAGCCGGGATTCTGCATGGTATAGACTAAGCGTTGGTACCTGTAAAAAGGAAGAAATCAGTGAAATGATTGAAATGTTGCGCAGGGCGCTTTCTAAAGCAATTTGATACCGGAATTGAACCTTTGAATTTTTCCTGCGCAGGTCAGGTAATGTATAATTTTCTTCCATTATTTGTTTTCCACAATTTTCTTCGCTGGCATAGTATTTTGACCTGCTTACCTGTAATACATCGGTAAATACCGGTGATTGGTAAACAAATCAACATAATATGAAACTGAAAAATTGGTTATTTATCTCAGGAGCCTTAATAATCATTGGTTCTTGTGGAGAAAGTTCTACAACACCGGGCGATAGAGATTCAACCTCTGCCAGCAATACAACTACAACAACTACGGATAATAGTAGTACTTCAAACTCAGGTGCAACTTCTGGTGCAACCAATGTGGATGTTATACCGGCAGCAAAAACAAATTTTGAAAGTAAATATCCTTCTGCATCAAATGTGAGCTGGGGATATTATGAACCATATTCTGATATCAACTGGGATTGGACAGGATGGCCAGCCCTGGACACAAAAGATTATGCGGTACGTTATAATATGGATGGAAGTGATTATTATACCTGGTATGACCAGGATGGTAACTGGGTTGGAACTACCACTGTAGTTACTAATTATTCAAATCTTCCTGCTCCTGTTAACAATGCTATTAAAAGAGAATTTAAAGATTATACCATCAAATCAGTAAATAAAGAAAACGATAAGAACAGGGAAGCATATGAAGTTAAATTGGAAAAAGGCAATGATAAAATGACGGCATTGATAACATCTGATGGAACTGTATTCAAGAAGAAAGGAACAATGGATGGCGATAAGGTCAAGGAAAAAGTGGATGCAAAATAAGAATTGATCTACAGAAAAAGGGGTGATTTTATCACCCCTTTTTTATTCGAGTTAGTTTATTTAATTCTTATTAATCAGGAACCGAAAAGCTTTTAATTCTGAATAGCGAATAGCTTTCAAAATCTTCCCCGGTTTGGCAGTAATCCGGTTACGGTTTACCAGCTCATGTGCTATGCAGAACTGTTCATCAGACTCGGCCGTACGGAGTATATCATTAAGGCATTCTACCTCATGATCGAGAGCCCTTTGACTCATGAATTCATTCTTCAGCAAAACCAGCAGATCACGGGTGGGCATTTTCATCGCCTAATTTTTTAATATCCTGACATCCCTTTATGGCTGGGGCAACCACAATTACTGCCCTTGCCAGTACCTGAATAATAATTGCGGTGACAGGATGAAACAAATAGCATTCCCGCCAATAAAAGTAACCATACAATTTTCGTTGAGTTCTTCATAATTTGAATTGTTATTTCCTCAAAATAGGGTCGAATAATTTAGCTGTGGCCGATCCTAAATTAAAACTATTTTACGGGGAAATTAGTATCCAACCCCTTGAAAATGATAAAAATTAACAGGAATCATGCCTTCCCGGAAAAACCCCCTTGGTAATCATCGCATACTTGTTGCTCCCCTTGATTGGGGACTGGGACATGCTACCCGTTGTATCCCTGTTATTTATGAATTAATAGCCCAAAATGTAGAGGTTTGGCTGGCTGGAGAAGGCCCCCAGGAGGCCATTTTGCGCAAGGAATTTCCTTCTCTGCCTTTTCTCTCACTGCCTGGCTATCGGGTCAAATATGGCCGGTCTGCATTTGGCCTTATCAAGAATCTTATTATTCAATGGCCTTCCCTGTTACGGGCAATTGGCAGAGAACACAGATGGCTGGAAAAAATGATAAATGAATATCATTTTGATGCCATTATATCCGATAATCGTTTTGGATTATATCATCGTTCAACCCCATGTATTTTTATAACGCATCAGCTTGCCGTAAAAAGTCCTTTTGGGAAATGGACTACATCATTGCTTCAACGATACAATTATCGTTTTATCAATCGCTTTGCAGCATGCTGGGTTCCAGATAAAGAAAAAGGCAATGATCTGGCTGGTGATCTGTCTCATCCAAAAAACCTGCCCGCCATTCCAGTTTCCTATTGCGGTTTTCTATCCAGGTTAAAACATTTTGAGTTACCAGAAAAGAAAGATCATTTGTTTATATCCTTGTCCGGACCTGAACCTCAGCGAAGCTTGCTGGAAGATAAACTGGTAAATCAACTCAGTCATTATAATGGCACAGCTGTAATAGTTCGCGGGCTTCCAAATGCCAGCAGGCTTATTCCCTCTACCAATGATATCCATTTTTATAACCATCTCCCAACAGATCAATATGAGCAGGAAATGGCAAAGGCTGAATATGTGATCAGCCGCAGTGGTTATTCAACGGTTATGGACCTGGCTGTAATGGAGAAAAAATCAATTCTTATTGCAACACCTGGACAAACCGAACAGGAATATCTTTCCCGTTACCTTGCAGAAAGGAAAATTGCTCTCCGCATTGATCAAGGTGAGTTTAAACTGGCAGAGGCATTGAATCAGGCTGCAAATTTCTCTTATTGCAAACTGGAAAATACGGAAAATAAACTTTCGGGTATTATTGCCGGCTTTCTTTCAACGCTTAAAGCTGGTTAGATTTTGGATAATCAAAAAACCAGAATTCCTTCTCAGCTTCTCTGAAGTCTTTCCATTTTTTCAAGTTCATTTTTACACCGAAAATGCTACAGGTGGGCATATCATCTACCCGAACATCAGACAGCTGATTTGCAAAAGTGGTTATTCCTTCATTATGTGAGAAAACTGCAATGGTAGAATATTCATCATCCGTTTGAGAAATAACATCATAAAAAGCTGCAGTATCGGCAAGGTAGAGTTTATCGAAAAAGATAATGTCTTTTTTATCGCTCTTATACTGGCTGGCAAATAATTCTGCTGTTTTCTTTGCTCTTTTAGCGGGACTGGAGATAAATGCGTCGATCTTTATTTTCTTGTCCAGCAGCCGATGCGCCATTGCGGGGGCATCTCTTTTTCCTCTGTCATTCAGGGGGCGATCAAAATCCTTTAGTGAAAGATCAGCCCAATCGCTTTTTGCATGACGAATTAGTAGAAGTGATTTCAATGGTCAGATTTTTAAATGTGTCTTAATATCCCCTCACATTCTTTCCTTCCATATAATTGATAAAGGCCTTGTTAACTACCTTGTTTCCTCCAGGTGTAGGATAATCACCTGAAAAATACCAGTCGCCAAGGTTATTGGGACAGGCCTTGTGCAGATCTTCGATACTTTGGAATATGACATCAACCGGAATATCAACCTCCGGCGGCGTGATCAGTTGAGCAATCTTTTTAGATATTTCTTCTGCTGTGAATTGCTTATACAATTGCTTCACCACATTCTCGGTATGCAATTGATTATTGCGTTGCAATTCCCTGCATCTGTTATGAAGGTCCTTCAGGCAATCCATTTTGCCTCTTTCCTTCATTAATTCAACTGCCGCATTAAATGCAATAAAATCACCCATCTTGCTCATATCAATGCCGTAGCAATCAGGATATCTTATCTGGGGAGAGGAAGAAACAATGATAATACGTTTAGGTTTAAGGCGGGCCAGCATCCGGATAATGCTTTCCTTAAGGGTGGTTCCTCTTACAATGGAGTCATCAATTACAACAAGGGTATCCTGTTTCGGTCGCACAGTACCATAGGTAACATCATATACGTGTTGCACCATTTCATTTCTTCCGGCGTCCTCGGAAATAAACGTGCGCATCTTCACATCCTTGATGGCTATCTTTTCAATCCGTATGCGACGGTTGATCATTTCACTCAGCTTCTCTTCATCGAAATCCTTATCCCAACTCATGATCCTTTCAATCTTTGTTTTGCTGAGATAGTCTTCCATTCCTTTCAGCATTCCATAAAATGCCACCTCGGCCGTATTGGGGATAAAAGAAAAAATTGTATTCTTCAGATCATGATCAATGGACTGCAAAACCTGTTCGCTCAGATGATAACCAAGTGAATTGCGTTCACGATAGATCTTCTCATCACTACCTCTTGAGAAATAAATGCGCTCAAAACTGCAGGCCTTTCTTTCTTTTGGAGGCAAAACCTGGGCTACTTCAATCTCTCCATCTTCATTTACAATTAAGGCCTGTCCGGGCATTAATTCCTTTACTTCATTTTCGCCCACATTGAATGTAGTGCGTATAGCGGCTCTTTCAGAAGCAGCAACCACCACTTCATCGTTATAATAATAATAAGAAGGCCGGATACCATGGGCATCGCGGAACACAAATCCAATACCGTTACCAGTAAATCCACCCACATGAAATCCACCATCAAATAATGGCAGTGCTTTCTTCAATATTTTTTTTATATCCAGCTTGCCGGGAGAGGCTTCATCTTCTTTGCACAAAAATGTGTGCATCAATTCTATCATTGCTGCAAGGTCACTGAACCGCATATTCTCATGAGGTTCCTTGCCTACCAGCTCAAACAATTCATCTGTATTTACAATATTGAAATTACCTGCGAGTGCAAGATTCCGCGCAGGAATGGTATCACGGTTTATAAATGGATGACAATACTCCAGCTTATTTTTTCCCTGGGTACCATATCGTAAATGGCCGAGCAATAACTCACCAAGAAAGCTTACATGGCCCTTCATCAGGCCCGGGTGATTGCGAATACCAGGATGATATTGTTCCAGTTCATCCAGTTCTTTTCCGATTTGCTGAAAGATATCTGCGATAGCCTGAGGAGCATTACTACGTCGGCGATACATGAAGGGATAACCCGGTTCAACATTCAATTTTACGGCAGCTATGCCTGCACCATCCTGTCCGCGGTTATGCTGTTTTTCCATCAATAGGTAGAGCTTGTTAAGCCCCCACATGACAGTGCCATATTTTTGATGGTAATACGAAAAAGGTTTTCTTAACCTGATAAATGCTAATCCGCATTCATGTTTGATCGGGTCACTCATTAGACTGCTTAGGAAGCCGCAAAGGTAAGCCTTTCTCAGTTGCCGGCTACATCCGGGCTGACATACTTCTGAATGTTAGGGCAGCCGGCTCCGGTACTTCCATCCACCATGATGTAGTAGGTGGGAATCATCTTCTTAAGCCATTTTTCGAGTGCCTCTGCCTTCTTTTCTTCCAGGGCCATTTGGGATATCTTGCTGTAATCGTCGTGCATATTCATCCTGTGGGGCTCAGAGCGGGATTTCAGATAAACGATCCGCACTCCCTTTTTTTCCTGATCACCCGTAAAGGCAACTGGCTGTGAATATTCACCCACTTTCATTTTACCAAGTGTGGCTACCATTTCCTTATCCAGCTGATCAATTGTTACGTAAGGAGCACCATCCCTGTTCAGAATGCAGGCTCCCTGGTATTTGACCACTTCATCATCACTATATTTCAGAGCCGCTTCATTGAAACTGAGGGTTCCCGCTATGATCTTTGAACGGGCGGTATCAAGCCGCGCTGAAGCCTGGCTGATTTCGGCATCAGTTACGGGAGGTATACGAAGGATCATGGCAACATCGGCATCATCACCTCTTCTTTCAATCATTTTGATCAGGAAATAACCAAACTTGTCGGATTTAACCGGTTGAGATATCTCACCCTCCTTCAGGCGAAAAGCCGTTGACAGGAATACGGGATCCCAGGATTTTTCATTCCGGTTAATCTGGTAATGACCGCCTCTGTCCTTACTGCCGGGGTCCTGAGAATATCGTTGAGCTATCTGTTCAAATGTGGCCACCTTTGATTCAATCTGCTTTTTATAGTTCTGCATTTCAGATACTATATACTGTTCCAGGTCACGGGAGGCTTTTGGATAGGTAACTATCTGGCATATTTCCAGTTCTGATTCAAAGAACGGGAGACTGTCTTTCGGTATTTTATCGAAGAATGTTTTTACTTCTGTGGGAGTGATCTTTACGCTGCCAACAATCTTTTGCTGCATGGCTTCAGCCAGCTTTCTTTCCCTGATAGCCTGGCGGGAATCATCTTTCAGCTGATAGATCGTTTTTCCGGCATATTCTTCCAGGGCTTCCTGGCTTCCTACCTGACGGATGAAATAACGTACCTGCTGATCCAGCTGCGCTTCAACTTCCTCATCAGTTACGGGAAGTGAGTCTTTTTCAGCCTGAAGCATCATTACCTTGGAGGTAACAGCCTGGTCCATCAGGATACAAAATGCATTTTCAGGCACTGTTCCACCCTGACGTTCTGCATCCTTGATAGAATTGACGATCTCGGATTGAAGAATGATCCTGTCACCAACCACGGCCACAATTTTATCTGCAACAGCTTTTGTGGGGGTCCCCTGTGCAATTACCATCGATGTAGTGAACAGGGAAAAAACTGTCAGGATCTTATATTTATTCAACATACTTCAAAAATAGCTTTCCCCTGCAATAGATAGGTAATCGGGGAAGGGTTTAACAAGTTTTTTAGTCTTCAGATGTGGGTCGATACCAGGGATTATAAGGTTCTTTTTACTTCCTCTTCCTCGTATGCCTCTACAACATCCCCCACCTTCACGTCACTATAATTTTTGACGGTCAATCCGCATTCCATGCCGGAAAGCACTTCTTTCACGTCATCTTTGAATCTTTTCAGCGAACCCAGCTCTGCCACAGCGCCTTCACCAATAGGGTAAACCACAATACCATCACGAATGAGGCGGATCTTGCTATCACGCTTGATCTTACCATCCCTCACCAGGCATCCTGCAACAGTTGCCTTATCAAATTTGAAGACATCCTTCACTTCTACATTGGCAACAATCTTCTCCTGGATCTTGGGTTCAAGCATACCTTCCATCGCACTCCTGATCTCATCAATGGCGGTATAGATGATGGAGTATAATTTAATTTCCACGCCTTCATTTTCAGCGAGGCGGTTGGCCTGCTGGGAAGGACGCACATTAAATCCAATGATGACGGCATCAGAGGCAGTTGCCAGCACCACATCACTTTCCGAGATCTGGCCCACACCCTTGAGAAGGACGCGAACTGCAATTTCCTGTGTAGATAATTTTTGTAGTGAATCACTCAGGGCTTCCACAGAACCATCCACATCACCTTTGATGATCACGTTCAATTCTTTAAAGTTTCCAAGAGCCAAACGGCGACCGATCTCATCCAGGGTGATATGTTTCTTGGCACGCATACCCTGCTCTCTCAGGATCTGTGCTCTGCGATTGGCAATTTCTTTCGCCTCCGCTTCATCTTCATACACCTTGAACTTTTCACCTGCCTGAGGCGCACCATTCAATCCAAGAATTACTGCAGGCGCTGAAGGACCGGCAGCTTCTTCTTTCTTATTTCTTTCATTGAACATTGCCTTAACGCGACCGTAATACTGACCACTCACTACAAGATCTCCTGGTTCAAGCGTTCCATTCTCAACCAGCAGCGTGGCAACGTAACCACGACCCTTATCAAGAGAAGCTTCAATGATAGTACCAGTAGCTTCACGATCAGGGTTTGCCTTTAATTCAAGCAACTCAGCTTCCAGTAATATTTTTTCAAGCAGCTTGTCTACATTAAGACCTTTTTTGGCAGAGATTTCCTGGCTCTGGAATTTACCACCCCATTCTTCCACCAGCAGGTTCATTTGAGAAAGCTGTTCATATATCTTTTGGGAATTGGCTCCGTCTTTATCAATCTTGTTGATGGCGAAGATCATGGGTACATTGGCTGCCTGTGCGTGACTGATGGCCTCTCTTGTCTGAGGCATCACAGCATCATCCGCAGCAATAACGATCACAGCAATATCCGTAACCTTGGCACCCCTGGCACGCATGGCGGTAAATGCTTCGTGACCTGGTGTATCCAGGAATGTGATCTCTTTATTATTCGGAAGCTGTACCTGGTAAGCCCCAATGTGCTGGGTGATACCACCTGCTTCACCGGCGACCACGGTTGTATTCCGGATATAATCGAGCAAAGAAGTTTTACCATTGTCAACGTGACCCATAATGGTCACAATTGGAGAGCGGGGTACCTGATCACCATCATCGTCATCACCATCATCCTCTTCCATCTCCATTTGCTTTTCCATGTCGATGAACTCGGCTTCGTACCCAAATTCACCGGCTACCAGTTCAATTACCTCGGCATCGAGCCGTTGGTTGATTGACACCATGAGGCCAAGGCT
>Ga0136846_1213443_pt1 | contig 64369 bp, 50 predicted proteins | sample HopSoiMetagenom2_FD_96841 | JGI IMG/M metagenome (GOLD analysis project Ga0136846, IMG submission 96841) | Grasslands soil microbial communities from Hopland, California, USA - 2 Assembly 2016 (version 4) | ecosystem: Environmental > Terrestrial > Soil > Grasslands | place: USA: Hopland... | reverse complement strand
GACGAGTTCGCCGGGAACTGCACGATCGACTCACTCAGCACCTTCGATCCGCTCGAGCAGCACAGCCCATTCCGTACCGGTCATCGCCAGAAGCTCGGCGGGTCGGTCTCGGGCGGAGTGCCGGCGTCGACCTACTTCGTGTCGGCGGACGCCGAGCAGGAGGCGGGCGTTTACACGACGAGCAATCTCGCGAAGCTGAATCTCCGCGGTAACGTGAGCGCGCACCCGACGGACAAGGTCGACCTGAACATCGCGACCGGGTTCCTGCGCAGCCAACTGCAACTGCCGCAGAACGACAACAACTACTACGGCGCGATCTCCAACGGACTCGCCGGCTGGCCGGGAGACAATCCGATCACGCCGCAGAATCCGAACGGCAACAACGGATACAATCCCGTCCCGCCGCAGCAGTTCGACAATATCGACACGCGGCAGCTCGTCAACCGCTTTACCGGTGGCGCGAACGGCGCGTGGCGTCCGTACTCGTGGCTGTCCGGCAACGCCACGTTGGGCATCGACGTCGTGAACCGCTCCGATGAGCAGACGATCCCGCCGAACATGGTCTTCTTCTCGAACGACAACCTCGGCAGCCGCACGGCGAACCGGTTCCAGATCGTCAACATCACGAGCAATTACTCGCTCACCGGTCGGTACCACATCCTGTCCTCGCTCGAAGGCGTGACACAGGCCGGCTATCAGTATCAGCAGGCACAGAGTCGCGGCACCGAGGCGTTCGGGCGCACCCTCACGTCCGGCAGCGGGTCGTTAGGCGGAACGGTGAGCGACAAGACGATCGACGAGACGACGATCGACAACAAAACCGTCGGCGGGTTCCTCTCGCAGCAGCTCAACTGGAACGAGAAGCTCTACGTAACACTGGCGTTGCGCGGAGACAAGAACAGCGCCTTCGGGCACAATTTCGGCTACATCAATTATCCGTCGGCGTCGGCGTCATACGTCGTCACCGAGGGTGGCACGACGCTCAACCAACTCCGACTGCGCACGGCCTACGGCGAGTCGGGGCTCCGGCCCGGCGTGCTCGACGCCATCGCGTACTTCACGGCGGCGCCGGCGCGCCTCGACTCCACGAGCCAGGCCGGCGTGACGAGCGGCAACCTCGCGAACCCCAACCTCAAGCCGGAGCGCACGCGCGAGTACGAGGTCGGCTTCGACGCCGGCTTCTTCCGCGACCGAGCGTCGATCGGCGTCACGTACTACGACAAGCGGTCGCGCGACGCCCTCGTGCTCGTGCCGCTCGCCCAGTCGTTAGGCGGTCCGTCGAGCCAGTTCCAGAATCTCGGCTCGGTCACGAACAAGGGCCTCGAGATCACGCTCAACATGACGCCGCTGCAGATGAACAACGCGGTGCTCGGGCTCACGCTCACCGGGTCCGGCAACCGCAATCGCGTCACCAACCTCGGTGGCCAGCCACCGATCCTCTTCGGCTACTCCCAGCGGAACGTCGCGGGCTTCCCCCTCGGCGGCTACTGGGGCACGACCGTCGACAGTGTGAAGGTCGATGCGAATGGCGACGTGACTCCGGACAACGTTTTCTTCAGCACCGATCCGGACAAGTATCGCTATCTGGGCAGCTCACTGCCGTCGCGCCAGGGCTCGTTGCTCGGCGACCTGACACTGTTCAAGTATTTCCGCTTCTCGACGCTCTTCGAGTACCGCGGCGGCTACAAGCTGTACAACAGCAGCGAGCAGTTCCGCTGCTTGCCGTTCGTGCTCGTCTGCCGCGGCCTGAACGACAAGACGGCGCCGGTGATGGAGCGCGCGAATGCGGTCGCAGACTACATGTCGAACGGCGACTTCTTCGGCGGCTACATCGAGGACGCGGGCTTCATGAAGTGGCGTGAGCTGTCACTCACGATCAACGCCCCGACTCGTTATGCGTCGATGGCACGGGCGAGTGCGCTGTCGCTGACGTTCGCGGGCCGCAACCTCGGCACGTGGACCAAGTACTCCGGTCTCGACCCCGAAGTGAATGTCCTCGGCCAGGACAACCTCGGCTCGGGCGATTTCCTCACGCAGCCTCAGGTGCGGTACTTCATCACGCGCCTCAACCTGACCTTCTGACGCATCCGCAACCATATATGATTCGCACATACTCAAGCTCGCGCGTCCGGCGGCGGCTCGTCGCCGCCGGCGTGCTCGGCGTCGCCGGCGCGCTCGGCGCGTGCAACCTCGACGTCTCGACGCCGGACGTCGTACCACCGACGGCTGTCGAGGGCGCCGCGGCGCTCCCGACGCTGCTCGCCGGCGCATCGGGCGACTTCTCCGTCGCGTACGGCGGATACAGCAACGGCGACAACAGCGACGCCATCATCCAGACGAGCGGACTGTTCACCGACGAGTTCATCGCCGCGGACTTCTTCTCGACGCACGTCACGATCGACGCGCGCGACGCGAACCCGACGAACGACATCATCTCGCGGGTCATGCGCAACATCCAGCGGTCTCTGGTGAGCGCGAACAACGCCGCCGCGCGGTATGCGCAGCTCAAGCCGGCCGATCCGGGCTTTGCGCGCGTACTCAACTTCGCCGGCTTCGACTACCTCTTCCTCGCGGAGAATTTCTGCAGCGGTGTTCCCGTCGGCAGCGTGATCGACGCGAGCGGCAACACGGTGTACGGCGCCTCCAGGAGCACGACCGAGCTGCTCAACCTCGCGATTGTGAAGTTTGATTCCGCAATCACGGTCGCGAAGGCAGCGAAGAACAACCTGATGGGCTACACCGCGCTGGTCGGGAAGGCGCGCGCTCTGCTGGATCTGAATCAACCCGCCCAGGCGTCGGCAACGGTCGACACGGTGCCGACGAGCTTCCGCTTCACCACGGAGCACGATGCCGCGAACGACCGCACAAAGAGCGGCATGTACGAGCTGATGTGGATCAACACGCGGCTCACGACGGCCGACGAGGAAGGTGGCAACGGGCTCGCCTACGTCAGCTCGGACGATCCGAGAACGGCAACGGAAGATCTCGACGTCTCGGCGTTCGACGGCGCGACCGAGATCATGGCGCCCGTGAAGTACAACAGTTACGCCGCGCCCGAGGTCATCGCCGATGGCATCGAAGCGCGATTGATCCAGGCCGAGGCCGCGCTGCGCGCGGGCAACTATGCGGGCGCGGGCGGTACGCTCGCTATCCTCAACAACCTGCGAGGCGGCGCCGGCCTCGGTGCCCTCGCGCCGGCGCCTGACGCGGCGTCACAGCAAGACCAGCTGTTCGCTGAACGCGCGTTCTGGATGTTTGGCACCGCGCACCGCCTTGGCGATCTGCGTCGTCTCATCACGCAGTATGGACGCACGGCGAATCAGGTTTTCCCGACGGGCGATTACTTCAAGGGTGACAAGTACGGAACGGACGTGAACCTCCCCGTCCCGCAGGAAGAGGAAGCAAACCCCAACTTCAAGCGCTCGAGCTGCGATCAGTCGAAGGCGTAGGTTTGTTGCTGTAATGCAGACGAACGGCCCGGCTCCCTGTGGGGGCCGGGCCGTTCGCGTGCTGGTGTACGGTATGCGAGTAGGGCGGCACGCCTTTACATTCGCTTCTATTCACATCGGTGCCCCCACTGTGGAGTGTCTCATGGGATTCATTCGCTACACTCGTCCGCTGCTCGCTCTACTCGCGACCATCGCGGCGCCGCTCTCGGCGCAGCAAGGCGCGCGTCCGGAAGGACAGCGCTCGCAGCGACCCCGGCAGGTCGTGAAGATGGACTCCGCTCGTGCCGCGGAGCTGTACGTCAGCGATCGCGCTGAGGACCAGCCGCAGGCGGACTTCACGCGACAGGTCGTCGCGAAGCTGCGGACGGACAGCATTCTCGCGGCGCGCGCGGCGGGCGCGTACGACTTCAGGAAGATCACGTACAAGAGCAGCGCCGACGGGATGGAGATTCCCGCGTACCTGTTCGCGCCGCTCACGAAGCGCGGTGCGAAGGGCCACGCGGCAATGGTGTGGGTGCATGGCGGTGTGCACGGTGACTGGAACGAGCTGATGCTGCCCTTCGTGAAGGAAGCCGTACAGCGCGGGTATGTGGTCATCACGCCGGACTACCGCGGCAGCACGGGTCACGGCGCGGCGCACTACAACGCGATCGATTACGGTGGCAAGGAGCTGGACGACGTGCTCACGGCCGTCGACTATCTCCACACGCTGCCGTACGTCGATCCGGACCGTATCGGCATCATGGGCTGGAGCCACGGTGGTTTCATAACTGCTCATCTCGCGATGCGGAAGGAGACGCCGTTCAAGGCGGCGGCCGCGATCGTGCCGGTGACGAACCTCGTCTTCCGACTCTCGTACAAGGGGCCGGGCTATCAGCGCAGCTATGCGACCCAGCCTTCGATCGGCGGATTGCCGTTCGAGAAGCCGGAGGAGTACATCAAGCGGTCGCCGCTGTATCACGTCGAGGATCTGAACATACCGATCCTCGTGCACGTGGCGACGAACGATGAAGACGTGAACTACGTCGAGGATCAGCAGCTCGTGTGGAAGCTGCGCGCGCTCAAGCCCGAGCTGGCGGAGACGAAGATTTATGTGGATCCCGCGCCGTGGGGCTCATCGGTTGGCCACGCATTCAGCCGCCGGGTCGACCCCAAGACGCTCGAGCGCGTCGACTCGCCGGAGCAGGTCGACTCGTGGAATCGGACATGGGTCTTTCTGGAATGGTGGCTGCGGCCGTACGAGGATCGGTCGAAGCCGGCCCCGAAGGTCGCCACGGGACCGTAGGGTTGAGGGTAGAGGGCTGAGGGCTGAAGCAGTTCACCCTCTACTCTCTGCCCTCTACCCGTTAGGCGGACGCAACCCCTCGAACATACGTCGCGTCACATCTGTCAGATTGTCCGTGTGACACGGAGCCGTAACCGTTTCGACGCGTGACGCGGCCCGATGATCCCGTAGTTGTTGAGCATATCCGAATGTTGTTGTCGCTGCTCAACGACCGAGGAGGGTCTCATGCGCGCTCCCTTGCTCGTGGCGCTCGCGGTTGCATCGCTCGCGCCGCACCCGTTGGCGTCTCCCCCCGTTCCGGCACCCGTCATCGTCGTGTACGGTGCCGTGAGGGACAGCAGCACCAAGGCGGCAATCGCGGGTGTCGCCGTGCAGATCAAGAACGGTTCCAGTGGTGTGCTGACGGACGCCGGTGGCCGGTACCGCCTCACGCTCACCAACGCGACTGCCGGACAGCGCATCACGATCATCGCTCGGCGCCTCGGTTATCAGCTCGTCGCACGCGAGATCACGCTCGCGCCAGACAGCACGCGTGTCGATTTCGCGCTGCTGCCGATGTCCGTTCAGCTCGAGCAGGTGGTCGTCACCGCTGAAGGAGCGAGCTCCATCCGCATCCGCGGCAGCATGTCAGCCTCGGTGTACGGAGCGACGGCGGCTAATGGCGCTATCGTCGTCGCGACGCCCGCCGCGGCGCTGGAGCGTGATCCGAATTTCAATACCGAGGAATACGACGCGCATCCGGACAACGAGTTCGTTGCCGTTACCGCGAGCCCGCGTTCCACCTTTTCTGTCGACGTGGATCGCGCGTCGTACAGCAACGTGAGGCGCTTCATCACCGACGGCAAGCTCCCGCCGCGCGGCGCCGTCCGCATTGAGGAGTTGATAAACTATTTTCCGTACGACTACGCCGCGCCGGCGTCGACGAGCGGCGAGCCGGTGGCCGTCACGACCGACGTCGCGGCCGCGCCGTGGACGCCGACGCATCGCGTCGTGCGCATCGGCCTCCAGACGGCTCGCATCGAGACGGCCCAGCTGCCCGCGAGCAACCTCGTGTTTCTGATCGACGTCTCCGGCTCCATGTGGTCGCCTAACAAGCTGCCGCTCGTGAAGAGCGCGCTGCGGCTGCTCGTGGCGCAGCTGCGCCAGCAGGATCGGGTCGCGATCGTCGTCTATGCCGGCAGCGCCGGGCTCGTGCTGCCATCGACGTCGGGCGCGGACAAGGAGAAGATCCTCGATGTCATCGATCGGCTCGAGGCGGGCGGCTCGACCGCCGGCGGTGAAGGCATTCGGCTCGCCTACGACATCGCGAAGTCGAGCTTCATCAGGGGCGGCAACAATCGCGTCATCCTTGCCACCGACGGCGATTTCAACGTCGGCGTCTCGAGCACGTCGGAGCTCGTCGATCTCGTCGCGAAGCGACGCGCCGAGGGGACTGCGCTGACGGTACTCGGCTTCGGCATGGGGAATCTCAAGGATTCGCGGATGGAGCAGCTCGCCGACAAAGGCGACGGCAACTACGCGTACATCGAGAGTCTCGCCGAAGCGCGAAAGGTGCTCGTGCAGGAGATGGGCGGTACGCTCGTGACGGTGGCGAAGGACGTGAAGCTGCAGGTGGAGTTCAATCCGACGCGCGTCGCATCGTATCGGCTCATCGGCTACGAGGACCGGCTGCTGCGCACCGAAGACTTTGTCAACGATGCGAAGGACGCCGGCGACATGGGCGCCGGCCATTCCGTGACGGCGATCTACGAGATCATTCCCGCGTCCGTGCGGAAGGATTCGGCGGACGCCCGCGGGAGCGTGGCGCCGCTCCGGTACCAGCAGCCGGGACGCACGACCACGGCGGCGCGAACCGACGAGCTGTTGACGGTGAGCATTCGTTACAAGCCGCCGCGCGACAGCGGCGCCGCGAGCCGCCTCATGGAGCACACCGTGCGCGACGAGCTGACGCCGGCGTCGACGGACTTCGGCTTCGCGCTCGCGGTCGCCGGCTACGGGATGATCCTCCGCGACTCGCCGCACCGCGGCCACTTCACCTACGGCGACGTCGAGGCGCTGGCGCGGGAGTCGTTAGGCGCGGATCCGGATCATTATCGCGCGTCGTTCGTCGACCTCGTGCGAGCCACGTCGCGCCTCGGCGTCGCGAGCCGCTGACGACGCGGCTCGCGGGCGAGTGAAGCGTTAGGCACGCGCTTCGGTACGAGCGCTCGCGCGGGCTGCATCGCGCTGGCCCTGGTGCGTGCCTTCCGCGAACTCCTCGATCATCTTCTTGTTGAAGGCGGGAATGTCGTCGGGCTTGCGGCTGGTGACGAGCCCCTCGTCGGTCGCGACCTCGCGATCCACCCACTCGGCGCCGGCATTGCGCAGGTCGGTCTCGAGCGACGGCCAGCTCGTAACGGTGCGCCCGCGCACGACGTCCGCCTCGACCAGCAGCCACGGACCGTGGCAGATCGCGGCGACGGGCTTGCCCGCCTCGAAGAAGCGCCGGACGAACTGAACGGCCTGCTTGTTCTGGCGCAGGTGATCGGGGTTCATCACGCCGCCCGGTAGCAACAGCGCGTCAAAGGTCTCGGCGGTCGCGCTCTCGAGCGGGAGGTCGACGGGAATCTCGTCGCCCCAGTGGTCGTGCTGCCAGCCTTTGATCTTGCCACTCTTGGGCGACACGACGACCGTCTTCGCGCCCGCCTGATCGAGCGCCTTCCGGGGCTCGGTGAGCTCGACCTGTTCGACGCCATCCGTCGCGAGAATCGCGACGCGCTTGCCGTAGAGGTTGTTGGTTGCCATCCCTGAAGTCCTCCTCGTTGAGAGTCACAGTGTGGCCGAGGGTGGTGCAACGAGCGCGCCGACGAGCTATGCTTGAGCGCGCTCATGCACGCTGGCGCGTGCATGAGCGGTCCTGTATGGAGTCGCGCGCGCTGCTCGCGCGCGCTCCAGCTCATCTCGCTGGAAAAAACCATGATTCAGCGTCTTGCCATCGCATTTCTTCTCGCGCTCGGTGCAGCCGCGAACGCCGGCGCGCAACGACTCGATCCCAAGCTGTACGAGTCTCTCCATTGGCGCTTCATCGGACCGGACGGGAATCGCGTCATCGCCGTCGTTGGGGAGCCCGGTGAATCGCGCGTCTACTACGCGGGCGCGGCCTCGGGCGGCCTCTTCAAATCGACCGACGGCGGCACGCGATGGGAGCCGCTCACCGACAGCCTGCCATTCTCGTCGGTCGGATCGATCGCGATCGCCCCGTCCGATCACAACGTGCTGTACATCGGTACCGGCGAGACGTTCGTGCGGAGCAACATCTCGATCGGCAACGGTGTGTGGAAGTCGACCGACGCGGGAAAGACCTGGGCGCACGCCGGGCTCGAGCGGTCGGGCCGCATCGGCCGCATCGTCGTCGATCCGCGCGACGCGCGCGTCGTCTACGCCGCGGCGTTAGGCGCGGGATATGGCACGCAACAGGAGCGGGGCGTGTATCGGTCGCGCGACGGCGGCGCGTCGTGGGAGCGAGTCCTGTTCGTGAACGACTCCACCGGAGCGTCCGACATCGCACTCGACGCGCACGATCCGAATGTGCTCATCGCTGGGATGTGGCAGTTCATGATCCACCCCTGGAGTGTCGAGAGCGGTGGGCGGGGGAGTGGCGTCTATCAATCGAAGGATGGCGGCACCACGTGGCGCCGACTCACCGACGGCTTGCCGCGCGAGGCGATGGGGAAGATCGCCGTGCAGATCGCGCGGCGCGATCCCAATCGCATGTACGCGCTCATCGAGACGAAGGATCCCGGGCTCTATCGGTCTGACGACGCTGGTCGCCACTGGCGGCTGGTCAATCAGGACCACGACTTCCTCGAGCGGCCGCACTACTACACACGCTTCGCCGTCGCGCCCGATGATGAGAATAGACTCTATTTCGTGAGCGTGCGCTTCTCCTGGTCGCTGGACGGCGGCCTCACGAAGGCACCGACCCCGCCCCGCGCCGGCGGCGACCTGCACGACATCTGGATCGATCCCGAGAACGCGGACCGGATGATGGTTGGCGACGACGGCGGCGTCGGCATCTCCGTCGACCGCGGCCGGAGCTGGACGCGCATCGTGCTGCCTAACGCGCAGATGTACCATGTCTTTGTCGACAACCGCGTCCCCTACAACGTCTACGGGAATCGGCAGGACGGTTACTCGTACATGGGCACATCGAACTCGCGCGAGAACGGCCGCTCGATCGGGCTCTGGACCGCGGTTGGCGGCTGCGAGTCCGGCTTCGCCGTGCCCGACACCGTTGATCAGAACATCGTCTGGAGCGGTTGCTACGACGCGGGTCTCGAGCGCTACGATCAGAGCACGCGTATGGCCCGCGCCGTCGAGGTGTGGCCGGAGGCCGGCTACGGCGTGTCGCCAAGAGACCTGAAGTACCGCTGGAACTGGACGTTCCCGATCGCGATCTCACCGCACGACCACAACACCGTCTACGTTGGCAGCCAGTACGTCCATCGCACCCGCAATGGCGGGCAGAGTTGGGAGGTCATCAGCCCCGACCTCACCACCAACGACACGATCAAGCAGCGGTCGAGCGGCGGGCTCGTCACCGACAATCTCTACGTCGAGAGCTCGATCGTCGTCTTCGCGATCGCGGAATCCCCGGTCGCCAAGGGCGTGATCTGGGCTGGAACGATGGACGGGCTCGTCCAGCTCACGCGCGACGACGGCAAGACGTGGACGAACGTCACGCCTAACGGCGCCGTCAAGTTCGCGGCCGTCTCCAACGTCGAGCCGTCGCGCTACGACGTCGGCACCGCGTACGTCTCCGTCGACGCGCATCAGATGAACGATCGCGATCCGTACATCTACAAGACGACGGACTACGGAAAGACATGGAAGCTCATCTCGGGCGGGATCCCGAAGTCCGTCTTCAGCTACGTGCACTGCGTCCGCGAGGATCCCGTGAGACGAGGCATGCTCTACGCGGGCACGGAGAACGGCGTCTGGTTCTCCCTCGACGATGGAGCGACGTGGCAGCCGCTCCAGAACAACCTGCCCCACGCACCGGTGTCGTGGCTGACCGTGCAGCCGCACTTCAATGATCTGGTGATCTCTACATACGGCCGCGGCTTCTGGATCCTCGACGACATCGCGGCAGTCCGGAATCTCGATCGCGCGGTTGGCGGAGCGCAGCGCGCGGCGATGCTGCCTCTCCGCGACACGTATCGCTTCCGCAAGCTCCAGAACCACCACTCCGCTCCCAACTCGCTCGTCTCGGGCGAGGACCCGCAGTACGGCGCGGCGATCAACTTCTTCGTGCGCCGCGGCGTCGAGCCGGAGAGCGCGGCCGTGATCACGGCGGCCGTCGAGCGCACGACCGGTGCCACGGAGCCTAACGATCGCAGGACCGGACTCCGCAACACCCCCGCCGTGCCGAGCGCGCGCGCCGACTCGGCGCGCTCACGCGGCGACAGCGCCGGCCGGGATACGCTGGCGCGACGAGACTCCACTGCCCGTCGCGACTCCGTGCGCTTCACCGTCACCGACGCGCAGGGCCGAGTCGTTAGGCGATTCACTGCCGCGCCGGCGCGAACGGGATTGAATCGCGCCTGGTGGGATCTGCGCTACGACGCGCCGCGCGCGGCGAAGCTGCGCGCCGCGCCGCCGGCCCACGCCCATGTTCGATCGAGCGGCGTGCGCCCCCTCGTGACCTGGGACCTCGACATCGTCGGTGGTCAGGTCGGTCCGCTCGTGGCGCCGGGCACGTACACCGTGACGGCGATGATCGGCCGTGACTCGATTGCCGCTCCCGTGCGCGTGCTGCGCGACCCGAACAGCGGCGCGACCGATGCCGACATCGCCGCGCAGCTCGCCGAATCACTCGAGCTGCGCCGCGACATGAACACCGTCGTTGACATGATCGACCAGGCCGAATGGGTACGGAAGCAGCTCGCCGACCTGTCGTACATGTTCAGCGAGCGCAAGCGCGACACGCGCGAGCGCGCGACGGGCGCCGATGGCGTGGTGCTCGCCGGTGCCACGCGCGACACCACGCTCGCTCTGGCCTCGATCGATTCATCACTCGCATCGATCCGCGATCTGGAAAAGAAGACGCTCGCGCTCGAGGGCAAGCTCTTCGACACCGATCTCACGGGCGCGCGCGAGGACGCCTTCCGGTCGGCCAATCAGCTATATGAGAAGCTCGCGAGCGTCGCTTCGGACGTTGGCTCGGCGAGCGCGGACTGGGCGCCGACGGACCAGCAGAAGGCGGTGCGCGTGCTCCTCGAGCAGCAGCTCGCCGCGGTGCGCGCGGAGTTCGAGAAGCTGATGACGTTGGACGTGAACTCGTTCAATCAACGCCTGGGAGGGAACCGGATCGTGCCGTGATCGGTGGTCGGTGAACGGTGATCGGTGGTCCGTTCACCGTTCACCGTTCACCGTTCGCTGTCCGCCGTCCGATCGGCTAACAGCTTCGTCTGGAACCGCTGCGCTTCCGAGATGCGCTCGATCTCGATTGCGATCGCGTCGACGGCTTGCTCGAGATGGAGTAGCCGGTCGTTGTCTGCTGGCGGTCGCGTAGCGAGGCGTTTGGCGCGCATCAGGAGCAGGCGGGCCGCAACGCCGATGCCTACGAGGCAGCCGATGGTGGCGACGATCGTCGTGCAGACGGCGGCGAAGGTGATTACATCAGGATCCATGACAATCAGTAGAGAGTAGAGAGTAGAGAAACTTCCGCGTCCCACATCCCGCGTCCCGCACAGTGCAGCCTACGATACGGCGACAATCGAGTTTCCTGCTATCCCTGTTCGTGTTGGTTTGGGGTCCCCGCGTTGCGTCGGCGCAGCTCCGGGGCGACTCCACCTGGCGAGCGCTGCAGCGCCTCGGCGGGGACGCGTGGAGCGTGTGGACCGCGCCGGCCCACGCTCGCGCGCGGGATGCCGAAGGCGTGGCGGCAGTGGTGGCGGCAACTGGCATTGCCGCGGCGCTGGATGAGCCGGTGCAGCACTGGATCTCGACCCACCCCCATGCATGGCCCGTCGCCATGCTCGCACCATTGCGGGAGAGCGCTCACTACCCCGCGTACGAGCTCGGAAGCGGGCAATATCTGCTGCCGATTTCCGCGGCGCTCTACCTCGCCGGCTCCTTCTCCAAATCCCAGGGGCTGCGCGACGCGGGGCTCGGCTGCGCAACCGCGCACCTAACGACGGCCGGCGTACGTGGCCTCATCTTTCTCTTTGTGCAACGCGATCGGCCACGGCTCTCCCCTGACGATCCGTTCAACGTTCGCCTTCGCGGGACGCGCGACTGGAACAAGCACTCATTCTTCAGTGGGCACATCGCGAACTCGATGGGATGCGCGAGCTTCCTTGCGCATCGCTTCGATCTCTATCTCGCGGAGCCGGTCATGTACGGGTACGTGACCGCGATTGGCGCCGGCCGGGTGGTCGACGGACGGCACTGGCTGTCGGACACCGTCTTCGGCGCGCTGTTCGGGTATGTGGTGGGGCGGACGATCAGCGGGCGGATGCTGGCTCGGGAGCGCGCGTCCGCGCAAACGCCGCCAGCGCCATTGACGTTCTCCTTCTCGTTTCCGTTCGACTGAACGTAGGTGACGTAGTCGATAGCAGGCCACGTATGGCAATAATGGCATATGCCAATACTTCCATACGTGGGTCCTGGTGGCACTGGCAGGGCTGCCGCGCCAGGCGTAAGCTTGCCCGCGCATGCGAACCCTCGTCCTGGCCGCTCTCCTTCTCGTCGCGACGTCCTGTCGCAGCGGCCAACCCGACGATCGTCGCACCGTCGTCACGTTCTCCGGCAGCGCGTTAGGCGCCGAGGGCGAGCTGCTGACGCGGCACGTGGCGCGCTTCGAGCAGGCGAACCCGGGGATCCACGTCCGCATTCAACGCACTCCGGATGACGCGACGCAACGTCATCAGCTGTTCGTGCAGTGGCTCAACGCGCGCGCCGGTGAGCCGGACATCCTGCAACTCGACGTCGTATGGACGCCTGAGTTCGCGGCGGCGGGATGGCTGCTCCCGCTCGACCGCTGGAAACCCGACGCCGGCAACTTTTTTCCGTCGACGATCGCCGCGAACACGTGGGCGGGCTCGCAGTTCGCGGTGCCGTGGTTCATGGACGTCGGGATGTTGTATTGGCGCACGGATCTCATGCGCGCCGCGCCAGCATCGATGGACGAGCTCGCGGCAGAGGCGCGGAGCGCGCGGGCGAAGAGGGTGCCGTACGGCATCGTCTGGCAGAGCGCCCGGTACGAGGGCCTCGTCACGTCGTTCGTGGAGTTCCTCGGCGCCTTCGGCGGAAAGATTCTCTCCGACGACGGACGGGTCGTCGTCGACTCGCCGGAGGGCGTTCGCGCGTTGAGCTTCATGCGCGATCTCATCACGAGCGGCGCCGCGCCGACCGACATTCTCACCTGGCACGAGGAGGAGTCGCGCTTCGCCTTCCAGAACGGAGCGGCGGCGATGATGCGCAACTGGCCGTACGCGGTGACGCTGCTGAAGCAGCCGCGCGACTCGCGCGTCGCGGGAAAGTTCGGTGTTGCACCGATGCCGGGCGCCGCCGCGGGCGCGCCAACCGCCACGTTAGGCGGCTCGGCGTTGGCGATTAATGCATTCACCGCGCATCCGGACGCGGCGTGGAAGGTGGTGGAGTTTTTCACCGCACCAGAGCAGATGCTCGACCGGTCGCGATTGAGCGGCTACCCGCCGCGCCCAGTGCTCTACGATGACCCGCGGCTCGCCACAATCCTCCCGATCCCGGTGACGCTCGCGCGGTCGATCGTCGAACGCGCCGTTCCGCGGCCGGCGACGCCGATCTACTCGCAGCTCTCGGAGCTGTTGCAGATCGATCTGCATCGCGCGCTCTCGGGCCAGGTGCCGCCGGAGCGTGCGCTGCACGATGCGGCTCGCGCGATGAATGCGCTCGTCGAACGAACGCGCGTGCGCGAGCTCACCGCGGGGCGCGGGCCGCGGGGCGCGGGGCGATGAAGAATCGCGCATCCGGGGTTTCACGTCCCGCGTCCCACGCGCCTCGTCCCGACAACTCTGAGGCACGCGCCGGATGGCTGCTGACGGCGCCGGCGCTGGCGACGATTCTCTTCATCGCGCTCTTTCCGCTCGGCTGGACCGTGTGGGAGTCGCTGCACGAGCACGATCTCCGCATGCCGTGGCTCGGCCGACCATTTGTCGGGTTGGGGAACTATCTCACCATCATGCGCGACGAGCGGTTCTGGCAATCGCTCGGCCACACCGCGCTCTTCAGCGCAATCAGTGTGGCCGTGGAGCTCACGCTTGGGCTTGCGTTGGCGCTGGCGATGAATCGCGCGTTCCGCGGCCGCGGCGTCGTGCGTGCGGCGGTGCTCGTGCCATGGGCGATCCCGACCGTCGTCGCCGCCCTCCTCTGGCGATTCATCTTCGATTCGCAGGCCGGTATCGCGAATGTCGTGCTCTCGAACCTCGGGCTGCTTCATCAACCGCTCGTCTGGTTCGTGCGCGCGTCGACGGCGTGGATCCCTGTCATTCTTGCCGACGTCTGGAAGACGACGCCGTTTGTCGCGCTGCTCTTGCTCGCCGGACTCCAGAGCATCGATCAGGAGCTGTACGAGGCGGCGTCAACGGATGGCGCCAGCGCATGGTGGCAGCTCACGCGCATAACGATTCCGCTGCTCAAGCCGGCGATCCTCGTCGCGCTCATCTTCCGCACGCTCGACGCCTTTCGCGTCTTCGATCTCATCTACGTGATGACTGGCGGGGGCCCAGGTACGTCGACCGAGCCCGTCGCCCTCTACACCTTCAACGCGCTCCTGCAGAATCTCGAGTTCGGCTACGGTGCGGCGCTGTCGGTGATCATCTTCATCGTGACTTTCGGTCTCGCGATGCTCTACATGCGCGGACTCGGCGTCGACCTCGGCGACTCGCGCGCAGGAAAGGGCCGGTGAGAGGCCGCATCGCCGCGCGCGTGGGGCTCGTGCTGCTCGTGCTCTTCGCGGCCTTTCCGTTTTATTGGGCAGTCGTCGCCTCATTCACACCTGAGGCGACGCTCTTTCGCGAGCCGTCGCTCTGGCCGCGCGAGCTGATCCTCGATCATTACCGCGCGCTCTTCACCGAGAGAGACTTCTGGACGCCGATCAAGAACTCGCTGATCGTCGCGCTGACGACCACGGTCTTCTGCGTCACGATCGGTGCCTTTGCGGCGTACGCGCTTGCCCGGATCGAGTTCTCGGGGAAGCGCGCGGTGCTCGCGTTCATTCTCGCGGTGACGATGTTCCCGCAGATCTCGATCGTGAGCCCGCTCTACATGCTGCTCCGGAGCCTGCACCTGATCAACACGTATCCTGGTCTCGTGCTGCCCTATATGACGTTCGCGATGCCGCTCGCGGTCTGGCTCCTCGTCGGTTTCTTCCGGCAGCTGCCGCGCGACCTCGAGGAAGCGGCGATGGTCGACGGTGCATCGCGGTGGCAGAGCTTCGTTCGCGTGATTCTCCCACTCACTGGCCCCGGCCTCGCGACGACGGCGATCCTGACCTTCATCTATTGCTGGAACGAGTTCCTGTTCGCGCTCTCGTTCACGTTAGGCCCCGAGCGGTACACGGTGCCGGTGGCGATCGCGCTCTTCCGCGGCCAGTATCAGGTGCCCTGGGGCCAGATCCTCGCGGCGACCGTGATCGCCACGGCGCCGGTGGCCGTCGTCGTCCTCGTCTTCCAGCGGCGCATCGTGCAGGGACTCACGGCTGGAGCGGTGAAAGGATGAGTGAAGGGAGGTGTTAGGTGATAGGTGTTAGGTGCTAGTCCAAAACCCTAGCAACTACACCTAGCACCTAGCACCTAGCACCTAGCACCTAGCACCTAGCACCTAATGGCATCCATAACTCTCTCGCACATCGACAAGCAGTACCCGAACGGCTACGTCGCTTCGCGCGATCTGAGCCTGGAGATCGCCGACGGCGAGCTCCTCGTGCTCGTTGGGCCGTCGGGGAGCGGCAAGTCGACCGTGCTGCGCATGATCGCGGGGCTCGAGAAGCCGACCGGCGGCACGATCACGATCGGTGAGCGGGACGTCACGCGCCTTCCTCCGCAGGACCGCGACATCGCGATGGTCTTTCAGAGCTACGCACTCTATCCGCACATGACCGTGCGCGAGAACATGGCGTTCGGGCTGCGATTGAGGAAACAGCCGGCCGACCTTGTCGCGCGGCGTGTCACCGAGGTTGCGGACGCGCTGGGGCTCGCACCGATGCTCGATCGGAAGCCTTCGCAGCTCTCCGGCGGCCAGCGGCAGCGCGTCGCGTTAGGCAGGGCGATCGTCCGCGAGCCGAAGGCGTTCCTCTTCGACGAGCCGCTCTCGAACCTCGACGCCCAGCTCCGCGTCGAGACCCGCGCCGAGCTGGCGCGGCTCCATCGCCGGCTCGGCGCGACGATGGTGTACGTCACCCACGATCAGGTGGAGGCGATGACGTTGGGGACGCGCGTCGCTGTGCTCCGCGACGGCGTGCTGCAGCAGGTCGCGCCCCCGATGGAGCTCTACCGGCGGCCGAGCAATCAGTTCGTGGCGAGCTTCATCGGCAGCCCGTCGATGAACTTCGTGCGCGGCGCGATCTCGCGTGACGGCGGCCGGCCGCGATTCACCGCGCCGGGAGGGCTCAGCTTCGCGATCACGGCCGACCTTCCCGCGACCGACGGTCCGGTAATTCTCGGCGTGCGCCCCCACGACATCGGTCTGGGGCCGGCTGACAATGGTGGGCCGCGAGGAGTGGTGTCGCTCGTCGAGCCTCTTGGAAGCGAGCAGATCGTCTACGTGACGGTGCCCGGCGGTGCGGATTTCGTGGCCGCAGTCGGCGCCGAGGCGACTCCGCGAGTCGACGATCCCGTGTCGCTCACGATTCCGGGGCCTGCGATCCATCTCTTCGAGGCGGAGTCCGGGCGCCGAATCGGCGCCTAACGAAATCCGCGTCATGGAGTTGCGGCAGTTCAGCGACATGTGGCGGGCGGCGGTGAACGATCGCTGGAGTGCGGGGATACATTGGCCGGCCCGCGATGTTTGCTTCCTCGACCCAAATTTACGGAGTCGGTCCGTTCCGACGGGAGGACTATGACCGCTAACTGACACAGCGCCCTTGCTCTATGCGAAAACCTGTCTTGACATTAGCCGGCCCGCCGCGCATATCACGCCCCAGTTTCCGCCAGTGTCCAGTCGCTGGGCTCTGGTGACGAATTTCATTGGCGAAAAGTTGGTGTTGCACGGTCGCGAGAGCGGTCCCACTCCTCAGTCCGTGGAGGACAGTCGCATGGCATGGCGTCGCTATTTCTTCCCCGCGCTCGTTGGCGGTCTGCTGTTCAGCAGTCCCCTTCGCGCACAGGGCACCACTGGAACCATTGCTGGTCGCGTCGTTGACAGCGCGAGTGCCCAAGGCATCGCGAACGTCAACATCGTGATCATGGGTGGCCAGCGAGGCACGTTGAGTAGGGAGGATGGCAGCTTCACGATGGCGAACGTTCCCACCGGCTCGTACACGGTGCGCGCGAGTCGCATCGGGTTCCGTCCGCAAACGCAGGCCGCGGTGGTGACGGCCGGAGCGACGGTGAGCGTCCAATTCACGATGACTCGTCAGGCGGCGGTGCTGAGCGAGATCGTCGTCACCGGGTACGGCACTCAGCGACGAGAAGCAATCTCGGGCTCGGTAGCGACTGTCGACGCCGATCAGGCTAATGTTGGCGTGGTGACCAACGCCAACCAGATGCTCGAGGCGCGCGTCGCCGGCGTCCAGTTGACTCAGAACAACGGTGACCCCGGGGCCGGGGCGCAGATCAGGATTCGCGGCGGCACGTCGATCAGTGCGAGCAATGATCCGTTGTACGTCATCGACGGTGTGCCGCTCCAGAACGAAGCGACAGCGCCTCGGGAAGGCGGTGCACCGTACAACAATCAGCTGCAGCGAAGCCCGCTGAACGCGATCAACCCGAACGACATCGAGTCGATCACCGTTCTGAAGGATGCTGCGGCGACGGCGATCTACGGAAGCCGCGGCGCCAACGGCGTCGTCCTCATCACGACGAAACGCGGCGTGCGCAATGGCAGCGGCGACATGGAGTACGATGCTTATGTGGGCGCGGCATCGGCCGCAAAGCGGCTCGACCTCGCCAGCGGGGTCCAGTACCGCGATTTCGTGCAGCAGCAGGTCAACCAGTACATCGCCGACTCTCTCGCGAACAAAACCGTTCGCGGTGGGTTGCCGGTGAGCAGCTTGACCTCACTCGGGACGGCGAACACGAATTGGCAGGACGCCATTCTCCGCACAGGCATCGCGACGAACCACAACCTGGCATTCTCCGGCGGCTCGCCCCAGACACAGTACCGCGCGTCGCTCAATTACTTCGAGCAACAGGGAGTGGTGATCGGCAGTGGCCTCAAGCGGTACCAGGGCCGACTCAATGCCAACCACGACGCGTTCACAGGCAAGCTGAGGTTGGGGCTCAACCTCACGGCGTCGCGGGTGAATAACACCTACGCTCCGGTCGAGAATGGCGGCGGCTTCACCGGTGGGTTGTTCACGAACGTCGCCATCTACAATCCGACGCTCCCCATCAAGACCGGCACCGGGTCGTTCTACGAGATTAGTGGTCAAACCGACGTTCGCAATCCCGTGGCAATGATTCACGAGATTACCGACCGCGCGCCGGAAGACCGCGTTCTGGGCAACGCGACCGGGACGCTCAGCCTCTCGTCGAACCTGACCGCGCAGACCACACTCGGTGTCGACATCAATAACTCGGTTCGGCAGACGTACTATCCGCGCAGCAGCCCGACGGCCTCGGGAGCAGGTGGCATTGCCCGCCAAGCCGATCTGAGTCTCAACAACCAGAACTTCCAGCAGCTGTTGACCTATGCGCCGCACCTCGGCAAGAGCGAGCTCGAGGTCGTCGGTGGTTACGAGTACACTCATTTCGACAACAGGGGCTTCAACGCGCAGTCGCAAGGCTTCATCACCGACCAGTTCGGGTTCAATAACCTCGGCTCGGGCACGGCGGCGACATCACCGCTGCCAGGTTCGTACGAGGACGAAAGCCAGCTCGTCTCCTTCTTCTCGCGCGCCAACTACGGTTGGGCGAACAAGTATTTCCTCACCGGTGTGATGCGCTACGACGGCTCGTCGCGACTCGCGCCGGGACATCGTTGGGAGTCATTCCCGGCGCTCTCGGCGTCGTGGCGCTTGAGCGAGGAATCGTTCTTCAAGGGCGGCCCATTCTCGAACCTTTCACTCCGGGCCGGATGGGGTAAGCAAGGCAACCAGGCGATCAGGCCATATCAGACGCAGCTCCTCCTGCGCACGGATAATGGCGCTGCCTATCCCTTTGGCGGCGCGGTCGTCACGGGTCTTCGTGCCGCCCAGGTCGGGAACACGAATCTCAAGTGGGAGACGGCAACACAGACGAACCTCGGGTTCGATTACGGTCTGTGGCGCGATCGCCTAACGGGAAGCCTCGAATTCTACCAGAAGGACACGAGGGATCTGCTCTTCGAGGTCCCCGTACCGCAGCCCGCGGTCGTTGCGACACGATTCGAGAACATCGGCAGCTTGCGGAACCGGGGTGTCGAGCTGTCCGTCGACGGCGAGCTGTGGCGCCGCGGCCAGCGCACGATTTCTGGCGGTTTGATCGCGAGCATCGAGCGTAACAATGTCGTGAGTCTCGGCGACACCTCGCGGAAGCCAATCCAAACCGGATTCGTCAACGGCCAGGGACAGTCGAATCAGTACTCGGAGATCATCGCTCCTGGGCATCCGCTGGGCAGTTTTTACGCGCCCCGCTTCCTCGGCGTGAACAACGCGGGCCAGCAAACGTTCGCCTGCTCGGCGGCCACGCACCCAGGGGCCGGCTGCACCAACGGTGTGACGACGGATCCGACGGATGCGGACCGTCAGTTCATCGGTAGCGCCAATCCGGATTTCACCCTCGGGTTACACAACAACCTGACATGGGGCAAGATCGACGCGAGCTGGCTCTGGCGTGGTGAGTTCGGCGGCAAGGTATTCAACAACACCGCCTTGGTTTATCAGACCAAGAGCGACGCCAAGCAGGGGCGTAACTTCCTTGCGGCCGCGCTGACGGATCCAGACAGCATCAGCGAACCTGCCAAGTTCTCGTCACGATGGATCGAGGATCGGACCTTCGTGCGGCTGCAGAACGTGACGCTTGGCTACACGTTCGACATTCCGGCGCGGCTCATGAGCGGCCGCACGGCGCGGGTTTACCTGTCCGGCGACAACCTGATCCTGCTCACGAAATACAAAGGTCTGGATCCCGAGGTCTATTCGACAGACGGTGACGGCGGCGGCATTGCCGTGCGCGGTCTCGATTACGTGACGTATCCGCGTCCGCGGACGTACACCTTCGGCGTCCACTTCCAGTTCTGACACGTCATGACACCGAACACTTTTTCAACCAGCCAGCAGGCGTTTATGAGCAAATTCTCATGGAAGGCCGCGCTTCGGTTCGGGCTCCGGGCACTGTCTCTCGTTCCGGTGTTCTTCGTTGGCGAGACGTGCACGAATCTCACCGAGGTGCCGCACGACGCGCTGACACCGACGACCGCCTTCCACACCGACCAGGAGATCCTGGCGGGTGTCGCCGGCGTGTACGCGCAGATGCGCCGTGCCGAGGATAACGGGCACTACGCCACGGTACAGGAACTGTCGACCGACGTGCTCGTCGTGCCGACGCGTGGCAGCGACTGGTACGACAACGGCCAGTGGCTCGACATTCATAAGCAGACGTGGAGCCCGAATTCCTCCGGAGCCTTGGGCTTCCTCACCGGCTCCTGGAACGATCTGTTCAGCGGCGTAGCCAAAGCCAACCTGATGATCGACGTCGTATCGAAGACCGGTGCCGCGAACAAAGACTCGGTCGTCGCCGAGGTCCGAACGCTGCGCGCCTGGTACACCTACATGCTGCAGGACCTCTTCGGCGGGGTCCCGCTCGTGACTACGACGGAGCTCAAGAGCGTTGCGCGCTCCACGCGCCCCGAAGTCTTCGCCTTTCTCGAGAAAGAGCTGACTGAGGCACAGGCGAACCTACCCGTGAAGTGGCCGTCAGCGTCGTATGGCCGGGTCACAAAGGGTGTAGCCAATGCCATCCTGGCCAGCATGTACATCAATGCGGGTGTGTTCAACAAGGCCTGTGGTCCAGCCGCGTGCTCGGCGATCAATCCCAGTGCGTACAACAGCTGTAGCGGCGTGGCTGTGACTGGTGGGAAAGATGCTTGCCAGGCAGCGATCGACGCCGCCAATGCCGTGATCAACTCGAGTGGAACCGGCGGTGCGACCTACCAGCTCAATTCGAATTGGTTCAAGAACTTTACGATCGATAACAAGAGCTCACCCGAGAACATTTTCGTCGTCGTACACTCCAATAGCCCGCAGGCGATCGGTGGTGACTTCCCGATGCGTACCCTGCACTACAACCAACTCAGCACCGGCGACGGTGGCCCATGGAACGGCTGGGCCACGACCGCGGAGGTGTACAACCAGTTCCCCGCAAGCGACGATCGCCAGAAGATGTGGCTTCAGGGGCAGGGGTACAGCTTTGAAACGGGACTGGCAGTCAACGACCGCAATGGCAACCCCCTGAACTTCACGATCTCGATCCCAGACCTGAACAAGGCCAACGAATCCAACGGCGTGCGCTTCAACAAGTTCCCGCCGCAAGCCAGTCCACCGAAGGGCTCGGCCCAGCCTAACGACTACACCTGGTTCCGGCTCGCCGAGATGTACTTGATCCGGGCCGAGGCGGAGAACGAGCTCGGCCAGACCGCCGCAGCGTTGGCCGATCTCAACCTGATCCACCAGAAGCACCAGCCGACAGCCATCGCGGCGGGCACCAAGCAGGCGATTCGTGATGCCATCTATACGGAACGCTTGCTCGAGTTCGCGGGCGAGGGCAAGCGGCGTACGGACATGATTCGATTTGGTACGTTCCTGAGCTGGACCGAGAACTCCGCAAACGGTATATGCGGTGCCACTCCGGCGGCATCGTGCCCGCGAGCTGCCTACCGCGTCGTCTTCCCCATCTCGGTAAACGCGCTGGGCTCCAATCCATTGCTCGTGCAGAACAACGGCTACTGAGTCTCTGCTCTGTCGTCCCGAGCGAAGCGAGGGATCTGCTCTTGAGCTGGCCCTGAGAAAAGCAGATCCTTCGTAGCTACCTCTTCGGGAGACAATTTGCGGCCTGCTCCAGTTCGGAGCAGGCCGTTGCGCGCTCGGGCAGTCTCTCCCACACTCGCCTAACCCTCGCCCGAGGTCTTCTTCTTTCGTTCGTGCTATGAATTATTTCGCCATCCGTCACGTGTGGTGCCGGATCACGACGCTCGGGTCGGTCATGTTCATCGTTGCAGGCGCCGGATGCCGACAGGGCGCCGAGCTTGCGCATGCGGATGAGCGCTCGGTGCCGTCGAATCAGCTCTTCAGCCGGCTGCCGGCGACGGTGACCGGGATTCACTTCGAGAACCGGCTCGAGGAGACGAGTGAGCTGAACGTCTACACCTATCGGAATTTTTATAACGGTGGCGGCGTTGGCGTCGGTGACCTAACGGGCGACGGCCTGCCGGACATCGTGCTGACGTCGAATCAGGGCGGCCCGAAACTGTATCTCAATCAGGGACACTTCCACTTTCGAGACATTACGAAGGTCGCGGGCCTAACGAACGACCGCGGGTCGTGGACTACCGGCGTGGCGATCGGCGACGTGAACGGCGACGGTCTGCTCGACATCTATCTCTGCCGCGCGGGGCCAGGTACCCCCGAGCAGCGGGCCAACCAGCTCTGGATCAACCAGGGTGTGAACGGCGACAGCCTGCCGGCGTTCAAGGAAATGGCCAAGGCGTACGGCGTCGCTGATCAAGGATACTCCACGCAGGCGGTGTTTCTGGATTACGACCACGATGGGGACCTCGATCTCTTCGTGCTCGAGAACTCGCCGCGGTCGGTGCGCACTGTCGGTATGGGGAACCGTAGCGAGCGTAGTCAATACGGCGGCGCGAAGCTCTACCGGAATGATGGCGGCCATTTCAGGGACGTCACAGCGCCGGCCGGGATTTACAGTCCTGATATCGCCTTCGGACTCGGCGTCGTCGTAGCGGACGTCAACAACGACGGCTGGCCAGACATCTACGTCTCGAACGACTTCGCCGAGCGCGACTACCTCTACGTGAACAGGCGTGACGGTACCTTCGCCGAACTGCTCGACAAGGCTATGCCGGTCAGCAGCTATTACTCGATGGGACTCGACATCGCCGATTTCGACAACGACGGGTGGCCCGACGTCTACACCACGGACATGCTGCCTGAGAACGAGACTCGGCTCAAAACGACATCCACCTTCGACAGTTGGGAAGTTTACCAGAACCGCGTGCGCGGCGGCTATCACCATCAGCTGATGCGCAACATGCTTCAGCGAAACGATCGCGATCCTTCGCCCGGCTCAGCGCAGGCTCCCACCTTCAGTGAAGTTGGGCAGATTGCGGGCGTAGCGCGAACGGACTGGAGCTGGGGCGCGTTGATCGCAGATCTGGACCTGGATGGTCACAAGGACATCTTCGTGACGAACGGCATCGCGAGAGACGTGACATCACAGGACTACGTCGCCTTCATCGCCAACGGCGCAACCATCCGGTCGATGACGGACAACGGGCGGCAGCGGGCTGATTTCCTTAGGCTCACGAAAGCGATGACGTCGACGCCGCTGCCTAACTACGCTTTTCATAGCCTCGGTGGACTTCGCTTCACCAACGAAGCAGCGTCCTGGGGCCTCGCGACGCCGAGCTTCTCGAGCGGAGCGGCGTACGCGGATCTCGATGGCGACGGTGCGCTCGATCTCGTGGTGAACAACGTGGACGAAGAAGCGTTTGTCTATCGCAACAACGCGCGCCGGCTCCATCCCGAGAATCGCTTTCTGCGCGTGAAGCTCGCCGGCTCGAGCGGCAATCGATTCGGCATCGGTGCGCGTGTCACGGCGTACGCCGGCAGCGATACGCTGATGCAGGAGGAATTTCCGCAGCGCGGCTTCCAGTCCAGCGTCGACTTCGTGCTGGATTTCGGGCTCGGCAAGCACGAGATTGTCGACTCTCTGGTAGTCCAGTGGCCAAATGGGAAGGGTACGACGCTTCGTCAGATCGCGGCGAATCAGCTCGTAACCGCGCGCCAAAGCGATGCCGTCGATCGGCCATTCGCGACGAATCAGCGGCCGCTCGTCGCCACACTGTTCACCGACGTCACCGCGACGACCAGGCTCGATTTCATTCACCACGAGAATGATTTCGCTGACTTCGATCGCGAGCCGCTGATGCCCAAACTCGTCTCCACCGAGGGCCCCTTTCTGGCCGTCGGCGACGTGAATGGAGACGGCCTGGACGACATCTACATCGGCGGTGCAAAGGAACAGTCAGGGAAACTCCTGCTCCAGCAGGGGGATGGGAGTTTCACGAATGTAAATGATTCGTTATTCGCCGCGGATGCCATTTCGGAGGATCTCGGCGCAGTTTTCTTCGACGCGAATGGGGACGGGCGGCCGGACCTGTACGTCGTGAGCGGGGGCAACGAGTATAACGAGGCCGCGACGGCGTTGCAGGATCGCCTCTACCTGAACGACGGCCACGGGAAATTCCACAAGGCAGCCGACGCTCTGTCCAGAGAAATGGTGAGCGGCTCGCGGGTGGTCGCGGCCGATTACGACGGCGACGGTGCCATCGATCTATTCGTCGGTGGACGCGTCGTACCCTGGAGCTACGGAGCGGACCCACCGAGCATGCTGCTGCATAACGATGGCAAGGGCCACTTCACCGACGTCACGTCGACACTCGCGCCCGAGCTCGTGCACATCGGCATGGTGACGGACGCCGTCTGGAGAGACATCGATGGCGACGGCCGGCTGGACCTCATTGTCGTCGGCGAATGGATGCCGATCGTCGTCTTTCATAACGATGGAAAGGGAAAACTCCGGCTCATCCAGGTGTCTGGACTCGAGCACAGCGAGGGCTGGTGGAATCGCATCGTCGCCGGGGATTTCAACGGTGATGGACGTGTCGACTTCGTGATCGGCAATCTTGGATTGAATGGGCGAATCCACGCATCGCCGGCGGAGCCACTCACGATGTACGTGAAGGACTTCGCCGGCAACGAGACGATGCAGCAGATCATCTCCATGTACAATGACGGCGTCAGCTATCCGCTGCCGCTGCGCGACGATCTGATCAACGCGATTCCCTATCTCAAGGACCGGTTCCCCACATACAAGGATTACGCGAAGAAGACTGTGACTGACATCTTCTCGCCGCAGGAGCTCTCGGGCGCGGTCATGAAGAAGGTGAGCACCTTCGCGACATCACTCGCGTTGAACAATGGTGATGGCAGCTTCACACTCGTGCCGCTGCCCGACGAGGCGCAGTTGGCGCCGGTCTATGGTATTCTCGCGACCGATGTGGACCAGGACGGCCATGTCGATCTCTTGTTCGCGGGCAATTTCGATGGATTCAAACCCGAGATTGGACGCATGGCCGCGAGTCATGGGCTAGTGTTGCGCGGCGACGGAAAGGGGCGCTTCAGGCCTGTGCGCGGGGACGCGAGTGGCTTCGTTGTCCCTGGCCAATCGCGCGACATCGCGCGTGTTCGCACGGCTCACGGCGACATGTTCGTGGTCGCCCGAAACAACGATCGACCGCTGATCTTCCGCGGCAATCGCGCCAAGGCGCCGACGCCGACTGTCGCGGGCCGCTATTGAGGCTTTCCGGCCTTTTTCGTCTTGATGATGATGACGCCGTTCGCGCCGCGGCTGCCGTACATCGCGATGTCCGCGGGATTCTTCAGGACCTTGATCGATTCGATGTCGTACGGGTTGACCCCGCTCAGGCTGCCGCCAGGGCCGGGCGTGATCGCCATGCCGTCGAGGACGTACAAGGGCGCGTTACCACCGTAAAACGAGCCCTGACCGCGAATCTGAACGGCGACGCCACCGTCCGCCCCTCGTGTAACGACGACTCCCGAGACACGTCCTTCGAGTACCTTCTCGATCGGATCGCCCGGCGCCGGGCGAATGTTGTCGGCCGTGATGGTGTTGCCTGCTGGCGCAGGCGGTGTTGCGGTCGCGCCTGGAGCGCCTCCGCCATGCGCGCACCCGGCTACCAACGCTATCGAAAGCTCGAGAACAAGAAGACGACGCTGGACGAGCGAGGGCATGGAAATCCTCCTGGTATGCCGCCGGACCGTGGGCTCCTATAACTGAAGATGCCGCAGCTGAGCGCGCAAGATCTGCCCCGAAGCCGATTGCTGATAATCTCCAGAATCCGGCGCCACTGGCAGACGTTCGCCATTGCGGTCGCGGGACTCCTGGCCTGCCGGTCGGCGGCGCCGACCAATCAAGCGCCCCTTTTCGAGCTGCTTCCACAGAGCGTCACGGGCGTGACTTTCGCGAACCGCCTCGCCGAAGACTCGTCATTCAACATTCTGAATTACCTCTACTACTACAACGGTGCCGGTGTCGCCGTCGGTGACGTCGACAACGATGGCCTCCCGGATCTCTACTTCACCTCCAACCTCGGCGCGAACCGCCTCTACCTCAACAAGGGCAACTATCGCTTCGAGGACGTGACGGCGCGCGCCGGCGTCGCCGACTCGATCGGTTGGAAAACTGGCGTGACGATGGCGGACGTGAACGGCGACGGATACGTCGACATCTACGTTTCGGCCGTCGACTACCTGACGATGCATGGACGGAACGTGCTGTACATCAACGACGGTCACGGCACGTTCACGGATCGCACAAAGGAATACGGGCTCGATCACGTCGGCTACGCGACGCAGGCGCTCTTCTTCGATTACGACGGCGACGGTGATCTGGACATGTTCCTCCTCAACCATTCGACGCACAGCGAGCGCGGGGCGACCTCCGACAGTGGCGGGAATCCGCGCGCCAGCGACCGACTCTTCCGGAACGACGGCGGACATTTCGTGGACGTGAGCGAACGGGCTGGAGTGGCTGATCGGGCCGGAGCGTTCGGACTCGGCGTGGTCGCCAGCGACCTGAATGGCGACGGATGCCCCGACCTGTATGTGGGGAACGACTTTCAGGAGAACGACTACCTCTACATCAACAACTGTGATGGCACGTTCACGGAGTCGGTAGCCAAGGCGACGGGGCACACGAGCCGCTTCTCGATGGGGGTCGACGCCGCCGACGTGAACAACGATGGCCGTCCCGATCTCTTCGTCGCCGACATGCTCCCCGAGCGCGAGGATATTCTCAAGACGACCGCGATCACCGAGAGCTTCGATCTGTTCGCTCGCCGCATCCGGGCCGGCTACCATCCGCAGTATGCGCGCAACACGCTCCAGCTCAATCGCGGCGCGGGAAAGTTCAGCGACATCGGCTACCTCGCCGGTGTCGCCGCGAGCGATTGGAGCTGGTCGCCGCTCATCGCCGATCTCGACAACGACGGCAACAAGGATCTGTTCATCACGAACGGCATCTATCGGCGGCCGAACGATCTCGACTACATCGATTACATCGGGAACGAGAGCATCCAGGCGTCTCTCGCGCGGGGAATAACCAAGGAAAATCTCGCCCTCCTCGACCGGATGCCATCGGTGCCGCTGCCTAACTACGCCTTCCGCAGCAACGGCGATCTCACCTTCACGAGCGTCGCGGCACGGTGGGGTTTGGCGCAGCCCGGATTCTCCAATGGCGCTGCCTACGTGGACCTGAATAACAGCGGCGCGCTCGACCTCGTCGTCAACAACGTCGGCGCGCCGGCGTCGATCTATCGGAACCATGCGCGCGCGGCGAACGGCGCGCATTATCTCACGCTCACGCTTCGCGGCGAGGGGAAGAACACCGGCGGCATCGGCGCGCGCGTGATGATCGTTCACGGCGGCAAGAGGCAGATGCTCGAGGAGATGCCGACGCGCGGCTTCGAGTCCTCCGTCGATCCGCGACTCCACTTCGGCGTCGGCGCATCGGCGCGCGTCGATTCGTTGACGATCGTCTGGCCGGACCGACGTTATCAAACGCTCACCAACATTGCCGTCGACCGCATCATGACGCTCTCGCAGGCCGACGCGCGCGGCCGGTACGAGTTTGCCCACGCCGCCGCGCAGACGACGTTCACGGACGTCACCAAGCGAGTGGGGATCGATTTCAAGCACGAGGAGAACGGCTTCTACGATTACAACCGCGAGCCGCTCATGCCGCATCTCCTTTCCACCGAAGGGCCCGCGGTGGCGGTGGGCGATGTGAATGGCGACGGCCTCGACGATCTGTACATCGGCGGCGCGAAATGGCAGCCGGGGCGTCTCTACTTGCAGCAACGCGACGGAACCTTTCGGGCCAGTGAGCAACCTGCGCTCCGCGCCGACAGCTTGGCGGAGGACGTCGATGCCACGTTCTTCGATGCCAATGGCGACGGCAGTCTCGATCTCTACGTTGTGAGCGGCGGAAACGAGTTCTGGGGAGAGGACGACGCGCTCCAGGACCGGCTCTACCTGAACGATGGCCGCGGTAACTTTCGTCGCGATCGTGAGGCGCTGCCGCGGTTGGCGGAGAGTGGCTCCGTCGTCATTCCCGGTGATTTCGACGGCGACGGTCATGTCGATCTGTTCGTGGGACGTCGCGCCGTCGCGCGCCGTTACGGCCTAACGCCGCGCAGCTATCTCCTCCGGAACGACGGCAGGGGACATTTCACCGACGTGACGGAAGAGCTGGCGCCCGCGCTCGTCGAGGCAGGGATGGTCTCCTCCGCGGCGTGGCTCGACTACGACGGTGATGGGAAGCTCGACCTCGTGGTCGTCGGCGAGTGGATGCCGGTGCGCGTCTTTCATCAGGAGAACGGGCACTTCGTGGACCGTACCAGCACCGTTGGGTTGTCGGGGACCGAAGGTTGGTGGAACACGGTCTCCGCGGTCGACGCGAATGGCGACGGCCGGCAGGACCTCATCCTCGGCAATCTCGGTCTCAACTCGTACATTCACGCATCGGCAAAGGAGCCGGCCCGCCTCTACATCGGTGATTTCTTCGAGACCGGAACGCTGAAGCAGATCCTCACCTCCTACCAGCACGGCGTGAGCTATCCTATTGCCGGCCGAGACGAGCTCGTACGGCTGATGCCGCAATTGCGAAGCAGGTATCCGACGTATGCCTCATTCGGCGCGAGCCGGGTCGATGACATTCTGCCCGCGGATGAATTAGCAAAGGCGAAAGTGCTCGAAGCGCATCAGTTCGCGAGCGCCGTCGCGATGAACGACGGCCATGGCACCTTCACGGTCCGACCTTTCCCCATCGAGGCTCAGTTCGCGCCGATCGCCGCCTCGGTAGCGGACGATTTTGACAGGGATGGCCACACTGATCTCCTCGTGGCCGGCAATTTCTTCGGTGTCACGCCGATGCTCGGCCGCTATGACGCGAGCCACGGCTTGTTGCTCCGGGGGTCGGGCGATGGCCATTTCGTGGCGGCGGACATGGAAGCGACGCGGCTCGTGATCGAAGGGCAGGTGCGGCACATGGCGCGACTCCGCGCGGCTGGCGGCAAGATACTGATCGCCGTAGCGCGCAACGACGACACCCTCGAGATCCTGCAAGTTCAGCGATGACTAATTTCACATTTGTCCGCGCCAGCGCTTTGTTGGTTGCGCTTTGTGGCGTACCGTCCGCGCGCGCGCAGCGGGTTCCGACGACGCGCGACATCCTGCCGGTGCTTTCGCTCCCCGATCCGCGCCTCGACGACACCACCGCGTACGAGGGCTATCGCACGCGCTTCTATCGCGACTCGAAAGGGAATACGCTGCAGATCTATCTTCGGCGCAACGAGGGACGCGTCGTCAATCTGTGGGCAGACGCGGCGAACGAGAGCATCGGCTTCAGCGCGCGCGACTCGGCGGGCGCGCCGGCGACGCTCGCCTTCGCGAGCGACATTGCCTTCATCGCCGATTCCGGACGCATGCGCGTCGTGAGCTACCGCCTCACGAGCCAGACGCCGCGGCTCGTCCTCGGCTGGTTCCTCCTCGGTACGATGCGCGTCGAGCGCGATTTCCAGTACTGGCGCAAGCACCTCGATCCGTACAGCGCGCCTGCCTTCCATGTCGCCGAGCTCGACTCGCTCGTGCATCGCATGGCGGCGCTGCCGGAATCGGAGCGGCGGGCCGAGCTGGCCCTGCTCCGGGCGCGCACCATCGGCGAGCTGCGCGGGCGGCTCGAGCCGTCCGTCAGCATCGTGCACGCGGGCAGCCGCGACATCGTCCGCGTGGTCCAGCGCAGCCTCGACGCGCGGAACACCCTCGCCATCGAGATCGCCGTCGACACCACGCGCGCGCGGACTCGCCAGGTCGGACGCGCGATCGAGATCGACGCGAGAGCCGCCGCGCCGATCGTGCTGGCCGTGAATGTGTCGACCGACGCAACGCCGCTCACCCCGCTCACGCGATCCGAGATCTTCGATCGAGCGTTCCTCGCCTTCGCGGACTCGGCGTCACGACGTGATCCCCGCGTCGAGCGGCAGTTGCGTGCCGTCGAGCTTCTGAGCTCGCGCGAGAAGCTGATGGCGGGTCTGCCGAACTTCGCGACGTATTTCGGCCGCGATCAGATGATGAGCGCGCTGATGATGCAGTCGGTGTGGACGCCGGCGATGATGGAGCACGTCATCGGCAGCGTGCTGCGAAAGCTCGCGCCTAACGGCGAGGTGAGCCACGAAGAGGCGCTCGGCGGCCAGGCCATTCGCGAGGGCGCGGCTGAGTACGTGCGACTGATCGACTCGGCCCGTGCGTTGGCGCGGAACGCGCCGAGGGATACGGCCGTGTTGATGGCACGGGCGCGGATCGTCCTCGGCAACATCGAGCGTGTTCGCGAGAACTACCACATGATCGACGACGAGTTCCAGCTCCCGGTGCTCGTCGCGCGCTACCTGGCAGATCGCCGTCTCACGGCCGAGGCGAAGCGCGACTTCCTGAATGGCCGTGAGAATGGCCAGTCACGATTGGCGCTTCTCGTAAAGGAGCTCGAGGTCGTCGCGGCGCGCGCGGCGCCGTACGCCGCACGGCAGGACGCGACGAACCTCGTCGGCTTCGCTCCACGCGACGCGACGCACTGGGAGTCGGAGAGCTGGCGGGACAGCGGCGTCGGCTACGCGAATGGCCGCTTCGCGATGGACATCAACGCCATCTGGGTTCCGATGGCGCTCGACGCGATCGGCGAGATCATCGACGCGATCCACGCGATCGGTCTTGGAATGTCGGGCACGACGCTCGGTCCCACGTTCGCGCAATATCTCTCCGATCGCGGCTCGCTGCAGGCGGCAGAGCGCGCGTGGGGCGGCGCGGTGCGCCATTTCATCGTGAGGCTGTCGCCGGCCGAGATCGAGGCACGTATCGGTGCGAAGCTCGCGTCACTTCCGGAGAACGAGCGACGGTACTGGCAAGGAGTCATCGCCGCGAACGGAGCGCAGCGCGACTCGCTCTCCTTCCTCGCGCTCTCGCTCGATGCGGCGGGCAATCCGATTCCAGTGATGAACACCGATCCGGCGACGGCACTCTTCCTCGTCGATCTCACGGGCAAGACGTTGACGCCGATGAGCGTCGAGCCCTTCCGCAATCTCGAACCGTTCGTCAAGCAGTATCCGGTGGGGCTGTTCGTCGATGGCCTCGGGCCGCTGGTGGCCAACGACGCCTACGCGGCGCCCGAGGTGTGGAGCGCGTTCGAGCGCGACCGGTACCATTCGCCGCGCGTCGTGTGGGGCAGGGAGGTGAACCTGATCACGCTCGGCCTCGCCCACCAGCTGGCCGCCGCCGTGGACGCGCGCGGCCGCCCGCGCGACCCGTCGCTCGCCGGCTATGTCACGAGCCTAACGAGCGCGCTCCGCCGCATCCAGGGCGCGGTCGACGCGTCGGGCCTCCGCCACTTCGAGCTCTGGAGCTACCGCATCGACGGCAACCGGCTGCAGCCGGTGCGCTACGGGACGAGCTCGGACGTGCAGCTCTGGAATACGACGTCGCTGGCGGTGCAGTTCGCGTTGAGTCGATTACCGAAAGGAGTTCGGTAAAGTGGGAGACCTCCGGTAATTCGTCTCTTTGCGGTGAAGAGTCAGTTACCGCCCGTACTTACGCATCGCCGCCATCAACCGATCGACCGGCAATGCGTACACGCGCGCGTAGTTCGCCCCGGTCATCGTCTCCGCCTGGAGCATCGCGTTGACGATCGCCTCTTCCGTCGCCTGGGTGGTGGCGTAGAAGAGCGGATTGATGCGGCCGTTCGGGATCATCGTGAGGTGCGCGAGGCCCGTGTCGGCGGCAGTGTGCGCGTTCGCGGTCGAGAAGGCGACGAAAATGTCGCCCGAGCTGTTCCCCCCTACGCCGCCCATGCGACCGATGCCTAACGACACGCGGGTCGCGATCCGTTTGAGCTGGTGCGGGAGGAGCGGCGCGTCGGTGGCAACGACAACGATGATCGAGCCCTGGCCCTCGTCGGCGTTGTCGTCGCGATTCGTCGGCGTCGTGGGTGCGGCGTCGCAGCGCGGGCCGGGAGCGCGCACCGTCGGATCGTTCGTGGCCGTGCACGGCAACAGGTCCGGGATCTCCTGGCCCACGGGCACGCCCGCCACGCGCAGCTCGCGTCTCGAGCAGCAGTTGCACTGGACGAGCACTCCAACGGTATAACCGCCGTCGCGGGGGTCGAGCTTCCGCGAAGCTGTCCCGATTCCACCCTTGAAGCCGTGGCAGATCATGCCCGTGCCGCCGCCGACGTTTCCTTCCCGTGGCACGACGCCTGGCCGCGCGCCGTCGAGCGCCGCGAGCGCGTGCTCCGGCTTCACGTGAAAGCCGTTGATGTCGTTGAGCCGGCCATCGTACGTCTCCGCGACCATGGGCAGCCCCCACGGCTGCAGACCGGGGCGCTTCACCTGCCATTGGAGAATCGCGTCGCGCACGACACCGACGGAGTGGGTGTTCGTGATGGCGATCGGCCCCTCGAGAAAGCCGGACTCCTGAAGCCACGTCGTTCCGGTCATCTCGCCATTGCCGTTGAGCGTGAACCACGCGCCCATCACCGGGTCGGGGTCATCCTTGCCCCGCGGGTGAACGACGGTGACGCCGGTGCGCACCGGACCCTGCCCGACGACGAGCGCCCCGTTGCCGCTGATCAGCGTCGTGTGGCCGACCTCGACGCCAGCCACGTCGGTGATCGCGTCGAGTGCGCCGGGCGTACCACCGATCTGCGCGGCGATCCCGAGGTCGCGAGCGCGTGGCTTGGCTGGCGCGCTCTGGGCGGCTGCCTGTGTGCCAGCGATGTGCAGGAGCGCGAGCAGAACGAGAGGTCGGCGCACGACGAGATCACTCCACCTGGGCGAGCATCTTCCCGACGGCGCCGATGATCTCGTCGATCTGGCGCTTCTCGACGATCAGCGGCGGAGAGAGGGCGATGATATCCCCGGTGGTCCTGATGAGCACATTCTCATCCTGGAAGCAGCGCGTGAACACCTCGAAGGCGCGCGCACCGGGCTTGCCGGGCCGCGACGCGAGCTCGATTCCCGCGACCAGTCCGAGGTTGCGGATGTCGACGACGTTTCTGGCGCCGCGCAGCGAGTGTACCGCGTCCTCGAAGTACGGTGCCAGCGACGCCGCGCGCTCGAAGAGCCCCTCGTCACGGTACACGCCTAACGTCGCCAGCCCGGCGGCGCACGCCAGCGGGTGCCCCGAATAGGTGTAGCCGTGGAAGAACTCGATCCCCTGCTCGGTCGCGTTCACCACCGTGTCGTAGATCCCGCGGCGCACGAAGACGGCGCCCATCGGCACCGAAGCATTCGTGATCCCCTTCGCGACCGTCATCATGTCCGGCTCGATGTTGAAGTACTCCGCCGCGAACGGCGCGCCGATCCGGCCGAAGCCGGTGATGACCTCGTCGAAGATGAGGAGAATGTCGTGCTTCGTGCAGATCGCGCGAATGCGCTCGAGATAACCCTTCGGCGGAATGAGCACGCCCGTCGAGCCGGCGACCGGCTCGATGATCACCGCCGCGATTGACGATGCACCATGTCGCTGCACCAGTTGCTCCAGCTCGTCCGCGAGCTCCGCTCCGTGCGCCGGCTGCCCGCGACTGAACGCATTCCGCGCGCTGTCATGCGTATGCGGCAGATGATCGACGTTAGGCAGCAGCTGGGACGCGAACTGCTTCCGGTTCGACTCGATGCCCCCAACCGAGATCCCCCCGAAACCCACGCCGTGATATCCACGCAGCCGGCCAATCAGCCTCGTGCGCGAAGGCTGCCCCTTCGCTTGCCAGTAAGCGAGCGCGATCTTGAGCGCGCTATCGACGGCCTCGGATCCCGAGTTCGTGAAGAAAACGCGATCGAGATCTCCCGGCAGCAGCTCCGTGATCTGCGCCGCGAGCTCGAACTGCAGCGGATGCCCCATCTGGAACCCCGGGGCGTAGTCCATCCGCGCCGCCTGTTCGGCAATCGCGCGCGCGATCGGTTCGCGGCAATGGCCCGCGTTCACGCACCAGAGACCGGCCGTCCCGTCCAGGATCCGCCGCCCGTCGGCCGCGGTGTAGTACATCCCCTTTGCCTCCGTGAGAAGGCGTGGCGATCGCTTGAACGCACGGTTCGCCGTGAACGGCATCCACAGCTCCTCGAGCGAGAGATTCGCGAGGTCGATTTCCTGGGCCGAATAGGGCGCGGTGGAGCTAGCCATGAGGGTCAGGTGCTGAGAGTGGGAGAGCCGATGTGGCTCAGGGAATTATGTGTCCGGCGGCGGTCCGTTGGCTATAGTCAGTGAGCCCCGTCCGCCAGCTCGCCGCCATGCCGGCGCCGGGGCGGGGCCGCTGACGGGGAGATACGATGATGGCGACCGAGCGCGACGACGCACCTAACGAGCAGGACGACGTGCCGATGGCGACGACGGCCGAAGTCGCGGCGGTCGTGGAGGGTGTGCAGAGCAAGCACCGCGGTCGCATTCGCTGGTCCCTCGGCCGCCACACAGCCGAGATGGCGCTTCGTGCCATCGAAGGGCCGCCGGCCCGGATTCGGCGCCCGCCGTCCTCGAAATCGCGCCGCCGGAAGCGGCATAAGCGAATGCTGTGAGCAGTTGGCAGACCGCATGAAAGAAGCGGGAGCGGGAACCGCATGAAAAGCGGGAACCGCGTGAAAAGCGGAAACCGCGTGAAAAGCGGAAACCGCGTGAAAAGCGGAACCGCATTAAGAAGCGGAAACCGCGTAAACGACGTTGAATTCGGATTGGCGGGCGCGCAGCGCCCGCCTTCCTTTTTCGCACTGCCGTTTACGCGGTCTCCGCCGTTTACGCGGTCTCCGCCCTTCACGCGGTCTCCGCCGTTTACGCGGTTCCCGCCGTTTACGCGGGTTCCGCCGTTTACCCGCCATGCCGAACCAGCTTGACCCGCCACATAGCCCGCCGCATCTTCCCCGGAACGGCGCTTTGGGGTGCCTCCCGTCCGCGGAAAGGGACCGAGTCCCACCTAACGAGTACAGCGTACCATCGCGTCTCGCTTCTTTCGGCCCGCACCGCGGACATCGGGCTCTTCACGAAAGGAGCGCACATGCCCGTCCGGTCCCTTCCGGCGCGTCCGAGCCTCGCCCAACTCAAGCGGCAGGCGTACGAGCTCCAGCGCCAACACCGCGACCACAAGGTGGCCGCCGCCGCGCGATTCGTCGCCAGCCATCCCCGGCTCGCGCGCCTAACGACTGAACAGGTCCTCGCCGAGCCACTCAGCCTCGCCGACGCCCTGCTCGTCATCGCCCGCGAGTACGGCTTCGACAGCTGGGCCGCCCTCAAGCACGTCGTCGAGACGGGCGACCGCGTCGCGAAATTCCAACCACACCCGCACTTCGATGACGCCGTCGCCGCACTCGTGTCCGGCGACCTCCCGCGTCTCGACGAGCTGCTCACGCGCCAGCCCGACCTGGTGCGGGCGCGCACGAATCTCCAGCCGCCGTATCACTACTTCACCGGCGCGACCTTGCTCCATCACGTCGCGTGGAATCCGAGCCGTCGCGAGCCAGTACCTACCAACATCCTCGACGTCGCGCGGTTCCTCATCGATCGCGGCGCCGACGTCGATGCCATGACCTTAGGCCCCAGCGCCGGCACGACGATGGGTCTCCTCGTTACGAGCAAGCAGGCGAGCGACGCGAATGTCTCCGGCCCGCTGATGCAGCTCCTCATCGACCGCGGCGCGACGCTCGACCTCGGCACCTCGAACGCGGTCATTCCCGAGTGGGGCGCCCGCAACGTGCTCGACGTCGCCCTCTCGAATCACGCGACGCGAGCGGCCGAGAAGCTCATCGAGCTCGGGGCCAAGCCAGACATCTGCGCCGCCGCGGCGCTCGGCCGCATGGACCTCCTCCGCGGCTTCTTCGACGAAGAGGGACACCTCCGCGCGCGGCCTCGGCGTCACGGGGCGGAGATGCCAGAGCGGGACGCGATCGGCCTCGCCATGCTCTTTGCCTACGTGAATGAGCGTGCCGACGCGCTGGACTTTCTGCTCGAGAAGAACGGCAACTGGAACATGACGGGTGTGAACAACGGCACCGCGCTCCACCGCGCCGCCTGGGACGGCCGCTTGGAGATGGTGCAGCGACTCGTATCGTTAGGCGCGGACGTCGGCAACCGGGACAATCCATTCATGTCGACGCCGTTCTCGTGGGCGCAGCACAACAAGCAGACGGCGGTCTTCGACTGGCTCCGCGCGCACTGCGCCATCGACCTGCATGACGCCGTCGCGTTCGATCTGCGCGAGCACGTCGAGGCGCGAGTGCGCGAGGACCCCGCGTCCGTCAATCGATTGTGCGATCAGTGGGAGGTTCCGCGCTGTACCCCACTCTACTGGGCGTCTTACACTCAGATCGGCGACGTCGACGGCCAGCACCAGTTGGACGAGAGCAAGCGCCTCGAGCTGGTTCGCTTCCTTCTCGACCATGGCGCGGATCCGAACGTCGTCGCCGGCGACGGCCGCACACCCCTCGACGTTGCCACCGCAGCCAATGCGAGCCGCATCGCTACGTTACTCACTGCACACGGGGCCAAGCGCGGCGCTGATCTCACCCAGTGACTGAGTACACCCGAGCTGCGTTCTCACCGTGTATTTGCGTGCGCTCTGCGGGGCTGAAACCCGCGGCGGCGATGCTCTCCTTCATCAGCGCGATGCTGCCGATCGCGTGCGGATAATCGCTGCCGCCGAGGAGCTGGCTGACGCCCGCGAAATCGGCGGCGAACCGTAGCGCGCGCGGATCGAAGTTCACCGTGTCGAAGAAGAAGTTTCGTAGATACTCACTCGGCGGTCGACCGATGTGCTCGCGGCATTCGGCGAAGGCGCGCCACCCGCGATCGAGCCGCTCGGCGAGGTAGGGGATCGTGCCACCGAGGTGGCTGAGCACCCATCTGATCTTAGGATACCGCTCCGGCACGCCGGTGAAGACCAGCTTCGCCGCGGCGAGTGTCGTGTCGAAGAGGAAGCCGCAGAGCGGCATCAGCCAGTACTCGGTCATCGCTTCCACTCCGACGGGACTCGTCGGATGAATGTGCAGCACCGCGCCGAGGCGATTGGCTTCCGCATAGAGCGGTTCGAAGCGCGTATCGGCGAGGGCGATGCCGTTCACGTTGCTGAAGAGCATCGCCCCGGGAAAGCCGAGCTCCTCGACAGCGCGCCGCAGCTCGGCGACGGACGCCGAGGGATCGCAGAGTGGGAGCGTCGCCAATGCGGCGAAGCGCGGGCCCCGCTCGCGGACGATCGTCGCGAACGCGTCATTCACGAGACGCGCGAGCCTGACGGCGCGGCGCGGCTCCTCCACGTGCGTCCCCGGCGTCGTGAGGCTGATGATCTGGGTGTCCACACCGTCGCGCGCGAGCACGTCGGCGCGGTATGCGATGTCGCGATGTCCCCGCACAGCGACGTTGTAGTCGCCGGGATAGTGAACGCAGGGATTCCCTTCGCTGTCGATCGTGACGCGCACGACGCTGTCCTCGTTGCGGAGCGCGTCGAGATATTCCGGGGGATAGAAGTGATTGTGGACGTCGATGATCATCGCGTGGTCGCTTGCATGGTATGTGAGCTCAGTCGCCTTCGGCAGGGAGCGGCACGGGCACATCCGCGCGGCGAACCCACAGGCGGTAGACGGGCCAGCCCGCGAGGACGAGGGCGATTCCGGTCAGGCTCTCGGCGGGAGCGGAGACGATCTGATTGGACGCGACGAGCAGCGCCGCGACCGCGAAGCCGATCGGCAGCCCGGCGCCTAACGGGGCACGGAACGCCGGCGCGAATCCCGGCCGGCGGCGAAGGAGCACGAGGCCCGCAGCCATGAGCGCGAAGAAGATCCATTCGGTGTAGACGACGCGTGAGACGAGCACCCTGTAGCTCCCGGTGCCGATGAGTACGCACGCCCAGACACACTGAGCGCCAATTGCCCACGACGGCGTCTGGAATCGCGGATGAATCGCGCCGAGGCGCTTGAAGACGATCCCGTCGGCGGCCATGGCGAGATAGGCGCGCGGGCCCGCGAGCACGATCCCGCTCAACGCGCCGAAGGTGGAGACGACGACAAGTACTGCCATCAACACTGCCCCGCCGCGACCGAGCACGGCGTCGGCCGCGTCGGCGGCGACGCGCGTCGACGCAGCAACACGCGCGAGTGGCAGCACGTGGAGGTATGCCGCGTTGAGGAGGACGTAACAACCGGTGACGACCATCGTGCCGATGACGAGCGCGCGCGGGATCGTGCGCGCCGCGTCGATCGTCTCACCGGCGGCGTAGGTCACCATGTGCCAGCCACCGAAGGCGAAGAGCCCCGCGCCTACCGCGAGGAGAAATCCACCCGAGGAAGTGCCAGCGAACATCGGCGACGAGACCGCGACACGAGGTCCAACCAGGAATGCGGTGGCGATGACGACGACCACTGCCACGAGCTTGGCGATCGTGAGCGCCGTCTGCAGGCCGCTGCCCTGCTTGACGCCGACGTAATTGACGGCCGAAAGCACGACCACCGCGGCGGCCGCGACGAGCCGCAGCCCGGCGTCGTTCAGGGGGACGAGCACACCGAGGTAGCGCGCGAACACCATCGCGATGGCGGCGATGATCCCGGTGTGCATCGTCCAGAACATCGCCCAACCCCAGAGGAACCCCAGCGCGGGTGAGAAGGCGCGCGTGAGATACACGTAGACGCCGCCCGTGGCCGGAAAGGCGGCGGACAGCTCCGCGGCGATGAGTGATCCGCCTAACGTGAGCAGCCCCGCGAGCAGCCACACCGTGATGATGCCCACCACCGATGGCACCGCGCCGGTGACCGTCGATGGCTGCACGAAGATCGAGGCACCAATGATCGTGCCGACCACCATGGCCGTGGCCTGAAGCGGACCGATCGTTCGGCGAAGCGCGGCGGCGGGAAGGGACACGAGCGTCGAAGCGCCTATCGATCTCCGACCACTTTCGGCACGACGTACACCCGTCGCAGCGCGTCGAGGTACTCGGTGTGAAGCGCTTTGATCGAATCGAACTCCCGCTTCACCGCGGCGCGATAATCGGGCCGGGTCGCGAAATCATAGAGGAGCGCGGCCATTCCCTGCGCGTCGGCGAGGAATCCCTGGTGGCCGACCTCGGTGAGCGCGTCGGCCTCCATCTCGTACGTGTGGTTGGATGAATTGGATGTCTTCGCGCTGAAGCCGACACCCGGGATGTTGCTCGAGACGCTCCCTGTCTCCTCGTATCCCTGAGGCTTGCCCGGCTCTGGCAGCGCACCCGTCGCGCCGTACTTTTTCAGGTACGCGAAGGCAACCTCGTCGAGCGTCGCGATGCCGACGCCGTCGCGGTTATGCCCATAGTGGTCGATCTTCACCTGCGTGCCCGTCGCGAGCGCCGCGGCGCGTGCCGCGTTGTCGACCATCTCCGTTTCCTGCGCGAGATACACCTCGTCCGGATAGCGGATGTAGAAGTCCGCCGCCGTGCGGTCGGGCACGACGTTAGGCGCCGCGCCTCCCTCGGTGATCACGCCCTGGATGCGCGCCTCGGGCCGGAGATTGCTCCGGATGGCGTCGATGTTGTTGAAGAGATGGATCACTGCCTCGAGCGCATTGCGTCCATTCCACGCCGTGAGCTGATGTGCCGGCGCGCCGAAGAAGGTGTATTTCACGCCATCGATGTTCATGCAGCAGGTGCCGAAGCCGGGTGCGGCGCGCGTTGTCGCACTTGTCGAATGGCTGCGGACGAGCACGTCCATGCCGTTGAACACGCCCGCGTCGTACATCACCGTCTTCGCGTTAGGCGGCATCATCTCCTCACCCGGCGCGCCGAAGACGACCACCGTCCCCGGTGTCTTCGTGCGCGTGAGGTACTCGGCGACTGCGATGGCGGCGGCGATGCCGATCGGCCCCTGGGTCGAGTGCTGGTCGCCATGGAAGGCGCCCTTGGTTCCACGCAGCGCGTCGTACTCGATGATGACGCCGAGGTTCGGCGCTCCCGAGGACTTCGTGTAGCGCGCGACGAACGCCGTCTTGAGGCCGCCCGCGCCCATCTGCACGTCGAAATCGTGCTTGCGCAGATAATCGGTCAGGAGCTTGACTGACCGCGTCTCCTCGAACCCGATCTCGGGGTGACGCGTGATGTCATCGCCAAGCGCGAGAAGCTCACCGTCCATCAGAGCCTTTGCGCGAGCGGCGACCGCGTCGCGCGCGGCGTTCGGTCCGGTCAGCCGCGCGACGAGCGTGGGTACGTCGAGCGAGCGCTCGAGCGAGTCGAGCTTTCGCACGACGCCGCGGGCAGCGTCGCGCTCGGTGGGCGTCTCTTGGGCGGGCAGGGTGCTCGCGGCGAGCAGGAACAGGCTCGAAAGAACGAATCGGCGCATGGGCCATCCCCGGAAATCGAATCGGCATAAGGCTGCACGCCGATCGCCGGGTCGGCTAGATGCCGGAAGAGGCCGGTCCCGGCGGTCTCTGGCACGCGCCAAGCATATGACGAGACCGGCAAGACGCTCGGCAGCCGCGGGCGATCGCGCAATCCGCTGGCAAGAGGGCCGGCGGAGTCCATAGGACGGAGGGAAAGATGGCGGACGTCAACATTCAGCAAACGCCCTCGAGCGGCGAGTCGCGTGGCGGCTCGGGAGCCGTCTGGGCGGTCGTGGTGATCATCCTGTTGCTGGTCATCGGCTGGTTCATCTTTGGCGGCGGCTTCCACCGCTCCAGCACGACGAACCTCAACGTGAACGTGCCGGGTCAGTCTGGTGGGAGCGGCTCCGGTGGGTCCGGCGGCGGCACTGGTGGGACTGGCGGCGGCACTGGCGGCGGGGCGACGAAGACTCCGTAGTTCGGATCGCGTCGGTTCCGCGGGCCTGGAAAGGCCGTTCCTATAGCGGAGATCAACTGCATAGCACGGACAAAGCCGGACAAAGCGCGGACGCGTCGCGGACCACTGTAGTGTTGGAGTTGATCCGCGATTTGTCCGCGCCGTGTCCAGCCCTGTCCGTGCTATGCAATTCGACGGCCGCCTAACGAGAGATCTTAGTTGCTCACGATCACTACACCGCGCGCGTCTTCCACTTCCCGCGCCGGAAGATCACCGCGCTCACGACCGCGAGCGTCGAAAACGCCACTGCCACCGCGACGTAGACCCCGCGCGGCCCGAAGCCGAGCGTCTTCGAGAGCACGAAGGCGAGCGGAATCTCCCACAGCCAGAAGACGACGATGTTCAGCACTGTCGGCGTCGTCGTGTCGCCGGCGCCGTTGAAGGCGGCCGACAGCACCATCCCGTACGCGTAGAACGCGAAGCCGAGCGCGATGATGCGCAGCGCGTCGACCGCGCTTGGCACCACTGCCGGATCGGTCGTGAAGATGTGCGCGATCGGACGCGCGAAGAGCACGAACAGCGCACCGACCACGCCGAGGAAGCACACGTTGTAAGACCCCGCGATCCACACCGCGCGCTCGGCCCGCTCGGGCTTCCGTGCGCCCAGTGCCTGTCCGACCATCGTCGCCCCGGCGTTCGACAGCCCCCACGACGGCAGCAGCGCGAAGACGACGACGCGAATGCCGATCGTATAGCCCGCGAGCACCGAGCTTCCGAACGTTGAGAGAATGCGAATCAAGCCGATCCAGCTTGCCGTGCCGATCAGCGCCTGCAGTGTACCGCTCGCCGAGAGACGCACGAGCCGAATGAGCACGGCGGGCTCGAGCCGCATGTGCCGCCGCCCGATCGAGACGCGCGCGCCGCGGCTGCGCACGAGTCGGCTGAGCGCGAACAACGCGCCGATGCCGCGCCCGATGTTCGTCGCGATTGCCGCTCCCTTCACCCCAAGTGCGGGGAATGGGCCGAGGCCGAAGATGAGGCACGGCCCGAGCGCGATGTTGATCGCGTTCGCCAGCCAGAGAACGCGCATCGCGATCGCCGCGTCGCCGGCACCGCGAAAGATCGCGTTCACCAGGAAGAGCAGCAGGATCGTCGCGTTGCCGCCGAACATGATGCGCGCGTACGGTGTGCCCACGGCGAGCAGACTTGGCGACGCACCCATCGCATGCAGCAGCCAGGGCGCCGCCAACACGCCGGCGACACCGAGGACGATCGCGACACCGATCCCGAGCGCGATCGCCTGGACAGCCGCGCGTGCGGCACCATCGGCGTCGCGCTCGCCGGTACGGCGCGCCACCATCGCCGTCGCCCCGATCGCGAGCCCCATCGCCAGCCCATAGATGATCGTGAGCATCGACTCGGTGAGTCCCACCGTCGCGACGGCATCCGCCCCGAGCCGTGACACGAAGAACACGTCACAGACGGCGAAGATGCTCTCCATGACCATCTCGAGCACCATCGGCACGGCGAGCACGAGGATCGCACGGCCGATTGCGCCTTCGGTGTAGTCGCGTCGCGACCCGCGCAACGCCTCGCGCACGCCGGACCAGAACCCCTCGAGCGCAGGGGGCGGTGCGGCAGCGGCGCGTGGATCGAGCGTTTCAGTGATATCGGATGACATGACGGGAATGCCTGGAGTGAAACGTGAGAAGGGGCGGCACCGAGATCGGTGCCGCCCCTTTCGCATGCTCAGGCGATCGATCGATCAGTGCAGGAATCGTGTGCGTACCGGCGCGGCCGTGACGGCAGCGCTGGTGACGCCAGCGGATACAAATCCCGGGTTGTGCGTGAGGTTGCGCATCGGCCTGATCGAGTGAGCCGGGCAGCTGATTTGCCCGACAGGTCCGCGCAATGTATGCGTGGCCGGCGGAGCGCACAATGCCGGGTTGGCATTTCACTTGCCGCGACTGACATGAGGTTGATGAAACGATCAACGCGCCGGCGCGAATTGGTCGTCGGCGCACGGTTGGGCTCGAACGAGGAGAGCATCATGGCATCACGAACGAGTGGTCGCGGGGATGAGCGGTCGAGCGGCCGCACCGCGAGCGGCGACAACGCAGGCACCACGCGACGACAAGGCACGGCGACGCAAGGCACAGCGGCAACCGAAGCGAGTTCCGGAACGGCTGACTCGTCAGCCCGCGGCGATCAGGAGCGTGAGCTGCGCACGTCCAACGAGCAGGGCAACATGCGGCCGGGCGCGTCCGCCCAGCGCGGTAATGTCGGTCGTGAGGGTAGGAGCAACACCGCGCCGAGCTCCGGCGCGAACAACACGCCCTTCGCCCTGATGCGTCGGATGATGGAGGACATGGATCGCCTCTTCTCGGACTTCGGCTTCACACATCCGGGGATGTTCGGCTCCAGCCAAGCCAATGCGGAGCTCTGGCCATCGTCGCGTCAGCGCTCGCTGGGCGCGCCCTCGTCAGGCAGCTCGAGTGCTCCCGCGACACAACGTGGGCAGCAGAGTGTGCAGCGCCGTGGGCAGGGCAGCGTGCAGCAATCGTCGTTCGGAAGTCTCTGGGCGCCTCAGGTCGAGGTCCTCGAGCGCGGCAACAATCTCGTCGTGCGCGCCGATTTACCGGGTCTGTCGCGCGAGAACGTCGACGTCGAGCTCGATGAGGACGCCCTGATCATCCGCGGCGAGCGCCGCAGCGACGTCGAGGACGACAACGAGGGGTTCTATCGCAGCGAGCGGAGTTACGGAAGTTTTTATCGCGCGATCCCGCTCCCCGAAGGAATCGACGCCTCGCGCTGCAACGCGACATTCAAGGATGGCGTGCTCGAGGTGACACTCCCGAAGCCGCCACAGCAAGCATCCCGCGCACGACGCATTGATGTGCGCGGATGAGTAGAGAGTAGAGAGTAGAGAGTAGTGCAGTTCACTCTCTACTCTCCACTCTCTGCTCTCTACGGTACCGCGACCGGATCCCCGTTCAGATCGAGCAGCACAATCGGCGCGATGCCGGTCGCTTTGAGCGGGCCCTCGATCTGCTTCCGGTCGCCGACGATCACGATCGCGAGGTGGTCCGGGTCGATGTACTTGTTCGCGACCCGCGCCAGATCGTCCTTCGTCACCGCGCGAACGCTGCGCGCATAGTTCTGATAGTAGTCCTGCGGCAGATCCTCGAGATAGATGTCGCTGATCGAGCCATTCACGGCCCGCACCGAAGAGAAGTTCTGCGGCAGGCCTTGCACGAGATTGTCTTCCGCCGTCTTCAGCTCCTCATCGGTAATCGGACGACCGCCGCGAATCCCGCGCAGCTCCTTCATGAACTCGATCAGCGCGCTGTCCGACTTTGCCGTCACGATCTCGCCGCCCGCCTCGAACGGGCCCGGCCCCTTGCCGTACGAGAAGCGCGAGCCGACGCCGTAGCTGTAGCCCTTCTGCTCGCGGATGTTCGCGTTGAGCCGCGACTGGAACATCCCGCCGAACATCGTGTTCAGCACCTCGAGCGCGAAGTAGTCGGACGTGCTGCGCGCCGGACCGGGCAGTCCGATCGCGAAGCTCGACTGCGCCGCGCCTGGCTTATCGACGAGATAGATCGTCGTCGCCTTCGGCTCCGTGACCGTCGGATAATTGAAGCTCGGCATCGTGCCGCCGCTGCTCCAGGGCGCGAGCACGCGCTCGATCATCGTCCGCACCGCGTTCGGCTCGACGTCACCAACGACGGTGATGATCGCATGGCCCGGCGTGAAGTACGTCCGGGCGAAGCTCACGATGTCGTCGCGCGTGATTGCGGCCACGGACTGTTCGGTCACCGATCGTCCGTATGGATGCGCCGTCGTGTACAACACCTTCGGGAAGACCCGACCCGCGATCGCCGACGTCCGATCCTTCGCCTGCGTGAGCGCGACGAGGCGGCGCGCCCGGTAGCGCTCGATGGCGTCGTTCGGGAACGACGGATTCACGAGCATGTCCTCGACGATCTGGAGCACGCGCTCGACCTTGTCGCTCGTCGCGAGAAATCCGATCGAGCCCGACTCGTCGCCAACGCCGATGCGCACCCCCGTCCCGAGGAGCTGCAGCGCGTTCGAGATGTCGTCGCCGCTCTTCGTCGCCGTCCCTTCACTCAGCATCGCGCCCGCGAACTCGCCCACGCCGGGCTTGGTCGCGGGATCATACTGATTGCTCCCGCCAACGAAGTTGATGTCGAACGAGACGAGCGGCAGGTCGTGCCGCGACGACACGATGAGCTGCGCGCCATTCGCCAGCTTCATCGACGTCCAGGTCGGGACGCGAAGCTCGGGCGCGCTGCCGGGAGTGGGAATCGCCGTCCGATCGAGCGACGCCGGCTTCGCCGGTGTCTTGGGCTGCTGCGCCGCGAGCAAGGCCGCGGCCGCGGGCGCGATCAACGCGCTGCCGACGGTCCGCCGCAGGATAGAGTAAACGCTCATCATCTCGCTCCATCGTCTGAGACCGTCACGCTCTGCTCGGCCTTGGCGGCGTCCTGCTTCTTGCCGACCGGCACGACCGAGAGCACGACTCGGCCCTTCGTGAGATAGCGGTTCGCCACGCGCTTCACCTCCGCCGGCGTCACGCTCTGGGCTTCGCTGTACTGCTTGCGGTAGAACCCGGGATCGTTATGGAACACCTGCCCTTGGGCGAGGGTGAACGCCTTGTTGAGATTGGATTCCAATCCGCTCACGAAACCGAGCTCGATGCCCGCTTTCGCGCGCGCCACCTCGTCGTCCGTCGGACCGTCGCGCTGGAGTCGCTCGATGATCGAGTCCGCCGCCAGCTCGAGCTCCGTCAGCGTGTGCCCGGGCCGTGGCGTGAGCGTGATCAAAAACTTGCCCGCGTTCTCACTCGTGCCCTGGCCCGCGATCACGCTCGTCGCCCACTGTCGGTCGTAGACGAGCTCCTTCTGAAGGCGCGAGGTTCGGGATCCCGCGAGCACGCTCGCGAGCACGTCGAGCACGTGATCGTCGTCGTTCGTCTCGCCTACGGTCGGCCACGACAGAGTGAGTCGCGGCACCTGCACGCGGTCCTCGAACACCAGCCGCTTCTCCCCCGCCAGCGTCACGAGCCGCACCTGCGGTCGCACGATCGCCTTACCGCGTGGCAGATCCACGAAGTACTTCTGGACCCACGCCTTCGCCTGGGCCGGTTCGAAATCCCCCGCGATGGTGAGCGTGGCGTTGTTAGGCGCGTAATAGACTCGGAAGAAGTTCTTCACATCCTCTACCGAAGCCGCCGAGAGATCCGTCATGCTCCCGATCACCGGCCAGGAATACGGGTGACCCTTCGGGTATGTGGCGGCGTCGAGGATCTCGCTCGTGCGTCCGTACGGCTGGTTGTCCACGCGCTGCCGGCGCTCGTTCTTCACGATATCGCGCTGCGCGTTCAGCTTGTCGAGATCGAGCGCGTCGAGCAGATAGCCCATGCGGTCGGACTCGAGCCAGATCGCCGACTCGAGATAGTTCGACGGCACGATCTCGTAGTAGGTCGTGATGTCGTTGTTCGTGGAGCCGTTATTGAACCCGCCGACGCCCTCCGTGAGCTTGTCGTGCAGCCCATAGGGGACGTGGCCGGATCCGGTGAACATCACGTGCTCGAAGAGGTGCGCGAAGCCCGTACGGCCGGGCACCTCATTCTTCGAGCCGACGTGGAACATGACGTCGACGGCGACCGTCGGCACCGAGTGGTCCGGTGACAGGATGACGGTGAGTCCGTTCGCGAGCTGATACTTCTCGAACGGGATGGTGATCTGGCCGTGCGTCGCGGAGCTCGACGGCTTCTGCGCCGGCGCGATCGGAGCGGCCAGAGCCACACCGAGAAGCGCCGTCGCCACGCCGCGCCCGTACGCCCGCGCCGGGGATCGGAAAATCCGAGACACTATGCGCGTCCTATGTTGGAGGGCAGACGAAAGCTATGGAAGGAACAGAAGTATGCCTAGCGAGCCTCATACCGGTCAACGCTCGGCCCGGTTCCCTACGCTTTCCGAACGTTAGAGCGCGCTCAACACGCTCGCGACCGCTTCCGTGAGCCGCCCAGCGTCCGGGACGCTCCCCTGCGCGATGCGTGACGAGCCGCCGCCACGCCCGCCGACGCGCGTCACCCCCTCGCGCAGCAGCCGCCCGGCGTCGAGCCCCGTATCCTCGGCCGTCGCGAGGAGGAGCGACGGCGGCTCCCCGATCGTGCCGACGAGCACCGCCCGCGGCAGCGCGATCGTCGCCTGGGCCAGCGTGCGCAGCTCGTCCATGCTCGCGGCCTCCTGCCTAACGACACGCAGGTTGCGGCTGTCCGCGGGCGCCGCGTCGTACAACGCCTTCGCGCGATAGCCAGCGAGCTCGCGCTCCATTCGCCGGCGCTCGTTCTCCGCCGCGCGCAGCAGCTCGCTCTGCGCTGCCACGAGCGCCGGCGCGTCGTCGAGCGACGCCGAGAGGGCTCCCGCGATGCGCGTCAGCGACTCGAAATCCGCGCGCGCGCGACGTACCGCGCGCAACCCGCAGACGAACTCGAGCCGGGCGGACTTCCGCACGCGCTCGACCTTGCGAATGAGAATCGCGCCGATCTCGCCCGTTACGCGCACGTGTGTCCCGCCGCACGCGCTCCGGTCGAGCCCCGCGATCGAGACGATGCGCAGCATTCCAGTACGGCCACTCTCCTTTCGCAGCCCCGTCGCCTCCGAAGCGTCCTCGAAGGTCGTCATCACGGCGCGATTCTCCGCGACGATTGCGTTCGCCCGCGTCTCCGCCTCGACGATCCGCTGGCCGCTCACCGACTCGACGTCGAGATCGAGCGACGAGTAGTCACGGCCAAAGTGCACGCTCACCGTGTGGTAGCCGAAGAGCTCCTCGAGCACGGCCGAGAGCAGATGCTGGCCGGTGTGCTGCTGCATTTGATCGAATCGCCGCTCCCAGTCGACGGCTCCGTGGACGGCGCTCTCGTCGCGAAGTGGGCTCTCCACGAGGTGTGCGATGCGCTCTCCCTCGTCGATCACGTCGGAGATACGCGCACCTCCCAGGGCACCGAGATCATGAGGCTGGCCGCCCGAGGTCGGATAGAACGCGGTCTGGTCGAGGTAGACGCGGCGTCCGTCGTCCGCCACTTCGACGACGCAAGCGTCGAACTCGGTCAGATATGAATCCGTGTGATAGAGTCGTTGTGTGCTCATGGCGCGCCGCGTTGGACCGCGCTAAATATGTCGCGCTGATGCCCTTACGTCCAATCGTTAGGCGCGCGCTCCTCCTGGCGATCCTCGCCTTCACCCTCCTGCTCGTGGCGCGGCGGCTCTCCGAGCGGCGCGTCGTCGTCCAGTCGAGCGCGGGCGTCACACCGGCGCGGACGGATGGGCGTCCCACGATCGCGCGGCGCCCCGTCCCTGCCCCCGAATCGCCGGGATTCGAGGGGTGTCCCGCCGCTGGGGATGGTGGCGACCGCGAGCTCAATCGCCTCAAGAATCGCGTCGACACCGCTGCCTGGGTGCCGACGCCGTTCGCACAGATCGTCGACCTCGACTGGCCGCCCGGCGTCGTTAGGCGCGTACGCACGAATTGGAGCCGGGGCGACACGCGGCGGGTCGCGGCGAATGAAGGAAAGCCGGTGGCCATCGAGGGCTACTTCGTCGGCGCAAAGGTGGAGGGGCCCGAGTCGCCGAACTGTCACGGCGCCGCGTCGAAGTTCCGGGACTGGCACCTCTGGCTCGCTGCCTCACCAGGAAAGGACCGCCGCCGCTCGATCGTCGTCGAGACGACGCCCGTGATTCGCGCCGGCCACCCCGAATGGTCGATCGGAGACATCCGCAAGCTCGTTCGCGATAGCACACTCGTACGCGTGAGCGGCTGGCTCATGCTCGATCCCGAGCATCCCGATCAACTGGGAAAGACTCGAGGAACGTTATGGGAAATTCACCCCGTCATGCGCATCGAGGTCCAGCGGGAGGGAAAATGGGTGGAGATGCGGTGAGACTGAGGCTTCAGATCTCAGAGCTCAGATCACTCCTTCTCGGTGCGGCGGTATCGGCATCTCGCCCGGTATTGCGAGTCCAGAATCGAGACCTCGGCCTCGAGGTGTCGGACGTGAGATCGAGATGCAGAGTCTCACGTCTGAAGACTCGGAGCTGAGATCTCGAGGCTGGACTCGCTGTCGTGGGTGAGATGCTCGCACCTCACTTCGAAAAAGATCGATCTGAGCTCTGAGGCCTCAACACTCAGTCTCAGCCACCTTTCCGCTTCTCCCAACCGGTCATGCCATGAAAAAAGCGATCTCCCTCGACGTCCGCCTCTGGATCGAAGGCGAGGACGAGCCCGCGCACGATTTCGCGCAATCCACGACCAAGGCCGTCCGCGACATCATCGAGGCAGGCGCCGCGAAGCATCCTGCCCTGACCATCGAGATCCGCTCGATCGGGGAGCGATCCTGAAGAGCACTGGGCCGCGCAGCGGGAGCGTGCGTGGAACCCCCTTGATCGCCCAGAGTAGCCCGCCGCAGCAGAGGAAGGTCATCACACCGAGCGTCAGCAGCAGCTCATTGGTGGCGACGATCGCGCTCGACCGTACCTGTTCGGCCTCGAGGGAGAGGCGCACGAGCTGCACCGCTTTTTCGTTCGTGATCCGGCGCTGTCCGTGCTCGATCTGCGTGACGTAGTCCAAGCGCCGCTGCAGGTTGTCGCTCGCCGCGACGATCTGCCGCAACCGACTGGCAGTGTAGAAGACGCCGGCGACGATGAACACCAGGACGAGCGTCGGCGCGATGAGGTAGAACTTTCGATCGAATCGCATACCGAATGGACAGCGGCGCTGCCGGTCAGGTCACGAACCCCGCACGCTGCTCGTGTCGCGCCGCGGCTCTTCGGGTCGCCGGCAGGCCACATGCATTCCCCGAACGGCCGTCACCGGATTCTTCACCCGTCCGTCGGCGACGAGCGCGCGTGCCCTGCCAAGGAGCGTGTCGCCGCGCTGCTCCGTCCACTCGATGGCGACGCCCGCCGGCCACCACCCCGGAAAGAGCAGCAGCACCGAGTCGGCCGCCGTCTCCGGTTTCCCGTTCGGTATGCGCGCCGCCCAATCGCGCGGTGATCCCGCCGGTGCGCTCGACACCGGGTCGTACCCCGGGTTGTAGGTGCTCGCGACACTCTTCAGCGGCGGATCCCAGCTCCCGAACTTGAAGCCGAAGCACTCGTCAGGCACAGGCATCCGCGGCGGCTGTGCCTGCGCCCCGAGCAGCCGAGGCGCGATCCCGAGCATGATGACGATCCATCTCCTGCGCATGACGAAATGATACCCGCCGGCGCGCCGGCCGGTCATCCCGCGGCTCTTACAGCAGCGTCCCCCGCAATACGAGCAACGCCACGCTGAAGTAGATCACGAGTCCCGTGACGTCCACGAGCGTTGCGACGAACGGCGCCGACGCGCTGGCGGGATCGAAGCCGATGCGCTTGAGGAGAAAGGGAAGCATCGACCCCGCGAACGACCCGAAGCAGACGATGCCGACGAGGGCGCCGCCCACCGTGAGCGCGACCAGGTGGTAGTGCTGCCCGTAATCGAAGAGATGAAAGTGCTGCCACGCCTCGATGCGGATGATGCCGATCACGCCCAGGATGGTGCCGAGGACGAGACCGGTCGGGAGTTCGCGCATCGCGATGCGCCACCAGTCGCCGAGCCGGATCTCGTGCAGCGCCAGGGCGCGGATGATCAGCGACGTCGCCTGGGACCCCGAGTTGCCGCCGGAGCTCATCACCAGCGGAATGAACATCGAGAGCACCACCGCGCGCGCGATCTCCCCCTCGAAATGCTGCATCGCCGTCGCGGTCAGCATCTCCGAAAGAAAGAGCGCGCAGAGCCAGCCGGCGCGCTTCTTTATCATGCGGACGAGGCTGATCTCCATGTACGGTGCGTCGAGGGCCTCCATACCGCCGAACTTCTGCACGTCTTCCGTCTGCTCGCGCACGATCGCGTCGATCACGTCGTCGACGGTGACGATGCCGAGCACGTGGCCACCCTCGTCCACGACAGGCACGGCGAGGAGATTGTACTTCGAGATCATCCGCGCGACCTCTTCGCGATCGGTCAGCGGTCGAACCGTGAGCGGCCGACGCTGGTCGCCGACGTCGGTGACCACCGCCCCTCGTTCCGCGACCATCAGCTCGCGCAGCGACACGACGTGGGCGAGTCGCTGCTCGCCGTCGAGGACGTACACCGCGTAGACGGTTTCCTTGGCGCGCCCTACTTCACCGATGTAGCGGAGCGCCTGTTCCACGCGCCACGTCTCGGGGATCGAGACGAACTCCGTCGTCATGATCCCGCCTGCACTCTCGGGCGGATAGTCGAGAAGCATCTCGAGCGACCGGCGCGTCGGGGCGTCGAGCAGCTTCAGCAGCTTGACGCGATCGCTCTCCTGCAGCTCGCGCACGAGATCCGCGCGCTGATCCGCCGACATCGCTTCGGCGAGTGCGGCCGCCGACTCGGGTGCCATGCGGTGGATGATGTCGGCTCGGAACCGATCCAGCTCCGGCTCATCGAACACCTGTACCGCGAGATCGAAGGGGAGCGCCGCCATCACCTTCGCGCCCGCGTCCGGCCCGAGATCGCGCAACGCGTCCGCGACATCGGCGGCGCGCATCCCCGCGAGCGCTTCGGCTAGCTCGCTGGGATCGCCATGCAGCAGATAGAGCAGCTCGGGGGGAGCCGTGGTACGGCCGCCATCAGTCACCATCACGTCCTCGGCGTCGAATTGGATTCGCTCTAGGACTCGCTGAACCGGTGAACGGTTACGGCCGTTGATGACAAAGCCAAGGACTAATCCTGGCTTTCGGCGTCGGGCTCGGACCCTTTCTGCTTTTTCGCCGCGGGTGCGCCCGTCTTTCTGGGTCGGCCCCCCCTTGCGCGCTCAGCATCAGAGGCCAGCAGCGCGTGATACGCGCGCCGAGCCTGCTCCAGCGGATGCTCCGCCGGCCGCACTTGTGCGGCGCGCCGCGCCTTTTCGCGACGGTAGTGCTCGCGCGCGGCCTGATGGCCAGACTCGTCGTCGGCAGCCGGGAGAGCCGCATCGGCGGGCGGGGTTCTGCTCGCGCGACGGACGCGCGTCGATCGTCTTCGCTGGCGTTTCCCGTTTTCCGTGGACATCGCGATCTCCTTGACGGCGGCGAGTCGAACCGAACCCCTTCGTCGGGCAAACATTGTGCGCGCGGCGCGAGAACGGACGTCGAATCGAGGGCACACGTCTTGCCTTCACCCCATGATTAGCAATCTCGCAACTTCCAGCAGATGCCGTCACCGACCGGGCTGCGATGCGGGCGCCGCGGGATCGATGCATAACGACTGCGAGATCGCGGACGGAGGAGTGGGCGTGGACGAGCGTCCTTTGGAGCAGAATCAGTCGGCCCAGCGCGAGCACGCGTGGATTCCCGCCGCTGTCCTGTCGGAGCTGCGCGTCGTCATCACTGGATACCTCGACGGCCGGCGCGACCTCGGCGCCGAGGTCGAGCGGGTGGCGTCCGGGCTCGCGACGGCCGCGCACGATGCTGGCTACACACCGGAACGCATGCTCATCTCGCTCCGGGCCCTCTGGCGGGAGTTCACCTTCTCGCAGCTCGACCGACTCCAGCTCGCGTCGCTCTACGATCGCCTCGTGCGCCGCGCCATCGATCGCTATTACGAGGACTGACGCCGGAACGGCGCCCCCCGCCCCCGCCCCCGCCTCACGCCTCGCGCACCGCCGCGGCCTCCGTGCCCGCCGCCATCCACACGAACATCGCGATCAGCACCCAGAACGGATTGCGCAGCTCATACAGCCCTGCCGCCGCCAGCGCCAGAGCCAGCACGCGGCCGACACGCGCCGCGATACCCGTCGCGCGCGCGTAGCTGCTCATCCGCATCGCCAGCAGCGCGCGGAGCACCCGGCCGCCATCCATCGGGAACGCCGGGAGCATGTTGAAGAGCGCGAGCACCACGTTCACGAACACCAGCTGAAACAGAAAGCCGCGCACCGACAACAACGGATCGAAGTCGTAGAGATCCGCTGCCGGCAGCGTCCCCGTGAGCCGCACAATCGCCAGGAGAGCGAGCGCCAGCACCACGTTCACGGCCGGTCCCGCGACGGCAACGAGCAGCTCCTGGCGCGGGTTGCGCGGCATCCGCTCGAGACGCGCTACCCCGCCGATCGGAAGCAGAATGATGTCGCGTGTCACGATGCCGAATCGTCGCGCTGTGAGCGCGTGACCCAGCTCGTGCAGCACGACGATCGTGAAGAGCGCGACCACGTACAGCGCCGTCCCCGCCATCGCGCGCACGCCAAGCGTGTACTCCTCCACCACGATCCAGAGCAGGATCAGGAGGAACGTCACATGGACGGAGATGCCGATCCCCGCCACGCGGCCGATACGCCACGACCATCTCATCGCCGTCGCCTCGTCACCGCGCTGGCGACGCAACCGTCGCCGCGCCCTGCCACGCCACACCGGGCCGCCGGCTTTTTAGATACAGATTGAGCGAGCCGAATTTCAGCTGCGACTTGAGCTGCACGAGCGTCCGCGTGCTGTCGTCAGTGAACCAGACTTCGGCGCGCCCGCCTTCGCCGAAGATCCCGGAGGTCTTGATTACCGGCCTAACGACGACCGTGTTGAAGTTCCCTGCCGGCACCTTCACCGACTCCTTGCGCACGACGACGACCCGCACCGGATTCTTCTCCGCCCGGAAATAGCGCGCGAACTCGTACGTCTGTCCGACCTCGAGCGGTATGCTGCGCAGAAAGAAGAGAAACGACGCCTCGTCCAGCGGATCGGCGACGGTCGACGCCTCCGGCTTGTCGTTCTCCTTGAACATCTTTCGATCGGGGAAGAACTCGAAGTTGCGCTCGCGGTCGTAGGAGCCCTCGTCGATATTCTGCACCGCGCGCAGCGTCGAGTAAGTCGTGGGATCGAACCAGCTCTCGTAGGTGTCGTTCACGCGATACACGCGGATGCCGCCCTTGACGGTGAACGTCACGTGCACGGCGGGAGTGCCGCGCACGGCATCGAGGCCGAGCACCTCGAGCACCGCGCTCCCGACGCCGAGAAAACCGTATTTCACCTGGTAGTCGAGTCGCTCGGTGTTGCCGAATGGGAGCCGGGCGAGCGCGAGCTCGAGCGCGGACGGACCGGGAGGCGGCGCGGGCGCCGACGGCGCAACTGGAGCCGCCGGCGTGGCCGTAGTGCTCGGCGCCGCCGTGGCTTCGGCCTTGGCGTGCGCGGCCACTGAATCTTTCGGCGCTGCCGGCGAGGTGGGGGCATTGGGCGGCGTCGTCGTCGTGCGAGTCGCGGCCGTCGCTCCGCTCACGCGCGCCGGTGCCTTCGTCTGCGGCACTACCGCGGATTCTCCCCTGGGCGCCGCCGCGGCTGCGGTCGCACCAAGTGCAGTCGTGGAATCGGCGCTCGCCGCGCCACCTCGATCGCGGCAGGCGAGCACGACGAACGCTACGAGGATGACACTCGCATCGCACACCCGTCCCACACCCTTCCGTGTCATCGCTGTCGCATCACAGTCGTCGCGTCCGCCGTGTCGATTGAGAGATCAGGTTCATGCCTCATGCCATGTCCGGGGCGCGGGACGCGGGACGCGACTATCGCTGCGCGCTCGCCGCCGTAGAATTGCCGACGATCCCACCGTCAAGGACGCCCCATGATCCGGTTCGCTCTCGCTCCTCTCTGCATCAGTGCGCTCGCCGGTACGGCGGCGTTCGGCCAGCAGGCGACCATCGCGCTGCAGACGCAATCAGATGATTACACCCGATACGAGCTCCTCGCCCCGGGCTCGGCCAGCTTCCGCGTCTACTACGAGGTGACGGCGACCACGGCGGGTGCGACACAGTTCTTCAATCCGATTCGAAAGGGAAGCGTCGCCAGCAACGAGCACGTGTACGATCGCCTCACCGGTGCTCCACTCGCGTTCGAGGTCGTCAGCGGTGACATCGCCCGGGCCGGCGGAGTGCGAAATGCGGACTCCACGTCGCAATACATCCGGGTCCATCTCGCGCGCCGAGTCCCAAAAGATGGCGAGGCGCGGATTCTCATCGACAAGACGTATTTCGATCCGAAGAGCTACTACGAGGAGAACGGACTTCTCGTCTTCGCGCGGCCGCTCGGCATCAAGCGCAACGCGATCGTTCTCCCGGAAGGGTACGAGGTCGTCTCGTGCAACGTGCCGTCACAGATCATCGAGGAGACACCGGGCCGGCTCTCAGTGAGCTTCTGGAACGCCCTTCCGGCGGAAGCCCCGCTCGTGCTCAAGGCTCGCCGTCTGCCGAACGCCGTGATTCGCGCGAACGATGTCGTCCAGACTGCCAGCACGCCTCGTGGTTTCCTCCTCGCGCGGGACGCGACACCAGCGTCGGCGTCTGGCGAGCGCCGCATCCTTCCGGACGAGCGCGCGCACCAGAATCGCGAGATCGTCTACTTCCTTCAACAGCCGGAGACCCACGCCTTCGACCTCTACCACGACTACACAGAATCCAGAGTGGGCATCGACAAGTACCTGAACGTCGTGCGCACCGGGAGCAGCGTCTCCAGCCCGTCGGCCCGGGTTCTGGACACCGGCGAGGAGCTGAAATGGGAGATTCTGACGGGCGACGCGATTCGCCGCGCCGGATTGGACGTCGCCGACGTGACGCCGACGACCCAGGTGGTGGTCTTTCACTTCGCGGCGGTGAAGCCGAACGGGTCGGTGCGGCTGCGGATGTACGAGACATACACCGACAGCGCGCGCTACCGCCTCGTTGGTGACACGCTCCTCTGGGATCGCTCCTTCGGCCGGCCGGCGAACGCCGTCGTCCTGCCGGCGGGGTGGTACCTCACGAACAGCACGATACCAGGAACCATCAGCGAGACCGCGGACGGGCGCGTGCGTCTCGACTTCATCAATCCGCGGCCCGACGAGATCGACGTCTTTCTCACGGCGCGCCGGCGCAAGCGGGCGGCCCCATGATCTTTCGACTACGTGGACAAGGCCGCCAGCATTCTCATCATCGAGGACGAGCCGCAGATTCGTGTCGCGGTTCGCGACGCTCTGCGCGAGGTCGCGGATCGGATCGGCGAGGCGGCGACCGGTGCGGAAGGGCTGCATGCCGCGGCCTCCGAGCGGCCGGAGCTCGTCGTCCTCGACCTGGGCCTTCCCGATTCGGCTGGCGTGGACGTCTGCCGCGAGCTGCGACGCCTGCTCACATCGCCGATCATCGTGCTCTCGGCGAGGCACTCGGAAGATGAGAAAGTTCTACTTCTCAATGCCGGTGCCGACGACTATGTCACCAAGCCGTTCAGCGTCCTCGAGCTCGCGGCTCGCGCTCGGGCCCAGCTGCGCCGCGCGCGAAGCTCCGCCGCGGCGCCGTCTCCGGTCACGCTCCATGGGCTGACGATCGAACCCGCGACCCGCCGCGTCGATCGCGACGGACGGCAGATCCACCTCACGCCGATCGAGTGGCAGATCCTGCACACGCTCGTGACCGCGGGCGGTCGCACGCTCACCCACCAGCAAATCTTCGACGCCGTCTGGAGCCGGCAGTTCGGGAGCCCGCAGCAGTACCTCCGGGTCCACATCACGAACCTCCGGCGCAAGATCGAGAGCGATCCGGCGTCGCCGCGGATCGTGATCACGGAGCCCGGCGTCGGCTATCGCGCCGACGTCGTGCGCTGACGTGACGACCGCCTTGCCGCGCGGCGCGCCCCCCGGCGCCGGCACGTCGTTAGGCAGGCTCCGCGAGCGCCTCGCCTCGCTCGACATCCCACTCACCCAGACGCCTCCCCGCCTCGCCTGGTTCTTCTGGCTCGCTGTCCTCGGCATCGGGACCTTCGCCATGTACTCGGTGCAGGCACGGATCGATCAGGCGCACGTCGTCCTCCTGTACCTCCTCATCGTCCTCGGCGCGAGCGCGAGCGGCGGGCGTGCACTCGGCCTCACGCTCGCCGTCGTCGCGTTCATCCTCATCGACTATCTCTTTCAGCCGCCCTACAACGAGTTCGCGATCGGCAAGCCCCTCGACTGGCTCGTCCTGCTCGCGTTCCTCACGACGGCGATCGTCGCCACACAGCTCCTCGCGCGTGCGCGCGCCGAAGCGATCGAGGCGCGCGCACGGGCCATCGAGGTCACGTCGCTCTCCCGCCTCGCGTCCGAGACGCTCAACGCCGGACGCGCCGAGGACGCGCTCGTGCGCATGCTGGAGGTCATCCAGAGCACGCTCGGCGTGAGCGGCTGCGTCATCTGGCCCTGGTCGCCCGACCGCGGCGTCGGAGAGTGCATAACGAGAGACGGCATCGAGCCGAAGCGCCGGGCGCCGAACCCGCTCGTTCAGCGCGTCGCCGAGCGTGGCGAGCCGCTCACCCTCTCAGTGGACGACGGCCTCGGCGCCGAGCATTCTGCGCCGGGCGCACGCGAGCTCTTTCTCCCCCTTGGCGTACAGTCGCGCGTCGTCGGTGTGCTCGCGCTCTCTGACGAGCAGCCGATCGTCTTCGACCCACCGAAGCAGCGGTTTCTCGCGGCACTCACGTACTACGCCGCGTTAGGCATCGACCGCGCGCGACTGGTGCGCGAGGCCGAACACGCCGCAGCGCTCCGTGAGGCCGACCGGCTGAAGGACAACCTCCTCGCTTCGGTGTCCCACGACCTCCGTACGCCGCTCACGACGATCAAGGCGTTGGCGCAGACGGCGGCGCTCCGTGGCGACACCGCCGCCGCCGCGATCGAGGAGCAGGCCGACCGCCTGACGAGACTCGTCGCCGATCTCCTTGATCTGTCCCGGATGAAGGGCGACGCCTTTCGCGTCACGCCCGACATCAACACGGCCGAAGATCTCATCGGTGCCGCGCAGCGCCAGGCGCAGGGCCTGTTGGGAGACGGCAAGATGATCCGCACGGTTGTCGACCTCGAGAGCCCCGCGCTCGTCGGCCGCTTCGACTTCACGCACTCGCTTCGCATCCTTGGCAATCTTCTCGAGAACGCGCTGCGCTACACGCCGGCGGCCGGCAGCGTGGAGCTCGGCGTCCGCCGCGACGGCGACGCGCTCGTCTTCACTGTCGCCGACAACGGCCCTGGGATACCGGCCGCGGAGTCGGAGCGCATCTTTCAGCCGTTCTATCGCCATGCTGACACGGCGCCCGACGTCGGCCGGGCCGGACTAGGCCTCTCGATCGCCCGCCGGCTTGCCGAGATCCAACAGGGCTCGTTGACGTACGAGCCGCGGCCGGGTGGAGGAAGTGTCTTCGTGCTGACGCTGCCCGCGGTAGATATCGAGGAGGACTGAGCGCGGCCGACGATCCCTCCCTGCGGCTGGCAGGGGTAGTTTCTAACGATGCCCGCCACCGGCGCCGGCCCCGTCGAGACTCGTTATGCATGGTACGTCGTGGGCGTGCTGACGCTGGCGAACGTCTCCGGCTTTCTCGACCGCCAGGTGCTGAGCCTCCTCGTGCCCGCGATCGAGCGCGATCTCGGGATCACCGACACCCAGATGAGTTATCTCATCGGCCTGTCGTTCTCCGTCTTCTACACGGTGCTGGGACTGCCGATCGCGTGGTGGGCGGACCGCGCGAACCGGCGGAACATCATGGCGGGTGGCGTCGCGCTCTGGAGCGTGATGACGATGCTCTCCGGATTGGTGGCGACCTATCCGCGGCTGCTGCTGGCGCGGATTGGCGTCGGGGTCGGCGAGGCGACGCTCAACGCGCCGTCGGTGTCGCTCGTCGCCGACTACTTCCCGCGGGAGCGCGTGGGCTTGGCGATGAGCGTCTGGTCGTTAGGCACCTTTCTTGGATCGGGGCTCGCGTACTTCATCGGCGGGTGGGTCGTCGGCGCCGTCAGCGCCATGGGGGGAGTGCGTCTTCCGATCGTCGGCGCGCTCCGGCCTTGGCAGGCGGTCTTCGTGTTGGTTGGCGCGCCGGGTCTTCTCATTTCGCTGCTGCTCCTCACCGTCCGTGATCCGCGACGTGCCCGCCCCGCCGCGACGCAAAGCGCGGCCCGGGTTGCGCTCTTCCCGTACGTGCGCGCGCACCTCCGGACCTTCGCGACACTCGGGATCGGCTTCGCGCTCTCGGCCGCGGTGAACTTCGGCATCGCCGCCTGGCTCGCGACCTTTCTGGTGCGCACCTATGGGTGGACTCCGGCTCGCGCGGGCATTGTCCAGGGCGTGCTGACGATGACCATCGGCGTCGCGGGCACCCTCGCCGGCGGCCGCACGGCGGACATGCTCGTTAGGCGCGGACATGCCGACGCCCCCCTTCGCGTCGGCGTCATCGGAGCGGCGGGGATGCTCGTCAGCGCTTCCGTGTATCCGCTCATGCCGTCGGCGACGCTCGCCGTCATCTGGCTTGTCATCGTCAACTTCTTCGCGGCATTTCCGTGGGGCCCCGCGTCCGCCGCGGCGGCGGAGATCGTCCCGCCGTCGATCCGGACGCAGGGCGCGGCGCTCTATTTCTTCCTGCTCAGTCTCATCTCGGGAAGCCTCGGGCCGACCGCGGTCGCGTTCTTCACTGAACACGTCTTTGGCGATCCGCTCGCGGTTCGCTATTCACTCGCGATCGTGAACGCGATCGGCATGACCGCGACCATCGTCCTGCTCGTCGCCGGCATGCCCGCGTACAGACGCAGCGTACTCGCGGCGGAGGAGTCTCGTTAGGACCCGACGCTTCCGCTGAGGAAGAGCACCGTCGTTAGGATTCGCGGCGTCGCGTGGCCCACCCCTTCTTCGCGGCGCGGCTTCGTTCCGCGTGCGTCATGCTTCCCGCGCTCGAGTCCTGCTTGCCGCGTCCCGAGCCGCCGGGCTTGTTCCCGCCGCCCGTCTGCTTGTTCACCGTGGCCCAGGCCCGCCGCTCGGCCTCATGCCGGCCGACGCCGTCCTTCTCGTAGCCTTCCTCGATGTGCTCCTCCATTCGCTTTTGCTTGTCCGTGTACTTCGATTTGTCGCCGCGTGGCATGATGCATCGCTCCGTTTGTGACGCGTGCCACGCGTGCAACACGTGTTCCGAGAACTGTGGTCGGCGATCGGTTCTCGGTGAACCGTTCACCGTTTACGGTCCACCGTTCACGGTTCACCGCTCACCGTCCACCAATCACCCACCCGGCACGCCGCCTGCACACACGTGTGTGCCAACTTCTGGAGGATGCGGCGTATGGAACGGAACGCGGATGGATTCACGGGCGGCAGCTCCGGTGGGGCTGGGGGCGCCGCAGGATCGACTGGTGGTGGTTACGGCAATAGCGGCGATCTCACCGGCTCGGCCGGCTACGGCGCTGGCACGAGCGGAAGCACGGGCGCTGGCGCCAGCGGCTCGAGCTTCGGCGGATCGTCGAGCACGGATGCGGGCGGCGGCGGTATGGCCGATCGCGCACGCGACATCGCTGGAAACGCGAAGGACAAGCTGTCCGACGTTGGTTCGAGCGTGCGGCAGGGCGCGGGCACGGCGAAGGACAAGCTCGCTGATGCGCTCTCGACAGGCGCGGACAAGCTCCGTCAGCGCGGTGGCCGCGGCCAACTCAGCGGCTCCACTGGCACGGCAGACATCACGGTCAGCAGCGGCGATGGCGTGAGTCAAGTTACGGATCGCGTCGCTGGTGGAATGCAGGCGACCGCCGATTGGCTGCGCGATGCGGACATCGACAGCATGCGCATGGGTGTCGAGCGTCAGGTGAAAGAGCATCCGGGCCGCACGCTGCTCATCGCGGTCGGTCTCGGTTATCTGCTCGGCAAGGCCTTCCGCAAGTAGGGGGGCGTCATGACGGTCGGAGTGCATCAGAACGGCCGTCGCTCGGTCGGCGCTCTCCTTCGCGATCTCGCGGAGGGGGGCGTGGGCCTGGTGCGGAGCGAGGTGCGCCTCGCTCGCGTCGAGACGGTCGAAGCACTGAGCGCGATCGGGCGCGGCTCCGCGCTCATGGCAATGGCGGCGGTGCTCGCCCTGCTCGGCGGACTCGCGTTTCTCGCGGGCCTGATCCTGCTCGTCGGCGATCAATGGTTGCCGCGCGATCTGTACTGGCTCGCGGCGCTGATCGTCGTCGTGATCACGGGCGCCATCGCCGCCTTGTTGGCAAGGCGCGGATTGGCGCAACTCACGCCGGCGCGGCTCGCGCCGGTTGAGACGGTCGCGACGATTCGCGAGACGAAGGAAGAGCTGGTCTCGGCCGCGCGGCGCTGAGTCGTCGCGCGGCCTTTTGATGGAATTCGCCGAAACGATAGCACGGGAGCTGGGGCGCGAGGGAAGTTATCAAGTTCCTAAACCCAGGGCCCTGGAACCCTAGCCCCTCATTTGGAGGACCTCATGGCTGAGACGACGGCCGATGTCCGCCGCGACATCGAACAGACGCGCGAGCGGATGTCTACCACACTCACCGAGTTGGAACAGAGACTCAACGTGATGCAGGTCGTGCGCGATCATCCGTGGCCGGTGCTGGCGCTCGCGTTCGGCGCGGGCCTCGCCCTGAGTGCATCGGGAAGCGACACCAAGGCCGCGGTCGCGACACTCGCGGCAACGAAAGGCTCGCGGTCGAAGATCGGCGGCGCGCTCGACGAGATCGTCGCGAATCTGATGACGGGCGTGCACGGCGCGCTCCAGGATCGGATCGACGGCTGGGTCGGCGAGCTCAAGTCGGCTATCGGCGCGCCGCACGGCGGCGCGAGCACCTCTCGCCGACCCAACATGGTTGCCACGTCCGGCGGCTACGGTACAGGGCCGACCTCGGACGTGTCGAGCATGCAGCCCGGTCGGGCTGACTGACTGGAAGGGCGCTGGTAAGGGCGCGCGAGAAAAAGCGCGCGAAGAAGGGCGCGCGAGAAACACCGATCTGACAAGGAAGCGGGCGCGCGATGCGCGCCCGCTTTTTTGCCCCGCACTTTCTAGCGCGCCGTTCCTGGCGCGCAGTTCCTAGCGCGCTCTTTCTCGCGCGCTTTTTCTCGCGCGCAGTTCCAGCCCGCCCTTCCACTCACCAGCCGAGAAAGCCGCTAAGCGTACCGAACCCACCGCGCCACCTCTGCCAGCGACGGCTTCTTCCCGTACATCAGCATCCCCACCCGATAGATCCGCGCCGCCAGCCAGATCGCGAACACGCAGCCTAACGCGCACACCGCGAGCGAGCCCGCCACGCTCGTCCACGGCACCGGCGACAGGCCCATGCGCATCGGCATGATGATCGGTGAGGAGAAGGGAAGCCACGAGAGCACGCGCGCGATCGTCCCCGTGGGGTTTACGATCACCGAGTTCACGAACAGCCAGCTCCCGATGAGCAGATACATGACGGGCATCGCCGCCTGCTGGGCGTCCTGCTCCGTGTTCACCATCGACCCTGCCGCGGCAAGGAGCGATGCGTAGAAGATGAACCCGAAGAGGAAGTACAGGATGATCACGACGAAGAGCCCCACCGTGAGACCGCCCAACGACGCACCAATCGCCGAGCCGCCGGCGCCGGAGATCGGAACTCCCGCAGACTTGAGCACGAGCGGCGCGAAGTTCGTCATCAGATAAGCCGAGATCGCGATCCAGAGTACCTGCTGCGTGAGACCTACCGCGCCTGCGCCGGCGACTTTCCCGGCGAGAAGCATCTCCGGCTTGATGCTCGAGATCACCACCTCGGCGACGCGCGTCGACTTCTCCTCGAGCACGCCGCGGAGCACGTTCTGTCCATGGAAGATGATCGACATCAGGAGCAGAACGCCGATACCGACGCCGAGAAAGATCGCCGCCTGGCCGGAGCCGCCCTTCCCGCGCTCGTCGATGCGCGTCTGCGACATGTTCAATGAGAGATTGCTGATCAACGCGATCGTCTCCGGCTTCACCCCCTCGCGCTGCAGCATATATCCCGTGAACGCCTGCCTCACCGAGGCCTTGAGCCTGTCCGTGTCGACGATCGACGAGGCATTGCGGCCGGCGTACCGGATGCGCCGCGTCGACAGCGTGCTGTCGTCGAGCACGAGGTAGCCGACCACCCCATTCGGACGCATCACTTCGCGCGTTGCCGAGTCCTCGGCCGCGGGCAGCGCGGCGGGCGTGACCTCGCGAACCTGCGGCTGCGCAGCGGGCGCGGCGTTTCGCACGCGTGCGGCGCTCGAGTCGCGGGCCAGCAGATCGGCGACGCGCTTGCCGAGACCAGTGCCGGTGGCGTCGAGGATAACGATGTTCCGCGACGCCGTGCCGGCAGCGCTTCGCGCCGTCACCCACGCGGGAATCAGAAAGATGGCGGTGATGAAGACGGGCACGAACAGCGTCATCACCACGAACCAGCGCGACCTGACGCGCTCGAGATATTCGCGTTTCGCGACGACCCAGAATTTATCCATGGCCTGACATCCCGGTCTCGACGCCACTGGCGCCGACACGCTCGATGAAGATCTGATGAAGTGAAGGAAGAATCAGCTCGAACCGCTCGATGCGCGCGCCCGCCTCGATGAGGCGATGCAGGAGATCCTGCGCGTCGGCGCCGGGAGCGAGCTCGATCTCGAAGTAACGATTGTTGTCGTCGAAGTGCCGGACGAGCTTCGGATCCCCGAGCACGTGGCCGACACCGTTCTCGCTCGGCCGAGCCGCCGTGTTGCCGACGAGCGCCAGCGCGACGTTCCGCCGTCCGCTGCTCGTTCGCACGTCCGTCACCTGGCCGTCGAGCACCTTCTCGCCGCGGGCGATGATGCAGACCGCGTCGCACATCCGCTCGGCGTTCTCCATCACGTGCGTGCTGAAGACGACGGTCTTGCCGCGCCGCTTCAGGTCCACGACGGTGTCCTTCAACGCCTGTGCGTTGATCGGATCGAGCCCGCTGAACGGCTCGTCGAGAATGACGAGCTCAGGGTCGTGAATCAGCGTCGCGATGAACTGCACCTTCTGCTGCATGCCGCGCGAGAGCTCGTCGATCTTCGAGTTGCCCCAATCGCGCTCCTTCGTGGTGAGGCCGAATCGCTCCAGCCATTCGTCGATGCGCTTGTCGGCGTCGCCGGCTTTCAGTCCCTTGAGCTCGGCGAGAAATCGCAGCACGCGTCGCACCTGCATCTTCCGGTAGAGCCCACGCTCTTCCGGCAGGTACCCGACGCGGTTGAGGAGACCGGCTTCATGATTCGGCCGCCCGAAGATCGCGATGGAGCCGGCGTCCGGCGCGATGATGTCGAGCAGCATGCGGATGGTGGTCGTCTTGCCGGCGCCGTTCGGACCGAGCAGTCCGTACACGGCGCCTCGAGGTACCTGGAGCGAGAGGTCGCGTACCGCGACGTGCTCCTCGTACTTCTTCGTTACGCCACGAATGTCGATGGCGAGATCGTTGTCGTGCATCGAGGATGAAAGGGGAAAGGGCAGGAGAGCATCCAGGCCGTTTTACATCGGCCGTCTGGATCTGCCCGAGGTGGG
>Ga0136846_1213469_pt1 | contig 64370 bp, 54 predicted proteins | sample HopSoiMetagenom2_FD_96841 | JGI IMG/M metagenome (GOLD analysis project Ga0136846, IMG submission 96841) | Grasslands soil microbial communities from Hopland, California, USA - 2 Assembly 2016 (version 4) | ecosystem: Environmental > Terrestrial > Soil > Grasslands | place: USA: Hopland... | reverse complement strand
GTGGTTGGTGACTGGTGGTTGGTGACTGGTGGTTGGTGACTGGTGGTTGGTGGTCGGTGAACCGTAATCGGCGAATAACCGTTCAACGATCACCGATCACCGTCCGCCTATCGCATTCCAAGCCGACGTCGCACGACCCATTCCGCGCAGAGCAGAAAGAGGAGCAACGCGTACGCCCAGCCCGCGCTCCGGAGACGCGGTGCCGCGTCCACGGGGACGCCGCCACCGACCGCACCCGCTTTCACGCGCGGCGAGCGGGGCAGCCATTCGCGCGCGTTGTTCACCGCGAGCATCGTGGTTCCGCCCCGTACGCTCGCCGTGTACAACCCCGGGGCCAGTGCCGGGCTCTCGGCGATTGTCGCATCGCCGCGGAAGCGCAGCGTCATCGAATCTACGCGGGCGGAATCATTGCGAGCCACACGCCGGAGCACGACGAGCACCGCGGAGTCCGTCGCGCTTCCGCGGTGCCAGCGGACCGGCTCGCCCGCGCGCACCACGATTCCGGTTGGGACGGCCGCCCTGCGATCGGCGCGTTCGGCCGCGAGCCAGTCGAAGAGGCTGCCCCAGAGCGCGGTGAACGCATCTGCGGAAGCACCGCCGCGGAAGCGCCAACGCCAGAGTCCCGATGCCGCAACGATCACGACGCGGCGCGGCGTGTCGCTCCCAGCGATGATGACACGTCGGTCCTCCTCCCGCCCACGGCGCACCTCGAGGGCACGCCATTGGCCCGCCGGCGGCGCCGCACCGACGGTGATCGGCGGCAGGCTGTCCCAGGGCAGTCCGCTCAAGGCGGGAGCGAGCGGCGAGGGCGGTGCGTCCGCGGCGTACCACTCGCCGTCGCTCGCCGCAGCGGGAACCACCAGCGCGAGCGGGCCACTCGTTGCGCTGCGCGGCGCGCCGAACGCGGACGTGTCGCCGTGCAGGATCGCGACGGGCGCGTCGCGAAACGCGGTGCGAACGTCAGCCTCGGACACCGCCGCGAGCGAGCCGTCGACACGCCACGCTCCCGGCGCGACCCGAAAGTAGCCACGCGTCGGCACGGCAAGGGCGCCGCGCAGCACGCTCAGTGCATAACGAGCATCGAAGTCCGGGGACGTCGAGACGAACACCGCGCTCGCCGCGCGCGACAGATCCACCGCCATGGCCAGGGTATCGTTATGCGCCTCGGTGTCGCCCGGGCTCCGCACGATCGCGCGCACGATGGTCGGCCCTTCCCGACCCTCCATGCGTGCACGCACGGTGAGGGCACGCTCGGCATACGGCGCCAACGCGTCCACGGGGACGCTGAGCACGGACGCGTCGCCGACCGTGATTGCGAGCGTTGCCGCCGACGCGCCGCTGCCACCGGCCACCAGACCGACGCGCAGCTCTACGGTGTCACCGCTGACGACTGCCCGCGGCAACTCGAGCGACGAGACGGCGAGATCAGACGCCGAACGGTGCGGTTCGACGATCACCCGTGAGCCCGCGGGCAGCTCGTTCAGGGCCTCCGGGTCGGCAAGCTCACCATCGGTGACCACGACCAGCGGATGACCGCGGCCGAGCGCGCGCTCGACCGCAGGCCGCGCGGTCGAGGCGAGATCACCGGGAGTCGTTAGGCTGTCGGTGCCGCGCAGCGCGCGCAGCGAGTCGCCGAAGAGGAAGAGTGACTCGGGACGTGCCGCGCGCACCTCACGCCACGCGCGCCGCCAGGCGCTCGTATCGCCTCCCCGCCGCCAGCTCGCGGACGCGTCGAGCGCGACCCATGTCGCGAGCGGCTTACGGCGGCCCGCCGGCGCGTCGAGCAGTAGTGCGGCGAGCAGCGTGATGGCGACGGCACGGAGCGCCGCCGGCAGAATCGCGCGCGCGCCGAGGCGCAGATCACGTCCCACATACTGCAGGAACGCGAACACGAGACCAGCGAGCGCGGCGAGAATCCAAGGGGACATGAGGGAAAGGTGCTAGGTGCTGGGTGCTAGGTGCTAGGTGCCGGGCGCCAGAAAAAAAAGCCGGCGAGCTCACTCGCCGGCAATCCGAATTCACCAACCACTCGTCACTCGCCACTAACCATCACCTCGATGCCAGTCCCTTCACTGGTGTCGGCGTCTCCGCCTCGAGCGCAGCCATCATCTGGGAGCGTAGCCGCTCGAACTCGGGGCGGTCCGAGGCTGGGACGGGATCGCCGCTGCGGTCTCGGAACGCGGTACGCGGATCACGCTGCACGCCGTCGACCAGCATCTCGAAGTGCAAGTGCGGCCCCGTCGCAAGACCGGTTGACCCCACGTAGGCTACCGTCTGGCCGATCGTCACGCGTGAGCCGACGTGGACGCCGGAGGCGAAACCGCGGAGATGCCCGTAGCGCGTCACGAAACCATTGCGGTGACGGATCTCGAGTACGTTGCCGTAGCCGCTCCCCCAACCGGCTCGCACGACGGCACCGTCCCCGATGGCGCGCACGGGTGTGCCCGCGGACGCGGCGTAGTCCGTCCCCTTGTGCTGCTTCCAGACCCCGAGGATAGGATGATACCGGCCACCGAACGTCGAGGAGATTCGCCGGAACTCGAGCGGCGCGCGAAGAAATGCGGCGCGGAGTGACCTGCCGCTCGCGTCGAAGAAGTCGCCACGCACCGTATTGCTCGCATAACGAATCGCCTGCAGCTCGGCACCCGAGAGCGTGAACGTCGCCGCGAGGATTTTGCCCATTCGCACCGCGCCGCGCGTCGACGACGAGCGCTCGGCCATGACGCGGAACGCGTCGCCGGGCTGGAGGTCGCGGCTCATGTCGATCTTGTAGTCGAAGACGTCGGCGAGCGACCAGGTGAGCTGCTGCCGCGCCGCCGCGGCCAGGATCGCCTTGGCACTCGAGTCCATCGCTTCATAGAGCGTCGACGAGATCGTGCCGCTCACGACGACGGTGTCCGTCGTCCACGGCAGGTGCTCCTCGGACTCGGTCCAATCGGCTCCGTCGCGTCGCAGGTGAAGCAAGCGATCGATGCCGAGCTGCAGGACGATCTCGTTGGGTGCAGAGTCCGGGGCGGAGCGGAAGACGATCGGCATGCCGGCGCGCACGCGGCCGGGATCGATCAGTGTGAGCGCCTTGATCGCCTCGTTGGCCAGCACTTCGCTCACGCCGCCGCGCGCGAAGACGCTGCGCAGCGATTCACCGCTCGCGAGCGTGTCGAGGCGCTCGCGGAGCATCGTCACCGGAATGGTGACGATGCTCTGCTGTCGTGGGCCGAGGAGCTCTTCGGCGGGTCGTCGGTCGGGAAGTGGCGGCGTGGAGTAGAGCGCGCCAGCGAGGAGGATCGCCGCCACGGCATACGTGGCGACGCGGATGATTACAGCCTTCAATCCATCTGTCTCCGAATGAACGTCGGGATCTCCATGTCGCTGAGATCCTGGGTGCCCTTGTCGAGCGGTGCCGATCGTGGGGCACGCGGCACTTCGCCGTTCGACGGGCGTCCGTTCCCCACGCTGCTCACTCGTGCAGGACGATTGGCGGGGAAAGGAATCACGGGCGAGCCCTTTGCCGCCGGCCCGGGCGTCGATGCGAGGGACTGCACCGGCGTGATCAGCGTCGGCTGCATCTCCTTGTCGAAGCCAGTGGCGATGACGGTGACGCGAATCTCGCCCTGCATCGCGGGCTCGTGCACGGCGCCGAAGATGATCTCCGCGTCGTCGCCGACGGCGTCGTGAATGATCTCGTTGATCTGGTGGACCTCGCCTAACGTGAGGTCCGCGCCGCCGGTGATGTTGACGAGGACGCCAGTGGCGCCGGAGACGCTCACGTTGTCCAGCAGTGGAGAGCTGATCGCCTGTTGGGCGGCCTCGATGGCGCGGTTCTCACCGCGGCCGACGCCGGTGCCCATCAACGCCGATCCACCCGCCTGCATGACGGTGCGAACGTCGGCAAAGTCCACGTTCACGAGGCCAGTCACGCTGATCAGCGACGAGATGCCCTGTGTCGCATGCAGCAGCACTTCGTCGGCCTTTTTCAGTGCGTCCTGGAATGGAATGCCCTTTCCGACGACGGCGAGCAACCGCTCGTTCGGGACGACGATCATCGTGTCGACGTTCTTGCGCATGTCGGCGATGCCCTGCTCCGCCTGACGCATGCGCTTCCGCCCCTCGAAGAGGAACGGCTTCGTGACAATGCCGACGGTGAGCGCGCCTGCTTCCTTCGCCAGCTCGGCGACGACGGGCGCGGCGCCGGTGCCGGTACCGCCGCCCATGCCGCACGTGATGAAGACGAGATCGGAGTTCGTGAGTGTCCGCGAAACTTCGTCGCGGTTCTCCTCGATGGCCTGCTTGCCTATCTCGGGACGCGCCCCCGCGCCAAGTCCGCGCGTCAGCTTCTTCCCGATCTGGATCTTCACATCGGACTTCGACGCCAGCAGCGCCTGCGCATCGGTATTGACGGAGATGAACTCGACGCCTTCCAGATGCTCGTCGATCATGCGATTGACGGCATTACCGCCACCGCCGCCGACGCCCACGACCTTCATGCGAGCGGCTTGCGTCGCGCTCTCTTCGAACTCGAAGATCATTGAGAGTGAAGCTCCCGTACTGCGATGTGTGGGGACGGTATAGCGGGGAGAGAACTACACGTGCGTGTTTCGAAGCGGCCTACGAGGAGGGAGAAGCTGCGCACCGCCGGTGGAAAACGCTCGGGCAATATAATGCTTTCTGTGCGCGCGCCTAGTCCTCTTCTTCTGCACTGACGAGACATCAGAGGAAGAATCACGGAGAATTTCGAGTGGAGTTTTCCACAGCACACGAGTGCGCGACAGCTTTGTGTGAGCGACAGAGAGAGAACGCGCGCACAGCCGTCGCGTGGAGCCAAAGTCCAATTGCGACGAACTCCCTTCGCATGCGGCGCGCCAGCAAATTCGACTGCTCGAAACCAAAAGCGGTGGCGCTGACTGACGCAGGCACATGCGGACAGACGCAGACAAATAATCTTGTCGGCGTCCGTCGCAGTTCGATTCGTCCGCGTTTGTCAGCGCCACCGCTTTGGGGCGGCGGTGACGGATTGGGTGCTTACCAGGTGGGGTACTTCGCGCCGATCAAAAAAAATCCTGCAGCCAGAACTTGATCTTCTCCGCAAACTTCCCTACGCCGCCGCCGCTCGCTGTGAGCCGGCGCACACCAGCACCCGCGGCGCCGAGCGCGACCCGGTGCGCGGCGTACTGAGCGAGACCGACCGCGGTCGCAAAACGGGGCGCTTCCACGGAGTCGCTGAGCCCTCCGATATTCTCGGCGGGCAGCCCCACGCGGACGCCCGTGCCGAAGACGTCGCTCGCGAGCTCGGCGACCCCCTGCATCGCCGCCGCGCCGCCGGTGAGAACGACGCCGGCGCTGAGCTTCCCCGCGTACCCCGCTGTGGCGATGTCGCGCTGAACCATGTCGAAGATCTCATCCATCCGCTGATGGATGATGTGCGCGAGCAGCTCGCGCGGAATCTGCCGGTCGCCCTGCGCGACGGTGCTCGGCAGCTGAATCACGTCTGATGGGTCGACGAGTGGCTCGTACGCGCAGCCGAATCGCTCCTTCAGTCGCTCTGCGTCCGCCTGTGTCACGCCCAACCCGTGCACGATGTCGCTCGTGACATTGTTGCCGCCGAAGGCCACCGTGCCGAGATGGCGGATCTTTCCCTCGTGAAAGAGCGCGAGGTCAGTCGTGCCCGCGCCCATCTCGACGAGCGCGACGCCCAGCTCCTTCTCGTCTTCGGTGAGCACGGCGAGCGCGCTCGCGAGCGGCTCGAGCACCAGCTCGCGCACGCGGTACCCGGCGCGCTCGACGGACTTGCGCAGATTCAGCGCCGGCGAGCTGCCGATCGTGACGAGATACATCTCCGTCTCCAGTCGCGTCCCGATCATCCCGATCGGATCGCGGATGCCGCTGTTGCGATCGACGGTGTACTCCTGCGGTATCGCGTGGAGCAGCTCGCGGTCGGGCGGAATCGCCTGCGCGCGCGCGACCTCGTTGGCGCGGTCGATGTCCTGCTTGCTGATCTCGTCGCCGCTGACGGCGACGATGCCTTTGCTGATCATTGCCTGGACGTGCTCGCCGGCGATCCCGGCGTAGAGCTCCTGCACCTGCGTGCCGGCCATCCGCTCCGCGTCCTGCAGCGCCTGGCGAATCGAGCGCGTCGTCTCCTCGATGTCGGAGACGATGCCGCGTCGCATACCCGTGGTACGCGCCTGGCCGACACCGAGGAGCTTGATCGAGGGATGCTTCGGCAGATCGCCCGACGTCTCGGCGATGATGGCGGTCGTCTTGGCGGACCCGATGTCGAGTCCCGCGACGAGGCGTTCCGGATTCATGGCAGTCTGGCGATGACCTGGTCTTTGTAACGGAGGTCGAGCTCCGCCGCACGAAAGCCGCGGCGGGCAAGGTCTTCTTCAACGGGCTCGATCTCGGCGAGACGGGCCGTGGATACGTCGCGCATCGCGCGCACGGGCGTGCCATCGAGGTCGATCACCACTTCATCCGCGCCCACGATGCGGATTTCGCTCACGCGATCGTAGAGCGCCGGTGCCTCCGTGCGCAAGAGACCGAGGAACGAGAGGATGCCGAGATCGCGCCGCGGCAGGACCGGCGCGTCGATCGGCGTCCGCGCGAGATCGATCGGAAGCGCAACGCCGCGCGCGTCGTATGCCCTGAGCCCATCGTTCGTGGCCACGAGCGCCACGGGGAGATTCTCGTCGACCTCGACGACCAGCGTTCCGGGAAGCTTGCGACGCACGCGGACGCGCCGGAGCTGCGGATGCGAGGCGAGCCGCGCCGCGAGCGGGCCGGTCGGATCCCAGATCGACGCCGTGGTGTCGATGTGCAGGCGATCGATCACCTCGCCCACCGACACATAACGAGCGCCAATGATCTCGACCTTCCGCACGCGAAAGAAGGAGAGCTGGCGCATGAGGAGCGGTCCCCAGAAGGGCGCGCCCGCGATCAGCACCAGGCCGGCGGCGATCAACGTGAGCCTAACGCGGATACGCGACCAGCCACGCGGGGCAGATTCCGCGTCGTCGCTCATGGGTGCTCCTCGAGGAGCGCAAGCAGCTCCGGACCGGAACGGGTGATGTCACCCGCGCCCATGAGGATCACGACATCGCCTTTGCGCGCGTTCCTGGCGATCGCCGCGGCGAGTCCAGGTCGGTCGCCGCGCCAGGCGAGTCGGCCGCCCGCCGCGGCGAGATGCTGCTCGATGAGGGAAGACGTCACGCCCTCGATCGGCTGCTCGCGGGACGGATAGATCTCGGTGAGATAGAGCGCGTCGGCCGTGGAGAGCGCGGTGGCGAACTCGCGGGCGAAGTCACGCGTTCTCGAGAAGAGATGCGGCTGGAAGGCCGCAACGATGCGCCGCGTTGGAAATGCGCCGCGCGCCGCCGCGAGCGTGGCCGTGATCTCCGTCGGGTGATGCGCGTAGTCGTCGAGGATCGTGATGCCGCGCGCGTCGCCGACGCGCTGAAATCGGCGCTCGACACCGCGAAAGGCGCCGAGCCCGCGTACGAGCTCCGCACCCGGTGCGCCGAGCGCGAGACCTGCGCCCAAGGCAGCGAGGGAGTTGAGTATGTTGTGACGCCCGGGCACGCCGAGCGACACGGTGCCTAACGACTCGCCGTCCCAGTCGGCCAGATAGCGCGCGCCGCCCGCCTCGAGCGTCACGTCGCGCGCGACGAGACGGGCGTCGGGCGCTCCCGTGCCGTCAGCGACGGCGTAGCGAATCACCTCGCTTCCAGTGGGGAGTCGCATTGCCGCTGCCCCAACGTCCTCCGCACAGAGCACGATCGTCCGGGCCGGTGCGACGAACTGGGCAAAGGCGGCGCGAATGTCGGCGAGCCCGTCGTAGATGTCGAGATGGTCGGCTTCGATGTTCGTGACCACGGCCACTGTCGGTGCGAGCGCGAGAAAGGACCGATCGTATTCATCGGCCTCGGCGACGTACAACCGATCGCTGCCCGCGCGCAGGTTGCCGGACCACTCTGGCACCCGCCCTCCGACGAGCGCCGTCGGATCGCGGCCCGCGGCGGCGAGCGCCTGCGTCGTCATCACGGTCGTCGTCGTCTTGCCGTGGGTACCGGCGATGCCAACGAGCTCGCGGCCGCGCGTCACTTCTCCAAGCGCTTCGGCGCGGCGGATGACGGGCACGCCATTGTCTCTAGCGCGCTGGAGCTCGGGATGATCCTTCGGCATGGCCGAGGTAACGACGAGCGCGCGGGCGCCCTGGACGTGCGCAGGATCGTGCGGCCCCACGACGATCCCGAGTCGCCGCAGATCATCGACGCCGCTCGGATTCGCGTCGCACCCCGTGACCTTCACCCCACGGCGCACGAACAGCTCGGCGAGGGCGCTCATGCCCGCGCCGGCGATGCCCACGAAGTGGACAGGTCGTGGGTCGGCGGAATCGAGGAGTGGCATGTGCGGCGCGGAATCTAGTCGGTGGTCGGTCGTCGGTGGACGGTGAACGGTGAACGGTTATTGGTTCCCGCGTCCCGCGTCCCCCATCCCGCATCCCACTACAGCAATGCGGCGATGCGAGCTGCGATCTCGCGCGCGGCATTCGGCCGCGCGCGCGCCGCCGCCCCCTTCGCGAGACGCGTGAGCTCGTCCGGATTCCCGAGCAGCTCGCGCAGCGTTGCGTCGAGGCGCGATGCCGTGAAGTCCGCCTGCGGGATGTACACCGCGGCCCCCGCCGCGGCGAGCGTGCGCGCGTTCACGCTCTGATGGTCCGCGGCCGCCGTCGGCAGCGGCACGAGGAGCGACGGAATCCCCCACGCGCACATCTCGGCCGTGCCCATGGCACCCGCACGCGCGACCGCCAGGTCGGCCGCCGCGTACGCTTCGCGCATCGGCGCGATGTACGGGCGGACGACGACGCCGCTCGTCGCGAGCGACGCGAATTCGTCGTACGTCCCCTTCCCTGTGGCCCAGATGACGAAGAGATCCGAGGGTCGCCTGCCCGAGCGCAGCCACTCCGCGACGGCGCTGTTGATCGCGCGAGCACCCTGACTCCCTCCGAAAACGAGGAGAACGCGCCCGCCCTCGGCTGGCAGTCCCCAGGCGGCACGTGCGGCCGCCCGGTCTGGCCGCGGCGACGGCGGCGGCTCTATGGGATTGCCCGTGTCGATCAGCGCCTCGGGCTTGGCCTTCCCGAGATAGCGCCTCGCCTCGGGGTAGCCGAGGTAGACCTCGCGCGCCCAGCGCGCGAAGAAGCGCATCGTTAGGCCGGGATAGCTGTTCTGCTCCTGGAGCGCATAGGGAATGCGGTGCGCCGCGGCGTAGGCGAGTGCGATACCGGACGCGTAGCCGCCCGTGCCCACAACGGCCGCCGGCTTCCGCTCGGCGGCGACCCGCGCGAGCTCGCGCCAGGCGCCGATCGCGCCACGCACTGTCTCCGCGTTATTCCACACCTTGCTGCGATAGAGCGGATGCAGGTCCAGCAGAATGTGCGCGAACTCGGTCGTCGGCAGGATGTCGCGCTCGATGCCGCGCCGCGCACCGATGAAGAAGGGCTCGATGTCTGGTCGCAGTTGCTTCAGCGCGCGGGCAATCGCGAGACCGGGATACAGATGGCCGCCCGTGCCGCCGCCGGCGAAAAAGACACGCAGGCCGCCGGGCGATGCGCTTCCGCGTTTTGCCATCGCTACTGCGAAGCAGGAACGGCGAGCGGATCCGTCGCGCCGCCGCCGAGTACCCGCTCCTTCGTGCTGCCGATGTTCACGAGGATGCCGGTGAACAGCATGGTGAGCACGAGATTGGAGCGGCCGTACGAGACGAACGGCAGCGTGAGCCCCGTCGTCGGCAGGAGCCCAATGACGACGCCGATGTGCAGGTATGCCGTGAGCACGGTGACGAACGTGAGCCCGACCGCGACCAGTTGCAGGAACGGCGATCGCGCCTTGCGCGCGATGCGGAATCCGAGCAGCGCGTAAATGGCAAACGCTACGACGATCGCGGCGAGTCCGACGAAGCCCCACTCCTCCCCGATGTTGCTGGCGATGAAATCGCTGTACGGATACGGCAGGAAGCCAGCCTGCTGTCGTCCTTCCCCGAATCCGACGCCGAACGCGCCGCCCGATCCCACCGCGACGAGCGACTGCTTCAGCTGGTAGTTCACCGCCGCGGGCGCACCACCGGGATCGAGGAAGGTGGACACGCGGAGGAGCGCATACTGCAGCCGCTCGATCTTGTGCCAGAGCACGGGAATGGCCAGCGCGCCTAACGCGACGAAGTAGCTCATCCGCGCGCCGCCGACGAACAGCAGGAGCGCCATGAGCAGCGTGTACAGCATCGATACCGAGAGGTCGGGCTCGAGCGCCGCGAGCACGTCGAGGAGGCCGATCACGACGAGAAACGGAACGAGCCCCTTCGTTAGGCGGCGCAGCGAGTCGCCCTTCCGGACGACGAGCATCGACACCCACACGATGACGCCGAGCTTTCCGAGCTCCGACGGCTGGAACGAGCTGCCGAAGAGAAAGCGCTTCGAGCCATTGATGCGAGGGGCGATCGAGTCCGGCAGTACGAGCGTCAGTGCCATCGTCACGATCGTGAGCAGCAACAGCGGCCAGGCCCACTCCCGCCACTTGTCGGCGTCGATCTTCGCGACGATCGCGAATGCGACGGCGCCCGCGGCCGCGCCCGTGAGCTGCCGCAGCAGATAGAAAGCGCTCGCGTGATTCTCGTTCATCGCGACGAGCGCGCTGGCGCTGTAGAGCACGGCCAGGCCATAGGCGAGGAGCATCGCGCTCACCAGCATCAGCCCCTGCGCCTCGGCACCGATGCGCCAACGCGTGCGCTCGCCGTTGCGCTGCTCCGCTCGGCCGCGCGTCGCGATCGGTTCTTCTCGTACCACCGGTCCCACCGTCACCGTGCTACGCCTCGCCTCCACTCACGTCTTCGCTTCGCGTTTCGCCACTGGCGTGTGCCGCCGGACGCCGTTGCCGATGTTGATGAGCCGCTTGAACTCGCGGCCCCGCTGTTCATAGTTCTCGAACATGTCGTAGCTCGAGCACGCCGGCGAGAGAAGAACGACGTCCCCCGGCGTAGCCGCGCGGCGCGCCGCCGCAACGACGTCCGCGAATGAGGAGCCGAGTCGCTCCACGGGAACGATGCTGCCCAGGTCCTTCTCGATGATCGGTGCTGACTCTCCATACGCGAGCACCACTTTCACCGTGCGACGAATCTCATTCGACAACGAGGTGTACGGCTCGCCCTTGTGACGTCCGCCGAGCAGGAGCACCGTTGGACGTGTCATCCCGCGGAGCGCGACCTCGGTCGACGCGACGTTCGTGGACTTGGAGTCGTTGATCCAGAGGACGCCGTTGCTCTCGCCGACGGCCTCGATTCGATGCTCGAGTCCATGAAAGGTGCGCAGGCCGCGTGCAACGGCGCCGAGCGACTGTGGCGTCCGATGCGACTCGCTCGCGAGCAGCACGGCGAGCGCCGACGCAAGCGCGTTGGCGACGTTGTGATCCCCGATCAGATGCAAGTCGCCGCGGGCGAGAAGCGGCTCGCCAAGCACCTCGAGCATGCCGCGCGACGTGTCGACCCATGCATCGCTGCGCCCGCGAATGGAGAACCGGCAGTGGATTCCCGCCGCCGCTTCAGCCAGCGCTTCGACGACGACATCGTCGCCGTTGGTCACCCAGTGCGATGCCGCCGTCGCGTTGCGAAAGAGGAGCGCCTTGTCGCCGTAATACTCCTCGATCGTCGCATAACGATCGAGATGATTCGCCGAGAGATTCGTGAGGATGCCGACGCGCGGATCGATGCTCGGCGTGTCGTGCAGCTGAAACGACGAGATCTCGAGCGCGACCCAGTCCGGTGGCTCCGGCCGGAGCGCGATCTCGGCCAGCGGAAGGCCGATGTTTCCGGCTGCGACGGCCCGATGACCCAGTGCGGAGAGGAGATGCGCGGTGAGCGCCGTCGTCGTCGTCTTGCCGTTGGTGCCGGTGATCGCGATGTAGCGCAGGTTCGGAAGCAGCCGTAGCGCGATTTCCACCTCGCTCACGATCTCGATTCCTCGCGCGCGCGCCGTGGCGAGGGGTGGCGCCGACGGTGGAACGCCGGGGCTGGCGACAACGAGCGAGGCGCGGCCGATACGCTCCAGGTCATGCCCACCGAGCTGCGCGTCGACATCTTCGGAGCGGAGCGCCGCGGCGCTGGCGTCGAGCGTCTTGTCTCTGCCGGTGTCCGACGCGTACACGTCCGCGCCCGTGCGCGCGAGCAGCGTCGCAACGGCGCGGCCACTGCGCGCGAGCCCAACGACGGCGATCTCGCCGTTGAGCCAGCCCGCCGGCAATGCCGGGTCGACGACGCGTCGCTGCTGTGATCTCACGAGATCTCCGTCAGCGAAGCTTGATCGTCGTCAGCGCGAAGAACGCGCAGAGGATCCCGATGATCCAGAACCGCACGACCACCTTCGATTCGTGCCATCCCAGCATCTCGAAGTGATGATGGAGTGGCGCCTTTCGAAAAACCTTGTGCGCCTGCGCGTACTCGAGGCCATACCGTCTGCGCCGGTACTTGAAGGTGTACCGCTGCAGAATCACCGACACCGTCTCGGCCGCGAACACGGCGCCGACGAATGCGAGCAGGAACTCCGACTTGAGGAGAATGGCCACGGCGCCTAACGCGCCGCCGAGCGCGAGCGAGCCCGTGTCTCCCATGAAGACGTCCGCCGGGTGCGTGTTGAACCAGAGGAAGCCGATGAGCGCGCCGACAATCGACAGACAGAAGACAGTGAGCTCGCCCGCGTCCGGCAGGTAAAAGATCCCGAGATACTGGCTCGCGTCGACGCGGCCCATGATGTAGCTGAAGATCGCGAAGGTGCCGAACGCGATCGCCCCAAGCCCGGAAACGAGACCGTCGAGGCCATCGGTGATGTTCACGGCGTTGCTCGTGCCGGTGAGGATGAACGTCGTAAACACGACGTAAAGCCAGGCGAATCCGGCCGCCGGCACGACCACGACGTACTTGAAGAATGGAACCGAAGTCGAAGCACCGGGGAGATACGGCACCAGCGGATGCTGCCAGAGATACCAGCCGAGGACCACGCCGACGATGACCTGACCAACCAGCTTGTACCGCTCGACGAGTCCGCGATTCTTCTTCCCTTCCCGCTTCTGCTTGAGCTTCAGGTAATCGTCGAGCAGGCCGATCGCGCCCATCCACAGCATCACGAACAGCGCGACGAGTACATACGGCCGTCGCAGGCTGAACTTCGACCAGAGCAGGATGGGGATCATCGAGCACGCGATGATGATCAGTCCGCCCATGGTCGGCGTGGTTCCCTTCGACGCGTGGCTGTCAGGTGTCCCCTCGCGCACGACCTGATTCACCGCCTGCCGCCGGAGGGCCCGCAGGATGATGGGGCCGATGATGAACGACAAGATCAACCCCGTCACCGCCGCCATCACCGCGCGGAAGGAGATGTAGTTGAGGAGGTTGAAGATTCGGAACTTCGGGGTGAGCGGATAGAGGAGGTAGTAGAGCAAAATTGGTGACTGGTGCTTGGTGGTTGGTGCTTGGTCATCGGTGGACCGTGAACGGTGAACGGTGGTCGATCCGTCCGTTCACGGTTCACCGCTCACCGTTCACCCTTGTGATTCCGCCCACTGTTTGATCTTCGGCACTAATTGCTCGAGTCGAACCCCGCGCGATGCTTTGAGCAGGATAACCGCGTCCGGCTCCAGGCGCGACACGAGCCGACTCCAGAGACTGTCGACATCGCTGCCCGTAACAAGCCGCTCGTTCATCGAGCCGTTGGACGCGCGCTCCAGCGCCGCGGCGAACTCCCCGAGCCCAGCGACGATCTCGATTGGCGACGCAAGCGCTTCGCGCGCCAGCGACTCGTGGAGAGACGGCCCGCTCGGTCCAAGCTCGAGCATCGTGCCGAGGATGGCGACACGCTGACGCCCGCGTCCGGCATGTTGGAGCAGCTCGAGGGCAGCGCGTGCCGAGCCCGGGTTCGAGTTGTAGGCATCATTCACGAGCGTTACGCGTCCGATCGCTTCCACGTTCGAGCGCATCGGCGGCACCGGCATCGCCTGGATACCACGCGCCGCCTGCTCCCAGGAGACGCCGAGCCCGCGCGCGGCGGCGAGCGCAAGCATGGTGTTTCGCAAGTTGTGAACGCCGCGAAGCGGCACCTCGAACGGCACGCCGACGATCTCCAGGCGCCCGCGGCCATCCGCGCCAAGCTCCCAGCGGTCCGCATGGACGTCACCCTCGTCGAGCCCGGCCGCGATCACCACGCGGGCGCGCTTCCTCGCCTCCGCGACGACCTCAGGTTGTGCGGCCGGAACGATGGCGGTCGCAACGCCGTCGCACGCGGCGAGCTCTTCGCGCATCACACCCGCGAGGTCGCCGAGCCCCTCGAGATGCTCCTCCGCGATGGAGGTGACGACCGCGATGTCGGGCTCGACGATCGCGCGAAGGCGGGCGACCTCGCCGGGCTGATTCGTGCCCATCTCGATGACGGCGACATCAGCGGTGTCCGGGATCGCGAGAAGGGTGAGCGGAACGCCGACGAGGTTGTTGAGGTTGCCCTGCGTCGCGTGCGTCTCGAGGGCGGCGCCTAACGCCGCTTTGAGCAGCTCCTTGGTGCTCGTCTTCCCATTCGTGCCCACGACCCCGACGACGGGCTTCCCCCAGGCGCGTCGCCGGTAACGACCGAGCGCGCCGAGCGCGATGAGCGTATCCTCAACCTCGAACACCGGCACGCCGAGGTCGCGCGCGTTGTCGATTCGCGACACGACGACGCCGGCGGCACCGCTCGCCACCGCCTGGCGCAGGAACTCGTGCGCGTCGAAGCGCTCGCCGACGAGGGCGACGAAGAGATCACCCTTGCCGATGGTGCGGGTGTCGGTCCACACCCGCGCGAATGAGCCGGCGCCACGCGGCAGATTGCCGCGGGCGAATGGTTGCAGCGCGTCCGCGACGCGATCGAGAGTCCAGAATGTCATGCAGCGATTCTAATGGGCATTCGCCATCAACGATCGGACGATCTCCTTCTCGTCGAAGGGATATTTCGTCGTTCCCCGCACCTGGTACGTCTCGTGACCCTTCCCGGCGAGGAGAATGACGTCTTCGGCCGCGGCGATGGCGAGCGCGCGCTGGATCGCCTCCAGGCGGTCGGTGATCCGCTCGTGATTCGTGCCGCCCATGCCGCGCTCGATATCGTCGAGGATCGCCTCGGGATCTTCGGTGCGCGGATTGTCGCTCGTCACGATGGCGACTTCCGAAAGTCGCTCGGCGATCTCGCCCATCACCGGCCGCTTGCCGCGATCGCGGTCGCCGCCGCAGCCGAACACCACGATGAGCCGTCCGCGCGCGAACGGCCGCACGGCAGTGAGAGCGCGCTCGAGCGCGTCCGGGGTGTGGGCATAGTCGCGCAGCACCGCCGGCGACTCGTTGAGCAGCTCGAGCCGGCCCGGCACCTGCGGCAGCGACGAGAGCCGCGCCGCGATCTGCTCCGTGGACGTGCCTAACGCGTACGCCGCGGCGGCCGCGCCGAGCGCGTTCATGACGTTGAAGTCACCGATGAGCGGCAACTGCAACGGCTGTCGCTCTCCCGCGAGAGCGAGCGTCCACTCGCTACCGCGCGGCCCGAAGCGGACCTGCTCCGAGTGCACCTCCGCCGTCATCACCCGCTCGCTGAAGCCGACGCGCCGCCGGTCCGTGCGCAGCGCCGTCCACGCCGTGTCGTCCAGGTTGTAGACGACGGTGCCGTGCGGCAACAGGTACTCGAGGAGGCGCGACTTCGCGCGAAAGTACTCCTCCATCGTGCCGTGGTAATCGAGGTGATCGCGCGTGAGGTTGGTGAAGACGACGACGTCGAACAGCACGCCCTCGACGCGACGCTGGTGGAGAGAGTGAGACGAGACTTCCATTGCGACGCGCGCGACGCCAGCGTCGGCCAGCACACGCAGCACGCGCTGCAGCTCGACGGGCCCCGGCGTCGTCAGACCTCCACCACCCTCCACTGCATCACCGGCACTGCCCACGAGCACGCCGAGCGTGCCGATCGACGCACTGCGTCCGCTCGGCGTGTCGAGAACGTGGCGGAGCATGTTGACGGTAGTTGTCTTGCCGTTCGTTCCCGTGACGCCCACGAGCTGCAGCCCCCGAGCGGGCCACCCGTACGCCGCCCCGGCCGTAAGCGGCGCCGCCCGGCGTCCATCGCGCACGATGAAAGCCGGCATACCCGCGGGAATGCGGCTCGCCTGCTCCGCGACGGCCGCGACTGCGCCGGCGCGCTGCGCCATCTCGAGAAAGTCGTGGCCGTCGCGCTCCGTCCCACGAACAGCGACGAAAAGAGTTCCGGGTTTGACGAGCCGACTGTCGTCGGTGATGCCGGTGGCCGTCGCCGGCAGCGTACCGCGGCGTTCCTGCAGCAGCTGCGCGGACTCGAGCGCGGCGACGATGTCGTGGAGCGAGAACTCCGTCACAGTTTAGAAGTCGTGAAATAGACGAACGACCGCGCCCGCGGGAGCAACGCTCCCGGCCGCGGGCTCCGTGGCACCATCCGTGCCCCGGACGAGCCGCACGTGGAAGCCGGCGCCGTGGAGCGAGCGAACCGCGTCGCGGAGCGACAGCCCGCGCACGTCCGGCACAGCGCGCGGCGCCTCGGCGATGCGCGCCGGAGCCCGGTGCTGCGCGAGGGAGACGACGAACGGAACGCTCCCGGCGCTCACGACTTCACGCGCCGCGCGCCGCGCACTGTCGGCCCGCGCCGTCTCCGGACGAGCGGCAGCCGACCCCGCGAGCGAGAGCTGCCCGCGCGGGCTCGTGTCGCCCACGAGCGCGGAATCCGGCCGGAGCGCGAGCGCCGCGTCGGCGCTCGACGCGAGCTTGTGGCGGTCGAGCGCGGCGTCGCGCGCGGCGAGCGCGGCCTGCAGCACCGTCTTCGTGAGCGGGGCGGCCGTCGCCGCACTGTAAAAGCTCCCCTTTTCGTCCCGTGGATTGGTGAGCTTCACGACGATGACGTACTGCGGCTCGTCGCCCGGAAAGAGCCCGACGAAATTCGGGTTGTACTGCTGCGCCGCGTAGCGCCCGTTCACGGTGCGACGCGGCGTGCCCGTCTTTCCCGCGAGGAGAAAGCTCGCCAGATCGGCCTGGAGCGCCGTGCCATTCTCGACGACGTTGAGCAACATCTTACGCATGCGCGTCGCGACATCGGGCGTCATCACGCGACGCACGACGCGCCGCTGGTGGCGGTAGATCACGCTTCCGTCAGGCGCGCGGATCTCCCGCACCAGAGCCGGCTCGAGCAGCTCGCCGCCGTTCGCGAAGGTCGCGTACGCGACCGCGAGCTGCAGCGGCGTCACCGAGATCTCGTAGCCCATTGCGAGCGACGCCGGCGATTGCGGCGACCACCGCGCCGGCTCGCGAAGGACACCATTCGCCTCCGAGGGATAGGGCACTCCCGTCGCCGTACCGAAGCCGAAGTCGCGCAGCACCTCGAACTCCTCGCGGCGCGTGAGCCGCTGCGCGAACTTCACGATGCCGATGTTGCTCGACCACTGGAGCACGGTCGCTAGCGACGCGCGCCCTACGAGATGGTCATCGTGAATGACGCGTCCCTCGAGCTCGAGCGTCCCGTCGCCCGTGTTGATCATGTCCGTCTCGCGCGCCTTGCCGCGCGCAAGCAGTCCGGCGGCAATGAACGGCTTGAGCGTCGACCCGGGTTCGAACGGCTCCGTGAGCGCCGTGGCCGCGGTCGATCGGACGTCCTGACGGCGGCTCGCCATCGCCAAGACGTCGCCCTCGCGAGGGTCGAGCACGACGATGTCACCCCCGTCCGCGCCCATCTTCGTCACCGCTTCCGCTAGCGCGTGCTCGGCAATCTCCTGCAGCTCGTGGTTGAGCGTCAGGACGATGGTGTTGCCGGGCCGCGGCGCGACTCGCGGCGCGTTAGGCGACTCGAAGCTCCGCCCGCGAATGTCGCGAACCAGCGTCGCCGTTCCCGCCGTGCCACGGAGCACCGTATCAAGCGCCAGCTCGATGCCATCCACCGCGTGATTCTGCGCGTCGACGCGGCCGACGAGCCGACGTGTCCCCTCTGACATCGCGTATGCGCGCACGCTGGCCGCGCTCGCATACACGCCGCGGAGCCGCGTCGCTGCGGCGACATCTGTCGTGAGGTATCTGCCCGGCAGCGTCACCCACGCGTGATGCACATCGAGCGCGCGCCGAATCCACTCCGGCTTGAGCTTGGCGCGAGTGAGCACGCGACGCAGCGTCGCGCGATCCTCGGCGCGCACTTCCCGCGGCGCGACCTCGAGCTGCACCATCTCCCGGCTCTGCGCGAGTACGAGCCCGGCGGCGTCGAGAATGTCGCCCCGCGGCGCGGGCATCTCGCGAGGCGAGAGCTGCTGCCGCGCGGCGCGCGCCCGCCACGTGTGACCTTGCAGCAGCTGCACGTGCGCCGCCTGAGCGATGACCGCCAGAGCGAACGTGGCGAGCAGCGCGTGAACGATCTTGATCCGTCGAGAGCGGATCATCGACGCGGTGTGGAGTCGGTACGTGTCCCGCGCGGACTGGATCGTCCGGGGGCGAGCATGATCACTTGGTCGGGCGATGGGACGTGCATGTTCAATCTCTGCTCGGCGATCGGTGCCAGTCTCGCTCGACTCGACGCGTCGCGAATCTCTCCTTCGAGCTTCACGCGCTCAGCCTCGAGCGCCTGTCGCTTCCGGTCGAGCTCGCGCAACCCGCGCGCCTCGCCGATGCCGTATGTTCTGCGTGCAATGACGCCTGTGGCCACGAGGACGAAACCAAAGAGCGCGAGCGCAATCACCGAGCGCCGCGACGGCCGCCGGCGGCTCACGTCGCGTCCGCCAGGCGAAAGGCGCGCAGGCGTGCACTGCGCGAGCGCGGATTGCTCGCGAGCTCGTCTGGCCCAGGTGTCGTCGCCTTGCGGCCGATGAGGTCACCCAGCGCGTGCCCCCGGCAGGTACACATCGGCTGCTTCGGCGGGCAGATGCAGTCGCTGCTCCACTCCCGAAAGGCGTGCTTCACGAGGCGATCCTCGCCCGAGTGATAGGCGATGATCGCCATCGTACCGCCCGGTTGCAGTCGATCGCGCAGCGCCGGAAGTGCGCGCTCGAGACCGGTGAGCTCGTCGTTCACGGCTATTCGGAGCGACTGGAAGAGCCGCGCGAAATCGGGCGGCCCAGTCCGTGGCCCCAAGGCCCCGCGAATCGCGCCGACGAAATCGTCGCTCACCGCGAACGCCTTGTTGCCGCGGCGGCGCACGACCTCGCGCGCGAGCCGGTGTGCGCGCCGCTCGTCGCCGTATTCGCGGAAGATCGACGCCAGCGCCTGCTCGTCGAAGCTGTTGAGGAGATCGGCTGCCGTGATTCCACTGCCCCGGCCACGATCCATTCGCATGTCGAGCGGAGCATCTTCGCGGAACGTGAAGCCGCGCCGGGGATCGTCGATCTGGTGCGACGAGATGCCGAGATCGAGCAGGATGCCCACGAACTTCTCGCCGGCCAGCTCGGGTATCTCGTCGATCTCCGCGAAGTTGCCGAGAAGGGCTCGAAAACGGCCATTGGGTGTGTAGGAAGCGAGTCGTTCACGCACGGCGTCGAGGGCATCGGGGTCCCGGTCGATACCGGTGACCTGATGCACGCCTGCCTGGAGGAGGGCGAGGGCATGTCCTCCGCCGCCTAGGGTGCCATCCAATACGCTCGCGCGGCCGCCAAGAAGTTCGATAACCTCTCTGGCGAGCACAGGCGCGTGATATGCGCTATGGAGGATGGAACCGTCGACGCCGGGTGACGGGGCGGACATACTAACTGACCCTTCCCCGACGTGCCAACCCCTGCATCCCTTGCCACGTACGACCAGAAAGCCTTCGTCCACTGACCGAGCTCGAGTCTCGATGCCTCGCAGCAGGCGCAAGCACTACGCGATGATCATCCACGGAGCGCGCGCCGAGCGCGAGGACGTGCGCCACCTCATCGATTGGGTGCGGGGCAAGGGCCATCTCGTGGAGCCGCACGTCACGCTCGAAGCCGGCGATGCGACCGCGATGGCCGCCGCGGCGGCGAAGGCCGGCGCGGACACCGTGATCGCGGTCGGCGGCGACGGAACGGTGAACGAGGTGGTCAACGGCCTCGACGGGTTCGACACGCCGCTCGGCATCATCCCCCTCGGCACCGCGAACGATTTCGCCACGCAGGCCGGTATCCCCGCCGATGTCGATCATGCGATGGATGTTATTCTGCGTCGCAAGCCGACGCGAATCGATACGGCGTCGCTCAACGGACGGCGCTTTCTGAACGTGTCGACGGGCGGCGTCGGAGCGGAAGCAACGGCCGAGACGCCGCCCGAGGCGAAGGAGACGCTCGGGCCGATGGCGTACGCGATCACCGGCGTGCGCAAGTTCGCGGAGTTCGAGCCCTACCAGGCCAGCTTCCGCGGCCCCGACCTCGCCTTCGACGGCGAGTTCCTGATGTTCGCGGTCGGCCTAACGAGAGCCTCCGGGGGCGGTACGCTCGTGACGCCACGCGCCTCGGTCACCGACGGCCTCATCGATCTCTGCATCGTGGAAGCGATGGGCCGCGGCGATTTTGCCCGGCTCCTGCTCAAGGTGAAGCGCGGCGAGCACCTCGGCGAACCGGGCGTCCATTACGCGCAGCTGCCCTGGGTGACGATCGAATCGTCGCAGCAGTTGAGCGTGAACGTCGACGGCGAGACGTCGGACGCGCGGAAGTTGGACTACATGGCGCGGGCGCACGACCTCTGCGTGCACCTGGTGCACACTCCGGGCACCGAAAGCGATAGCGACTAAAGCAGAAGCCCGCCGCAACTGCGGCGGGCTTCTCTTTGATCGTGAACGACGTTCGCTAGTGCTTCGTGCCCGATCGCGTCGTCGTCTTGCACAACGCCTTCTTGGCCGGCGCGATGTTCGGGTAATACTGCTGGATCGCTCCCATCAGCTGACCCGCGGTGTTCTTGTCGTATGCCGCGGCCTGGGGCAGCGCGATCTGCGAGGCCGACCACATATCGTCCGCGAGTTGAGCATCCGCGCAACTCCGCGACTTGTTGAGGTTCTGGAGTGCGTTGAGGCCGACCTGGAACGAGGAGAGGCCGACGAAGAGCTTCACCTGCGGCGTAGGCGCGATGCTGTCGACCACGCTCGCGAGCTGGTAGGCATTCATCCACGCCTGACGCATCTGCAGAGCATCCTTGCCCGTGGTGTCCTGCGCGGCCTTCACCGCCACACCCACGCTCGAGAGCAGCGCGTTTCCGACTGCGTTCTTGTCGGCGCCGGCGGCAACGACCTTTCGCGCCCATGCGAACGCGCTGTCCGTCTGCTTGAGCTCTCCGTACGTGATGATCACGAGCGGAATGCCATTCTCGACCTTGGGATCGAGCTCGACGGCGCGCTTTGCCGCGTCCAGCGACTGCTGCAGCTGACCCGACTTACGCAGCGTCTGCGCATACATCATGTAGAGGTCGGGCCTGTTGCCGAACTTCTGCACGGCGCGCGCGGCATACTGCGACGCGACCTGCGGCTGACTGTCGGCCGACGCGATCGCGATGAGTCGGGTGTAGAGGTCCGCCGTGGCGGCGGCCGTATCGGCCTTCATCCACTCTTCGCCTGCGGTGAGCGCCTTCTTGTAGTCCTTGGCGCTGGCGAGGAGCAGGAAGCGCATGCGGAGCACCGCCGGGTCGCCCGGATTGTCCTGCAGCATCTCGTTGGCGATCGGCAGCGCCACCTCGGGCTTGTTCAGCGCACCGAGCATCGTGAGCAGCGTCGGACGGACGCTGGGATCGACGCGGGAGAGGCGCACCATCGTCTGCACCGCCTTCGCCGTATCGGCCTTCGTCATGTACGCGTCGACCGCGTTGCGCATGGCGAGCGCGTTCAGGGAATCCGAGCGCATGATCGCTTCGGCGATGCGGAGCACGGAGTCCGGCCCTGCCTTGCCGTACTGGAACGCCGACATGAGGCAGAGCTGCGAGAGCGTGCTGTTCGCGTCCTTCGCGAGACCAGCCCGCGCCGCGGTGGCAGCCTCGGTCCACTTCTGATCGCGGAGCGCCGACTCGCACTTCCGATACTCGGGAAGTGCCTTGCGCGCATCGGCGAGCTCGTGCTCGATCCGCTTCGCCGCGTCGCCCGCATCGCGAGCGTCGACGCCCGGCAGGGGTTGCGCGAGCGAGACGTCGCGCGCCAGCAGCAGCCGCGCGTCGACGTGAAGGCCGTTAGGCGTCTTCGCGCCGGTGCAATCGAGGATCTCGTCGGCGCGCATCAGCTTCGCCAACTCCTTGAGATCCGAGACGCTCAGCGCCGAATCCGCCTTGTAGCCGGACGACGTGAGGTAGTTGTTGATGTCGTTGCGCGACAGCACGTACAGCTGCCGGACGGAATTCTCTGACTGAACGCGGCCGCGCAGCGCCTCGGCGACGTCCATCCCGAGACTGCTCGGGGTGGCCGTATGGCACGTGGCGATCAGAATCCGCGGGGTGTCGGCGCCCGGCTGCTGACCACGAGTCTGCGCCCGAACGATGTGTGGTGCGCTGACTGCCGTCATCGCGATTGCGCCGGCCGCCGTGAGCACACGGCGTCGAGATGCCATCACAGTTGGAGCTCCTCCAAAACGTTGACGAGAATTACCCGAGATCGCCCAGCAAAGGTCCCTCTTACCCTTCCCCACAGCCTAACTGCATAACTACGCTTCGCTTTTTCCGCGTGTGCAACCGCAAGGGATGGGCGAAGAGGGACTCGAACCCCCGACATCCCGCGTGTAAGGCGGGTGCTCTAACCAACTGAGCTATTCGCCCTCTCGAGCGCGCGTCCAATCGTCCGTGCGACGCGCGTGCCGCGGCTGGTTTTCGTCGCTCGAAATGTGTATGCGTGGGCCGTCGCCCACCTGTGCTTGGCGCAAGATCAGGACTTGAGGATGGCAAGCGGGACGAGCACGCAATAGCCGGCGACGAGCAGCAGCGGAGCGATCGTTTCGCCGCCGCGCGCGAGGTCCGCGTAGCCTGCGAGGAGAGTCACCGCCGCCGCACCCCACCAGATCACACTGCGGGTTCGCGTACTGGTCTCGCGAGTTGCCATAGGGCCGTAGTGTAGGTCGGCCGGAAATCGCTGTCAAGCGACGTGACGAAGCGAAGTTACGTGAATTCCACGTTAAGGTTTGATGAACGCGTGCTCAGCGAGCACGACTTCCTCACTCCGGCTCGTCACCCCGCGCCGGTGGTGTCGCGTCCGGCGCCTCCACCACTTCGCCGAGCAGCTGCTCGATCGGATCGAGGGCCAGCCGCTCGGCCGCAACGTCCGCCGCGACTAGCGCGGCCATGCGCCGCCGGTCGCGCCGGCGGCGCGCCAGATAGAGCGGCGTGATGATGAGCAGCATGATGACACTCGCGAGCGTCAGGTCGCTGAAGAGCGCCAGCCCGCCATAGCGGCGCCGCGTTCGCTGCTGCCAGTCACGCTCGAGGGTCAGGAGCGTCATGCCGTAGGCGGAGCGCACCGCCCGGTCGAGTGAGCCGCTCGCCTTCCAGTGCTCGAAGAGCAGCGTCAGCCCGTGGGATGTATCAATAGACGCCATGTCGTCCACCGCCCGATAGGCGAGCGCATAGGCGGCCTGTGCGCTGGTGGCGCCCTCCGTGAATCGGTCGTCGAGCTCGTCGAAGGACGGCATGCCGCGCAGCGCAAGCGCGAAGTTCGTCGCCAGCACCTCGTTTCGCGTCAGCTCCCGGGCCGCGTAGCTCGCGTATCCCTCGTCGAACCAGCGGGGGGGCAGATCGCCGAGGTACTCGTGCAGCGCGAGATGCGCGAGCTCGTGCCGAAGGACGGCGAGTGGATCGCCGGCGTCGGAGCCCGCGCTCTTCCCCTGCATCACGATACGGCGCGAATCCGGGAACGCGAGCGCGGCGCCCCACTCCGGCGCGCCGGCGCCGGCCCACTCGCGGAAGCGCCGCTGATCGGGCGCGATCGCGATCAGGACACGCTGTGCGGGCCGCGGCAGCCCGGGAAACGAATCGTTGCTCACGGCGCGCGCGAGCAAAGCAGTCGCCAACTTCTCGTCGGCCGGATAGCAAACCGCGGTGAAGCGGCCCCGATCGAGCCGGACGGGAGCGTCTTGCGGGGCGCGGGACGCGGGAGGCGGGACGCGGGAAGGGCGCATAGACGCAGACGCCGGAAGCAGAACGAGTCCGCATAAGATCGCGCGGATTCGCGCGATCCAGGACATGCCCCGCGTCCCGCGTCCCGCGTCCCGAATACCGCACCCCGCAACCCGCGTCCCGCGCCCCACGTCCCGCGTTAGGGCTCTCCCCCACGCTCGACTGTCGTGAGCACATCGGCGCAGCGCTTTCCCCATGGATTGAACTTGTTCGCCGCGAAGCCGTTCTTCCACGTCTCGATCGCCTCGTCGCGCTGCCCGTTGAACCAGAGCGCTCGCCCCAGCTCGAAGTACGCTTCGATCAGGCCGGGGCCGAGCGCGATCGTCTTCCGGAAGAAGGTCTGCGCGTCCTCGAACATGTCGCGCTCGAGATACACCAGGCCGAGATAGAAATGCGCGTACAGCGACGCCTTCTTGTCGTTGTCGAGCCGGATCGCTCGCGACAGATGCTCGATGGCTTCGCCGAAGATGCGCTTCTTCAGGCAAATGTAGCCGACGTTGATGCGGGCGAGCGCGTTTTGCGGCTGGCGCATCAACACCTTCTGGAACATGAGCAGTGCGTCGTCGTACTTCTCCTGCAGCATCAACGCCCACCCGAGCAGCGCCTCGGTCTGCGGATCGTTAGGCGACAGCTCCAGCGCCTTCCGGAGCGCGACCTCCGCACCTTCGTGGTCGCCGAGCGACAACTTGCTCCACCCTTTCTCGATGAAGGTCGAGGCACCGATGTGGTCGGCGCGCACCACCGGGCGCTCACCGCTGAACTGGGGCGCATTCGACGGCGGCACCGGGTGCGCGCCGGAGCTGCCGCCGTTGGCGCCGCCATTGCGGGCGCGAAGCGTCTTCCACTGGTCGACGAGCTGTTTGACATCGTCGCGCAGCGCCGTTAGGTCGCCGATCTCCTGCTCGAGCTGCTTGAAGAGCACGCCGATCTCCGTCTTCAGCGCGTCCAGCTCGCGCGGCGCCCCCTCACCGGCGAGACGCCGCTGGAGCGCGCCGTAACGCTCCCGCCACGTCGTGTTCGCGTCGTTAGGCATCGACGACGGCGCCACCGGCGATCGGCGTTCCGCGCTCGCTCCCCAGCTGCAGCGCGATCCGCTCCGTCGCCGACAACAACTGTTCCACGTCGAGCACGATCACGAGCCGCTCCCCTTCGCCGCGCCGGACGATGCCCTTGAGGTAGTCCCCGGCAAGCCCGCGGAAGAAGGACGGCGCGGCAGCTATCATTCCGGCCTCCACCGCCGAGACCTCCACCACCGAGTCGACGACGATCCCGATCCATTCGCCGCGCGCAGTGAGGACGACAATCCGCGTGTCCGGCGCCGGCGGTCGCTCCGCCAGCTCGAACCGCCGCCGCAGATTCACGACCGGAATCACGCGCTGCTGGTATTCGATGACGCCTTCGATCCAGTGCGGCACGTCCGGCAGCACGCGGGGCGCCTGATATCGCAGCACGCGCTCGACGGCGAAGATGTCCGCCGCGAAAAGATCGTCGGCGAGACGAAAGGTGACGAGCTTCGTTGCTTCGGCGTTCATACTCTCTCCTCCGCGGGCTCGTCGAGCACCGCCGTTGCGGCACTATGCGTCGCCACGATTTCCTGCGCGTCGAGCACCGCGATCAGATCGGCGCCGCGATGGACAATGCCCAGCAGCGCCCCATCCTTCGCGCGCGCACCGGGTGCGTCGCGCACGGTCGCGAGATCCACGGTCGCGACATCGTCCACGTCGTCGGCAGCGATGGCAACACGACGATCGCCGCCACAGAAGACCACTACCGTCGCGGCCTTCTCGCATCGAATCCCGAGCGCCACCTGCGGCTCGAAGACCGAGACGAGCGCCCCGCGCAGCGTGAAGACTCCGAGCATCGAGGGCGGCATCTCGGGGAGCCGATGCAACACCGGTATGTCGAGCGCTTCTTCCGCCGTCACCAGCTCCACCGCGAACAGCTCCCGCGCGACTCGAAAGATGAGGAGCTGCGCGATGCCGACGCGCTGCCGCACCCGCTCGCGAAAGCTCAGCGCTGCTCCGGGTTCGGACACAGGCTGCTCCGCGGCCGCCGGCTGTGCGTTGGCCGCGAGCGAGGCCGCGATCGAGGCCGCAAAGTCCTCGATCGACAGCGCTGATCCTTCGTCGTCGCCGGTGTCCTGGGCCATGGCAGCAGGTGAGAGCAGATGGAACGGGACGAGCCACTTCCTGAGAATGACAGTCAGGGCTGTCGGGGGTCACAAATGCCGTGGACCGTGGACCGTGCACGGTTCACCGTGCACGGTCCACCGTTCACCGTTCACCGTTCACGGCCAGCATCTGCACGATTGCTGGACCGATCTCACCGAGCGCCGCGACCCGGTCCGCGCCCGCGATCTGCAGCGCCGCGTTAGGCATGCCGAAGATCGTCGAGGTCGCGCGATCCTGCAGCACCGCGCGTCCACCCGCCGCGCGAATGGCGCGAGTGCCCTCCGCACCATCGCGCCCCATGCCGGTGAGCACGACCGCCACGGCATCGCCGCCGAAGCGGTCGGCGACGGAGCGGAACAGCGGGTCCGCCGACGGCCTCACTCCCCAGATCGGCGCAGAATCGTCGAGCACGATTGTCGCCGCGCCAACGGCACCGGTCACGGACATGTGGCGTCCGCCCGGCGCCAGATACACGCGATCGGTGAGGAGCGGCTCGCCCGCTTCCGCTTCGCTGACCGGCAACTTGCTCAGCGCGTGGAGTCGCTGGGCCAGACTCTTCGTGAATCCCGCCGGCATGTGCTGCACGACGAGCACCGCCGCGCCCAATCCACGCGGCAGATTGGGTACGACCTCGGCCAGTGCGCGCGGCCCCCCGGTCGATGACGCGATGACGACCACGCGCGTGGCTGCCGTTCCCGGCGCCGCGACACGCGGCCTCGTCGCCGGCGAGACGGACGGCGCAGGAATCGCCACGGCAGGGCGCGCGGGCGTGTCTCGCTCCGGGAGGCGATTGATCGCGAGCATCCGTACGCCGCGCACGTTGGCCTGTGCCGCCGCGCGCAGAGCGCCGAGCAGTCGCTCACTCACCCTCTCGAGATCGAGGCTGATCGGCCCTGACGGTTTGCGCACGAAGTCCACCGCCCCGAGCTCGAGCGCCCGCAGTGTCGCATCGTGCCCCGAGCGGGTCGTCGCCGCGCTCAGCATGACGACGGGCCGCGGCGACTCGCTCATGATGTAGCCTAACGCCTGGAGACCGTCGAGCTCGGGCATGTCGACGTCCATCGTCACGAGATCGGGGTCGAGTGCGTGCACCTTCTGCAGCGCGTCAACGCCATTGCGGGCGGTGCCGACGACCTGAAACTCGCCCGACGCCTCGAGAATCTGCGAGATCAGGCGGCGCATGAACGCGCTGTCGTCCACGACGAGAACGCCGCGCTTTGGCGTCTCGCGCAGCGCGCTCGCGGGCGCGGCGTCAGATGACACGGTTGCCTTTCTTCAGAGAACGGACCTCGACACGCCCATCGTCGAGATGGAAGTACACGCTCCGGCCATGATCGCTGCCGACGTCCTCGGCGACGATGTGGATGCCGCTCCGCTCCAGTGCCTGTCGCGCGGCGGCAACGTTGCGCTCTCCGATGTTGATCCCGCCGCTGGGCAGGAGATTCGCGAACATGCTCGCGCCCCCGACGAGCTTCGCCCTTACACGGCGGGCGTCGGCTCCGAGACGGGCCATCTCGGCGAGGAGGACGGTGACCGCCGACGCCGCGAACTTCGCCGGGTTGGAGCGGTCGCGCGCCATCGACTCGTCTGGCAGGAGTGTGTGGGCGAGTCCCCCAATCCGCGCCCGGCTGTCGTAGAGCACGATCGCCACGCACGAGCCGAGCCCGATCGTGATGAGTGTTTGCTCATTGCGGCCGACGGCGCACTCCGCCACCTTCACGCGGATCTCCGTCGTCTGGTCCGCCTCGATCATACGCGGCGGAAGATGCGCTCGCGGGCATCCACGGCCGCGAACTGGGATCGCACGGACCCAAGCAGCGTCTCGACCTTGCCGAGCACGAGGAACCCGGTGGGAGCGAGCACGTCGTGGAATCGGGCGAGAAGACGCTCCTGGGTGTCCCGATCGAAGTAGATCAGCACGTTCCGACACGCGATCAATTGGTATCCGCCAGGCTGCGTCGGCCACTGATCGAGCAGATCCATACGTCGGAAGCGCACACTCGCGCGTACCGCCGGCGCGACGGTGAACGGCGCCGTCGCCGAGAAGTACTGCGACCGCAGATCGGCAGGCGTCTCGTCGAACGCGCCCTCGTTGAACTGGCCGCGTTCCGCCGAAGCGAGACTCGCCCGATCGATGTCCGTTCCATCCACGTGGACGCGGCCGACGTCGCGCAACTGGCGCCGCAGCGCTGCATAACGATGGAAGAGGATCGCGAGCGAGTACGGCTCCTCGCCGCTCGAGCAGCCGGCGGACCACACATGAATGGGCCGAGTCTCGGCATCCCACAGCGGCGGGATCACTCGTTCGGCAATCGCCTCGTAGACCGGCCAGTTGCGGAAGAGCTTCGTGACGTTGATCGTCAGCGCGTCGAGCAGCCGATCGTATTCGCCGGAGTCGCTGTCAAGGACGCGCGCGTAGTCCGCGTAGCTGTGGACACCGCGCGCGCGCATCCGCACGGCGATGCGGCGCCGCAGGCACTTCTCCTTGTAGCTGGCGCAGGCGAAGCCGCGGTCGCGCGAGATCTTCCGCGTCAGCTCCTCGAACTCACGATCGAGCTCCGACGAGGCCGGCGTCTGCCCCCCGGCTTCCTCGCGGCGACTGATCATCCGAGCACTTGGCGCACGGACTCGAGATTCGTCCGGACGATCGCGTTCTCCGGATCCAGCTCGAGGGCACGCTCCCAGCACCGCACCGCCTCGTCGCGATCGCGACGCCGGAAGCGGATGTTGCCGAGCTTGAGATAGACATCGCTGCCGATGTCAGGGTTCGCCTTCACCGCGCGCTGATACGCCTCGAAGGCATCGTCGTAGCGCCCGAGTCGGTAGAGCAGGTCGCCGAAATTCTTCTGCAGCTGCGCGAGTCCGGGATCTTCCTGCATCCCGTGCTCCACGATCGCGAGCGCCTCGTCGAAGCGACCCTGTCGCTCGTGCACCACGGCGAGATTGTTGTGGAGCGCCGCCGCGTGCGGATGCGCGGCGATCCCATCGGTGAGGAGCGCTGCCGCGCGCTGATGATCGCCAAGCAGCGCCGCGGTGAGCGCCGCATAGTGGAACCACGCGGCGGTCGGCGGGCGATTGGCGAAGAGCGGACGCGCCGCGCCTAACGCCGCATCGGCGCTGACGACGTCGCCCGCGAGCAGCGCGACGATGCCAATCGAGGTCTGGACGCGTGGGTCGGTCGCGCCGCCGCGGCGCGCCGCCTCCTCGAGCGCGCTCTGCGCTTCCGCGTAACGTCCCTGGCGCTCCAGCACGTACGCGAGGTTGTGCAGAACGCCGTAACGCACGCCGGGCTGCGCCGACGCCTCCTTCAGCACGGTCATTGACTCGGCCCACTTACCCTGGCGCGCGAGCACGACGCCGATGAAGAAGCGCGCGGAGCCGTCCGCGGGCCGCAGTTCGACGACGCGGCGCAACTCGCGCAGCGCCTCATCGAGCATGCCAGTCTTGTAGAACGCGATACCGAGATTCCGATGCTCCTCAATCCGCGTCTCGGAGACTTGCGGATCGAGGTTTGCCTTGGTGCGGCCGACGCGCTGCACGAAGCCGGCCGTGAGCAAACCATAAATTGCCTTGCCGACCTCGAACTCGACGAGACCAGACTCGTCGATGATGCTCTGCACGTCGCGCTGGCCGTCAATGAGGTCGAGCACGGTTCGCTGCTCCTCGGTCAGCGACGCGTCGGTCGCGCTGAGACGGCTCTGGTCCACCTCGAAGACGAGATCGAAGCTCGGGATCTTCTTCTCCACGAGATTCCACTCGTCCATCCGGCGCGCGCCCTCGAGGAGGAGCGACTCCGGATTGATCGAGACGAGGAGGTCCTGCTCCTCGGGATGGACGTCGGCCTCGAAGTTGAACGTCCCCTGCATCCAGGTGAAGAGGAAATACACCGCCTCCTCGATCTGGCGCCGGACGTACTGATGAAGCTCCTCGCGCGTGAGCGCGCTCTGCTCCACGAGCAGCTCGCCGATGCGCTTGTCGCGCGTCTTCGATTGCGCGGCGACGGCGCTCTCCAGCTGTTCCTGCGAGATGACGCTGTTCTTCACCAGCATGTCGCCGAGCCGATCGCGACGATTCACGATCGACGCATAACAAATGCGCCCCTTCTCGAAGAAGATGTACCCGAAGTTGCTCCGGTGAGTCACCGCGAGGCATCCGGTCTTCTTCCCCATCGCAAGAAGCTGGAGAACGTCGGGGAGGGATGCCTCCTTCAGCGAGCCTTTTATCGCCATCTGTGGCTCCCCCTCATTTCAGCTCCTCCAGCATCCGCGTCGACGCATCCGTCCATTCCCACACCACCTTCTCGTCGTCGAGGAAGAAAGTGTCGGCCGCCGCGCGCACCGCCGCGGGCGTCGCCGGTCTGGCGGACGCGGATGACTCAGGATCGAGCTCGGCGCGGGCGACTGCGAGCGTGAGCGGCGCGCCCGCGACGTCCGCGGCCGCGACCAGTCGGTTGACCGTTCCTATGATCTCGCGCACGCTCGCCATAGGACGCTCGGCGAGATAGGCGAGAAGATCGGGCCCGGGCTCGTGTTCCGTCGCGGCGAGATAGCGTGCGTAAAGCTTCTCGCGCAGCGCACGATCGGGCGATTGCATCTCGACGACGAGCCCGCCCTCGAAGCGCGAGCGTAGCCGATCCTCGAGGCCGTCCAGATCGCGCGGCGGGCGGTCGCTGCAGAAGACGAGCTGCTTCCCTTCGGCGTGCAGCGCGTTGAAGACGTGAAAGAGCTCGTCCTGCGTGCGCTCCTTGCCGGCGACGAATTGCACGTCGTCGATGAGCAGCGCGTCCGCCGAACGGTAGCGCGCGCGCCAGCGCTCGACGGTGCCGTCCTGGAGGGCTTCGATCAACTCGTCCATGAAGACCTGCGCGCTGATGCACGCGACCGCCGTCGCGCCGCCGCTGCCGTCGACGAGCTCGTTCCCGATCGCGTTCAGCAGGTGCGTCTTGCCGACGCCGCTCGGCCCGTGGATGAAGAGCGGGCTGTATCGCTTCCCCGGCTCGGCGACGATGTCATCGGCGGCGCGCACGGCGAGCTGATTGCTCGAGGACACCTCGAAGCCCTGCCTGGTGAACGCGGCCGACGGGCCGGGAGGTGGCGTCGCACCGGCGAGCGCACGGTCGAGGAGGATCTCGGCCTCGCGGAGCCGCTCCGGATCGCGGAAGACCTCGTTGCCGCCTAACGCGGCATCGACCTCAGTGGCTTGCTGCTCGAGCGCCTTGAGCCGCTCGACGGTGGCGCCGAAGCCGCGGAGGAGCGACTCCCAGTTCGGGGGCGGCGCCGTCTCGTCGAGGAGCCGCTCGAGCTGGCCCGTGCGATAGCCCTCGCCGGTCCAGTAGGCGATCGCCTCGGCGACGCGCGCTTTCCACGATTCGACGTGTTGTGCGACGGCGGTGGCGATGTCGGAGACGAAGCTCTGGAATTCGTTAGGCGCGGGAACGCCTCGCGTACCGTGTTCGGCGGCGCGCTTCGCTTCGGGCAGGTCACCGAGAACCGTCAGGACGTCCTCGGGCTTGATCTGCTCGCCGCCTAACGTCTGGAAGGCAATCAGCCGGTTGAGCGCGCCCTGGAGCTCGCGGACGTTCCGGAACTCGAGCCGTCCCAGCTCCTCGACGACACCCGGCCAGAAGCGCACGCCGCGCTCCTCGCATTTCGCTCGCATGATCGCGATCCGCGTCTCGAAGTCCGGTGGCCCGATGTCGACGATGAGACCGCCGGACAAACGCGTGATGAGCCGTTCGTCGACATCGGCGATCTCCGCCGGCGGCCGGTCGCTCGACATGACAATCTGACGTCCGCTTCCCTGCATCGCGTTGAGCAAACGCAGAAGTTCGGTCTGCGTCTCGCGCCGGCCGGTGAGAAATTGCATGTCGTCGATGAGGAGCACGTCGACGCGCTGGTAACGTTGCTTGAACCGTTCACCCTCGCCGCTCGCGATCGCCGCGTGCAGCTGCTCGACGAAATCGTCCAGCGAGACGTACTCGATGTCGAGGTTCGCGCCCCCACCCCGCCCGCTCGCGTGATTGCCGATCGCGCCCATCAGGTGTGTCTTGCCGAGGCCGGAGCCGCTGTAGATGAACAGCGGATTGTAGACCGCACCCGGCGACTCCGCGACGGCGCGCGCCGCGGCGACGGCGAGCCGGTTGGCGGAGCCGACGATGAAGTTGTCGAAGCGGTGGCGGGGATCGACTTGCATCGGATGGCCTATCGCACCGGCGCGCTCAATCGCTTGAGCACGAGCTCGGAGATGCTGCGCAGCGTCTCGAACACGCCCGGGCCGTGCAGCGCGTCGGCACCGAACTCGGGAACGCCGCGAAAGTTCAGCGCGTCATTCAGCTCGGCCGGGGTGAGAACGAGGTCCCGCGGCAGATCCTGTTTGTTGTATTGCAGCACGAGCGGCACCGAGCGCGCCTCGATCCCCTGCTCGGCGAGATTCGAGTGAAGGTCCTGGAGGCTCTCGATGTTTTCCTGGAGTTGCCGCGCCTGCGAATCGGCGACGAAGACGACGCCGTCCGCGCCCTGGAGCACGAGCTTGCGCGTCGTCTGGTAATAGACCTGTCCCGGCACCGTGTAGAGCTGGAACTTCGTCGTGAAGCCGGAGATCGTGCCGAGATCGAGCGGCAGAAAATCGAAGAAGAGCGTGCGGTCTGTCTGCGTCGCGAGCGACACCATCTTCCCCTTTCGGTCCTCCGGCACCTGCCCGTAGATGTAATGCAAGTTCGTCGTCTTTCCGGACCGACCAGGTCCGTAGTAGACGATCTTGCAGGTGATCTCGCGGGTGGCGTAGTTGACGAGAGACATGGGGAGAGGTGCCTATCCTCTTCCAAACAGTGCCGCAAGGTTCCTGTTCAGCTCATGCTCGAACCGATCCTCGAGCACCACCTCGGGCTGATGGCTCATCGGCGGAGCGGCCGCCGCGAGATCCTTGCAGAAGGTGTCGAAGTACATCCTAACGAGTCCGAACGAGCTCTCCTGATCGAAGACGGTGAGGAAGATGAACGCGCCGCGCGACGTCGCCGCTTCGGCGAGATACAGCTGACGATCGCGGCCCGGGTGGTGGAGTCCGCGAAACGCCTTGCCCTCGAGCTGCTTTCCCAGCTCGCCTGACGATGCGTGGATCGCGGCCGCGAGCGCGCACGCGGACATGACGTCCACCGCACGCGCGAATCCGAATTGCGCCACGACCTGTCCGCTCGGATGCAGCAGCAGCCCCAGCACCGTTCGTGCTTCCTCCACAAACTTGCGCAGCGGGGCCTCCACCCATGTCTCGACGGCGGTAATGGTCATGGGAGAGCCCCCGCAGCTTTGATCATTTCGACGCGGATCATGCCGATGTTCGCCGCGGGATCGGCGACCACTACGAGGACGAGGTCATTGTGGCCCGCGGCACAGATTCGGCCGCGCTCGGCCTCGAGCTGCATGAACGTCGCTGTACCAAGCCGGGCGGCACCCGCGGAGAGCCGCGCCTTGCGATAAAGGGACGCCGCGAGGGCAGCCACTCGGTCGCCGTCCTGCCCGATTTGCAGGTTCGATTCGATCACGATCCCGTCGCTCTCGTCCACGACGAGACTCGCGCGCACGCCGCGCTGGCGCGTCAACGTCGAGAGGATTGTGGCAAATGGCGAAGCGCTCATTGCGAGCCCTCCAGCCACTGGCGCGCGCGATCGAGGCACCGGTCGAGTACTCGCCGCACGAGTCCCAGCGGCGTCGCCTTGGACGCGGCGACGACGAGCAGGCCGTCCCCCGCGGATGGCGCCATCGTCACGACCGCGACCTCCGTCTCGAGCACGATCGCGCGCCACTCGCCGATGTCGAGATGCTTCGTGGCGCGGCGCGCCGCATCAGTGACGCCGCTCAGCTCCGCGCCAACTTCGGCCGCGACGTCCTGACCATCCTCGCCCATGTAGATCCCCGCGAGCACCAGCCCCTGATCGTCGAGCAAGAGGGCGGTCTGCTCCTCCTGACCGAGGATGTCCGCGAAGAGCGCGCGGGGATCATTGGCCGCGGGGTGGGGGACATCCGCGGGACGAGGGACGTGGGCCGCGGGGCGCGCATGATTGTCGCTCCTGTCGTCCCGCGTCCCTCGTCCCGCGTCCCTGGTCCCGCGCGATCGCAGATTCGTGAGCGCGGCTACCACTTCCGCGTCGCCACCCTGCTCTGCCGCTTGCCGCAGATATTCCTCGGCCTCCGCCGCGTTCCCCTGCTGGAATCGCACGAACGCCATCCCCTTCAGCGCGCCGAGATGGCCAGGCGTTAGGCGGAGCACCATGTCCCACTCGTCGAACGCGCGCTGCAGCTCGCCCCGATCCACCGCGATCCGTGCGAGCAGATCGTGCGCGTCGGTGTTATGCGAGTGCCGCTCGAGGCCGCGCATCGCAATCTTGAGCGCGAGATCGAGCTGGCCCTGCCGCCGCAGGGTCTCGCCTAACGGCAAGAACACGAGACTGGCGGGATCTCGCGCAAGCTCGTCGCTCCAGCGGCGGACGTCATCAGCCATTGGCCACCGCCTCGGCGTGCGCTTCCAGAACGTGCATCAGCCGCGTCAAGGCTTCGATCGCCGCGCGCACCCGGCCCACTTCGGGCCCCGTCGGAGCGAGGCGGAGGAAGTGCTCCCAGCTCGACCGCGCCGTCACGAAGTCGCCGACGTACACGGCGGCAAAGCCGAGCTCGAGATGTATCTCCGGCGTGAGCGGATCCGCGCGCACCGCGCGGCGGAGCTCGTCCACGACTTCATCGCGTCGGTTCAACGTTCCGAGGATGCTTGCGGCGAGCAGGTGCGCCCGAGCGTTCCCCGGCTCTTTGGCCAGGACGCCACGCGCCGCCGTGAGCGCCTCGTCGACAGCCCCCCGGGCCAGCGCCGCGCGCGCCTGCGCCAGCGCCGACTCCGTCCCGTGATCCTCGGCCAGCGGGGTCGCGTGGTCCGGCGTCCTCACTTCGACGACGCCCGTGGTGACGAGACCGTACACCACCCGCGCGATGTCGAACTCCGGTCTGCCTAACGACCCCGCGATTGCGCGCAGGTCGCGCGAGCCGTCGATCATCGAGAGCACCTCCCACTCGGGCGGCAGGAGGTCGAGCTGCGACGCTTCGCCATCGTCGCGCACGGGCGCGAGCACCGGTACGACAGCGAGACTCGGCACCTTGTCCGCGATCCGCGACCATTCGTCGATCCGGCGCGCGCCCTCCATGAGCAGGGATTCCGTGGACACGCGGATCCGCGCCTCCCGGGTGTGCACCAGCTCGTTGGCCGCGCGCTCCTCGAAGGAGAAGAATCCCTCGCGCCACGACATCAGCTCGAAGACGACGCTCTCGATTTGCATGCGCAGCTGGCGCTCGATCTCTTTCGACGTCACCGCGCCCCCTTCTACCAGCAGGTCGACGAGGTCTGCCTCGGCGCGGCCGTTGGTGCGCCTGGCGCGTGCAGACTCGAGATCGTCCTTGCTGATCTTTCCCGATTGCAGCAGCGTGAGCTCGAGCGGCACTGCCTTCGAGCGCACGTGCGCGTGCACGACGCGGCCCGAATCGAAGTACACGACGCCCTCGTCGTCGCGCAGCTCCGACGCCACGCGCAGCACACCCGTCTTCCGGCTGAGGTCGAGCAGCTGGAAGACGTCGTGGATTCCCAGTTCGCGAAGCGGGCCTTCGATCGCCATGCGTCAGCTCCGCGAGTGAGAAGTGGTCGGACCGCTCGTGCGGCGCGGTTTGGCATCTGCCGACGGCTTGTCGCCGAAGATGCGGGCGAGGTCGGCGGCAGTGCGCATCTCACGCTTGGCGCGCTTGGCGTAGTCGCTCGCCGGTGCCTGCGCGATCACCTTCTCCCAGCGCGAGATGGCCTCGCGATACCGCTTCTGCTCCGCGAGCAGCGCGCCCTCGTGGTAGAGCGCTCCCACGTGCGACGGATCGAATCGCAGAACGCGCGCGAACGCGGTCACCGCGTCGCGCTGCCGGCCGAGCGAGAGGAGCGTCTCGCCTAACGCGATGAGGGCGTCGAAGTGATAGGGGTCGCGCTGGAGAAGGTCGATCAGCAGCGGCAGGCCATCTCCCGCCCGTCCGACCTGCCGGCGCAGCGCCGCGAGCTCGAGCGTCGCCTCCGCATACGTCGGCACGGCGTCGAGCGCGGCGACGAGCTCCTGCTCCGCTTCCTTCACCGCGCCCTTGGAAGCAAGCAGCCGCGCCAACTGAAAGCGCACCACGGCGAAATCAGGATCGAGCGTGAGCGCGTGTCGATACGCGGCAATCGCTCCCTCGATATCCCCGAGGGAGCGCGCGATGTCGCCGACCTTCTGCTGCACGTCGGCGCGCATCGGCGCGACACGCCGGGCAGTTTCGAGCGCTGCGAGCGCGCCCGCCGGATCGCCCGCGTCGCCGCGCGCTGTCGCCACGAGCATGAGGATCTCGATGTCCTCCGCTTCGCGTGCGAGAAGCTCCTCGGCAACGGGCCGCGCTTCGCCGGCCCGGCCGAGTCTGACGAGTGACCACGCCTCGCCGATAAGCGCCAGCCGCGGCGCGGTCGTACCTGTGGCTTCGCGCCTCGCCTCTCGATACCGCTCCAATGCCTCGCCGTGCAGCCCCTGCTTCGCGAAGATGCTGCCGAGCAATGCCTGACCCTCGGCGCGATCGGCGCCACGCGCCATCGCCCGGCGTATCTCCGCCGCGGCGCGGTCGTGCATCCCCTTCGTGAGGTAGTCGGCAGCCATTTTATAGGCGGCCCGCTCATTGCCGCTTGCTACCGCCGTCCCCGCCGGAGGTGGCGCCGGCGCCAGCTCCGTGAACAGCGTGTCGAGCAGCTTTGCGTCAAAGCTGAATTCCTCGATCGGCTCGTCGGCGCGCTTCTCCGACCCGAGATCCGGCTGGATCGAGAGGTCCGGATCCTCGTGCTGCAGGTCGATCGCAAGCTCGAACTTCTGCCCGACGTAATACGGATCGATCTCGAGCGCGAGCTTCGTCTCGCGCAGCGCACCCTCGAAGTCGCCAAGGCTCGAGAGCGTGAAGCTCAGATTGTAATGCGCTTCGGCGTAGCGGGGACGAGCCTGAATCGCGCGAGCGAACGCGTTCTTCGCGTCGTCATGCTTCTTGAGGTCGGCGAGGACGAGGCCGATTCCGTTCCATGCCACGGGATGTTCGGTCTCGGTGGTCAGCGCCTGACGATATGCCTCGAGCGCCTTCTGCAGCCGCTTCCCCTTGTAGAGGAGCAGCGCGAGGTTGAGCCGCGCCTTCACGAACGACGGCTGCGAGTCGACGGCGCTGCCTAACGACTTGAGCGCGCCCTCGACATCGCCTCGGTGGTAAAGGGCGATCCCGAGGTTATTGTGGGCAAGGGCGTAGTGCAAATCGGCGGCGATCGCCTTCCGGTAGCTCGCCTCCGCCTCGTCGAAGCGGCCATCCTGGTGGAGCGTAACACCGTGCTCGTTCCACAGCTTGGGGCTGTTCGGCTGCGAGTTGAGCAGCTGCTCATAGAGCTCGATGGCCGCCTTGGGATCTTTGCGGAGGATGTGCACCTCCGCCATGGCCTGCAGCACGAGGTCGCGATCCTCGCCTTGTTCCAGCGCGAGGCTATACTCGCGCAGCGCCTCGACGAAGTATCCTTTCTGCCGGAACGCGAGACCGAGATTGTAGCGCGCGAGACGGCCCTCGCCCGTCACCTGCATCTCGCGCCCGCGGCGCTCCTCCCGCGCGGCAACGGCCTCCTCGTACCGCTGCGGCTTGCCATTCTCGAGCGAGAGATTCGGCTGCGCGCGCGACAGCGTCGGATTGAGCTTGATCGCCCGCTTCGTGATGTCGCGCGCCTGCTCGTGGCGCCCCATGTCGCCGAGCACGAAGCCCATGAGGTAGAGGGCGTCGTGATTCTCCGGGTTCAGCTCCATCGCGCGCTTCAGCGCGCTCAGCGCCTCGTCGTTGAGACCGCGGTTGTACAGCACCTCGCCGAGGTAGAAGTGCAGAATCGAGCTGTCCTTGTCGAGCGCGAGCGCGCGCTGGAGCCACTCCTGCGCGCGGCCGATGTCGCCAGCCTGCTTCTCGGCAAGCGCGAGCTGAAGCAGCGCCCCCACGTCGTTCGGATGGTACTGAAGCAGCGATGTGAACTCCTCGATGGCCTGCGGCTGCTGGCCTACCAAGGCGTAAGTGCGGCCGAGCTCCCAGCGTGCGTCACGATCCTCGGGATGCTGGCGCAGACGCTCGCGCAGCTCGGGAATCCGCTTGTCGTAGTAGCCGGTGTTGAAGTACGCGATCTCGAGATTGCGCTGCGCGACCTGCATCTTCTGGTCGAGCTCGAGCGCGCGCATGAACGCCGCAACGGCCTCCTCGTGCAGACCCTTGTTGTAATAGAGGACGCCGAGATTGTTGTGAGCACCCGCGTCGGCGGGATCGATGCGCTGGGCGAACGACCGCAGCACGTCCCGATCGCGGTGGGACGTGAGCGACGGTAGTCGCGCCGGCGGCATCGTGGTGCTCATCAGCCGACAATCGTTATGCGACGCGGACGGCGCGCAGCAGCGCCTGAAGCGACGCCGGATCGGGCAACAGCAGAAAGAAGCCGCGCAGCTTCTCCGCCATCTGCACCATCATGAACTCGCTCTCGACGCAGAAGACGTAATCCTTCTGCGAGCTGAATTGCAGATAGGCCGTCGTCAGCACCGCCGTCGACATGTCCACCGCGAGGCTCGGCGGCGATGGCAGGAGCATGATGTGCATGAATTCGCTCAGCGCGTTCATGTACGCCGAGCTGAGGATGTTCCCCGCCTCCTTGAGCGCGGACTGCTCCATCTCGCCGAGCTCCTGCGACGCCCCCGCATCGCGGTGGAGCATCAGCTCAGCGAGGCGCAGCGCGGATGGCCGGGGAAAGACGAGCATGGTGCGTCCGGTGAGATCGCCGAGCATGTGCATCAGCACCGCCGCGACAGGCTCGTCGGGCTCGGCCACCTGTGGCGGGATCTCCTCGAGACGCGAGATATTGATTGTCGGGACGCTGATCATGATCGTCCCTCCAATCATCTGCGAGAGCGCGGTCGCGGCGTGCCCGGCGCCGATGTTCGCTACTTCCTTCAGCGCATCGAGCTGGATCGCCTTGAGCGAGCGGATGTCGTCCATGGGTATGGTCATGGGAAGCTGCTGACGTCGACGATGAGTGCCGGCGAGCCGTTCCCGAGGATCGTCGCGCCGCCGAAGAATGTGAGTCCGTCCTTCACGCCGTCGAACTGCTTGACGACGATTTCCTGCTGCCCCCCGAGCTCGTCGACGACGAGACCGACGCGGCGATCGGGTAGATCGATGATGATGACTTGCTCGTTAGGCTGGCCCGCCACTGCCGCGCGCTGTCCCAGCCCCACCAACGCCCGCAGCCGTAGCACCGGCAGCACGTCGGAGCGCAGCACCAGCACCTCGCGTCCCTGCAGTGTGCGCAATGCCGCGTCCTGGAGCTCCACCGTTTCCGACACGTGGGTCAGCGGAATCGCGTACACCTCGTCCGCGACGCGCGCCAGCAGCGCGCGGACAATCGCGAGCGTGAGCGGCAGTCGCAGCGTTGCCGTCGTCCCCTGCCCGGGCGCCGAGCGAATGTCGACCGCGCCGCCGAGCGCGCGCACGCGCGTGTAGACCGCGTCGATGCCGACGCCGCGTCCTGACAGGTCGGTCACGCGCTCTGCCGTCGAGAAGCCCGGCCGCCCGATGATGCGCAGCAGCTCGTCATCGTTGAGCGACGTCTTGTTGGGGTCGATAAGACCTGTCGCCTTGGCCTTGGCCAGCACGCGATCGCGGTCGATTCCCTTGCCGTCATCGCTCACGCGGATCATGACCGCGGACCGGTCTCGCGCCGCGCTCAAGCGGAGCTTCCCCGCCGCCGGCTTGCCCGCCGCGACGCGTTCCTCCGGTGACTCGATACCATGATCGATGGCGTTCCGCAGGAGATGCACGATCGGATCGCCGATCTCGTCCAGCATCGATCGATCGAGCTCGATGTCCTTCCCGTCGATCGTGAACTCGATCCGCTTGCCTAACGCGCGCGACGCGTCGCGAACGAGCCGTGGAAACCGGTCGAAGATCTGCCACACCGGCACCATCCGACTCGTCATGATCTCGTCGCGCAGATCGCCGATCAGCCGCGAGGCTTGCGTCACGCTGTCGGCCAGCGCCGGATCCTCGAGGCCCGTCGAAATCTGCAGGAGCCGCCCGCGCGTGATCACGAGCTCGCCGATGAGGTTCATGAGCGAGTCGAGCCGGCGAAGGTCGATTCGGACATGTCGCGACTGGCGCACTCCCGTCGCCTCGGCCGCCTCCGCCGCAGCGTTAGGCACGGTGACCGATGGTGGTTCCTTTTGCGCGAGACGCGCCACGCCAAGGGCGAGGCTGTCCGCGGCAGTGGCTGGCGAGACAACGGGCTCGGCCCGGCTCAGCCGAGGCTCCGGTGCGGCGGCGGATCGCGGCGCTCCACCAGGCTCTCCGATCTGCACCGCGACGACGTCACCCGCCCCGCGCGCCACGCGGTCGATCTCGGCTTCGCCCACTGTCGTCACGAGTCGCAGCGCGAAGTCGTGGCCGAACTGCTCCGCCTGGAGTGAGCTCACGGGCGGGCTCACGACGATGACGTCCCCGAGCCGACGCAGCGCCTGCACGACGAGAAAGGCGCGGACACCCTTGAGCGGCGTCTCCGGCTGGAGTCGCACGCGCACCAGCATCCCCGACCCCACCGGCAGCGGCGCTGTCCACTCGTTAGGCTCGTCGGAGCGCTCCGGCAACGGCGCGGCAGGGCTGGGTCGCGATTCGCCGAACGCGCGCAGTCGCCGCATCACATCGTCCATCGGCACGGCGCGGCCCGCGACGGCGCCCTCGATCGATGTCTCGAGAACATCCGCGGAGCGGAAGAGCAGATCCATCAGCTCCGCATTGACCGCGAGCTCTCCGCGACGCACCCGGTCGAGCAGCGTCTCCAGCTCGTGCGACAGCTCCGCGACGGCGGCGTATCCCATCGTCGCGCTCATCCCCTTCACCGTGTGTACGGCGCGAAAAATCGCGCTCACCGGCTCGGCGCTCCCAGCGGCTCCCTCCCGCTCGAGCTGCAGGAGCCACTGGTTCATCGCCGAGACGTGCTCGCGACTCTCCGTGAGGAAGAGATCGGCGTACTGGGAGGGATCCATAGGCGGTGGCTGGTGATTGGTGACTGGTGGTTGGTTACTCGTGACGACGTTGCACGCCGCCGTCACCAATCACCGACCACCAACCACCGATCACCCCAGAACTCGCTGCACCGCTTCGAGAACTCTCGAAGGCTGGAACGGCTTCACGACAAAATCCTTCGCCCCCGCCTGGATCGCTTCGACGACGAGCGCCTGCTGCCCCATCGCCGAGCACATGAGGATCCTCGCCTGCGGATCGTGCTTGCAGATTTCGCGGACCGCGTCGATGCCGCCCATGTCGGGCATCACGATATCCATCGTCACGAGATCGGGCTTGAGCTGCTTGTACTTCTCGACCGCCTGCACGCCCGTCTCCGCCTCGCCGACAACCTCAAATCCAGCCTGGCTGAGAATGTCGCCGACCATGGTTCGCATGAAGATCGCGTCGTCGCAGATAAGAACAGTGTGACTCAAGGAACCTCCTAGGAGAGCAGGACCTGCCTGACGAGTGAGTGGATGTCGAGGAGGATGACCGTCCCGCCGTCCACGTACGCGAGCCCACGCACCGCGTCGTTGCCGGCGCTATCGGCGATGACGTCATCGCTCGAATCGCCGACGACGCGCACGTCCATGACTTCCTGGACCGCCACGCCCACCAGCCGGTTGTTGCCGGGCATGGCGACGAGCATGATCGACCCGTCCCCGACCGGTGGGTGGCTGGGGTCGAGGCGGGCGCCGAGATCGAGCACGGTCACGATCGTTCCGCGGAGGTTGATCAGTCCCTGGACGTAATTGGGTGCCCCCGGCAGACGCGTCGCGCGGCGGAAGGGAACGATCTCGCGGATGTCGTCGATGTCGCACCCGTAAACCGTGCTGCCGACGCGAAAGAGCAGCGTGCGGCGCGCCCCGGTGACCGGCGCGACGTTAGGCTCAAAGGTGGAGGCTGTAGAAGCCAAAGTACTCCAGCGGATCGAGGTCGCCAGCGAATGCGTCGTCGGGAAGACTTCCCTGTGCAGTGGCGGCCAGCGCTCGGCGGAGATCCTCCGGCAGCGGTGAGCGAATGTCGATCTCCTGCCCGCTCACCGGATGACGAAACTGCAACCACGCGGCGTGCAGGAAGTGTCGACGCGGGGGAAGCTGCATGAGCCGGCGCCCTCCTCCCCCGCCGTATGTATCGTCGCCGACGACCGGGTGTCCGATCGCCGCGAGATGCACGCGAATCTGATGCGTGCGCCCGGTATAGAGGTGCGCCCGCAGCAAATCGGCGGAATCGAAGCGCGCCAGCCGGGTGAAGTCCGTCCGCGCCGGCCGTCCTGTACTGACGATCGCCATCCGCTTTCGGTCTCGCGGGTCACGGGCGATCGGCTTCTCGACCGTGAGGCGATCCTCGCTCAGATGACCCCAGGCCATCGCGGCATACCGGCGCACGATGCGCCGAGCCTGCAGCTCGGCGCCGAGCACGCGGTGCGCCCGATCCGTCTTGGCGACCAGGAGGAGACCGGAAGTCTCCTTGTCCAACCGATGGACGATTCCCTCCCGACCCTCTTCGGCGACTTCGGAGAGCGGTGCCCCGCGCCCCTTGAGCGCGTTCACGAGCGTCCCCGACCAGTTGCCGGGTGCGGGATGCACGACCATCCCAGCCGGCTTGTCGACGACGAGGACGTCCTCGTCCTCGTAGGCGATGTTCAGCGGGATGCTCTCCGCGACCACAGCCCGCGACGGCGGCGGCGGTACGGTCACGGTAATCCGTTCGCCAGCGCGAGCGCGATAGCTGGCTCGCTCCCGCCGGCCATCGACGGCGACCCGGCCGTTCGCGATCAGCGTCGCGGCCTGGTTGCGGGAGATGTCGAGGTGCCCGGCGACGAGCACGTCGAGGCGTGGTGCGTCGTTAGGCGCGATGAGCTCGTGCGTCGCTGACGCGGGTTGGCCGCCCGGCTGGGCGGTCACGTGCCGATCTGCTCCTCGGCGCGATCGGGCTTGGGCGCGGCTGGCGCGGCGGCCGCGGTGCGCCGGTCCTCGTGCCAGAGTACCCAGGCGAGAAGCACCGCGCCGATCGTGACGGCCGAATCGGCGACGTTGAACGTCCAGAACCGCACCGTCCCCACGCCGATGTCGATGAAGTCGACGACGCCCAGCGGCTCACGAATCCGATCGATGAGATTGCCCGCCGCACCACCCCACGCCAGACCCAGCGCGAGCGCGCGCATGTGGTCCTGCGGCGGGCCCTGACGGTAGAGCCGCCAGAGGATGACGAGCGCGATGAGGGCGAACGTGCCGAAGATCCAGCGCGACTGCGCACCGAGCGACATGCTGAACGCGGCGCCCTTGTTGTACACGAGGGTGAACCGAACCACGTCGCCGAGGAGCCGAAGCGGCTCGAGAAAAGTGAGCGTTTTCTGAACGATGAGCTTCGTCGCGAGGTCGAGGGCGACGACGACGAGGGCAGCCGTCCAGAATATTCTGGCGTTCGAAGAGCGAGACATCGCGGCAGTCAGAGGATGGAACGACGCTTTTGATCTTGGTGGGAAATGCTCGAAATCGCCACACAAAACGAGCGATTCGTTCCGAACTCCCTGATAACTGCGAGCCGATAGCTGATAGCTGCTGTTAAGCTTCTCCCGACTCGCGAGCCACGGAGGCGGCCGACACCGGACTGACCTCGGTGGAGAGGTCGCGGTCCTCCTCCCAGAGCACCCACGCGAGGAGAAACGCGCCGAAGCTCACGGCCATGTCAGCGACGTTGAATGTCGGCCAGCGGGTGATCTCGCTGATGCCGACGTCGATGAAATCGATCACGCCGTCGACGGAGGTCACGCGGTCGATAAGGTTGCCGATGGCGCCGCCACAGACGAGCGCGAGCGCCATCACCCGCGACGCGTCCCCCGGCCGCGTGCTGCGATACAGCCGCGCCAGGATCACGAGCGCGACGATCGTTAGGCCCATGAAGATGTACCGCGAGTAGATGCCGACGTTCAGCCCGAACGCGGCCCCGGGGTTTCGCACGAGCGCGAGGCGGAACCAGTCGCCGAATACCGGGTGCGGCATGGCCTTCAGCACGAGCCACTTCACGGCGAGCCATTTCGTGATGAAATCGCTCACCGTCACCAGAATCATCACCGGCCAGAACAGCGCCGCGTTACTACTTCTTCGCATCTTCCTCGCGTTGCTTGCAGTCGATGCAGTACCGGGCGTGCGGGAGAGCGTCCAGCCGCTCGAACGCAATCTCCTGCCCACAATTATGACACTTGCCGAAGGTATCTGGTGACCGATAGAGCCGCCGCAGCGCCTCGTCGATGTGCCAGAGGAAGCGCCCTTCCTGACTCGCGAAAAGAAACGCCTTCTCGCGCTCCATGGCATCGGTACCTTGGTCCGCCATGTGAAAGGAATAGCTGCTCAGATCGCCATCCGCGGACTGCGGCGTATTGCCGAATGCTTCGTCGGCCCGGCCGAGCTCCTTCAACACCCGGCGACGCTCCTCCAGCAGCCGCTTCTCGAAATGCTGGAGATTCTTCTTGGTCATCGCCTTCGGCTTCTTGGCGGCACTGTTCGTTGTGGGCATTGCTACTGTATCCTGGTGAAGGCCACACGAGCTACGGACCCATCGAGGTCGAGCTCCTGCATGGCGTCATACCGACCGGTGAGCTCCCCACTCATGACGAGCTCGGTTGCCAACACTTCCGATGCGATCCAGTCCCCGTGGGCATCGATCACCGCACGGACCTCATCGCCTCCCACGACGGTCAGCACGATTCGATCGCTGACCGCCAGTCCCGCCTCCTTTCGCATACGTTGTACCCGGCTAATCAACTCCCGGGCGAGCCCTTCGCGCTTCAACTCGAGAGTAACACTCGGGTCAATTGCCGCGAAGAATCCACCGTCCTCCTCCACCACCAGCGCGCCCGACGCTCGCCGAACAATGGTCACGTCCTCCTGATCCAACGCGTGCGTCTCACCGTCGACCGTCACGACGAGCGGCTCGCCGCGAAGGAACAAACGCAGCTGGTCGCCCGAGAAAGCCTTGATGGCCTCAGCCGCGAGCGGCGTCTTTTTTCCAAACTTCTTACCCAGCGAACGGAAATTCGGTTTCGACTCGAGTGTCACGAGCGCATCGGCTGACGTCGCGAAATCGACCGCCTTCACGTTCAGCTCCGTCTTGAGCAGGTCCACGAGAGGCTCGAGAGCCGACTCCGGAACATTGGGCGCCACGCAAACGAGCCGCGTCAAAGGCTGACGAACCTTGATCCCGGCCTCCTCCCGCGCCGCTCGTCCCAGCCGAGCCAGCGTTCGCACCGCCGACATCGCGCCCTGCAACCCGGCATCGCTCGCGCTCGCCGCCGGCCGCTCGCCAACGAACGGCGCCAGATGCACCGAGCTCCCGACGAGCTGTCGGTGAATCCAGTCGCTCATGAATGGAGCGATGGGAGCGAGCAACCGGCACACTGACACCAGCACCTCGAAGAGCGTCGCAAACGCCGCGCGGTTGTCCTCGCCATCGACATCGTAGAATCGCGCTCGGCTCAGCCGCACGTACCAGTTCGCGAGATCGTCGTCGACGAATTCGATGATCGCCCGCGCCGCATCCGTCGCCTGATAGTGATACAGCGAATCGTCGACCGCGCGCTCCAGCGCCGCCAGCCGACCTAGGACCCATCGATCGAGCGGTGGCCGGCGCTCGACCGGGGGATCGATCTCGGATCGCGTCCAGCCAAAGTTCGCGTACTGCGCGAAGATCCCGCTGTAGATGTTTTTGAACGTGAGGAGAAAGCGCCCCGCCTGCTCCCGGATCGCGCGTTCGTCGAAGCGTCGAGGCACCCACACGTTGCTCGTTGCCACGAAGAAGAGACGCACCGCGTCCACTCCGTACCGCTCGATCACCGTCCACGGATCGACGATGTTGCCGCGGCTCTTCGACATCTTGAGCCCTTCCTGGTCCAACACCGTGTCGTTGACGACCACGGCGCGATACGGCGGCTGGTGCGTCCCGTCGCTCGCGGGCGCTTCCAGCCCCGTGCGCGCGCTCACCTTCTCCAGCTCCAGACCCGACGCGATCGCAAGCAGCGAGTAGAACCATCCACGCGTCTGATCGATCCCTTCGGCGATGAAGTCGGCGGGATACTGCGCGGCAAACCGATCTCGATTCTCGAACGGGTAGTGCCATTGCGCGAACGGCATCGAGCCGGAGTCGAACCAGGTGTCGATGACTTCCGGGACGCGCCGCATCTGGCCGGCGCACCCGGGCTGTCGACAGCGCCAGTGATGCGCGTCGACATATGGCTTGTGGGGATCGAAATCGTTAGGCAGCGAGTGTCCGACGCGCTCGCCGAGCTCCGCGTAGCTCCCCACGACGTCGACGTGCGTCTCCTCGGCGTCGCAGACCCAGACGGGCAGCGGCGTTCCCCAATACCGGTCGCGCGAGATCGCCCAATCGATGTTGTTCTTCAGCCACTCGCCAAAGCGTCCTTCCCCGGCCTCCGGCGGATGCCAGTCGACGGCGGCGTTGCGTACGAGCATCGAATCTCGATAGTCAGTCGTCCGCACGAACCACGACGTGCGCGCGTAGTAGAGCAGCGGCGTCCCACACCGCCAGCAGTGCGGATACGAGTGCATGATCCGCCCTTCCTTCCACAGCACGCCCCGGTGCTTCAGCTCCGCGATCAGCAAAGCGTCGGCATCCTTCACGAACAGTCCGCCCACGACCGGCAGCTCTCGAGGGAACTGGCCGCGCGCGTCCACCGGCTGCAGGAAGGCGAGGTTATGGCGGCGCCCCGCGGCGTAGTCGTCCGCGCCGAACGCCGGCGACATGTGCACCACGCCGCTCCCGTCCTCCGCCGACACGAATGATTCGCCGACGATCACCTCGTGGGCGCTGCCCTCAGGGTACTCCAGCCAATCGATCGGGCGCTGATAGCGCCAACCCACCATCTCGGCACCGCGCAGCCGTCGGACGATCTCCCACCGCTTCTCGTAGTCCTCGCCGAGAACGGCGCGCACCCGGTCGGCGGCCAGGATGAGCGTTCGATGATCCTCACCTTCTCGACGCACGACCTCCAGATACTCGAACTCCGGATTCACGGCCAGCGCCGCGTTCGACACGAGAGTCCAGGGTGTCGTGGTCCAGACGAGGATGCGCCGCACGGCTCGTCGGCCGGCCGAGGCGCGGTCGGTACTGGTCGCGGCGTTAGCCGCGGCCGCGCTATCAATCTCGAGAGCGATGTAGACGCTCGGGTCCTCCACCTCCTCATAGCCCTGCGCGACTTCGTGGCTCGACAGCGCCGTGCCGCACCGCGGGCAGTAAGGCAGGATCTTGTGCCCCCGGTACAGAAGCTCGCGATCATACAGCGTCTTCAGTGCCCACCAGACACTCTCGACGTAGTCGTTCGTGTAGGTGATGTACGGATGCGCGTAGTCGAGCCAGAAGCCAATACGGGCGCTCAGCCGCTCCCAGTCCGCGCGATACCGGAAGACGCTCTCGCGGCACAGCCGATTGAACTCGGCGACGCCGATCGCTTCGATCTGCTGCTTGCCACTGATCCCTAACTGCTTCTCCACCTCGATCTCGACCGGGAGACCGTGCGTGTCCCACCCGGCCTTTCGTTCCACGCGGAAGCCCTTCATCGCGCGATAGCGGCAGAAGAGATCCTTGATCGTTCTGGCGAAGACGTGATGGATGCCGGGCCGCCCGTTTGCCGTGGGCGGTCCCTCGAAGAACACGAACGACGGCGACTCCGCGTTCGCCGCCAGCTGCTGCTCGAACAGGCGCTCCCGCTCCCACTGCGCAAGGAGCTCCTGCTCGATCGCGTCGGCGGGACGGTCGGGCGGCAGGGGCTCGAATTGCGCCGATTGCGCCATGTCGGTGTTGGTGGCGGTCATCGCTTACAACCGCTCGAGGACGCCCGAGACCAGACGCGTGAGCTTCGGCTCGGCGCCATTCGCAACCGCGATGATCTTCTCCACCGTTGCCGGCTCGAGTGCGTCGGGCAGGCACATGTCGGTGATAATCGAGACGCCGAGCACGCGCATCCCGCCGTGCACGGCAACGATCACCTCCGGCACCGTCGACATTCCGACGACGTCGGCACCGATTGCGCGCAGGAACCGATACTCGGCGCGCGTCTCGAGATTCGGCCCGCTGACGGCGACGTACACGCCTTCACGCAACTCGATCCCGCGCGCCAGCGCGACCTCGCGTGCGAGCGCCCGGAGCCTGGCATCGTACGCGTCGGACATGTCCGGAAAGCGCGGCCCGAGTCGGTCGTCGTTAGGTCCGGTGAGAGGATTGTCGCCGAGCAGGTTGATGTGGTCCGCAATCAACATCAGGTCGCCCGCACGCCAGAACGGATGCATCCCCCCGCAGGCGTTCGACACCACCAGGGTGTGCGCGCCTAACGCGCGCAGCACGCGCACGGGAAAGGTGACCTGTTGCAGCGTGTAGCCCTCGTAGCGATGAAAGCGGCCCTGCATCGCGATCACCGTTTTCCCCGCCAACCGTCCACAAAGCAGCCGGCCCGCGTGCGATTCCACCGTCGACAGCGGAAAGTGCGGGATGTCTGCGTAATCGATCGCGACGGCCGTCTCGATCTCGGCACCGAGTCGCCCCAACCCCGTTCCGAGGATCACGCCAACGTCCGGAACGGCATCGAATCGCTCTCGCACCGCGGCCGCCGCTTGCTCCACGCGTTCCAGCGTGTGAAGCGGCGACACGGGCTCACCGTTGGCGCTCTCCATGTCAGCTGTCATCTGCACGTGCGTCGTCATCCGCGGAAGAGCGCTCCGGAGCGCGGATTGGACGCAGGCGGTTCAGGCTCCTGCTCCTCGCCAATGATCGCCGCTGGATCGGGATCGGGTACGTCCTCCTCGACGGCGATCTCGGCGAGCTGGCGCTCGAGCATCACGCGGAACTGCTTCAGATAACCCCGTCGCATGCGCGCGAGGAGAGTGATCTGATCGGAAAAGCGCATGGCGTCCATCTGCGCGCCCTGCACGATCCGGTCGGCCTCGGAGCGCGCTTCGCGGAGGATGAGTTGCGCCTCGCGCTCCGACTGCTCCCGCACCTCGGCCCGCAGCTGCTGCGCGGAGACCAGCGCATCGTTCAACGCCTTGTCTCGGTCGCGGAAGCCGCGGAGCTGCTCGGTGAGTGAACGCACGTTCGCCTCGAGGTCCTGGTTTGCTCTCGTTAGGCGCTCGAGCTCGTCCGCGATCTGCTCGCGAAAGTCGTCGACGCGCGCGGCGTCATACCCGCGCATCGACTTCGGGAACTCCATCCGGCGCACGTCGAGCGGCGTCAGTCGAAAGATCTCGTCCTTCATGGCGTCCCTCCTTCCCTCGCGCCGAAGAGGATCGTTCCGAGGCGGACGAGCGTGGCGCCTTCCTCCGCCGCGACTTCGAAATCGTTCGACATCCCCATCGAGAGCTCCGTTGCCGGATGGCCAACCGCGGCGAGCGTATCTCGTCCGGCGCGCGCCGCGGAGAAGACGCGCCGCAGCGTCTGCTCGTCCGCGTCCAGTGGCGCCATCGCCATCACGCCGCGTACACGGAGTCCACTGAATTCGCGCAGTCGCTCTCCCTCCGCTTGCAGCGTCTCCAACGGGTAGCCTCCCTTCGATTCCTCGCCGACGACGTTTACCTGCAACAAGACCTCGATCGGCCGGTGGCGTTCCCCGCCGATCTCGTTTACCGCGTCAGCCAGTCGCGAGCTGTCGATGGAATGCACGAGGTCGAACTGGGCCACGTGCTTGGCCTTGTTCCGCTGCAGGTGGCCTATGAGATGCCACCGGACTGCCGCACGAACCGAGTCCATCTTCTTCAGCGCCTCCTGAACCCGGTTCTCACCGACGTCCCGGAGCCCTGCCTCGAACGCCGCCTCCACGGCATCGGGGCCGTGGGTCTTCGTCACACCAATGATCGTGACCCGCTGACCATGACCGCCCCGCCGAACTGCGGCATCGATCCGTCCACTGACCTCCCGCAGGCGCTCCGGCAGGTCAGAAAATCGCATAACGCACCAAGTTATCGGTGGTTACAGAGCGAGGCAAGTGAATCACTCTGCGCTGAAGTGCGTTGTGGCAGCAGCGATAAACGGGGGCATTCGAGAAGTCCCAGCGCATAATCGTCCATCGAATCGATCGACCCACGCACTCGCCGTTCACCGATCCATCCGTCGATCCGTCGGGCCCACGCCCGGGTCGTCGCCGTATCGATCGCTATCCCATGAGCGCTCGTCTGCCCGGAATCGGAGGAGCGGTCCTCGACGTAGACCAGCCCCCACAGCCGCCAATCATGCCCAAGGTGGTTGCGCGTTTGCTCATCGAGCGACACCGATGCCGCCACCGGCCGACCGAGATCCCGCGCACGACCCGCGATCGCCGCGGTAACGGGTATGCCAGCCCCGATGTCCGCTTCACGATCCGGAAGCAGGTGGTGACGTCGGGCGAGCTCGGCGTTGTACCAACGCGCGCCGAGGAGTGGCACCGTCACGACCGTCACGTCGCGTCGTAGCGAGTCGACTTGTTGCAGAAACCAGAGAGGATAGGTGTCGTTGTCACCCTCCACGAAGAGGACGGCGTTCCGTGGCGACGCTTGAAGCAGCGCTTCGCCCAGCCAGCGCGGCAGCGATGCCTCGGGCTGATGGCGGCGCGTGACGGCCGTCCAGTTCAGCGCGAGCGGCAGCGCGGCAACGAGCACGCCGAAAACGGGTCGGACGCGCAGGCGCTGCGCAAGGATAACGGCACCATAGCCGGCCCAGAGTCCCCAGGCCCAGAAACCGAGCACGAAAAAGTAGTCCCGCTCTCGCGCCTCACGAGTCGCGTTCGCGGGGAGAATCCCCCAGCCGAACGAGGGGCTCGCGCGCATGTTGAGGTAGAGCACCACGCCGATGCTTCCGCACGCGAAGAGAAGGAGCAAAGCGCGCCACCTGCGAGGATCGGCGCCGCGTTGGGCAGACGCCCCGATGAGGCCGAGACCGACGAAGACGATCGTGAACGCCGTGCGGCCCAACGTCGCGACGGGCGTCGGACCTAACGAGAGCGCCGCCTGCCAGTCGGCGTACTCGAACCAGTTCGCGAGCTGCAGCCAGAGCGGTGCGCTGCGCGGCCAGAGGCCTGGAACGTCGTACTGCCGTCGCCCTATCACCTCCAGAAGTGACGCCGCCGTCGACGGGTTTCCCTGATTGATCGCCGGATCGTGCCGGGCACGAACGAGCAGAACGAGCACCGCCGAAGCAGCCACCAGCGAGACGAACACCAGTCGCATGGCGCCCGGCGTCTGCCTCGGAATCGAGCGCCACATCTGACCCGCGAGCGGTGCCGACGCGATGACGATCACGACGCCAACCAGCCCGAGAACGAGCGACGCCCTACCGCCCCCGATTGCCGCGATGGTGACGCCGGTCAGCGCCAGCGCGGTCTGCCAATCGACCAGTCCGTCTTCGCTGCTTGCCGCGAGGTACACGGCTACGGGCGCGGCGACGAGCGCGCTCAGATGCAGAGGCGCCGCGAGCACGATCAGGTACGCGGTGAGGACACGCCAGCGCGCGCTTGCCGAGCGACCCGCTCGATCCGCGACAGCGAGAGTGATACCCACGAGCGCCATCGAGGCGGCATAGACCTCGGTCTCCGTGGCGTTGAGCCGCACCGTGCTCATGCCGCCAGCGCAGAGGATCGCTCCCATGACGTACCACCCGTCGTTGCGGCCCCGCTCCAGTCGGGGCCCGCTACGAACGAGCGCCGCGGCGAGCACCGCCGCCGTCACGGTGCACACCGCCGAGAAAAGGTTGCAGGCGACGCCGTACGGCAGGAAGGCGAACAGCCGCGCCCACGCCGCGAGCAGGAGGATGAAGAGCGGCGTGCCGGGGGGATGTGGGATGCCTAACGAGCGTGCGCTCGCGATGAATTCTCCCGCGTCCCAGAAGGTGACGTCGGGCGCGAGGGTCACGAGGTAGACGACGAGCAGCACGGCGCCCGCGATCCAGGCTCCGTGCTCGGCGCCCAGCCTCGCCGCGCCGCTACGCGCGCGCCTCGAGGCGAGGCTGTTCCGCACTCGATCGCGGCGGGACGCCAGCGAGCATGTCCCGAAGCTGCGCCGAGGTCAGGTTGCGCCAGAGTCGTCCCTGCACCGCCGCCGAGATGGCCGACGTCTCCTCCGATACGACGAGCACGAGCGCGTCGGTCTCCTCGCTGAGCCCGAGCGCCGCCCGGTGCCGCGTGCCTAACGAGCGATCGAGCAGCGCGGCCTGCGACAGCGGGAGAATGCAGCCGGCGCCGACGATGGTGTCACCCCGAATGATCACGGCACCGTCGTGAAGCGGCGAGTAGGGCGTAAAGATCGTCGTCAGGAGATCGGCCGAAACCTTCGCCTGCATCTCCGACCCCGAGCGCACGTAGTCGTCGAGCGGCACCTCGCGCTCGATGACCACGATCGCTCCGATCCCCGATCGGCTCAGCCGCTCGACGGCGTTGGCCGTCTCGTCCGCCACGTCAGAGTCACCCATGTGTCGGATGAAGCGCAGCATCGGTGATCGGCCGATCACCGACAGCGCGATCCGCAGCTCCGGCGCGAAGATGATCAATAGCGCGATCGCCCCGTACGTGTAGAGAAGCGTCAGCAGGTACGTGATCATCGTCAGCTTCAGCACGGCCGCCATGGCGTACGTGAGAAGCAGCACGACGATGCCGATCAGCACCGGCACGGCGCGCGAGCGATGCAGCAGGAGCAGCACGCGGTAGATCGCGTACGCGACGACCGCGATCTCGAGAACGTCGCGCCAGCCGACGGTGAGAAGCCGGAGCTGCTCGAGAAAGCTCACGTTCGTCCGCTCGCCTCGGTCTCGCGCTGCATGATCGCCCACGCGACGTCGAGCGCCTGGCGATTTGCCGCGACGTCGTGCACGCGAAAGACGCGCGCGCCGCGATGGAGCGCGGCCACGTTGGCGCCCACCGTCGCGTGAACGCGTGCCGCTGGTTCGTTCACGCCGGCGATCTCGCCGAGAAACCGCTTGCGCGACACCCCGACGACGATGGGGTAGCCCCATTTCGCCAGCTCCGGCAGCGCCGCCAACATGTTGAGTGAGTGCTCACCACGCTTCGCGAAGCCGATGCCAGGATCGACGGCGATGCGATCGGTCGCGACCCCCGAGCGCCGCGCCACCTCCACGCGTTGCCCGAGCTCCGCGAGCACATCGTCCACGACGTCGCCGTACTCGGCGTGAGCATATGTGCCCATCTCACTCACGCCGCCTCGAGAATGCATCAGGACCACTCCAGCGTCGGTGTCTGCGCAAATCTCGCCCATTCGAGGGTCGAGGCGAAAGCCCGAGACGTCGTTGACGATCCGCGCCCCCGCCTCGAGGGCCCGTCGCGCGACCTCGGACTTCACGGTGTCGATGGAGAGGACGACTTCGGGAACCGACTCGGCGATCGCTTCGATCACGGGAATGATCCGTCGCAGCTCTTCGGCCGAGTCCACCGGCAGCGCGCCCTGCGGCCGCGTCGACTCCCCACCCACGTCGATGATGTCAGCCCCCTCGGCTCGCATGCGCCTGGCATGCTCGATAGCCGCGTCCGGTGAAAAAAACTGACCCCCGTCGCTAAAGCTGTCGGGGGTCACGTTCAGTATGCCCATGATCAAGGGCCGGTGCATCGTCAGCAGCCGGCCCTTCACACGCCACGAGGTCGCCGAAGGCATTTTCTCTCTCGCTAGGCAGAGGGCGAGGGCCGAGAGTGAACTGCTGAGCAGTTACCCTCTACTCTCTGCCCTCTGCTCTCCGCCCACTACGCCGGCGACGGCTCCGGCCCACCGAGGAACGGTGGGGTACGCCTCGGCTCCAGGGCCGGAGTTGGCGCGGGCTGCGGCGAGCCGCCAGGCGTTGTCGCCCCGCTCACGCGGGGAGGCAGCAGACCACCCTTTGTCAGAATCGCGAAATCCTCACGCGTGAGCGTTTCGCGCTCGAGCAGCGCCGCCGCGACGGCGTGCAACAGGTCGATGTTGTCCTGCAGGGTCTTCTTGGCCCGCGCGTAGGCCTCCTCGATCACGCGCTTCACTTCGCTGTCCACCACCTGCGCCGTCTGCTCCGAGACTTCGCGCCGGTGCTGAATCTCGCGGCCGAGGAAGAGCTCCTGCTCGTTGTCGCCGACGAGCACGGGACCGATTGCCTCCGACAAACCCCACTGCGTGACATAGCGTCGCGCGATCGCGGTTGCCTGCTGGATGTCGCTCGCCGCGCCAGTCGTAACGCGATCGCGGCCGAACACGATCTCCTCGGCGGTGCGTCCGCCGTAGCTCATCACCAGCCGCGCCTCGAGCTGCTGGCGCGTGATGGAGACGCGATCGTCCTCGGGAAGGGTGAACGCCAGACCGAGCGCACGGCCGCGCGGCACAATTGTGACTTTATGCAGCGGATCGTTGCCCTGGATCTTGATCGCGCAGATCGCGTGACCGGCCTCGTGGTACGCCGTTAGGCGACGCTCGTCCTCCTTCATCACCATCGACTTCCGCTCAACGCCGAGCATCACTTTGTCCTTCGCGTCCTCGAGATCCATCATGTAGATGCGATCGTGGTTGCGACGGACGGCGAGCAGCGCGGCCTCGTTCACGAGATTGGCAAGGTCGGCGCCGGCCATGCCGGGCGTCCCGCGCGCCAGCATCGTGATGTCGACGTCGTCGGCGATCGGCTTGTTCCGGAGGTGAACCTTGAGAATGCCTTCCCGACCCCTGAGATCGGGCGAGTCGACGACGATTTGCCGGTCGAATCTTCCCGGTCGCAGCAACGCCGGATCGAGCACGTCAGGACGGTTCGTCGCCGCGATGAGAATGACGCCGTCGTTCGACTCGAAGCCGTCCATCTCGACCAGCAGCTGGTTGAGCGTTTGCTCACGCTCGTCGTGGCCGCCGCCGAGTCCGGCGCCACGGTGACGCCCGACCGCGTCGATCTCGTCGATGAAGATGATGCACGGAGCGTGGGCCTTGCCCTGCTCGAACAGGTCGCGTACTCGCGATGCGCCGACGCCGACGAACATCTCGACGAAATCAGAGCCCGACATCGAGAAGAAGGGACGCCCTGCCTCGCCTGCGACCGCGCGCGCCAGCAGCGTCTTGCCCGTCCCTGGCGGACCCACGAGCAGCGCACCTTTCGGCAAACGGCCGCCTAGCTTGGTGAACTTCTGCGGATCGCGCAGGAACTCGATGATCTCCTGCAGCTCCTGCTTCGCTTCGTCGGCCCCCGCCACGTCGGCGAAGGTCACCTTGGGCGTGTCGCCGGTGAGAAGCTTGGCTTTCGACTTCCCGAACGAGAACGCCTTCGCCCCGCCAGCCTGCATCTGCCGGAAGAGAAAGAGGTAGAACCCGATCAACAACAGCCACGGCAGGAAGTTGAGGACGTACGCCCCGATCGACGGGCGAGCGTCTTCGGCCTCGATGACGACGCCGCGCTTGGCCAGGCTGTCGACCTCGGGCTGCGCGTTCTCCATCGGCAGCCGCACGTTGAACTTCGGAACGTTGCGTCCGTCGTACGGCACCGGCGTCTTGAATTCACCCGTGACGTACTTGCCCGCCTGGATCTTGACCTTGCGGATGTTGTTGTTGTCGAGCTCGGACTTGTACTGGGTGTAGCTGATGAGCGGTGCCTGCTCGGATCGCCCGTTCGAGAGCTGAATCAGCGCGACGGGAATGAGCAGGATGAGGAGCCAGAATGAGAGCGTCTTCGAGAGACGGCCCCAGTTGACATCCTTCTTTGGCGACTTCGGAGGGCTAGTTACTGGCATTTACTGCAAGCTCGCGATGTACGGAAGGTGACGGAAATTTTCCGCGTGATCCAACCCGTATCCGACCAGGAACTCGTTCGGCGCGTCAAACCCAACAAATCGCGTTGGATACCGGAGCTCGGCGGCCACATGCTTGTGCAGCAACGCGCAGATCTCCAGCGAACGCGGTTTCCGTGCCTGTAGAAGGTCCATCAGTCGGTTCAGGGTACGCCCGGTGTCGACGATATCCTCCACCAGGAGAATATGCTTACCCCCCAATTCGGTTTCCGGATCATAAACGAGCTTTACGGTACCGCTGGACACCGTCGCGTCGCCGTAACTCGCTGCTACGAGGAAATCGATCTGTAGCGGCCGCCGGATCTCCCGCACCAGATCGCTGAGAAATATAAAGCTCCCCTTCAATAGGCCGAGGACGAGTAGATCCCCATCCGGATACGCTTTCGCGATTTCTTCTCCGATTTCACGAACGCGCCCCGCGATCTGTTGCTGCGTATAGACGATCCGGCGTACGGCACGGCCGGATAGTCTAGGATCGGCGATCGAGATAGTCACAGACATAGGTCACAACCGGCCCACCGGACCGTGCGGCTGCCGCGTCGCTGCGGCGAACACCTGGAATCCAGACGATCTCATCACCGGCGAGCACTACGGGCCAGCCCGCGCGGATGTGTCCCGAGATTCGAGCATCCGATAAAAGGTACTTCACCTTCCGCCTTGCGAGTTGATTTCCTCGCCGAATGCAGAGCCGATCGCCGGGTCGCCACGGCCGAATCTGAAGCGCGATGTCGAGCGGAAAGGCTGCCCGCCAGCGATCCGATACCCATTCGCTGCCCGCGGTTTCCCCCGCCCGATCAATTCCCGAGGACGGCTCGGCCAGGGTGAACCGCCAGGAACCCCACGTCATCGGTGGCACCAGCCTCCGTGGAAGCAGCGACTCCGCCGATGACTGGGTTGCGGCGTGGAGCTCGATCCACTCCCGCGACCGGCTGAGCTCCCACCCCCCGGACAATTGCACGCGATCGCCAGTCTCGCCCCCGAGCGTCAGTTCCGACGCGCGGACCGTTCCCGGCCTATCGAGTCTCACGCCAATTCGCGCGGCCAGCTCCGGCCACAGAACGCGTAGCGCTTCCGGCGAGAGCTCGCGAAGATCCGTAATGAGAGCGTACAGGCTCCCGACTCCGCGCGCGTCGCGTAGCACCCGATGCTCGATCGCGGTGTCTACCATCTTCGCCAGGTCTCCGCGCCATGTCGCCGCGCGTTCGGCCAGCTCGATCAATTCCGTGCCGAGTGCGGGCCGCGCGCGCATTAGAGCCGGGAGGAGATCGCGACGCACGCGATTGCGCAGGTACGCGAGTGAGCAATTCGTGGGATCCTCGATCCACCGAATCCCGCGCTCCTCGGCATACGCGTGCAACTTGGCCCGCGAAACATCCAGGAATGGACGGCGCACGGGCGACGACGCTCGCAGGCCAGCGAGGCCACGTGCGCCCGCGCCGCGAAGGGCTCGCATGAGTACCGTCTCGACCTGGTCGTCGCGGTTGTGCGCGGTGAGAATCGGTCCCTTCTCGCGCTCGGAAACCGACCGTAGGAACTCCCACCGGGCATCGCGCCACGCCGACTCACTCCGACCGACCTCACGCGCGCGCCCGATCACCACCGGAAGGGCGTAGCGCGACGCCGCACGTGCCACGAAGGCCGCCGCGCGGCCGCTGTGCGCGCCCGAGGCATGATCGAACGTCGCGACGACGAGCTGGCACGCCAGTGCCTCTCTCGCGCGCGCTGCCGCGTCGAGGAGACACATCGAATCGACTCCGCCCGAGATCGCGAGAACGGCACTGCCCTTCTGTGGCAGGCAGCGGCTCACGATCGTCACGAGCTCGTGAGTCGTGCTCACCGGAAGCGCTCGCTGCCTCTTTGCCACGCGCCGTCTCACATCTATCTTCATTCGCACCGCCGCAACCGGAGATGCTCGTGGAATCGCATGGTCCGCTCGGAGTTCTGTGGGTTGGTGTGGCGCTTGGCGCATTCTACATCGCGCTCATCTGGCTGAACACGCTCCTGGGCTTCTTTCTCACGCCGCTCTTTCTCATCCCGCAGACGTGGCTGATGGATGCCATTGCCCGTCGCCGAGCCAGACGGAACGAAGTGGAGACGGAGCGCGACGTATCGCGCGTCTGAGCACGGTGCGGAGCGAATGTATTCGACGGGACGGGCGACATCGCCCGTCCCTTTCTTGTCTACGTGCGATGCGTGCCGCGCTTGCGATCGTCAGCGCTCTCTCGACCCTGCAGCCCAGCCGAGCCCACGCTCAACTCTTCGCGCGACCGTGGCTCCGCTGGCACACGCTAACGGTTGGCCGCTTCGACGTTCATTACCCCGACGAGCTAGCGCAATGGTCGCGGTTCGTCGCTGAACGACTCCCCGCGGTAGATTCGGCCGTTGGACGGCTCGTCGGATACTCGCCTCCCGGTCGCGTGCAGATCGTGATCGACGATCCATTCGACGTCTCGAACGGATTCGCGTTCACGGCGATCGATCATCCTGTCATCGTCTTCTGGGCGTCGCCACCCGATCCGCGCGAGAGCATCGGTCAATTTCGGACGTGGGGCGAGATGCTCGCCGTGCACGAGTTCGGGCACGTCGCGCACCTAACGAGACCCTCCCGGAATCCCTGGACGCGACTCCTCTGGCGCGCGGCGCCCGTCGACCTTGGGCCTATCCCCCTGCGCGCCCCGCGCTGGGTGCTCGAGGGCTATGCGACATACATCGAGGGCATCGTCACCGGAACCGGGCGGCCGCACGGCATCTGGCGTCCGGCGACGCTGCGTCAGTGGGCAATCGAGGGCCGGCTGCCTAACTACGCCCAGTTGAGCAGCTGGGGCGACTTCGAGGGCGGCGAGTTCGCCTATCTCGCGGGCTCCGCGTTCCTTGAGTGGCTCGCTCGGCGACATGGCGACTCCAGCCTCGTCGACGTCTGGCGGCGGCTCAGCGCGCGCACCAACCGCACCTTCGACGAAGCCTTCGCCGGCGTCTATGGTGATCCGCCGGCGCTCGTCTACGACCGCTTCCGCGCCGAGGTCACGGCCGACGCCGTGCAGATCGACAGCGCGCTCACGCGCGCGGGGCTCGTGGAGGGCGATCTCGTGCAGCACCTTGCCCGAGCGACTGGTGATCCCGCCATCTCGCGCGACGGTCGGCACATCGCGGTGGTGCTCCGCTCGGCGACGCGGCCATCGCGCGTGGTCGTCTGGAACACGACGCCGGAATCGGACTCGAGCGAGCGTCGCGCTCGCGCGCGTCTGCTGCAGCGCGACCCGGAAGACGTTCCCGCCCGCCGGATTTATCCCGTTCCCAAACGGGCGATCGCGACGCTGGTCGCAAGCGACGGACGCTCCTACGAGGATCCGCGCTGGTTTCCAGACGGCAGGCGGCTGCTGCTCTGGCGCTCGACCCGACGGCCCGACGGATCGCTGCGCCCCGAGCTGTACATCTGGGACTACGCGCGCCACGACCTCCGACGCCTAACGAGCCAAGCCGGCGTGCGCAATGCGGACCCGTCCCCCGACGGGTCACACATCGCGGCGCTCCGCTGCGCCGGCGGACATTGCGACGTCGTCATCATCGATGTGGCGTCGCGTCGCATGCGCACCGTTGCCACCGGCGACGTTGCAACGTCGTTCGCGCGCCCGCGATGGCAGCCCGATGGCGGCGGGATTGCCGTCGCCGTGCAACGTGAAAATCGTTGGCGCATCGCGTTCGTGGATACGTCCGGCGCCCCGCCGCGGTTCATCGATCCGGACGATGGCGCCAATCGCTTCGACCCGGACTGGATCGACCGCATCTCGCTCGTCGTGGTGAGTGACCGCGCCGGAGCACCGAATCTCGAGCGTATCGATCTCGGTCCTTCCGGCCCGACGGCTCGGGCACTGACGCGAGTTACCGGCGCGGCGATCGCGCCGGACGTGAATCCAGCCGACAGCTCGATCTGGTTTCTCTCGCTGCACTCTCGGGGATACGATGCGCGGCGACTGGCCAAACCGCTGTCGCTTCCTGAATCGCCGTCCATTCTGCTCGATACGCACTTATATCCAGTCGTCGTGATGCCCTCGTCGGGGGTGCGGAGCTTTTCTCCAACGGGCGCGACGGTGGAGCGTCGCTATGGACTCGGAGACCGCATTACGCGCTGGGTGCCCGCTGTCGCCGCCACATCCAATGGGCGCGAGGCAACGCTCGCGATCGTGAATGCGGACGCCGTGGGTCGGCTCACGGTGCTTGGTCAGGTCGCAATCGGGAGCGGCGACGCTTGGCGCGGCGGCGCGGTCGACCTGGTCTGGCGCGGTTGGCGCCCCGTCATCCGAATCGGCGGTTTCACCGCCGCAACGACGACTCCGCTCTTCGATCCATTCAGCGCCACGTTGCGCGCAGACAACCTCGATCGACTTACCGGCGCTCGTGCGCGCATCGACTACACCCACTCGCTCGATCGCGCCGACATTCGTCTCGGTGTCGGCGGTAGTCTCGGCGGACTGAGTTCCAGAGAGACTCGCACGATAGATATGAGTCGCGATCTCGGCTTCGGCGAGCTCGCCGCGACCCTGCGCCAGAGCGGCGCCGCGGCCTTCGGATCCGAGGGCATCTCTGTGCACCTCACCGGCGGCGAGACCGGCGCTGCCGAGTACGAGAGGTTCGTCGCGTCGACGGCGGTGCGGCTCGTCGTGCGCGGCTTCCCCTCGCTCGATGCTGGCGCGAGCTACGGTCGCGTTTCGACGGGAGCGCCATCTTTCGAGCAGTTCGTCATCGGCGGGCTCCCGTCGAATCTCGTCGACGCGTCGCTGCTGACGCAGCGCGTCAGCGTGCCTGCTCTTCCGAGTGGCATCGTTGGCGGCGATCGAGTGGTCACCTATCGGGGCGCCACATCGCTCGCGGGGCTGTCACCATACTTCGTGGCCGCGAGCGCCGGATTCGCGACGAATCGCTTCGACGATTGGCACCGTGTGCTCGGTATCGAGCTGACTATGGATCAGAGCCCGGTTCCCGTGCTGGGACTTCCGGGCGTGCGTCTCATTGCCGGTGTCGGCTACTCGCTCGACGAGCCGGTGCGCCATCAGACGCGAGGCTATCTCTCGGCAACACTGCGCCCGTAGGTTGGTGTCACACGCGCCGAAGATCGCTACAGACAGCGCGAGGCCGCTTTCCTATATTACGCGCCGCCCAGGCGTCCCACCACGCTCGTGCCACTCACCGGAGGACGATCATGCAGCTTCGCCGTGGTTCACGGTATTGGTTAGCACTTACTGCACTCACAGTCACTGGAAGCGCTGTTCGGGCCCAGGGCTTCGGTCTGAACGAGATCAGCACCTGTGGTCTCGGGCGCGGCTACGCCGCCGTCGCCAATGGCTGCCATGACGCGTCGTCGATCTACTGGAACCCCGCGGCCGTCACGAATCTGAATGGATGGACGTGGGCCGTCGGCGCCGCCGCCATCGTCATCGATGGCAAGTTCGTCCAGGACACGACCTTTCGGACATACAAGGGTGACGTGCCGACCGCGATCATCCCGAACGCGTTCGTGAATTATCACAATCCGTCGAGCCGTCTATCGTACGGCATTGGCGCGTACGTCCCGTACGGCCTCACGTCGCAATGGCACGACGACTTCCCGGGCCGCTTCTCGGCGAAGAAGGCGTCGCTGCAGACGATCTATGTGCAGCCGAATGTCGGCTGGCAGATCAACAAGAACTGGAGCATCGGGGCGGGCCCGATCATCGGCCACTCGAGCGTCGAGCTGATCCAGTCCGTGGATCTGTCGCAGCAGGTCGAGACGATCGGTGGGACCTCCGTCACGCTGGCGCAGCTCGGAATCCCACAACGCACCGAGTTCGCGCGGGCGCGGCTCAAAGGCGACGCGTGGGGCTACGGCGCGCATGTCGGCATTCAGGGGAAGCTCTCGCCTAACTGGACGCTCGGTCTCCGCTATCTCACCCAGATCAACTTCAAGTACGACGATGCGGATGCGACGTTCACGCAGGTGGCGACTGGGCTCGTCGTTCCCGCGGCGATCCCGAATCCGTCGAACCCGACGCAGGTCGTCATACCAGCGGGAACGTCTATCGACGCGATCGTCGCTCCCTTCTTTGCCGCCGGCGCTCCGCTGTCGGCGCAGAAGGTGAGCACGAAGATCTCGCATCCGTCGCAGTTCCAGGCCGGGTTCGCGTACACCGGCATTCCGAACTGGGAGTTCGAGGCGGATTACGCCTTCGTGGGCTACAAGTCGTTCAAGGAGCTGCCGATCAACTTCTCCAACCTCGCGACGCCGAGCCGAACGCTGGTCGAGGATTACAACAACTCATCGGCGCTTCGCCTCGGCGCCGAATACAAGTTCGCGAACAACGTGCACGTCCGCGGCGGCTTTGCCGGGGTCACGCGCGCCGCGCCCGACATCACAGTGACGCCGCTCCTCCCCGAGCAGGATCGTGCGAACTACTCGTTAGGGTTCTCGGCGCCGGTGATGGGCCGCCTCGTCGTGGATGGCGGTTGGGTGCTCGTCACGACGCCGGGTCGTCGCGGTCGCATCGACGAGCGGTCGAGCACGACGACGCAAACGGCCGCGCAGTTGAACACCGGGGTCTACTCGCTCACCGCGAACATCTTCGCGCTGGGCCTCAAGAGCTCGTTCTGAACCGTGCTTCGGGGAGATTTCCGAATGTCGAATAGAATCTTGTTCCGCGGCGCGGCTCTGCTCAGCGTCGTCGCCGCCAGTGCGTGCACCGACAAGACGGCGAAGGTCCTCGGGCCTCGCCCGGCCGACGCGAACGGCATCTTTCAGAGCTACGTCGCGTTAGGCAACAGCATTACCGCCGGCTATCAATCGGCCGGCATCAGCGACTCCACCCAGCAGCGGAGCTACGCGGTGCTGCTCGCGAAGCAGATGGGGACGCGCTTCGCGTACGCCTCCCTCGCGAACCCCGGCTGTCCGCCGCCGATCAACAATTTCAACACGCAAACACGCCTCACGCCGACGGGCTTTCCGACGAGCACGAGCTCGACCTGCTACCTGCGGAGCGGCACGGTCGCGATCCTGAACAACGTCGCGGTGCCCGGCGCCACGACATTCGATCCCGACGCACCGTCATCGACATTGACGCCGTCCGCCAATCTCCTCACCCAGCTCATTCTCGGCGGCGAGAATCAGGTGCAGCGCGCGCGCGAGGCGAATCCGACCTTCGCGACGGTCTGGATCGGCAACAACGACGTTCTCGCGCCGGCTGTTTCGGGAATACTCACGCCCGCGCCTGGGATCTCCCCGGGTGTCACACCGCAGGCGACCTTCCAGTCGAATTACGATAAGTTCATCACGGACCTCACCGCGAATAACGCGGCGCTCAAAGGCGTGCTGATGGGCATCGTCAATGTTGCCAACGCGCCGATTCTCTTCTCCGGCCGAGTTCTGCAAAGCCCCGCTTTCCTCGGCGCGCTCAGTCAGGCCGCCGGCAAGCCCGTCACAGCGGATCCGACGACCTGCACGGCGACGACGAACTCGCTGATCAGCTTCCAGATCGTTGCCGCGATTCGCGCGGGCACGCATCCGTCCACGATCTTCTGCGAGAAGACGGCCCAGCCGCCCGTGGGCGATGTCTTCGTGCTCGATTCGCAGGAGCTGACGACGCTCACTGGCTATGTCACGGCCGTGAACAGCTACATCAGTGGGAAGGCGCAGGCGATCGGCTTCGCCTATCTCGATCCGAACCGGGCGCTCGACAGTCTCAAGCTGAAGGGCGAGATCTCTCCCCTCGGACCGAACTTCGCCGCCCCGACCTCTCCGTTCGGCAAGTGGATTTCGCTCGATGGAGCGCACCCGAGCACCTGTGCGCACATCCTGATCGCCGATTACCTGATCGACGCGATCAACGCGAAGTACACAACGACTCTCACAAAGCTGGCCATCCCTGCCGGCACGACTTGCCCGGAAAAGTAGAACACGCAGTCAGAACGAACGAGGGCGGCCAATCGGCCGCCCTCGTTGTTTTTCTTCCGTGCTTTCTGGGGTGGCGAAGCAAGGCGATGGCCCCTGACACTCACTGACACGACGCTGAAACCACTGACGGGCTCCTTGTAAAGGAGGGCTCCTCGCTCAGCTCATGATTTGCTTTGTTCAAAACCACAGGATGCTTCCAAGATCAGTGGACGCGTCGCTGCTGAGGAGAGCGT